>JACXTT010001170.1_pt1 | contig 44402 bp, 33 predicted proteins | sample 9270951 | NCBI WGS metagenome assembly JACXTT01 (sample SAMN15532306, study PRJNA645909) | rock metagenome | isolation source: weathered quartz diorite | place: Puerto Rico | collected 2017-06-21
ATAGCCCAAAACAGGTCGGTGTTTTGCCGGTCGTTTACCGTTACCACAGACCCATCGGCCAGCACCATCTCCGCTTCCAGCAGGTTATCGATGGTAAGCCCGTGTTTCCTGGCCAGGTAGCCAATGCCCCCGCCCAGCGTAAGGCCACCAACACCCGTGGTAGAGATAATGCCTGCCGGAACGGCCAGCCCGTAAGGATGGGTTGCTTCATCCACTTCGCGCCATAGGTTTCCTCCTCCCACGTGCACGGTATTTTTAGCGGCATCAACCGTTACAAATTTGATACCCGATAAATCAATGACCAGGCCATCGTCGCACAGGCCAAGCCCGCCGCCGTTATGACCGCCACCCCTCACGGCTACCAGTAAATTATTTTCCCGGCCGAAATGAACAGCCTGTACCACATCGGCAGTATCCACGCATTGTACAACTGCGGCAGGCCGTTTATCGATCATGGCATTGTACACCTTGCGTGTTTCATCATAATTAAAATCGCCGGGAAGAATAACATCACCCTTGATTTTGGAAGCCAGCTTTTCAATGCCGGCAATCTTTACATCTTTTACAGCATTCGACATTACATTGCATTTTTAATGTTCAAAAGGATTGTTTATTTAGCACAGCAAAACTATTTTATACTAAAGAGGAAGCCTGTAACTTTTGGTTCAAATGCCGGTAATTTTGATTCAAAGGGCCTGGCCTGTGGCACTGGATAATATTACACCGCCTGCACCGGCAGGTAGCCGGAAGGCAAATGGCCATATCTTTTCTGAAAGCATTTGGAAAAATAGGAGGGGCTGCTAAAACCTGCCCGGAAAGCAATTTCTGAGATATTGCCTGCGTTTTTGTCCAGTAATTTCAGGGCTTCATTCAGCCGGTATTCCCGGATAAAGGTATTGGGCGATTTGCCGGTAAGCGATATAAGTTTGCGGTACAATTGCGATTTGCTGCAACCCAGCGGCCTGCTGAAATCATCCACTTTTAAACCGGTATTGCTCCAGGCGGCATCGGTATAGTCCATGAGCAGGGTGAGAAATTTTTCATCCACCTGTGTAAGGGGTACAATGCCTTTATCTTCAATAAACGTATTGGCGTTTTCGCTTTTGTATAAATCTTTTACTTCGGCCGACACGATAATTTCGCCCGCTACAAAACCACACATCCGCCCGGCTAGTTTTATGCTGTCTTCAAAAATCAATTGCTTTTTTGTCACCGGCACGCCGGAACTCAGCCCTATTTTTACCGCAATATTGTCTTCCCTGAAATCTTTGGCCAGCAGGCGGATATCAAACGCAGCATGAACGGTATTGGATACTGATTTAAATGAAACCAGGTACTGGCAACCGGTTTGCCTGACCAGGCTGCCCTGGTAGGTTGTTAGCAGGCTTGTGACTCCTTTATGGAAATGATGGAAGGCCGTTTTATATGCTGAACTGTGTTTTTGGGCGGGCGACAACCGATCCAGGGCTATCACCATAATGGTTCTGAACGCAGGGTCGTTAATAATATTTAATGCCGTGTTTTGTGCTTTTACCGGGTCTTCTATCCGGCCTAAAAAAGATTCCACGACGCCGGGGTCTACTTCAATAATGCTGTGGGGCACTTCGCCATGCGCCTCGCTGTGCATTTCCTGGATGGCTTTTATATCGGGCGCTTCAATTAAGCAAAAAGCTGTTTTCCGTTTATCATCAAACCAGTAGGTGAGGCCCCGGCAGCCAAAATGGTGCTGCACTTTCAGGTCTTCCTGGTGTAAACGGGCTACATTTTCGGCGGTAACGGCTTCCGACACATCGTGCCGGTCCATGTAAATAGGCATATCGTAGTTTTTAAAATTTTCCATGCACCCGTGTATAAAAAACAGGTGCAGCGCAGGCAGGGGAGAGGGATAGGCACAATTTTAACCAATAATAGATGGGGATAAATATAATGTTTTCCTAACGGCAAACCCTGTTTTTCTATCGGCGGTTTTTGGGTATTTTTGGTTCTAAACCCGTATACAAATGCCAACGCTTCCAAAACCTATGCTCGGCGATGTATCAGCCATTACCATTACTTCTCCCGATTTGGACCGTTCATCCCTGTATTACCAGAAGCTGGGCTTTACAGAATTATTCCGTTCCGACTTTCCCTTCCCGTTAGTACAGATGACGGACGGGGCGCTGCTCATGATGCTCCGGCTGGATAAGAACCCGTACTGCGCGCTCACATATTATACAAAAGCGGTTGCCCCGGTTGCAGCGGCCCTGGAACAGGCCGGCATTGTATTTTCCCAAAAGCCAAAGGAAACGGATATGCTGAAGCGGTATTTACTGCAATCGCCCGACGGGCTTAACATCAGCCTGGTGGAAATTGACAGCGGTTTTGTGCAGCCGCCCGGCCCCACTATGCTTACGATGCCGCAGCAGGATTATTTTAACCCGGATAAATATGTGAATAAAGTATGCGGCATGTTTGGCGAGTTTGCGCATCCTGTAACCGATTTGGCGCAATCCATTGCTTTCTGGGAAAAGCTGGGCTTTACGGCGCTTTCAACATTTACCACGCCTTATCCCTGGGCCATTATGACAGACGGGCTGGCGGTGGTGGGTTTGCACCAAGCCAATACGTTTTCATATCCCGTTATCACGTTTTTTGCGGCGGATATGAAGGTAAAAATAGCCAGGCTCAAAAGCGAAGGACTACAGGACTATGCGGAATCCGGCGGACCGGGGAGTATTGTATTGACTACGCCCGAACAGCAACATATCAATTTGTTTTCGATGGGTATGTAGCGTGCCGGTATGGCACGGTTAAATGTGAAGGGACCTGGTGGTCTATTCCGTAATAAATTCGATAACGCCGCTTTTGGCTTTTTCGCCGTATTTGGCTATCACTTCCTTGCCCCAGGGGGATTGCGCATGTTCCTCATCTTCGTGCTTGTTGCCGCCGATATAAAGGGTAGACACCCGTTTTACCTTAGCCGGGTCGAGCTTTAAAACAGTTTCGCGGGAGGTTTCCACCCCATTGATTAAATACACGGCAGGAGGCAGGTCTTTCAGGATGGCCCCGGCCTTGCGTTTTGAAATTTCCTTCATAGCTGCTTCCCGTTGCTGTTGAAGGGCCTCTTTTTGTTCGGGCGTCAGCTTATCATACGCAGCCTTTTCTTCCTGTTCTTTCTGTTCAGCTTTTTCCCGCTGCTCCATTTCCTTTTGTTCGGCTTTTTCTTTCTGTTCCTGCTCTTTTTGTTCCGCCTTTTCTTTTTGTTCTTTTTCTTTCTGCTCAACCTTTTCTTTCTGCTCCTGTTCTTTTTGTTCCGCCCTTTCTTTCCGCTCCATTTCTTTTTGTTCCGCTTTTTCTTTCTGCATGCGGGCGTTTGCCGAATCGGGTTTCGACGGGTTGTTTTGCGCCCGGGCTATGGTAATGGAAAACAGGGCGCATACCAGCGGTAGCACCAGTATTCTTCTCAAATAAGAGAAGGGCGTTTTTTTTGAGGTGGTAATCATAATTAGTCTTCGTTTTATGGATGAATTAAAGAATGGATGCGAGGGATCGAGATACCTGCCTTCATTGTGCGCGCGGAGCAGCATTTGGGCAAATGACAAGGTATCGCCGTCATTGACTGATTTTTCATCGGCAATAAACTCATGGATAAGGTTCAGCTCTTTCTGAATGATCCAAAAAAAGGGGTTCATCCATAAAATGCAAACTACCAGCTGTGAAAAGAGCTTGTCGTACGTATGCTTTTCCCGGATATGCGCCAGCTCATGCCTGAATATTTTGCCGCCGTTTTCATCTTCTATCGAAATGCTTTTGCGCCAGAATAAATTGTTGAAAAAAGAAAACGGCGCCTGCTTCAGTTCTGTTTCAATTAAATAAAACCCATTCATCTTTACCGCCGTGTACCGGCCCCTGACCCGGTATATCCATATTATTTTTACCAGGAGGATGACCAGCAATGCAGCGCTCACCAGTGCAGCACAGGCCAATACCAGCGGTTGCCAGCTGAATGGAAGATCCGTTTGGGAATAATCACCCGCATCTATTATTGAAAGCAGGCCGCTAACGGGTTTATAGGCGGGTTGCACCACGTGATACAACCTGAAATGCAGTAAGGGGAAAACAAGGCTTATCCCGGTAGCCAGTAGCAGGTAAAACCGGTTATAGTGATGAAATTTACGGTTGCGCAAGGCAATCCAGTAATAGCAAACAAGTATGCCGCTGGCGATAACGGCTTTGAACAACCAGGAAATAATGGTATCCATATACTATTTATTGGTCTTCTTTAATTGTTTTAATAACAGCTCCAGGTCTTTGACTGACAGCTTATTTTCATCCACCAGGAAAGAGACCACGTTGCTGAAAGAGCCCTCAAAATAGCCTTTGGCAACGTTGGTGAGGGTATCTTTGGAATACTGGTCTTTCGATACCGCCGGGTGGTACCGGTGTATCCGCCCGATATTTTCTATGCGCACAAATTCCTTATCCACCAGTGTTTTGAGTATGGTGGCCACCGTGTTTTTATGCGGCTGGGGAGCAGGCATGTGCTCCACAATTTCCATGAGCAGCCCGCTTTCCAGTTTCCACAACACTTTCATAATTTGCTCTTCCGCCCTGGTAAGGGTTTTTATCATAAACTATATTTATAGTTCAAATGTAAAACTACTTTTATAGTTTTACAAATAAATTCCTGTCTTTTTTTTAAATTTATTATATCTCATCTTTAAGCTACAAAATCCTTCAAATGAACAGGTTTTTCAAAACAGTGTTTTTAACCGGCTTATTCGTGGGCACCACGGACCTGCTTTTTGCCTATATATCGGTAACCATCCAGTCGGGCAAATTCCCGTCGAAGATGTTGTATTATATTGCCGGCGGCGCACTGGGACTTGATTCGTCCATGCAGGGAGGGAACTGGACGGCTTTACTGGGTTTGTTCTTCCATTATTTTATCGCCATTGCCTTTACATTATTCTTTTTCCTGGTATTTCCGCGGCTCCGGTTTTTATCGTTTAATAAATACTTGGTGGGAATGCTGTACGCGGTATTTGTGAATGTAGTTATGGGGCAGGGCATTTTGCGGCTGAGCCGGCTGCCTGTAGCCCCGTTTAAACTGGCGGATTCCATTATCGGCTGGATAGTCTTTGGCCTCGTGTTTGGCATTCCTATTGCCTATAATGCCTACAAGTATTACGGGGTACAATCAGAATAAACCCCTGCCGCACGCCCCTCAATGCAGCAAGCGCACAATTCGTTTGTAGAGTTCGGGAAATTCAAAAGGCTTGGTCATATAATCGTTCATGCCGGATTCAAAGCATTGCCATTGCTCGTCTTTCATGGCCGTGGCCGTCATGGCAATAATGGGTGTTTGCAGGTGGAGGTTATTGCGTATATAACGGGTAGCGGCATACCCGTCCATTTCCGGCATCTGCAGGTCCATTATAATGAGATCGAAGGGCTTGTTTTCCTGCAACAGGCGGACGGCTTCCGCCCCGTTGCCGGCTATTGCTACACTGCCGCCGGCTTTTGTAAGCACATAATCGATCAGCTTCTGGTTTATTTCATTGTCTTCCGCTACTAAAAAATGCCTGCCCGCCAGCAACCGGCTGTAATCCTGGATGGCATCGCCGGCGGGTTGCCCGGTGGTGGTATTGCTGCTGTAGCCGAAAGGCAGGTAAAAATGAAAGGCAGAACCTTTGCCGGCTTCGCTTTTTACGGTAATATCTCCTCCCTGCAATTGCAGGAGTTGTTTACAGATGGTGAGACCGAGACCTGTGCCGCCATAGCGGCGGGATATGTCCTGCCCTGCCTGTGAAAAACTGTCGAAAATATAAGGCAGGCTTTCCGCCGGTATGCCAATGCCGGTATCGGCAACGGTGAAGGACACCATAACGTTGTCTGCCGATTGTTGCTGCAGGCGGGCTTCCACCTGTATATGGCCCTGGTCGGTAAATTTTATGGCATTGCCCAGCAGGTTGATCAATACCTGGTTGAGGCGGTAGGGATCGCCGGTAAGGTGGTTGGGAATACCGGGGTCGATGGTTACCTGCAAGGACAGCTTTTTCGCATCGAGGCGGTAGGCAAACAGGGCAACGGCATTGTCCAGCACCTCTTTAATGCTGAGATCGATTTTCTCTATCCGGAGCTTGCCGGCCTGTATCTTGGAAAAATCAAGAATATCGTTAATCACCACCAGCAGGTTATTGACCGAGCGTTTTATCATGCCGGTCATTTCCTGCTGTTTTTCCGACAGGGGTGTTTCCAGGAGCAGGTCGGTCATGCCCTTGATGCCGTTCATGGGGGTACGGATTTCATGGCTCATATTGGCCAGGAATTGTTCCTGCAGTTGTTTTGCCTGCTGTGCTTCGCCGATGGCCACAATGAGTTTTTGCCGGGTGGCTTTATGCCGGGTAATGTCCTGGTTGAGCTGGAGCAGGATAACCACAACAAAAAGAAAGCCGGCTATCCGCCCTACCACAAGCCCATAAGCTGTTCGGCGGTTGGCCTGTTCTATTAATTGTTTGCGGTTGGCCAGCAGGGCTTTTTCTTCGTCCAGCATCGTATATAGCAGCGCTTTGGTGCTGCCGGCAGGTCTTTTTTCAAGCAGGTAAGTGTCGAGCTGGCCCAGGTGTTTTTGCAGGTCGTTATTCTCCCGGGTGAGCTGTTGCAGGGAATCGAGGTAGCGCAGGGGGACGGTACCGGATTCTGATACGGCGTTAACGGATTGTTGCAGGGTTTCGATGATGTCGTAGGTCTGGCCGATGCGGAAATTGGTCCTGTCGATATTCCTTTTACTAGTATATATTAACGAGCTCACCACCGCAAGGGAAAAAATAGAAAATAATAAGAGCCAGGTTATTTTTCGGTGTATAATGATGCGTGACTTGAACATTGGCTTTATGGAGTAATACATTCCCGGGGCAATGTAGTATAATAATTGCTTATATGCAATTTGTTATAGCTGCTGATTGATCGAAATTAATATAGGGTAGCCTAAATTGCAGGTCATGACCAACTTATTTCATATTAGTGAAACTCCCGGTATAACAACATTTGTTCCAAGGCCTTCGCCTTCCGGCATAAAAGGGATAAAGGGGGATGTTGTATTTGCTATTACCGGCGCGCTGTTGCATAATTATCTTTTGCCGAGAGATTGCCCGCGGGTTAGTTTTTTTGCAAAACCGGGCAGCCTGGAAACGGATATTGAAAAATATTTCGGGCCAACAACCGCAGCGTTTATCCTGGCGGTGGAAAGCAACTGGTATCCTTCCATACTGGAAGCGACGCTTTATTGCTATGAATTTGCCCCGCAAGATTTTTCTGTACTGGACGAAGGTGCGGGTTATTACATATCGTATAACGCTGTAACGCCCCTCGCTGTACAAACCATAACTAATCCTTTGGCGGAACTGTTAAAAAGAAATGTGGAACTGCGTTTTATGCCCACGCTCCGGCTATTGGCGGATGAGATAACAAAATCCAGTTTGCAATACTCGCTGATACGCATGCGCAATGCGCTGCCGTCATAGGTATATGGAATAATGGCTGCGCCGCCACTGGTAGATGCTGACTTTGCTTGAGGACGCGGTATAACCGCAGGGGGATGAAATATATTAAATGTGACCGGCCCTCCAACTGGGCGGAGTCCTTGCCATAGCTGCAACTGCGTATGGCCCGGATAGCTATGTACCGGGCGTTGATAAGAGCAACAAGCTGGTGGTATGGAAAAACGGAACACTGCCGGAAACGTTGGGTACTTATTCCACCCTTACGGCTTCCTGTATCGCCATCGGCAGTTAACTGCCGATGGCCTGCTTTGCCAGGGTTTATTTTAGCAGGGCCAGCTTTTTATTATACCTGCCAGTGCTGGTTAAAACGGTCATAATATACACCCCTTTTGGTGCGTTGCTTAAATCGATGGTAACCGTGCCATTGGTGCCGGCACTGTAATGCAATGATTTTACAGGCATACCCAGCAGGTTATAAACGTCAATTTGCCGGATGGGTGCCGATGCCGGGGATGCTACCGATACCAGCCCGGTAGAGGGATTGGGCGACATCGTAAAGGCAGGCAGGGCCGGGGCGGCGGGTGCATCTTCCGTGGTAACGCCGGTCTTTTCCCCGCTTGCAGTGGCAAGGGAAGCGCAACCACTCATAAAGGTTACCACATACCCATTGCTGAGGCTGCTGGTGCCGCAGGCATTTTGCGCCGTTATTCTTACATTGTATTGCGTGGGATTGGGGTTAAACCGTATGGTAACGCCGCTATTGGTAATGCCGGGGCCACATCCCGCCGTACCCGCATTGGAAACGATTTGTGCGGCCGCCGGCGAAACGCTCCATTGAATATTGGTAATGCCGGCAGCCACTAAATTGGTGCAGCTGCTGTTATACCGCGCGCCAAATGCCACGGGCACGTTGGGGCAAACGGAAGGGCCCTGGCTAACAACGCTGAGATTGTTATAATCCGGCGCTGCTGTACAGATGGGGAGGCTAACGGAACTGCCGCAATCGGGGAAATTGGCCGTTAGCAGGATGGCGCCGGGCTGGGTAAAATTAACCGTGGCCTGCCAGTTGGTGGGATTAAACGGGTTGGGGCCGGCACTAACGGTGGCTATATTGGCCGGGCTTGAATTGGAGATAGTCCATCTTACCTGTGTACTGCTGGTTACACTATAAAAAGTTGCCGTATTGAGCTGGGTGGACGCGGGCCCGGTTATGGAAGTACTGTTGCCGGCACAGGGATTGCCCAGGCCGCTGCAGGACCCGCGCTGGGCCGGAACACTGTTTATTGATGCAACAGGTGAATACGTAAGGCTGCCATCGTCCTTTACAAAATAAACCCGGTAAAAAAGCTGGGTTGCACCGTTTGTATATAAGCTGGTGCTGCTGCCGTAAGGGTCGGTGTCGGCATAGGTACCGTTCCAGGTATTGCCATTGCCCAAATCGTTGGATGGAATGGCTACGGTGGCAATTACGTTAAACGTTGACGCGTTATCATTAGAGCGGGTAATAAATACATAACGCTGGTTAATGGAAAAATCGGCGGCCGCCCAGCTAACATTTACAAAGCAGGCATTTCCGCCATATGGAGCAACACTGAAACCGGATATCAGTTGAGCCTGTGTACGGCAGGGCATATAAAGGCATGCGGCAAAAAGCAGGCAGGGCAAAAGCAGTTGTTTCTTAAGCAAGGTCATAATGGTTATGAGTTATATCCTAAGTTAGCAGGAAATCAATATCTCCCGGATCGCTGGTTCACCGGCGTGCGCAAAATGTGAGCCAGCGTGCAGAAATAACCTTTAACCGTGTTGCGGAAAACAAAGCATTGCCACGAAGGCAGGACAACGCGCAGCATTATTGTTGCGTATTTCCAGCCTTCGTGGCAATTAATACAACATTACATTACCGCTTCTTTCAGCCTGGGCAGGCCCATGGCAAGCGTTTCATCTACCTGTTCGTAGGTGTTGATGCTGGTTTTGCCGAGTACAGGCTCTAACAGGTTTTCAAGTGCCTTAGTGCCCGGCGCTTCCCAGATGCAGGTAGCGGTTTTGTGCGATGAAGCGGGTAAAAAAGCATGAACATTAAACCCTTCAGGAAATTTTTTACCCGATTGAACAATGGCCAGGAATTCCTCGGGTTTGCTGATTTGGTGATGAACAAGCACGTACATAACATTAAATTTTTTGGTTAAAAAAATTGTTTAATAAACGCCTTGTTTCAAATGATAAGTAGAAGTTTAGATAGGCTGGAGCAACGAAAGTTACGAACAGTTTTTAGTTAATGGTAAGTTTTTTATGCACAGCTCCCCCGCGCTTTACCCGTTCGTGTTCCTGAAAACCATGGTTATCCTGTTGCCGGTTTCGCCCGGGGTATCTATGACCAGCTTACCCTGTATCGTGGCCAGTAACTCAAGGATAATCTTATAACCCAAACCATGGCCGTCATTAACTGCCTGGTACGTATTGTTAAGTATATCGTTTACCAGTTCTTTTTCCATGCTCTCGCCGGTATCGGTTATAATAACGCGGAGGGTTGAAGCATCCTGCACCGCTTCTATCTTTATTTCCCCGTTGACCGTATATTTATTGGCATTGTCCGTAAGATTGCGGATAAGGAGTTTTAATATATGGGTATCGGAAACCAGTGTAATGCCTGCAGGCACCAGGTTAAGCACGGTATTGTTGTTGATATTGGCGGCCGGCTCATACAGCGACACAATCTCCCCCACAATCTCATGCAGTACGAGGTGTTCCTTCCGTACCACAAAGCCCTCTTTCTGTGCATTGATCCAGGTAAGGAAATCCTGCGTAAACTCGTTCAGGTCGTGCGTTGCATTGCTAAACTTCCGCAGCATGCCGGCCAGCTCGGGTTGCGATACCTTTTGATAATGCTCATACGTGTGCATGGCCATCATGTGCAGGAACCGGAGCGGTGAACGCAGATCATGCAGGATGATGGCAATCATTTTTTCTTTTACCCGGTTGCTTTCCGACAGCGCCTGCGTTCTTTCCGCTACTTTATGCTCGAGCAGCTCAGCCCTTTTAACCGCATGGGCATACCGGAGCCAAAAAATAAAGGAAAGAATACTGATGGCGGCAATGGCTACCAGCAGCCGGAACCAGACCGTTTCGTACCAGTAGGGGAGTATGGTCCACCGGGACGTATTATAGTTATACCGGCCGTAACTTTCCTGGTTCCTTACGGTAAGCGTATACCGGCCGTGGCGAAGCCCTGTCAGCACCAGTTTCCCATCATCATTTACCGGGTGCCATTTACTGTCCAGTTCCGGTATAGAATACTCCAGGTGCTGGTTGAGCGGGTTCCCAAAATAAGGGGAAGAAATTACAAAGGCCAGCGGGCCGGAGTCCTGCTTCTGTTCAAAATAATTAATGGACGATATTTTCTTATCGTTCATGATGGCATGGTCTATAAATATGGGGTGATTGGGCAGCTCAATAGAAATACTGTCCGGGTTGAACTGTACCAATCCATCCAGGGAGGGCAGCGAAAACTGGCCGCCCCGGGTTACAATGCCGCAGGGAGTACACCCTCCATTGAATTCATTACTGCTAAACCCGGAAGACTTGTCGAAATAATAATAAAAGATGTTCTCCGGGTTGCCGGAGGCATAACTGTCCAGTTCTTTCTTCTTTACCCTGAAAAGGCCCTTGTTCGTGGGCAGCCAGAAACAGCCCAGCTTGTCTTCCATGAAGTCATGGACCGTGGAGAGATTGTTCATAGGGTCCATCGGCATTTTTATGTACCGCCCCTTTTCATACTTATAAAAACCCTGCCCGTACGTGCCAATCCAGATGCTCCCATCCATGGCTTTATAGATTGCCCTTACAGAGGCCTTTTCCAGTGCCGGCTGACGGGCAAGCGTCCCGCGGACGAGGTCGTATGAAAGTAGTCCGGCTGAAGTCCCGATCCACAGTTCATTGGGGCTTATCTCCCGGATTACCTGTATTTCAGCACCCTGTAGCAATCCCGGATTATCCAGTAACCTGGTTACGTCTTTTCCCCGAAGCCGATATAATTGACCCCGGTTGCAGTACAGGATATCTTTATTATTGACCTCGAAGATGGAGGTGAGCCAATCGCCCATGAAGGTAACGCTGACGGTTTTATGCAGCCCGGGGTCGGTCCTTCTTAAAAAACCATAAGAAGAATACCAGATATAACCATCTGATGAATGGAGAAAGGAATGTAGGTCATAGACTCCCGGCGACGGCTTATTTACCGGGCTATGCCGGTCCAGGACGCCGGAGGAGGTCAATATCCTGCCATCCGGCAACTCTAGCTGCCCATACAGGCTATTGATGGCGTAGTTGTCGCTGGTAAAAGCCAGCCGCCCGAATTGGTGTTTTTTGAGAATGTACAATCCACTTGTGGCAGTACCAACATATAATACCCGGTTCCCTTCGTCATATACCAGGCAACTGATGTCCCTGATGGAGGTATTGGCAACCAGTGTATCGACATCCAGCTGCCCGTTCCGCAAATGGAACAGCAGGATATTTCCTTTATACACGAGGAAGCTGTGGCTCGTATCCCTTATGGCCTGAAAGGTGGTTTGTATAGGATAAGGGCCCGCCACGTCGGCCTGGCTAAGGATTTGCTGCAGCCGGATGCTGGCGCTGATGTTTTTTTGCAACCGACCTTCCTTGTATGCATAGAGGTGATTCAACCTGTCTACAGAAATAAAAACATCGCCCACTATGAATTGGAGTTTTGGCACAGAAGGGGAAATTTCAGGAAGAAGACGGATGTCGGCAGTACTCTCGTCGAGATAATAACAGACGGAGTCTTTTCTTTCATAAGCCTTTTTTTCATTAACGGTGAACATGTCGCCATTGTAGTCCAGGTCTTTCAGCAGGCGCTTGTAAGCCGCAGGGCAGGCCGCGCCTCCCCACTTTTTATAGATATTGGCAAAAGAAAATATCCGGTTGTTCAACCGGTTGGCTTTATAAGGATTGGCGGAGAGGAGGCTGTCTATCGCCAACTGGTAATCGGCTGTAACCGTCAGGATACGGTAGGTGCCGGACATCTGCTCAATGAGTACCTTCCCCGATCCCTCCGCTAAACCGAACAGGAAACACCTGTTGGACAGCAAAGCGGGTGTGTTTCTCATATTATACTCCCGGAAATTCTTTCCGTCAAAACGGACCAGGCCCATTTCCGTACCCATCCATAAAAAGCCGTTCCTGTCGAAGGCCATGCCCTTAATGCTGTTCTGTGGAAGAGCGTTATCGCTGTTGTAATTGGTGACACTATACCCCGGTACATTTACCTGTTCCTGCGAGCGCAGGACGTATAACAAACAAAGGGAGAGTAGTACAAGTGATCTTAGGCAGTGAGACATCATATTGTTCAGGCTGGAACAAAGTTCAATAATAATTTGATATCAGGTTTAATTAATGTCTTTAAAACAGTTATTTTTAATTAAAACCGAAAGGTGCGTAGTTAATTTCCTACAAAATATACGACACAACCGGCTAGTATAATTACGGAATCGTTGCCCCCTCATCCTGCCTTCCCGCGGGCCCCGCATTCTGATTATCTTTAGCATAAAATTGTATCATGATAGCTTTCCTGGGTATGGGTCTTTTAGGGACCAATTTTGTACGGGCAATGCGCCATAAGGGTATAGAAGTGCAGGTATGGAACAGGACCGCAGCCAAGGCCCTGGCGCTGGAACAATACGGTGCAAAAGCATTTGTGGAAGTGGCGGATGCGGTAAAAGGGGCCGGCAGGGTTCATCTTACGCTGAAGGATGACGCTACGGTAAACGAGGTACTGGCAAAAGCCGGCGCAGGGCTTAAGCCCGGCGCAGTGATTATAGACCATACCACTACCTCCGCACCGGGCGCTGTACAACGAACAAAAGAATGGGCCGCGCGCGGGTTTACCTACCTGCACGCCCCGGTATTCATGGGGCCGCCCAATGCATTGGAAAGTACGGGCTATATGCTGGTATCGGGCGACCAGGCGGTTATAAACCGGCTGGAACCGGAATTGTCGGCCATGACCGGCAAGCTCCTGAATTTTGGTACCGAAACCGGTAAGGCCGCGGGCATGAAACTGGTGGGCAATGCCTTCCTGGTAGCATTCACCGCCGGTATTGCCGATACGCTTTCGCTGGCTAAAGCACTGCACATACCCGTGAGCGATATATCCGCCCTGTTTGATTTCTGGAACCCCGGGGCCATGCTGCCCGCCCGGCTCAAAAGAATGACTTCGGGTAATTATGATCAGCCGTCCTGGGAATTAAGCATGGCAAGAAAAGATACCGGCTTATTTATACAGGCCGCGGAGGAGGGGGGTACAACGCTGGCCGTGCTGCCCGCTATTGCCGCCGAAATGGACCGTTGGATACAGCAGGGCTTTGGTGGCAAAGACTGGACGGTAATCGCCAAAGATGCCTTGTAAAGATTAATCGTCCTCTTCCGTTTTCTTTGTTGTTTTTACAAATGCCGCGCGTACCGGGGCAGGCACTTTCGCATTTTCGCCTTTAATGCTTTTCCATAACATCGCATTCATGACCTGGTCGGGAACGCGGTCCACTTCCGAGAAATTCAACCCTTTGGCCATGGTGGCCAGCTTTGTTCCCCCGGGGTTCACCTCGTTTAAATTAATGTTGGAGGGGAGGCTGTTAAACACAGTAGTATCCGGCGTTTTACTGAAGCAACGCCACATGGGGGTAGCCGCAGCGTCATACTGGGTCATAGGCGGAAGGCCAAGGATTAGCTCAAGCGTACGAATCATGGAAGAAGTAGAATACATGGTATGGTCTACGTAATGGCGTTTTACATAGCCCCCGGCAACATAGGCAGTGGTGCGGTGCGCGTCCACATGGTCAGGGCCGTTTTGTGCATCATCTTCTACAATGAATACCACGCTGTTTTCCCATATAGGGCTTTTGCTGATGTGCTCTACCAGTTTACCAACAGCAAGATCATTATCTGCCACATGCGCAAACGGGGTAGGTCTGCCGGCAGCCGTTCCCTCGGTATGATCACTAAGCATGCGGAACGTCATCAGCCGGGGCAGTGCGTTCTGCAGCATCAATGAATCAAAATCCTTTTCCCATATACGGTAACGCATGGTATCGGGGTCCCTCAGATCACGCGTTGGGTACTCCGGCGTAAAATGGTCTTTTAACACGGGGATCCTTGGTCTATTATCGGCGCTCACAAATTCGCCGTATGTACGGAAAGAGACATTAAAGCGATTGGCCTCGTCCCAGATGTACAGTTTGTTCAGCGCAGTTTCACCAACAGCCCCTTTACCCCGGCCCCCGTAGCTGGTTGGCCAGTTCTTTTCCATATAATCCGTGGCATAAGCGCCCATGCTCCAGTTGTGCCCGTCGGCGCTTACTTCACCATCTACATAAAAATTATCCAGCAACACAAAATTATCCGCCAGCGAATGATGGTTGGGGGTAATATGCTTTCCAAATAAAAGAAGGCTGGTATCGCCATTGCCCTCCGGCAGGTCTGATAATACCTGGTCGTAAGTACGGTTTTCCTGGAGGATATAAAAAACATACTTGATGGGAGAAGGCTCACCCGTTTTACGGGGGATGGGATTGCCTGCCTCGCCTTCAGCATCTGTTTCCTGCTCTTTATGATAGGGGGTATTGTGGTATACTGCCTGTGAGTAAACAGACAATGCCGCTTCTGTGGGAATAGGGATAATGCTCATGGTTCCCATCAGCAATCCGCCACCAATATACTGCACCTGCTGCGGTTTTGAGGGGTCGCCTCCATGCAGGAGCACTGTTTCCTTATAACCCGTTGGATTAGGGCCATGGGGGTTGGGGAGTGATGAAAAACCTTTTCCATTGGCTACATACAATTTCGTATCAATAACCCGCACTACACTGGGATACCATCCCGTGGGAACGAACCCGAGCGAATGGCTTGAACCGGGATGGCTTACATCAAATACGGCGAGGCAGTTATTATCGGCATTGGCTACATACAAGGTCTTATCATCATTAGCCAGGGCAACCGAGTTGCTGGTCGTGCCGCTTAACGGGGTGGGGTATACCGCGGTATTCAGTGTTTCCAGCACTTTAGCCTTTTCCAGGTCAATTACCGAAACGGTGTTATCATTTGCATTGGAAACATACAGGTATCGCCCGTTATGGGATATACACAGGTCGTTGGGATTATCGCCCACGGCGATGGAATCAGCCAGTTTGTTGTTCTTTGTGTCGTACGTCGCCACCTTATCCCTGCCCCAGAGGCTGATATACAGTTTTGACCTATCGGGCGATAAAAGGCAGGTATACGCTTCTGTGCCCAGGGCTATTTTTTGCCGGATGGCCTTTGTGGCCAGGTCAATAAGATAAAGACTGTTATCCTCTTTGGTCACCACGTATAATATACCTTTTTTGTCGTCGAGCGCCAGGCCGGTAGGGGAAATGGAGGATGCCTCTTTTTGCCTGCCCCAGGCAGCGCCCAACCTGATGGTATCGCTTGCCATGAGTTTGTTATTGGTAATGGAATAACGAATAATCCAGTTGTTATCGCCGCCAGAGGCATAAAGATACTGCTCGTCGGCGCTGAACACCAGGCCTCCCCAGGCCTTGCCGATAACCACCTTATCTAATTCCAGGTCGTTTTTTGCATCCAGCAGCTGGATGGTCTGGATGCTTTGCCCGTTGTTGGTAACGGCTGCATAACGATGGCTCCTGCTTACTGCAATGTTCAGCGGAAGGTCGCCCAATGGAAGACTTTTGCCTATGGGAGTCAATGACCATCCATTGGGTAGCTTTACCCTATTGTTTTCAATGGAGCCAAGGTCTTGCGCCTGCACAGCGCCAACGGCAAATAGCAGGGTAACGATACAACGTATTTTGTGTAGTGACATAGCCTTAACGGTATTAAGCTGCGGACAAGGGACCCAAATTATGGTGGAAACGGCTTCTTTCGCGTGTCGTAAAATTATTTTTTCTTAAACTTTTAGGTAGGAGGAGCGGATACGGGTAAGAAAGGGGCTGGCCTGATTGGGAGGGTTTTACCAGCGAGCGTAAGAAAATGATATTTTTTGAAGAGTAGCAATTATAATATTGCAACATACTACATCTTTTGAGGGCTAGTTGTTTTTGCCAGGTTCGGTAGTTCAAAAAAATAACCTTGCAGTCAATTGATTGCAAGGTTACCGTGCCCGGAATAGGACAATTATCTAACCAATTACTTACTGATTTTGTGGCTTTTCGCAATTTGCCAGGGTGATATTTGACCGGGAATGCGAACTGATGCAAAAACAGCGCTCTATGAGAGCTATCGAGACTTCATCGGAGTGGTTTGTATTGCTAATCTCTCTTCTGAAAACAAGTAAATCATGGTTAATAAAATGGCAAAAATAGTGCATGGGAATCATGATGATTTTTGTATTATTTTTGCGACAAGCCAGATATAAAGCCGTAATAATCAATATTTTTTCATTCTGTGTTTGGGATTAATTGAGAAAGAACTATGTTGGGCGAGGCTAACCAATTCCAGGAGTTTAAGCCCTTAGTGTGCAAGGGAATTCTATCACAAATCAGATTTTTTGCTAAATTTGTTGGCATGACAAAAGCAACGATAGACATTCAACCCTTTGATAATGAATTGCCGAGCCATTATGCTGATAGGCTTGGAATCTTATATGCAAAAACCGTTTCATTGCAACATAAAAAGGATAATGGACAGTTCTTTACTCCAACTGAAGTTGCTCATTTTATGGCAGGACTTACCAGACAAACACAAGACAAATTTAAAATCCTTGACCCAGGTTGTGGTACTGCCATTCTTTCTAGCTCACTCATTGAAACACTTACAAAACAGAATAATGGAATAAAGGAAATTGAGCTTGTTGTATATGAAACAGACCAAGATATTCTGAAATACACACAGGCTACACTTGACTATTTGGATAAGTGGCTCAAAGGAAAAAAAATTAAGTTTAAGGCAACACTTGAAACAATCGATTTTGTAATTGAAAACAAAGATTGTTTTGAACAATCTGCAACACTTTTTTTTGAACCGAAAAATGCTATCTACGATATCGTAATTTCAAATCCACCTTATTTTAAAATATCAAAGGACGATAAACGAGCAGCTGTAGCTAAGTCTATTGTTTGGGGGCAGCCAAATATTTACTCAATATTTATGATTGTTGCTTCAAAACTTTTGAAACGAGGTGGCGAATTAATCTTTATTACCCCAAGAAGCTTTGCTTCTGGTAATTATTTCAGGGCTTTTCGCGAAGCATTCTTTCAGGAAATAGAAATTGAGCATATTCACTTGTTTGGTTCAAGAACTGATACTTTTGACCGTGATAGCGTTCTACAAGAAACATTAATATTAAAGGGGAAGAAACAAAAACTGAACGGTCATTTGCCTTCAATACTTGTAACACATTCTAATGGAATAAAAGACATAGAAAATTGTACAGAAAAGATTTATAAAACTGATGAGCTTATTGACCTAAAGTCAAAAGAAAAGATTATTCATCTTCCAACTAATGAAACAGATGATAAAGTAATCAGACTGTTTAAATCATGGACAGGTAGTTTGCGTCAATACAATATTCAAATTTCAACAGGTCCAGTTGTTTCCTTTAGGGCAACACAGTATTTATATGAAGAATATAAAAATGGGACAGTTTTCTTAGTTCCTTTATATCAACTTATCAATACTTCTAAGATGCAATTTGAATGGCCAGTGGTAAAAAGGAATAAGCCCCAATATATACAACATTGTGATGAAACTCAATCGCTCTTACTTCCAAATAAAAACTATGTTTTTCTCCGCCGTTTTAGCGCAAAGGATGATAAAAGTAGATTGGTTGCAACTCCTTATTTTGTAGATATTTCGCAAGCAGAGTTCATTGGAGTGGAAAATCATTTAAACTATATTTACAGACCTAAAGGGCATCTTGACAGAAACGAGATATTAGGACTTTCCGCTTTATTAAACAGCAATCTCTTTGATACCTATTTCAGGACATTTAACGGTAACATTAATGTAAGTGCTACTGAATTACGAGAAATGCCCTTGCCGCCATTGGAAGATATAAAACAAATCGGCAACCAAATTATTATGCAAAATGATTTTTCACAGTCAAAGGTTGATGAAATCGTAAACAACTACTTTGATTTGGAACATATATTTACTTATGAGAAAAATTGAAGACGCAAAAGAAATACTTAAAGAATTAGGATTGCCTGCTGCACAACAAAACGAGATATCAGCGTATACATTATTGGCTCTTTGCGGTATCAAACCTCGTGATAGCTGGAGTAAAGCAAGAATGGAAAGTTTGAGTGTTTCAAAAGGGATTATGGCTTTTTGTAAAGACGTATACAAAAAAGAATACGCACCAAATACAAGAGAAACTTTCCGAAGGCAGGTCTTACATCAATTTGTTCAAGCAAGGATAGCTGATTATAACCCAGACAATCCTAATCTTCCTGTCAATAGTCCCAATGCTCATTACGCAATTACTGCGGAAGCATTAGAGGCCATTAAAACGTTTGGAACTAAAGCCTGGGGAGATGGTGCGGAAAGATTTAAGTCAGAGGTGGGGGAGCTTTCAAAGCGATACTTAAAAGAAAGAAAGCAAAATTTAATTCCAGTAAAATTAAGTAACGGCAAAACGCTTAAACTTTCAGCAGGAAAACATAATGTTGTTCAAGCTGCAATTGTTCATGATTTCGCGGCCCGTTTTGCGAATGGTAGTGAAGTTCTTTATTTGGGTGATACCGCAAACAAAGACTTATACGTCGATAAGCTGGTTTTGAAAGAAATTGGTATCCCAATAACAGAGCATAGTAAACTGCCAGACGTAGTTTTATTTGATAGAAAGAGAAATTGGCTTTATTTGATTGAAGCCGTTACTTCCCATGGCCCAGTTTCACCAAAACGAATCGTTGAATTAGAAGAGTTACTTAAGGATTGTAAGGCTGGTAAGGTTTATGTTTCGGCATTTCCAGACTTTGGAGAATTTAAAAAGCATTCTACCAATATAGCTTGGGAAACAGAGGTTTGGGTTGTGGATTTTCCCGAGCATATGATTCATTTTAATGGAGACCGATTTTTGGGGCCAAGATAATTTTAATGAATTCTGTTATGAGACGCCAACCAATAACCAAAAAATACCTGGGCGAATAATAAAGTATATGCTGATAATAGGCGTGGCACTAATGGATTTCAGCGGCCCGGAAAATTGAAAATGCCCCGACGAAATCGGGGCATTTTCAATTTTCCGGGCCCAGAATAGGATTATCTACACCCTGGGAATCAATTATTTATAGACAATGTGTGTCAAATTTGCGTCACAACATTAAAAGAGCTTGTAAGTGAGCCACTTTCGTACGCTTTTTGTCACTTTCTAACCTGTCAGGACAAATATAAAAATATCAATTGAAAAATTGATTCTTTTTTATCCGTTGGAACAAATATGGGGATTATTTTGCAGTCTAGTTCGGGGAAGCCAACTCACCCGCCTACATCTTCGGAATTTTTCGGTTTTTCGTCAACAGGATTTTCACCTCTTTGCTTTGGCTTTATCCACTGCTTGAAACGCTCCAGGAGCGATTCTTCGGCGGCTTCTTTCGCTTTATCTAAAGGGAGCATCATTTTTTTTTCGCGGGAGGACAAAGCGAGGGACAAAAGGGACATAAATAAGGCGTAACAAAGAATAACGATCAGGTAGGAGCCAAGTAGTTGGAACTTCCGATTGCCGTAGGAGTCAGCTTCCCATAGGGCAGCATTGTTTGCAGGTCCCCCATGTTTAGCAAGCACATCTGCTAGGTGCTTTTCTGTTGGGTTGTCCCCAGCCCAGAACCGTCCTGAGTCGGACAGTTCTATTCCACGGACGAGTCGGAATGGTTTGTTTTCGGGAAAATCTTTATAATCAAACGTGCGTGTTTGCTGGAGCCAAACAAACAGGCTGAGGGATCCGATAAAGCAGAGGAGGAGGAAAACGGTAAATCGTGCTGGAAAGCGTCTGTCGGCTCGTCGTTTGGGGTCGAACAGCATCAATGTGGTCAAATAGATGGCCAGCGTGAGGAGTAAATATAGAGATTTGAGCGATTGTATCTCGTAGACATTAAAAACAGACAGCAACGCGCCGTCGAAAAGCTCCGTAATGGCAACGACGAACAGAACGCCGAATTTAAGTACATATTCCATGAGTGTAGTTTAGCGTAGCGAAAGGACAAGTCGCCGGGAAGACTTAGCCTGCTCTAGTCCGATCTTTTCTCCGACCCAGTCCCAAAAACCAACATCCAGCTTTCCCGAGTTTCGGACGTCGATCATCTTATCGTCATCGTCAAAGGACACATTGGCGTTCGGATGATCGTTGGAACTTAGCCGGAATCGATAACACTGAGGTCCGAAATGGCCGATGGCTGTCGAAGCAAAGCCGTCGCATTTTTGCTCGCCACTCCCACTGCCATCGTCATAGTGGACGATGTAAGCTTGGGTCTGTTCGTATTTGCCTCTACAAACCGCAATGTTGATCGCCACCTCCGAACCGTTTTCAGGGCTGTAAACAAGCTGGGCCATTGGCAATTCCGTTTCGGAAGTGACGAAGACTGAGGCGGAATGGATATGGAGGCCCCTTCGATTGGCTGGCTGAATAGTCGCAGAAGGATCGGTCGCCAGGAAGTGACTGCCGATTTGTATCGCAAGAAAACGCAAGGTGTCCATGGGATAGCCGTCCCGGCGGATCGAAAGGACACGGTTTAATCCCAACAAATAGTTGTTCAGGACGGCCACTACCGCCTTATTGATCTGATCGATGGTCGAATCGCCATCAGTAACCATCTGCTCAACCTCCAAGAGGGTATCGGTAAAGGTGCCCAAGACGTATTTATAGGAGTAGTTGTGAACACCCGAAGCAATAATTGAGCGGTAAAGTTTGACGTTATGTCGGTAGAGCGAATTCTCTGCTGTATCAGGCCGGTTATAGTATCGCACCAATTTTTTCACGCTTTTACGAAGAAGTCTTGGGGCCCGGCTAAAGGAGGGAAGGGGAAGTCGGAGATGAGCAGGCACCATATCGCCATAATAGAACAGTTCGGGATTTTGCTCATAGAGGAGGGTGATGGCGCCGAGCGTCGGGTAAAGTCGGGCACGGCTCAATGCCCTTTGCAGCACATCGACTACTGATACCCGCCCGCTGGTGGTGTCAGGCCGGAAATCAGGAGCGGAATCACGAATATGGACGGGGCGATAGCGGTTTCGAAGGGCGGCTAGCGTCATATATTGGGCGGAACTGTCGAGCAACGCATGGAAATGTTGCAACGTCCTTGTGAGATGCGGCTCGTTGGATGACTGGGCGTGTGCTTCGGCCGTCCAACAGCAAACAATAAGCAGAAGGGGCAAAATGAATTTGAAGTTAGCCATTCGATAAGATAACCTCTATCGGCTGCAGGGACAAGCGTTAAAACACCCATATCGGTCACTTTAGGAAAAAAAGGTGTTTTAACGGGCCTTCTAAATCCAGAAAATTCTATTAATCCTAAAATTGATTATTTCATTATAAAAAAGAAAGTACTTTCCGGCTCATTATCTTTGAAATGATCTTTAATCGGAGAAGGAATAACTCTATCGATATATGCATACACATCAGATATTGTCAATATGTGCGTTTTCTTGTCACCAAAAGAGCGCAATCCCTGTATGAACATACTTGTAAAAGGAGAATGATTAATGCCGTCTGATGTAACTCTATCTGCAGCACTGGAAGTTATATATAATCTGGTTTTAAATTTAATTCTGCTGAAGAACCATTTTTCAGGGTCAGTGATTCTTTTGGTGAAATCATCATCATCGCTTTTTGATTTTGAAACTGCCAGTTCTAATGATCCACTATAGCAAGCGTCGATGGTTAGTAAGATATGATTGGATTGAATTTCTGATATATTTCTTAGTAATTCGGTGTATGATATCCAAGAGCTGTGGTTAAAGTCAGAGAAAGCATCTTTCCCATCTCTTGGTACAATAAATCCTTCCTTAATTCCTGATTCATAGCTACCGTGTCCTGTAATGAAAATGAACAATTGCTCATCGTATTCAAGCTTTCTTTTCTTATATTTTTCCAAAGAAGCTAAGAATTCAACTTTGGTGGGGTTTCTTATTATATCACAGTTGAAACCATAGATATTTCTCAGGTCCTCTGCAATAGCTTCTGCATCTCTTATGGGGTTTTTCAATTTTTGACTCGCTCCCCAATAATTGTACTCGTCTGTCGCGATTAACAGCGCATGATCTTTTCCAGTTCTTTTTAGTCTATCATAAAGGGTATAGTTATTGGTTTGTTTACTTCTTGGAACTATAGGTTTATCCATTAAGCTAATTGTTTTATTAATGGGAAGGTCGACATTTGGAGCAGATAGATATCTAGATATTCTTTCTTCAGTGTCATATAAATCCCAGTAATCAATATTATCATGTATGCTATTGAAGGATACTGCTAATGTATTGTTATGATATACCGAAGCATCTAGTGTTTTATAAGGTATATTTAAAGATTGAATAAGGTTATAAACTTCCTTGTTCCCGGTAGGTGTTGATACAGTTAAATTAGAATATTTTGTTAGTTTTATCGGTGTTCCATTGTTATATTCAATCTCATAATCCAGTAATCGTTGATTCATTTCAAGTGTGAAATATTTCCAATTGCCATCTTTTTTCCCATTTTGATACTTGCCTGTAATTTTAAGCCAGGTTTGATCTCTCCCGTTGATTTTTGAAATATCGAATTCATTATAATTGCCGTCAAATTGTGTTCGGTTCCAATAAAATTCATATTTATGAGTATTAGTCTCAATATTTATGAATTTACTGAAGTTTACTGGAATATATAGAAGGATTTCTGTTAAGAAACGGGTTATCATTCTTTTATCTACGCCATCTTTGATCCGTCTAAATAGAAAAGCTTCAAATATCCTATTGTTATAATTATTAAGTTCTGTAGGGTAAGGGTATTTCCAGTCTTCTCCAAAATATTCGTTTGGGCCTTGATAAGGAAATAGTTTCTTATTTGCGTTTAAATATCGTTGCTCATAGGCATAGTCAAGTTGCTGAAGATAATTTAATGATAGCCTAATGCTAGTGTATAACTTAATTTTATCAATAGTGTTCAGATTTTCTATCTTGTTTTTTATATACGGTTTTGCCCAGTTGAAGACGATGTTACTTAAAGTCTCATTTCTTGTAATTTGGTATAGTGTCTCTGAATATGGTATAAAATAGGTGGAGAAACCATAAAGGTCGTCATATTCAAAGCCATATGCATTATTCAAAGCATCTTCCGTATTTTTTTTTAGCCAGTTATTTTTGTTTCCTTTTTCTATTATTTGCGGGTCGTTGGGTAAATAATATCTGGGAATCTGAGCGAATGAATCAATGTATAATATTGGTAAAATAACTAGTATGAAATATTTCATATATCCTGTGTTTAAATTATTAATACATTTCGTGGTTATTTGCCATTTGCTTTTTTAGTATAGCCAAATATGATACCTAAGACGGATTCAAGGGCCGTAATTGAACTTAAGTACAAAGGAAAGGGGAACTGGCCTAGTGGTAATAATACGAAAAGTAAACATTCACCGAAGCAGATAGATATCGTGAGAATACAAAAGGAAGAGGTAATCGCTAAGCCTGGCGTTTGTTTTTTGCTGGTTTTTGGAAATCTCTTTTTAATTATGTATAAGGTGATTGGGGATATTAGTCCTAATGTAATCCAGAGACTATTTGACGTGAAAGCGTTTGCGAATTTTAAGAGGAATAAGAAAATTACTTCAATCCCTCGTAAGGTAATTATAAATTCGAATCTTTTTATTTTAGCCATTCTAATAACCTGTTGTTTGAAAATTCGGTAACATAGTTTTGAAGCTCCGTTTTATATTCATTCTCCATATCATTATATCCTCGCTCATTTGTCGGCTTTAATAGGTCACTTCCGAATTTTCCATTTATTATGGTTTGGAAAAAAGCATTGGAGCTATGCATATTACATGAAATGGTAAATCTTAAGACTTCAGTTGATCTGAAAAGAGAAACTCTTGTTGCTGGAATTACCTCATTATTTAGATTTCTAACTTCAAATGTTATTGAATATGGCTGGGAATTAAGCCGGTAGATTTTAATTTCAGGTCCTTTACTTTTGTAGTAGGAGTAGCATTTTGAGTATAAAAAGTCTAAAATTTCATTAGCCTTTTTATCAATAATTGACATTTGTATATTTTTCATTGAGAAAAAGGGGTTAAAATTTTGATAATCCAACGTTGATTGGCTACTTAGATCCTTGCAGTCTGCACTGGTTATAATTAGGGAATCGTTGTATTTGATTCCTCGGTAGAAGCAAGGGATGGCCTCATTAGTTGTCTTATTGTATATTCTTATTATGATTGAATCGCGGGGAAGTTCTAAAAGGAAGCTGGCTTTATCCAAAATATTTTCTTCAAAACATCGAGTTGAAAACAAGTCGAATGAACGTTTAAGATTATTCCATTTTGCTGTACAATTGTTACTACAAATTAATAATATGGATAGGTAAAGTTTATTATCACTGATTTCTGTCGTATCATATATTAAATAGTCTTTTGACCAGGACTTAGATAGCCAATTTCTAAAGGCCGAAATATTGGTAGATATATTTAGTGAATCATTTCGGGTTTGTGACAACCCTTTAAGTGTAATAATTAAAAGAGAAACACATATGAAAATGGACCTTTTAAAAGTTGTTAATGTTGATATAGGTTTCATTTTGGATTGGCAAGAAATAAATATTGGTAAAAAATAATTGTGACAAAATATCTAGTTTATGTTCCAGGGTAGCATGGTCACTTGATGCTTTTGAATTAGGATTTGGAGAAAGCTTAGTTGGTCAGTATAGAATAAGGGATAGCTTAAGAGCGAATTTGGAAGGTACGAAGTACGGAATTATTATGATTTAAAGAATAATATGTAAACTGATGGAATTGGCCTGGTAAAAAAAAGGTGTTTTCACCCCCCCCCCGTCCTGCTTATTGAGATGGTATTTATTCTTAAATGACCCGGAGCACAGGCCCCATTTTCTCGCCTTTAAATTGCAAATTACTTTAATGGCAGCACTCTACTCATTCCATCCGATTAGTAAAGATAAATCCAACGATCAGCATCCCTAATTGCCAATTCGTCCCGACGAATATTTGCTATCTATCTTCAATGCCGATCATAATTAAGGCCTTTTTGTTCTTGCCATTTAATAGTTGCTGAAATCTTCCCTTTCTTCATTGAGGTGCCTTCCATATAGCCCTGAAAAAAGGAAAACAAATGTAAAGACCCGAGATAGAACGTCTTTGTGTTTCCGTAAATAATTATTACATGGAGCTTTTATACTGGAGTAGGCACCGGATTGTCTTTAAGCCATTTGTGCGGCAGTAATTCGTGGATTCTGTTGATGGGATGATCGTTGATCCGGCTAAACACATCAGTAAGCCAATCGATGGGATTGATACCATTCATTTTGCAGGTGCCCGTCAGACTGTAAATAATGGCAATTCTTTCAGCGCCCCTGGCACTTCCGGCAAATAGAAAATTTTTACGGCCCAACGCAACAGGCCTGATGCTATTCTCCACTGGATTGTTATCTGGTTGAAGTTTTCCGTCTTGCGTATAATAGCATAACCGTTCCCAATGCTTTAAAGAATAGCCTATGGCTTCACTCAGTGGTGCAGAAGGCAGCAGTAACTGGTACTGATTTTTCATCCAGGCATGCAACTCATTGAGAATCGGAACGGATTCCTTCTGCCGGCGGTCTTTAGTTTGCTCTTCAGTAAGTTGTTCTTCCTTACATCGTCGCTCTACTTCATAGATGGCTTTAAACTTTTCCAGTGCATAGGTAGCACGGTCTTTGTCATAGGGTAGTGCGTCTTTGTATTTTCTTCTCGCATGCGCAAGACAGCATATCTGTATTATGTTTTCGCTTTTAGCAGCGATATTTTTGTATACCTGCCATCCATCCGTTTGGATGATGCCCTTGTAATTGTTTAAAATAGCGTGCGTATGTTCTTCACCGCGTCCTGGCCGATAATCAAAGAAAACCAGCTTATCCCGGCTGTTGTTGTAGCACCATAAAAAGCCATTGTGGATATGCCGGTGATTTTTGCTGCTGCTTTCTTTACCCAGCAACACTTTTAATCCGGTCTCATCTACATGGATATAGCCTGAAGCGAGGATTAACTTCTTTAACGCCTAGTAGAGCGGTGTCAGCAGGTCAACCGACTTCCCTGCCCAGTCCAGCAGCGTATTATAGGGGATAATAACGCCATCACGTTCAAAACGGGCTGCCTGCCTCATCACGGGAAGATGATCGCAGAACTTATCTACCAGCAACTGTGCCAGTACACTGGGGCCGGCTACGCATTTGGGTAAAGGGCGTGAAGGTGCTGGTGCAGATAAAATGAAGGTATCATTATTTTCACCTGTCATTTTGTAGGTGGGTGTGATCACCACTCTTACAATCATCTTTGCCCGTACGATTTCCAGTATCTCATGTTGCTGTTCGCCAATTTTAACTGCTCCCGGCGGAATATGATCCGGCTCACGCATTTCATAGACCCGTGGAATCCCTTCCATATATTTCCCCATTTCACCCACGTCCCGTTTACTGCGTTTTGGGGTACTCATGTATTCCACCTTCTTTGCCGTGGTTAGATGGGTAGCGGGAGCAATACTGTCTGCAGTAATATCAAGTTGAAGCTGGGAAGGGTTTTCAATAAAGCGGTCACTTTTAGAACCGAAGATCATCTGAGAAAACTTCTGCAACTGCACCTTCATCTTCAATACCTCTGATTCAAGCTCCTGACGGCGGATACGCTCCTGCTCGTAGAGTTGTTTATAATCGGTATGATGTAGAATTTGCACGCCGGTTGAATGATGATTAAAACTAATGCCGGGAGCTGTTTCAACCCAATTATTTTATCAACATACGGCGCCGTTATGTGAATATCGGGGGCGGTATTTTACCTTCTTCAAAGCAATGCCCTTCAGTATAAGGTGCAGTCCATTACCGGTCAATACAATACTGTCAGGGTCGCTTCCGTTTTGCGGCATTTCAAAGGTACCTTTTTCAAGTTGCTTGTAGAAAATAGCAAAGCCATCTCCTTCGAACCGCAGTAGCTTAATGGCATTGCGGCGTTTGCTGATAAAGATATAGACATCGCCGTTCAGGACATCTCTTTTCATATGCTGAACGACGATGGCTGCCAGCCCGTGAAAACTCTTGCGCATATCTGTGGAATAGCGAAACAGGAAAAAACGGCCCTGATCGAAGAGGTGCAGCATTACCGGCCAATCAGGGTTTTGAGGTAGGAGGCATCAACAGCCTGAAAGAAGCGAATGGTGGCATGCCCCGATACCGTAAGTTCACAGAATAGAACCGAATCTGTATTTGCGGGAGCTGAAAGGGAGACAGGAATAAAGCTGTTATCTTTTGCTGGCCGGTAGCCATATTTCTTTTGCCAGTTATAAAGCGTTTGCTGGCTGATGCCATGCTGCCGGCAGAACGTGGTGGCCTTATAACCATTTGAGGCCTGCTCTTCAAGGAGTTGTTTTATCTCTGACGGGGATCGTTTGCGGAAGGTTCTGGAAACAGATGTCATAGCATAGCGTTGAACACACAAAACTAGGACGATAAGCTATTGAATTGAGACGTGACAATTCGGGTGTTTACAAACAAATTGTGTAGTTACTGAGCGCTATAAATTTCTACGGCAACACCGTATTCGGTACTAATCTTTCCCAAATCGTATTTATCTAGTGACACCTGACCGATGGTTTTACCAACCTGCTCCATAATATCATATTCTTTATCACTCATACTTGTCGCCAGATATTTATCGGAAGTATGCCAAGAAATACGATTTTGTATTTGTGTGGAGGGCATCGTTGATGGGGAGTATCATGGGAGGACTGTTAAGTATAGGTTGGGTAATAAACCACAAAATGCTTCGGTGTTAAATAAAAGGCATTTAATAGGAAATTAAATAAAAGATTGATAAATTATGTCCATTGTTTTACTAGATATCTGATGGTTAAAATTTTCATTCTTTATAAATAGGAAATTTCTAGCAAGAACTTCGTTTAGCATCTTTATCCCAAATAAATGGTTGCCTATTCTTTCGTTAACTGATTCTCTGGGGTCTAGAAATTTTGAATAGACGACTATTCCTATCAAATTTGGAAAATCCTTCATTTTATTGTTGAAACTTCTTATGGTTTCTTCCAGGTTTATCTGAAAAAAGTAATGAGGTTGAGTAGGAAAATAAATAATGCCTGATGAGTCCGCGGGAATTTGACGAGCTTTTTCCTTGATTTTATTGTTTTTTACAATTCTTGGCGTTTCATTATAATTGACGGGTGATTGAAATCCCAAACGTAAGTTATTTTCATTGACCCATTTTTTTAGTTGACTCTCTTTTTCAGAGTTTTCAAATTTAAGTTCAATATATTCATTTTTTACAGATATTATATTATTGGGGTGTCCAGCTGCTTCTTGATTTGCCTTGGTTATTTCTCCTAGAATATTCGGCATCACATCGTCAGGTATATATTTAAATTGAGTGCCCCAGTGAATGAAATTAGCGCAATTAAAGTGTAGATGATTAGAGATAATCCGAAAATTATCTTTTGCGCCCTTATTTTTTTCACTATCAGTTATTTCAGATATTTCGGCGTAAAATATTTCCCCTTCAGGACTAATAATTTCTATATCCGGGGTTCTTTTATTTTGTTCTTCCTCAAGAAATTTAATATGACAACCCATATTAAGAAATGAATCAGCAACTTCAAGAAAGGGAATAGCTTCTGAATTTGAAGAAGATAAGCCATTAATCTTGAGCAGTAATTTTTGATAATTGCTATCTATTGATTTTAACTTTGTAAGAGTATTGGCGAAATTTATCAAATCATCGTATTGCCATGGGCATTTGTTTGTTAATTTATTCAAAATAGGATGATTTCTTTCAATTTTCTTAAGAAACGATTTGCCGAGCTCAACTTCTAGGAATTCAATGGCTGATATTAACTGTATTCTTTTTTCTTCCGATATATTAGATGTTAAAGACGCGAATTCCTTGTGTTTATGCCATGAGAGATTATCTTCAAGTTTTTTGAAGATGGAGAACGATAATTGAGTTGTCTGATCCATATGGCGTAAATTGTCCTGATAAAACTAAGAAATTCTTGGATGGCAGGATTAGCTTTATATTGCTTTGAAAAGAAACCTGCATTTCGTAAAAAGGCCCCGAGAAACATATACTTATCTGGGACTTAGTCCCTCTTTGCTAAAAACTGTTAGTTTCGTAAATTTGTAGGTTTCTAATTAAACGATTGTATATGCCAGAAAGCCGGAAGCGAAAAAAGAAGTTCAAAAAGAAGAGACCAAAGGTGGATAAGGAAAAAATAGATCTTGGCGGTATCGAAGCTGTAAGGAAGGGCAGGCATATTTTCCTGCGGAATAAGATGACGGCGGAACAACATGCCCAATGGATAGAACAAATTCGAGAAAATCGACCTAAAGTGTATGACGACATTAGGGGTATGATCGGTGAAGCCGCGGATTTAATAAACGCTCATGATAAAATCCTGTTGGTCGGCGGCATGGCAGGATTCTATTACCAAAGGATACTTACCGATCCGGACGACGATGGAAAATCAGAAGTCAATCTTGAATATGTTCAAAGTATAGCACTGGCGACGGATAACGTCTACAAAGGAAAAATGCCTGAGCCGGAAACTTTGATGAGAATAAACGAGCTGCTGGAAACGATCCGCCACCATCTCAGTGCCTATTATGGCACTGAACATGTTACAGGAAAGTACAGCGAGGTACAAAATGACCTGCGTTTCAAGATGATCACGGAGCTATTGTTTATCCGGGGTATTGGTTATTGGAGGCATGTTAGGGAGCTGTACAAAGAGATGTTTACGCCTCATGACCCTGTTTTTCTAAAGTATTATGGGTTTTCCTCCTGGGATATTATGGAAGCGTTCGATCGGATGGAGGCATCTTTTGAATGCAGGATGCTCCTGCCGAGTGGAGAGGCGCACCCTAATCGTCAAATCAAATTAATGAGGTGGACGCGGGCGAATCCAGACAAATTCACGCCGGACACCTTTGCTACCGGCGAGTTTCTAAACGATTTTGCGAAGGACTACCCGGAGGCCTGTGTAGAGAATAACGCTTTCGTTGAACACCCCTTGAACATCATAGAGACGGCTGGAGAGCTTTTCAGAATTCGCCAGCTTAATGATGTGCATGCCCGGGTGGCCAAAGCGGTCAGCATGAAATTCGGGGACAATACCGTGTTCGCCCAGCCGGAAAAATTCAAATATGACCCGATGAACGAAACGGCGATCCTAGCAAAGCCAGTGGTTGAGGACGACAAAGGGAACCTGTATCTGTTCAACATGAGCCTGCCATCCCGGAATCTCTTTGTAATAGCGATGGACCTGTTGGCCCGTGCAGATAAAAAGCACTATGAGCAGTCCTTCCAGGGTAACCGGGTGCAGATAGCCAAAGATAATTTTATTGAGGCGAAGGTTATGGCCCTTTTCCAAAAGATGTTGCCAGGTGTGCAGTTCTACCGGGGGGTACACTATAAATATATAGAGCCGGGGTTGGATATGAAGTGTTTCAAGGCTTTGGACGGGAAGTATGAGCTGGATATACTTGGTATTGGGACGGAGGCGACGTACTTGATAGAGGTGAAGGCTGGGTTGGTAAGTCCGAAGGCGAAACGTGGTGCCATTGAATATATTCAAAAAGACTTATCCGACATCGTAGGGGATGCTATCTGCCAAAGCTTCAGGGCGTATCGGTATATTGCCAGCGATCCTAATGCAGCGTTTGAAGTGGCGGGAGGAGCGAAAGTGAAACCAATAAGTACGAAGAAGGTCTTTCGCATATCGGTAAGCTTTTCTTACGTGGGTAACCTTATTGCCGAATTGTCCAAATTGCAACAGGCTGGGATCTTTGACCTGGTGGCGGACTATGCGTGGACGGTTAATATTTTTGATCTGATGTCTTTCGCTGAGCTGGTGCCGTCGGAGGAATTCTTTATCGACTATCTGGAGAAACGGTTGATATTGTATAAGGATGAACGGTTGGTAAATGTTGACGAGATGGATATGCTGGGTTTGTATTATGAAAATGACCCGAAGCTGGACAAAGAAATGAAGCACGTAAATACATTGCAGCTGAATCAGTACAGCCAGCCGATCAATGTTTATTTCGAGGGTCGTGGGCCGAAACCAGTAAAAAAATAGGGGCCTGCGGCCGACAATAAAAATTAGACTTATGGAACATTTGATGTCCGCAGAGGAGAAATTTCATGGTAGCTTTTTTTCATTGGATGAACAGGATATATACCGCCTGGACGAACTGGACAACGGACCAATTAACAGTGTGATCGCAAACCTTGCCCGGCTTTGTTATGCAGTGAAACTTTACGATGACCTGAGCGTTGAGATGATTTTTATAGCCAAGCCCAATAAACTGAAGGGGGACATAATTACTTTGCATATTGATGACTCTGACTACTTTCTGCTGTTGTTTAGATTTTGCAGTGTCCTTGCAGAGGAAAATGAAGAAGTGGACGCGATCGACGCTTTCAATACCTTTCAGTCGAAGCTTCGCAGCGGCCTGGAAAAATATGGTTATTTTACCATGTCATCGTTGGAGTTGGAGCAATTGAAAGGACAGGATACGGTTGGAATGTTGGTAGGAAAGAAAGGATCTAAAGTTTTGGAGTTTATTGACAAAACAGCTTTTTACCGCGATTTTTTCCATAATAATGTCGATGCGCCAAGGTCGAAGAATAAGAACTACGTTTATTTAATGGTCAATGAGGATACTTCTCTTATTAAGATTGGATATAGCAACGATCCTAGCTATCGCGAAGGAACACTTCACTCAAAGGAGCCGGTAATCAACATGATTGCATGCTGGGATGCGCCAAAGGAAAGGGAGCGTGCATTGCATAAAATGTTCAGCAGGAAGAGACGGAGAGGCGAATGGTTTAAGTTGACCATTCAGGATCTGAAGGAACTGGGGCAATTTATGGACAGGTAGTTCCAGTATGGGAGGCCAATCTTGGTACTTGTGCATGTTAGTCAAATTGATATTTCTATAAATATTGTGGTTGCGTTTTAAGGAATTCAGTTAATCCGTTTATTAACGACTGTATTGACTGGCCCCCCTCCGGATGCTCAGTGCTCGTTGTTGATGGGTAATTGATGTGTAAGGATTCAGTCGTTTAAAAATTATCGGAAAGCCATGTTTGGCCTTTAATTTTTCATCGCGCGGAATAATATGGTATTGCTTATCCGGGGGAATCAAATGGCATCCGGCAGTATAATTGGAAAGGAAAAAAAATGTAAAAATTTGACACACAGCCATAAAAGCTATTGTAAATCAGTGACTTACGTGGCCTAAGTGCCCCACAGGGGATAAGTTCGAATTTAGGGAGGATTTGAAGAGACTTTATAGGCTCAAGAAGTTTATAATCAATGTATTATGAGTAACGGGATATGTGTTCAATTAGATAATCGCCCTTAATCGTATCTTTAAGAAAATAATTTTTACGACAATGTACTCACCTCATAGTGATCTATATAAAATGCTTCACACGCCTGAGTTTATTCTTTTTAGGGTAGACATCAATGGCAAAGAATATCTTGGACGGCCATGCACAATTACTGTTGATCATCCTTACGGTGAAACAACAAACCAAAAGGGCGTGTTCCGCACCTTTGACAGCGAACAGTCCTTTCTTTCTGGTAATGTGTCAGAAGAAATACAGGTGACGTCAACGACTATAAAGGGTATCGAGGCAATCGACTCAGTTGACCGTACGCCGCTGAATAATATCCTTGCCGCTTGTTATGAAACAAGCCAAATACCAGAGCGGCCAGACATAGGTATCGTTCGACGGAACATCACACCGGTACTGGAACGTCTGTTGGCCGCACTGAGCGATTATGAAACTCTGCATCATTTAGCTCACTATGAAGTCGCTTTTGACGATATTGAGGAACTGATCAACGAATGCAAACTGTGCCCGACTGACTTATCTGAAAACGGTCGCGCTTCTATCGTCCGAAACCTGAAAAAGAAAATATCCGTGAATGTTTCTAACCTGATCGAGTTCTCATCTTGACAGAAGATGGAAATACCGCAAGCCTAAATCAAAGACCCAGATTGGGCCTCCATGTAGCATTTTATCGCGTAGGCAGCGAGCGAGCCGAAGGCTCAATTGGTGTAGATCAAGATGTTCAACATGAACAAGAGCGAGGATATGATGCTGAATAAATAATTTGCGCAGTGGTCTAAAAAAAATCATTGATGCGCAGGATAAACTAATCGCGTTACAAAAGGATTCAAGGAATCTGGTATCATTTCGTTGCCAATCTGGATGACGAGGAGCTGTATCAAGACGAAAAAGAGGATTTTAAAAACGAATTGACCATTATGCAGTTATTTCTCTATACACCAGCTGCATTTCAAAAGTTTATCGAGGAACAATATCTATACATCTACAAATGAAAAGCGTCGACTAACTTCGCATACATGGAGCAAATAAAGTGGACAAATTTTACGCCCGAGCTATTTCAGCGATTTTGCAATGTCTTACTAAGCTTTGAGATATCAAAGCGCTTTGTTCCTTTCTCCGCGCCGGGCCGGGACGGAGGCATCGACGGATGGTTTGAAGGTAAATACGATGGTCTGGACGGCAAATGGCGTTTTCAAGATAAATTCCACCAGGGCCTCGGAGCGGCTGTGGTCAGCAGACTGAAGGCCGATATGCGGGAAGAGGCAAAAAAGATAAATAAAGAAGACTTTTTTATACTGGTCACCAATGTTGAAATTACCCCCGTCCAGCGTGATGAGTTAATTGCCATTGGTAAAGAGAATCTTCCCAACCTGCCCCATCAGATCGACGTTCAAATTTGGGATGGCGCGAAGCTCTTTACCCTTTATATCAAGTTTCCCATTCTTCGGCTATGGATCGAGGAAGGCTTTACCAGCGCCCAGCTGATAAAATATGAAGATTATTTCGCTCAACAATTGTCGAACGGTATCGAAAAGGTGGATACTCTTTCTAATCCCCTCATTTCAAGACCGGACGAGATTCGCCAGTTGATGAGTTTCCTGGACTCACCGGACAAAAAATTTGCATTGATAACTGGGGAGGCGGGTATCGGAAAAACCCGGTTGGCCGTCGAGTTTTTTAAGCGGGAAATTGATCCCTTGGAATACTGGGAAGCGCTCGTCCTTCAGAGCCACAGTATTATTTTTGATCGTATGATTTTTTCGCTTAGCGGTGAAAAGAATTATTTGATTTTGATTGATGATGCTCATGCCTACAGCGTAGCCGAAATCATGGACATCAGCAAATTGGCTAAGTCGGGGGGAGATAAAAAGATCAAGTTCATTTTTACCGCATCCAATATCGTCTGGTACGATGCCTTTAAGCTGCTATCCGCGCATATAAAGAATGAAATGGTTACCATTTCGTTGCATAAATTTTCGCCGGAGCAGACTTCGGCATTTTTCCAATCGGAGCTTTCAAACACTCCCTATGACCACTTATTATCCACGTTGGTGGAGATCTCCAACGGTCGCCCGATCCTGATCGTTGCCGTGCTGAGAGCCATCAGCCAAGGTATCTCCATCCCAAAGATCAAGGAAGAAGGCTTCCTCAATGGGTATGTTTTGGCGTACTTTGAATTGGTCATTAAGAAAATAAACCGGGAATCCTCGATTCCCTATTATAAAATTAAGGATGCCGTCCGCCTGATCTGCCTTGTAGAGCCCTTCGAATATCATTCCGGTGATTTACAAAAAATGTTTTCAGGTGTTTTATCGCTCCAAGCCGAGGAATTCACCTTCATTTTGAAAATGTTGACACAGGAGGGAGTGGCGGTCGGAAAATACATCACTAATATTAAGCCGGATTACTACAGTGATATTTTGCTGCATACGGCGGACGAACAATGGACAGAAGATAAGGTAGAAAAGCTTCCTCAATTTTTACCCAATATAATTCGAAACCTTGCCAGCGCCGACGAGGTAAACGACGCCACTCAAGCTAGTTCGTCGCTTCTGAATAGTATATTAAGAACTTATGTAAATAAATTGGACGGTCTTACTGCTGTCACGGAGCTTTCAACCATCGCGAAGACGATTCACTCCGTTGCTTATCTCAAGCCCGATATTGCGAGTTTGTTTATTGACAAGCTACTCAGTCAGATGCGCCTGGAAGGAAGCCCGATACAGCAGGAGTTTACGAAATACGGGGAATACCACAACAATTACCCTTTCGGCTTAATGTCCACGATCAGATATATCCTCTATGATCTGCTGTATTTTGAGGAAAGATTTGAATACGTCTTTACCGCTTGTCTGACGATTTACGATCAAATCGCCGACAAACAACTGTTTAAAAACACCTGGGACTACTCTTTACGAGACCTGTTAAATGGCTACCAACTAAAGCCTCAGTCCTACTTTGTGGTCAGAGCAAATGCCATTCTCGACGCTGGCGAATATACCCATGCCGTCTTTTTCGTGGAATGCTTTAGCGAACTATTGAAATTGGAATTTAGAGGAACGACTTCCGATGGCGAAGGGCGGGCGATGATCATTACTACCTATTATGTGCCCACAAGCCCGGCGGTAAAAAAATTAAGAACGACGATCATTTTGGCGTTGATTGCCCTGCATCGCCACGCAGAAGAAGAGTCTCTACGACGACGTGCCTTGTATCAAATTCTGGACGTCCCTAGAAACATCCTGGCGGTTCAACGCAACTCTGTTTCCTACCAGGGTCAGGACGAAATTGAAACAGTTCTGCAATACCTGCGCGATTCGAATAGCTCGTTCGGCTCTGAGGAGATGAAGATGGTGCTAACGCACTTGCACCGATTCAAGCGCTGGGACAATCTCTCGGCATATTCGACCTGGATAGATGAAATAGAGGCGAGGTTAAAACCTTCCACCCTGACTGAAAAGTTGAATGCTGTCATTTTACGGGCAGATCTCAGTGTCCAAGAAGACCTGTCAAAGGTAGACGCCGATGTGAAAGAAGAATTTCGTCGACTTATTGAGGAGAACTCCGGCGATGCACTCGCACACGCGGTCAGTGTGATGTTCGATGTGGGCGCTCAGCCTAGGCATTACTTTTGGCCGTTTTTGGAAATTCTGCCAGGCACTTCGGTTGAAAAAGCCAAGGATTTTTACAGTACTCTTTTTCAAGTACGGAAAGAGCTTATCTATGGCTTTGGTTCCGCGATCCTTCGGCCCTTGTTACTTCAGTTCAAGGAAGAGGAATTCTATTGGTCAAGTGTTAAGGCATTAGAAGAAGACGCTACAGAGGAAGCCAGGAATGTCATTTTCCACCTGTATGCCTACGGCTTTGTTCCTGAGCATTCCCTTGGATTGAAGGATATTGAATTGTTGCAACGCACATTCGCTAACCGTTCCCCCAACAATCACCTCCTTGCCGGGATTGCTCTGCTGGCTATTTTGAGGGGCGACCGGGGTCTGTTTGAAAAAATGGCCATTCAATTCCTGAACGATTGTACTCAGAAAGCGGCAGACAGGTTTTTCCGGGAGCTTTTCCAGGAATACAATGACGAATCTCCGGTAGCGACGATACTCTTATTGAAACATACCGTTCGACTCAGTATTTCCTATGAGCTCGAGCAGTGTTTGATTCAGGTCATTCAAGCAGGCAAATTTAACGAGGTGTTCGATTATATAATCCGGCGGTACCGATATCTAATCGATAAAATAGCCAACAAGCAGGACTTTTACGGGTATGAGTTGGTGCCTTTGACAGTCGATAACCGCTTTCAAAGGTCATTTGACGAAAATACCCGGATAGCCATGTACCAGGAGGTGATTAACTGGTTCGTGAAGGAAGACTTTGAAGTCGCAAACCTATACTTTGGGAAACAGTTGGTCGAATTCTTTCTTGCGTCGAAGAAGCTATCCGAGCCCCTGGATGTTTTTTTCCGGCAATTCCTGGATGACGGATTTAAGAATAAGGTCTTGGCTGAAAGGCTTACGGAATGTATCAGCCAGTTTGAAGATAAGAATGAGCGATTGATCGAATTGGTCATCTCATATTGGAAAATCGGTATTCTTTATTTTTCCACTGATAGCGAAAGCTTGGCACAGCACTACCGGGCCTGCTCTTTTGCACTTTGGCATGTTGGCAGTAAAATGGGGACACCTGGTCAGCCTTTTAAGGAGGACGTTCGATTAAAGGAACTACTGACGGAGGCGATTGCCAGACATAAAGGTGACCAGCAGGTGGTCAAACTATTAAATGATGCTATGGTGATCGTTGACAAGGCTATTTTCAGGGACTCTGCTGGGAGGGAGGAAACATGGTGATTAAGCAAGAACTTACCGATCTGCGGGGCCTTATCGACCCTCTTTTGACGGACGTACAAACAAAGATACGTACAGGAATAATCTCTACAGTTAACTCCGATATGAACGGAGACCTGAAGATCGATCTTGCCACATTGAAGAGCCTATTGCGGGCCATCGACTGCAAAATAAGGAAATGCGAAATGATCTATTATTCCTACTTGTACAAAGTTGATCACGGCGCCCTATGTGGATCTCCCTTTTCAGAGGATCACGCCGTCAGCATCGAACTAATTTACAACACTTCGGTGATAAAGTCGACGATCATCTTGAGTGACAGAGATGTATATACAGAACTGATCGACATGAATTTCCAGACCTTTATTCTTACACTGGCCTCATTGTTTGAAAACCTCGTAAGGCTGAAAGAAATCCTTGTCAAGCGCGTGATCATCCGTCGGCTCCAAGGTAAACACGAGCCAACGCCGTTGGATATTTACTTTGAGTACCTAAAGAATCTTGTTAAGTTGGGCTATCGACAGGAAGATTCCTATTTTTTATGCATACAGCCACATCTGCCTTTTTTCGATAAATATTTAAAGACGATCCTTGTGCTAAGGAATAGATACATACACGGCTTTCAGTCGCTATTAGGCCCCAATTCCGAAAATTATGTTATCATCGAAACTTATAAAGAAAGCCCGTTTAATCCGAACAGCCCGGAACTGGCAGTGGATGCATTTTCCGAAATGGCACTCGTCAAATCGACCCGGTTTATAAAGGACTTGCTGGGTTTTCTGAAAAAGGCGATCGGGGAAGACGGAGTCGCCTTGCCCTTATAACTCTCCAACAAATCCGTGTTAGGGTTACCTGCGGTGATCCTAAACAACTGGATCCTGCATTAGACGACAAGCCTGCAAAAGGCAATTCGAAATTTTGGTAAACAAAGCTGCATTCAATACTTATAACTATCATTTTAACTCAGTTTTCCATTTGCTTATTTTTATTCGTTTATTGTCTATCAATATTAATTTGTGAATATCTAATTTTTGTTTTTCAGAAGCAACAAAAATATAATCAATGTCTTCTTTTGAAAAAGTAAGTGGGTATCCGATTAGCTTGTTATTATAAAAGTCTTGCTTTTCTAAATACTCGCTTCTTGATTGCGAAATTAAGTTATTGCCGATTTGCTTTTTGGTCGGTACGTAACGCCACTCATTTTCACTTTTGAAGTTGAAGTTTTTAAGGTTAAAATAGCTGTTATATCCAACTGAATTTTTCGTAAAGCATTTAATTGTCATAATAGAGAGCTTGATATTGGAGGTAAGTTTAATGCTTGCCTTTTTTCGCCTGGCTTTTAGTAAGTCGGCTAGTGCTTTTGCAATTAAAGAATTGTTGTCAATATAAAGGACTGGGTGTATTTTATGCCTGTCTATCCAGTCTTTTGTGAAAGCAATGCCGTACTTACCATAAGTTATACGGCGATTATTAATTGTAGATACATTATACTCCGAAAAAGAAATCATAGGATGTGCTGCGCTTGAAACCATTTTGTCGCCTAAATAAAATTCCTCTTTACAATAAAATAGCCTAAGAGAAGAAGACATTATGATACTTTTAAGTCTGTCAAATTTTGAAGTGAAGTGGATGATATGCCTCATTTTTTATTTACTTTCTTGGGTTGTCATTATTTTTTTCTACCGCTTTTCTTACTGTCAATAAGTGAAAATAATTTTTCCTTGAATTCGTCAAAACGCAAAACATTATGTTGTCCTTTTGGTGTGCGAATTGGTGTAGGAAAATTTGTTGCTTTAGCTATTTCGTCAAATGTCATCTTTAGAGCGTCCAGGTCGGCCGAATGATTAGGGTCAGCAACAACATAGTTTTTGTATTTGTCTACTATTAATGAAGATCCGTTTTTAAAGCAACTATTTGTCGAAATACATTTTGCAAATTGTTTGCTTTGGCAATGAAATATTCGTCTGCATTTCCAATTGTCGATCTCGTGTTCGTCAACTTGGCTTTGATAAAATGAGCCACTTGTAGATTGAAGGTCAAGTAAAAAATAGGGTATTGCCTGACCATGAGTTTTGATATAAATGTTTTCTAAATCTTTATATCGCCATTTAATAGATTTTGTTGATGCAGTTGAAGATATTATTACATTTTGCCTGCCAGGAAATCGTTTTAAAGCAGAGACGTAGTCTAACTTATCACCAACTTGAAGCCAACCTTTTAAAAAATAGTTAGTGTCAACCTTAGCTATAAAAATTAAAATGTCGCCAATTTTAACTGCTCGTCTTGTCGGCGGTCTGCAGATACCCCAACTTGGCGGACTATCAAAACAAGGGTCGTCACCGATATCAATTATTTTTCCGTTAACGATTTGTCCATGAAAAACTATGAGAAAACATTTTGTCATTGCATTGTTGGTTACGAACTAAATTTATAATTTCCTGATGGCAGATTTTTAAAGTTATTATTTGTATTCATTAGTGTCCGGTAAAAAATATAACTAGCTCTTTGAAACTCTTGTTGGATAAGGGTTTGATCGAAATTTAGGTCGGTGACGATTTGGAATGGCCGATTTTATAACTTACTGAAAAACAGGTAGGTTATGAATCAGGGCAAATACGTCTTCGCACAGGTTGTTGCGTTTCTACCTGCCAGAATATTTGATCGCTGCGTTCGCAAGCATCAAGGCGATAAGTGGGTAAAGCATTTTAGATGCTGGAACCAGCTTTTATGCATGATGTTTGGACAATTAAGTAATCGTGACAGTTTGCGTGACCTGCTTATTTGTATCAGTGCTCATCAGCCCAAGCATTATCATTTAGGATTCGGGAAGACTGTTTCCCGTTCCAATCTTGCCGAGGCAAACGAGAAAAGGGATTACCGAATCTTTGAGCAATTTGCCTATGAGCTGATTGCGGAAGCCCGAAAGTGTTGCATTCCTGATAGTGACTTTAATTTATCAATAAAAGGAAATGTATATGCTCTTGATACAACTGTAATAGATCTTTGCCTAAATGTTTTTTGGTGGGCTACCTTCCGAAAAGCAAAAGCCGCTGTAAAACTGCATACACTGCTGGATGTAAAAACATCCATTCCAGTATTTGTCCACGTGACTCCGGCAAGTGTTCATGATGTAAATGGCCTTGATGAACTTATTTATGAAAAGGAAGGTTATTATGTCATGGACCGCGGCTACGTTGACTTTGAGAGGTTTTATGCCATAGATCAACAGCATGCGTTTTTTGTGACCAGAGCCAAAGACAATAACCAGGTAAAGCGAGTAAGTTCTGCCAAAGCCGATAAAGCGACGGGTATTATATGTGACCAGCAGGTTATACTTAAAGGATATGCTTCTTATAAGTCGTATCCGAAAATATTCCGCCGAATTAAATTCTATGACGCTGAACAAAATAGAACCTTTGTGTTTTTGTCAAACAACTTGACGCTGCCTGCCATCGAGATTGCCATATTATATAAATATAGATGGAGGATCGAGTTGTTCTTTAAATGGATAAAGCAGCATCTGAAAATAAAATCCTTCTGGGGAACATCTGCTAATGCCGTAAAAACACAGGTCTACATTGCTATTATTACGTATACCCTCGTTGCTATTATCAAAGACAAGCCGAAGCTAAAGCAATCAACCTATGAAATATTGCAGATATTGAACGTATCCCTGCTAGACAAAACGATGTTGAGCCTACTTTTCGAAAACTATTTATCCCAAGATTTCAAAGAGCAAAATTCTATTCAGTTGAAAATCAACTTAATTTAACCGGACACTACTGATCTAAAGAAAAAACTGTGAAGATTGAAGCAAACAACCTATAACCTTTTGTAAATGAAAGAATTATCTTATAGCTGGTTATGCATCGTTCTTAATATGCCCTGATTGCCATGCCATTAGAAGGATAAGAATATAAAGTCTCCTGGCTTAAATAACCAAAGGGCTGTCCTGATTTTATTGAGACAGCCGTTTACAATGTTGATCAGTTTAATTTAAGTTCAGGAAATACGGGACCTGTTCCGGGGCAGGCAATTGGTTGATCGTTTCTGCCTGATTTTTGGGGCGGTGTCTTTTATAAGTCTTATTTACATATTCGGTGGTAGCATGTCCTAATAAGCAGGCGACAGTAGCAGTATCCACGTTTTTATCCTGTAATAAAATAGAAAAGCTCAATCTCGCGCAAGACCATGTAATTTTCTTTTGGATACCGGCACGATTAACCCATTGTTGCAAGCCTTTATTGCATCCGTTCGCACTCGGGAGGCGGAAGATTTTATCTTTATCAATGAGAGTTCTGCGCAATTTTCTCCTGTTCTCTATGATTGACTGAGCAATCGGATGTAGGGTTAATATTACGGGTAAGCCAGTTTTAGCCTGGATGATGCGGGTAGTCAATTTGCCATCTTTGATGTCCTTCCATGCGAGCGCAAACACATCTACAAAACGAAGCCCTGTATAACAACAAAAAATAAATCCTTCCTTTATTTCCTGATTAAAATAGGGTGTCTTTAGTAAGAGCAAATATTCATCCACCTCAAGATTCGCTTTAAGGGTGCGTGATGGGTTTCTTTTAGCGGCAATATCCTCACAGGGATTGTAGCGGTAGTATCCATCCTTGGTAGCGGCCTTTATCACGCCTTTAAAGCGCGAAAAATAGTTAGCTGGTGTTTCGCCGCTTAATTTCTCAAGTAAATGTTGGCGAAAGCGTTTGCATAGATTTTCTGTAATATCAACTGGGGCAATGATCTCCTTTTTAAGGAATTTCTTAAAATGGGCAAGACTGCCTTCCAGGTGGCGGTTGCCCTCGCACTTATTTTTAACAACATATGCAGCATAATAGTCAATAAAATTGCTTTTGAATTTGTGCATGGGGATAAAGCCGCTGCCGGTTGCCTGCTCGTCAATGGTCATCTCTGATTTTTTCACCTCCAGCAAGGCGAGCGCTTGTTTATTATGGTTTTTCTGGATCTGATTTTTTGGCCGCACATAAATAAAAATTCCCGTGGAGGGGCGCTGTCCGGGACCACGGCCATAATCATAGTAGAAAGTGATTTTGTCACCTTTTCTATTCAATCTTTCTCCAATATTCATATACAGGCGGTTTTGAAGTTGATAAAGAAGAGGAACAAGGTGCATGCCGTGCCATGCGCTTCTGCCAGTGCGAAAGGGTATCGTGTATGAGGAGGTAAAAAAGGAAGAGAAAAAATGAAAAAGTGCTCAAAAGTTCTTTTTCTTAATATCTTGGTAATTCCTGTCAGTACTGACATTTCGGCCAGTTTATGACGACCGGGTCTGTGTGTCATTCTGCGTGTCAAATTGCGTGTCAAACAAGAGCATTGACGGGCATTTTGGGCGAGCGTTTCTGCCCATTTTCTCGTGAGCCATACTGGTTGGATTCCTGAAAAAGTGTGTGTCATTGTGTGTGTCAAATGTGTGTCAGAAATAGTGGTAGAAAGGGGGAAAAAGCGTCAAAATTTGACACACCGACATAAAAAAAGCTTTGGTAATCAACGACTACCAAAGCTATAAAGTGCCCAGAATAGGATTCGAACCTACACATGATTGCTCACGCTGCGACCTGAACACAGTGCGTCTACCAATTTCGCCATCTGGGCATCTTAACAGGAGAAAGCGCGGGGCGCCGATTCATGTTTCAGGGCGGCAAAGATAAGGAAAGATGAATTTACACCCCAATAAAAAATCATTTTTTATTCTTTTGCCTGGCGCCCCTGCCAGCCAATCAGCAAAACGCCGGCAATGACCAGCAGCGTACCCACTACCTGCTCCGCAAATATTGTATCGCCCAGGATAAAATGCGCCTGCAGGATGGTTGATACCGGCCCGATACTGGTTACAATGGCCGCATTATTAGGCCCTATCCGCTTCATGCCCTCCGAAAGCATAAACGAAGGGATCACCGTAGCCAGCAGGGCCAGTAACACCGCGTATACCCAAAGCCCGTTGCTGAAAACAGAAAAACTCAGGTGACCGCTTACCACCCCGCGCACCAAAAAATGCAGCAATACAGCACCGGTAGCCACCAGCATGCTCCAGGTGGTAAACCGGGCCGCGCCCAGCACCGGTATCATCCGGCCCGTGCCCGACAGGTAAAACGCATAGGTAATGGCGCATAAAAAGATAAGAAAGCTGCCCCAGTAAAAATGGGGATTGCCGGTATCTGCTTTCAACTCGCCGAAATACGCTATGCCAATGCCGGTATAAGTGAGCAGCAGGGCCCAGCGCTGCGCCCGGCTGATGCGCTGTTTAAATAAATACGCGTTGATAAGCACCGCAAGACTGGGGTAAATAAACAAAATCAGCCGTTCCAGCCCGGCGGAAATGTATTGCAACCCCACAAAATCAAAAAAACTGCTCAGGTAGTAGCCCAGCAGGCCCAGCACCGCTATCCAAAGCCATTGCCGCCGGCTTATCTTAACATAGCCTTGCCGGCTGCTGCCCCAGAACG
>JACXTT010001171.1_pt1 | contig 44353 bp, 37 predicted proteins | sample 9270951 | NCBI WGS metagenome assembly JACXTT01 (sample SAMN15532306, study PRJNA645909) | rock metagenome | isolation source: weathered quartz diorite | place: Puerto Rico | collected 2017-06-21
AAAGGGGCGGAGCTGCTCTCCAAAAACCCTCAGCCAACCGTCGAGCAGATTCGCACGGCGATGAACGGCCATTTGTGCCGGTGCGGTACATATCCCCGCATCATCACAGCGATTCAGCGTGCCTCGCGCGCCATGACTGGAGGCGGACGATGAGCAACGACGCCTTCGCCACGACGTTTCCCAGACGTGACTTTCTCAAAGCCGGCGGGGCGCTGCTCGTCGGCCTCACCTTCGCGCCGCGCGTCGACGCGCAACAACCGCCCGGGGGCGCGCTTGGCGGGCCGTTTACACCGGATCCGGAACAGCTCGATACCTGGATCGCCATTCACGCCGACAATACGGCGACGATCTTCCTCGGCTATGTCGAACTCGGTCAGGGGAACTCGACGGCCTTGTTGCAAATCGCGGCCGAGGAACTCGACCTCGACATGTCGCAGGTCTCGACGGCTCGTGTCGAGACGGGCAAGTCGCCGAACCAGGGCGGAACCAACGCAAGCGCATCGATCAATCGAGGTGGCCCGCGAATCCGGCTTGCGGCGGCGGATGCACGGCACGCCCTTCTGGCCCGCGCCTCGGAGCAGCTCGGCGCGCCGGTCGAGCGCCTGACCGTCAGCCGCGGAGTGGTATCCGTCGTCGGCACTCCCGGCCGGTCGGTCACCTATGGTGCGTTGATCGGCGACCGTCGATTCAACGTGCCGTATACCGGCAAGGCACCGGTCAAGGATTACCGCAACCACACGATCGTGGGAGCGAGCGTCCCGCGCAATGACATCCCGGCCAAGGCGAGCGGCAAGTATGTCTACATGCAGCACGTGCGCGTCCCAGGAATGCTGCACGGCCGCGTGGTGCGCCCACGCGGACAAGGTGGATATGGAGACGGCGCTCGGGTGGTGAACGTCGACGCCGACTCAATCCGCGACATTCCGGGTGCCCGCGTGGTGCGGCGTCGCGACTTCGTCGGTGTGGTGGCGAGCGAGGAGTGGAATGCGGTTCGCGCCGCGCAGCAGCTCCACGTGACGTGGGATCAGCCGGAGAACCTGCCGGCGACACCGACGGCGCTCTTCGACCGGATGCGCGCGGCGAAGACGATCGACTCCATGGTGATGGATCGCGGCAGCGTCGACGCTGCGTTCGCATCCGCGCGCTACGTCGTGTCTCACAGGTTCGACTCGCCGTACCAGATCCACGCGGGTTTCGGACCCAATTGCGCCATCGCTGACGTCAAAGCCGATTCGGCGGTCGTCATGTGCTCGACGCAGGGCCCGTATGCGACTCGCGCAAAGATCGCCGATGTGCTTCAGATGCCTGAAGGGAACATCACCGTCCGCTATTACGAGGGATCCGGAACCTTCGGTCGCAGTTGCTACGACGATGTGGCGCAGGCGGCGGCGGTCATGTCGCAGGAAACTGGCGCTCCGGTCCGCCTGCAGTTCATGCGGTGGGACGAACATGGCTGGGATAACTTCGGACCGGCGCATACCGCCGACGTGAAGATTGCGGCCAATGCCGACGGCCAGCTCGTCGCCTACGAATATCACGGGTGGCAGCACACGTGGAGCGTGACAGAGACGACCGCGCAGCTCGCGGCGGGGCGACCGGCGAGTGAGGGGCCGGATGGACGGGCGCAGTCGCTGACCCCGACCAATACCGGTGAAATGTATGCGCTTCCGCACTGGCGAATCGTCAACCACCGCGTGCCGGGCCTGCACGGCTATTTCAAGGGGGCGCCTCTGCGGTCACCGCTGGACCTCGCCATTTCCTTTGGCGCCGAACAGGTGATCGATGAACTGGCGTACCTGGCCAACATGGATCCGTACCTGTTCCGGCGGCAGAACATGAACGGCGACCGCTGGCTCGCGGTGCTGAATGCGGCCGCCGAGGCCGCGAAGTGGACTCCAAGGAAGGCGGCGTCAACTCTCTCGAAAGCGCGCGTCGTGAGAGGACGCGGTATCGCGGTCGGAACCCATCTATCGTCGTACGGCGCCGCCGTGGCGGAGATCGAGGTCGACAGAGACACAGGCGTGATCATCGCCAAACGGATGTACGGCGCAATCGAAGCCGGCCAGATCGTGAACCCGGGATTTGTCGAAAACCAGATCACCGGCATGCTGGTGCAGGCGGCGAGCCGGATGTTGAAGGAAGAGGTCACGTTCTCGCGCACCAACGTCACGAGCGTGGACTGGGTCAGCTATCCGATCCTGCGCTGCAGCGAAGCGCCTGAGGTCTTCCCGGTCGTCGTCAAGCGGCAGGATCAGCCGTCGACGGGGGTCGGTGAAGAAGTGATCGCGGCCGCCGCCGCTGCGATCGCGAACGCGTTCTTCGACGCGACCGGCGTGCGGCTTCGAGAGCAGCCCATGACGCCGCGGCGAGTCGTGGCGGCGCTCCGGCGGGGCTGATAAATTGACAACGGTTTGGTATAAGGACGGGCGTCACCGGTCGGAGGGAGTTCTGCCGATGCGTATTCAGGTGTGGGGCATCCTCGTTGTTGCGATCGCTTTTCCTGGCGATGCGTTCGCGCAGACCAACGCGCCGGATGGCTGGCTGAATCCGGACTGGAATAAGCCCGCGATCACAAATGCGAACCGGAAGCCGGCACCGCGTCGAAGCCTTGTCGGCATGTGGGGTCCCGCCGAAGGTCCCGGCGCTGGCACCCAGGCGGGCGGCGTGCAGTTGAAGCCGAACAACGGCAGGCCCGAAAACGAGCTGCCGTACACACCGTACGGTCTGCAACTGTATCGATCACATCACCCGCTCGAAGGAAAGGACGCCGTGCTCCCCGCGCAGGACAACGATCCGCGCAACCGCTGCGAACCGCTCGGAGTGCCGCGGTACAACCACTACAACGTTCGACTCACGCAGTTCTTCCAGGACGAGTACAAGGTCGATATCCTCTATCACTACGACAATCGGTGGCGCGTCATCTGGACCGACGGCCGACGGCTTCCGAAGCTCGTGGACGGTGGCGTCGAGATCGGCGGCGAGCTTCGAGAACCTCGATTCTTCGGGTATTCGGTGGGCCGATGGGTGGACGACTATACCTTCGAGGTCCAGACGATTGGCGTGATGCCGGACGATCGCGTGTGGCTGGATTCGACGGGCCGTCCGATCAGCGAGCAGGCACGCATCACAGAGACGTTTCGTCGCGTCGACTATGACACGCTCGTGTGGTCGGAAACCATCGACGATCCAAAGGTGTACACGCGGCCATGGGAAGCAATGCGGATGACGTTCCGGCTGCACGATCCGCGCACCGACATCCAGGAGTATTACTGCTCACCATTCGAGCAGGAGACCTACAACAAACTGTTTGGCACTGACGCAGGCAGCAAGGGGGCACCATGAGCGCACGACACGTCATCGTCTCGATTGCAGCAGTCGCACTGCTCGGTCAGGCCCCGCTGATCGCGCACCATGGCGCCGCAGCGTACGAAGTCGGCAAGAAAGTGGTCCTGAAGGGAACGGTGAAGCAATGGATCTATTCCAATCCTCATTGCCTGCTGACACTCGAGGTCACGGGTGAAGATGGACAGGTGGTCCAATGGATCATCGAAGGGCAGGCGCCAAACGTCGTGTTTCCTGCCGGGTACCGGAAGGACACGTTCACCTTCGGCGATAAGGTGACCGTCACGGTCGAACCGGTCAAGAACGGTCGTCCCCTGGGACGGTTTCTCGCGGCTGTCACCGCTGACGGCCAGACGCTCGGCCCGGCCAACTCAGGGGCTGGGAACGCGAACGCCCCCAGCCAGCCGTAGTAGGGGCCGGCTTCAGCCGGCCCGCGTCCTAGTTCGTTGCCGCAGCGCTGACGTACTTCGCGAAATCCGCCCACGGATACGTGCGGCCGCCGTGGATCGGCGCGATCGTCTGCACGTCCAGCTTCAGCCGTTGCACGTTGTTGTAGAAGGTCCGCGCCGATGGCGCCACCATCGTCGGCAGCGCCGCGCCCTGCGCGGGCGGTGTGAACAGATCGGCTTCGACGACGATCCGCTCCTTCGGCATATAGGCCATCAGCATTCCCTGCGCGTGCTGTAGACCCTGGACGTTATAGATCTCCATCACCTTCGTCCCGTCGGTAAGGACGTACTTCTGGCCGACCTTCTCGAACGTGTAGCCTTCGGCCACCTCCTCGGGCGGCGCGAGCGCGAGGCGATCCGGCTTCAATACCCACGGCTTCACGGTGAGGACCTCGGCGTAGTACGAATGGTTCATCTCCTGCAGGACGATCGTCACGCCTTCCTGCGCGACGTAGGCGCGGACGCCGCCGAGATGATCCCAGTGGTGATGCGTGCTCACGAGATAGCGAATCGGCTTGTTCGGAATGAGCTTCTTCACTTCCGCGATCACCGCCAGCGATCGATTCTCGTCGAGCGGCGCCTCGATCACGGTGACGAAATCCCTGAACTCGACCGCCATGCTGGCATGCGTGCCGCCGCCGACATACCAGAAGCCGTCCGCAACCTTCGACGATTCGACGCGAACAGGAGGAATCGTTGCGTTGCGTGCTGAGTCGGGCACGGCCGCCGTGGCGTTCGCCGGGTTGATCTGCACGTTGGCGATCGTGAGGCCGAACGAATTGTGCCCGCCGCTGACGTTCACGCCTTCGCCTTCGAGGTCGTCATCGAGATCGTGATGCTGGTGGAACGTGCCGGGGAACATCAGCCCGTTGCCGAAGTCCTTGTAGTTGGTGAGCACCAGCTCGTAATACAGATCGCCGACGACCGGATTCGGGAAGTATGTCTGAATCCGCTCGACGAGATTCCTGTCGTTGATCGCGCACTGCACACGATATTTGCCGAGTGCCATGAACGACACCGCGCGGATGCGACCCTTCCCCTGCTCGTTGCGCGTGATGACGATCGGATTTGCGCCGGGCATCAGCGCGGCTTTGAGGCAGCCATGCGGCGTCAGCCAGATCTCGAGCTGCCGCTGCTCCGCGTCGGCGGGCGCGGGAACGACCATGTTGCCGTTCATGTTCCATGCGACGTTGCCGTTGACGAACTGCTGCGTCCGCTGGTCGCCGATGAGCGGGTTCGTGATGGTCGGCGCATTTCCGCCGCCCGCAGGTCCACCCTGGCCGGTGCCCTGCCGCAAGGTGTAATCGAGCTTCGACGATTTCGCGTCGTAGTCGATCGTCCGCGTGTAGGTGACGATCTGATTGGCGGGCCAATCGCTCGAGGGCGCGTAGTTCTGGCCGGGTGTGGCCACGTACCCGGTCGTGCCTGAGTAGGTGATCGACTTCACGTTGTCCGCGCCCATCGCGCGCACTGCTGCCTGCAGGACCGTCCGGGCGTCCGGTTCCGCTTCCTGCGCGATGCCGGGCATGCGCACCATGGTCAGCAGCAGACCAATGACGAGAATCCACAGCCGTCCTCTCATACCGCCTCCTTTTTGCTGCGCTACGTTAACGCGAGGTGACAATCGAATCCATCGGAAAGAGGGGAAACTGGCGCAATTCTGGGATCCAGCACGCTGGCGATGTTATTGCCTGCCTGGCGTCGTTCGCACTTTTTTCACAGGTCACCGGGCTAATTTAGGGCACACGCCGCCGTATAATCCCGCTTCACCTTCGGCCTATGAGATTCCTTCGACTGGTCGCCGTAACAGCGGTGACACTGGGCGCCTTACATCTGCAAGGAGCGCCTGTGCTTGCGCAGCAGCCGGATCTGTCGCTGCCGACAACGGATGGGGGCGCGCCGTTGGTCGTGATCCGATCGCAGTACCGCCGGCTCTCGTTCCCGGTCGACATCCGGCGTATCGCGGTTGCCGAGACGTCGATCGTGACGGCGGAGCTGGTGACGAACCGCGAAGTGCTTCTGGCCGGTCGCCAGACGGGGCGGACCACGATGGTCATCTGGTTCGCGAACGGCCAGGTGCGCGAGTTCCCCGTCGCCGTTCAAGCAGACCTGACGGTGCTCGAGCGGGCGCTCAAGGCGCTTAATCCAACGATCGAAGTCGAGAGCGCGCCCGATCGCGACGCGCTCGTGCTCACGGGGACGGTGCCAGACCTGAGGACTGCACTGGACGCCGAACGTTACACTCGCAACTATCTCGCGGCCGGAGGCAACGGCCGCGCCGGAGCACTGCCCGTTGTCGTTGCTGCGCCGGCTCCCGACGTAAACGCGCTGCCGCCGCAGGCGGGCGCGCCCCCAAATCCTCCTGCTCAGACAGTGGCATCGCCTCCTCAAGCGACAGCCCAGAACCAGGCAGGCGGGGGTGCCGTCATCAACCTGATTCAGGTGGCTTCGTTGCCGCAATCGCCCGAGCAGAAAATCCTCGACGCGATTCGCGGAATCGGCGGCGAAAACGTGACGATCCGCCGCGTGCTCAAGGCGGAGGTTCCCGACGATGCGGCGGATATTCTCGTCTTCGAAGGCCGCGTGCCAAATCAGACCGCGTTGGTGAGGATTCTTACGCTGGCGGCGCAGCTCTTCACCGGCAGGAACGTGACAGCCGCGGACGTTCGTGTTATTGCGGACGAAGCGGGCGGCTTGACCGAACAGACGCAAACACAATCGGTCCAGAATCTGCTCGGTGGCGGCGCGACTTCATCGCTGTTCGGTGGTGCGCGCGGAGCGAGGCTCACCAATGAAGTGCGGACCAACCTCGGCCGCGCCAAGGCCATCGAGGTGGCTGCGGGCCGGATTCTCTCCTTCATCGAAGTAACCGACCTCCCGCAAGTCCGTGTCGACATTCGCCTGGAGGAAGTGAATAAGACGAAGCTGCGTGCGTGGAACCCAAACGCCGCGATTCTGACGTCCGATTTCCGCCAACCGTCTCTCAATCCCGCTCAGTCGGCGGTGACGGTCCAGGGCGATCAGGCCGCCCGCGTCGGCAGTCTCGGCGCGGCGATCCAGAACGTCTTCTCGTTCCTTAATGGCATTACGCTCAACCAGCTGCAGTACTCAGGAGGTCACGCCGCCGTCGATGCCGCGTTCCAGCTGCTCGAGCGCGAGGGAATTGCCCAGAGCTTGTCGTCACCATCGCTTACGGTTCTGTCGGGCGAGTTAGCGCAGGTCCAGGTCGGCGGCGAGATTCCCGTGCCGACCGCTTTTGCTCCGGCGTTCGGGACGGTGACCACGCCCGGTGCTCCAGGAGCGGCGGCGACGCCCGGCGTCTTCAGTTCGGTGGAGTTCGTGCCGTTTGGCGTTCAGCTTCAGATTCGTCCATTGGTAGGGGACGACGACACGATTACGCTGGACGTTCAACCTATGGTCGTCACCCCTGACGCCGTGCTGACGGATACTATCCGTCAGACAACCGGGGCCGCGACGGCGACCACTGCGTTCCAGACGCGCGCGTTGAGAACGAGTTCGCGGCTCCAGGATGGACAGGCGCTGCTGATCGGGGGGCTGCTGTCGAAGAACACATCGACCAATACGGCCTCGGCACCCGGGGTTCGCGACACGCCCATTCTCGGCAGGCTGTTTCAGAGCTTCAACCGCAACGACCAGGATACCGAGCTCGTGGTCATTGTGAATCCGGCCGTCGTCCGGACGCCGGTGCCCGACGTCGGAATGTGGGGGTTTCCCGATCGGCACGAGCTGCTGCGGTCCGTGCTCTCAGAAACGCCCGGTGTGCCAACGCAGTAATAGAGACTGGGCTTCAGGCTTCAGGCTTCAGGATTAGGTACCCGGAGCCTGGAGCCCGAAGCCCGTAGCCCGAAGCCAGAAAAAGGGACAGGAGGAGTCATGTCGAGACGGATACGGCGGTACCTGCGGAATACGGCGGGCGCGGCGCTGGTCGAATATGCGCTGATTGTCGCGGGTGTGGCGCTCGTCGGCGCGGCGGCGCTGTCGGTGTTTGGCAATAAGGTGTCGGACCTTGTCGCCATGGCAGCGGCGATTATCCCGGGCGCGCACAGCGACACCAACGCGCCGATTGTCAGCGGGAAGATCATCGAGACCTCGCCGAATGCGAACGGCTTCGATGAAGGCAACTCCGCGACCGGAATTGGGCTTGACGTCAACGCAATCACGCAGGCCAACGGGCAGAAGCGGCTCGGGGACAACATCGGTGGCGACGGGTCGCTGTCGTCGCTGGTTCTGGAAACAAAGAACAGATAGGTTCTGGTGGCCCGCCGGGGGACCAGACGGCTGCGCCGTGAGCGTGGGGCCGCGCTGGTCGAATTTGCACTCGTGTCGGTCGCGTTGTACCTGATGCTCGCCGGAACCATCGAGTTCGGGCGGCTCATGTTCGACGCCAACTCGCTGCAGGATGTTGCCCGCGTTGCCGCGCGTGAGCTGGCGCTCGCACCATTGAGAGCAAACGTTACATTCGATTACGCGCTCTCATGTGATCCGACTGTTGACGCCGCGAACTGTCTCGTGGACCTCCGCGCGCGCGTCTTCGATCCCGCCTGCCTCGTCGTCGATCTCAACGACCCGGCGGTTGCCTCCGATCCCGACGGCTATTTTGCGGCGATGCCCGTCGTCAACCGCACTCTGCGAGCGCTGATGATCACGGAGCCAGCTCGGCCGAACATCCTCCGCTATGCGGGTGCGCTCATGGCGGACGAGAGCGGCGCCGCGTGCAGCGCGATCGGACCCAATGGTCAGGCGTCACCAACGGGCCTTACCGTCGGGATTCCGCTCGTCAACGAACGCGATCCAAACGGCGCCGAAACGATCACATGGGTGCCCGTGCTGCAGGAGATCCGCGCCGCGCAGGACGTCGATTGTCCGCTTCGTGGGCCGTTCAGCCTTGTGTATCAGCCCAACGCCGATGAATGCGGTCCGTTGGCTGCCGATCCGGTACCCGACCGTGGACTAGCCGCCGTAAGAGTGAACTATCCGTATCAGGCAGCAGCGCTGAGCGGCTTTCAGGCGTCTCCGCCAACCGACATCGATCCGCTTCCGCCCAATGTGGCCAACTTCATCGTCGCTGACGACGGCAGCGTGCAGGCAACGAACGCCGCGCCGGGTGGGTTGCTCGACGATGGGGGCGTCGGTCCGTACGCGGGCGCATATGGACTTGGGCGGCAATTTGCTCTGGCTGGCAGAACAGTACGGCCGTTTCGAAAACTGATTTCCGCGCAGGCGATCTATCGACGCGAGGTGGGGGAATGAGTCCTGTTGCTCCGCGTCGTCCGGGGAGCCTGTCGACGATGTCGCGGCCGATGGTTGTCGCGACCGTTGTTGTTTCCGCGGTCGCCGCCATCGTGCTGCTTGCGGCGCTGGGCGTGATCGACCTGTCAAGGCTGCGGTCACGCGAGCCTTCCACGGCCGGATTGATCGCGGTCCCGACTTCCTCGGTGCAGATCCCTGCGCACACGAGGATTCGTCGCGACCACCTGTGGGATCGCGCGAACGCCCGCATATCCGTCGTGTATCTGCCGCCACGCGCCGTGACCAAGGAGATGCTGCTCAACATCACGCAGATCATCGGCCGCGTGCTCGACGCCGAGAAGGAGCCTGGTTACGTGTTCACGGATGCCGACTTTCTGCCCCGCGGCACGCGCGAAGGGCTCGTGGCCGGCATCCCGGCGGGGAAGCGCGCCATTCGCGTATCGGCCGATCGGGTCGACGGTTTGTTTGGCCTGAACCCCGGCGATCGCTTCGACATCGTCGCGACGATGCCGATTGAGGCGGCCGATGGCGGGCGATCGCTGAATTTCTCCGGACCCTACAGCCAGGAGATTGCATTGGAGACGCAGCTGTCGAACTGGGAGAAGCAGGCGACCGTTCGCGTCATCGTGCAGAACGCGGTCATCGTTGAGCCGCTGCTCGCGCGAGGAGTGCAGGTCACGACGACCTCAGCGCAGGCGGCCGCAGCACGAGCGCGTGCGGTGCAGGAAGCAGTGATCGCCGTGAACCCGAACGAAGTGGCGTTGCTGACCGAGGCGATGGCGGTTGAGGCGAGGCTCTCGAGCATTCCGAGGTCGGGTCGTCCGGACGATCCCGTGAACACGAGAACGCCCGACCTGCGGCCCTTCAGCCCGTTTGCGGCTCCGGGCGGTGATAACCAGACAAATGGCTTCAGCACCGTGGAAACCATCATGGGACCGAAGCGTGCAGTAACCGCGGTTCCGAAGCCCTGAAAATGCTCGTCCAGGTTGCGCTATTCGCGTTCGCGTTCAGCGGCCTGCTTGCGCTGGCCGTCGACATCGGCTTCGCACGCCTGACGCAGAACCAGATGCAGAATGCCGCCGACTCCGCGGCGCTCGAAGGGCTCCGGAAGCGCGACGCCGTTCGCAATCCGGTCAACGGTAATCCGGTCGCGTTTGCAAGCGACTGCACACGTCGCGCGGCCGCAAATCGCATCGCACACTGGACATTTGACGATGACTTCGACCCGGCATCGGGCGACGTCGATTATCAGTTCGGTGCCGGACCTGTGTTGGACATCACCGAGGGCGTCACGAGCGCTCATGCGCTCCAGACGGTCAGTGTTCCGGATCCACACGTCTACAAGCCCGACCTGCAGCTCAATCAGCAGAACCAGGTCTACGGCGACATGGTCAGCGGCCGCTTCTGCTACACGTCGGATCCATTTCCGTCAGAAGGCGGCGCCTACGAGTTGCAGGAGATCGTCTGCACAGAACCGCAGCGCGGCAGCGGCGCGTATTCACGGAGCGACTTCAATCCAAATCTCGTGGTGCCCGCCGGTCCACTTGGACTCAGCGAGTGCCCGGCGCCGGACGAAGCGCCGCCGACACCGTTACCACTCGGCGGCACCGGCAACCTCGGCACGGTCGACGATAGTGCGTTCCTCGTACGGCTGCGCCGATCGAATGATTTTGCGGGGGAGGCAGGTCAGGCCGAAACGGGAGTCGGGTCGAGCGGTCCTGCCCTGCCACTGACCTTCGGCAAAGGGACAACCATTCGCGGCGACGATCCGCTGGCGGACTATTCGGTGCGTCGCGACGGTTTGACCGTTCACGCGACCGCGATTGCTGCGACGCGTCCTGCGATGCACCTCGGAGCTCCACAGACCAACCCTGCCACCCCGAGCTTGACGCCGTTCGTGCTCAACGCCGCGTGCGTGCAGAGTGCAACTGGCGCGGCGGTCGCCGTCACCGTTTCGATCAACCCGACGACGGGGATCATGACCCGCACCGGACCTGGCGCCCCTGGATGTGCGACGGGAACGATGGTGGGGAGATTCGTCGCCAACGCGACGACGTTCCGCACCATCGGACTGGTGCCGCCCGCCGCGGGCATTGTGGCCCGCTGCGTGACGTCACTGTCGTTTCCCCTTCGATACGGCCCCGTCTATTCGCCTATGACGACGGGACCCAATCGCATCATCGGGTTCGCGGAAATCGGATTCACCCGCGCTCCGAACTGTCCTGGAAATCAGAACGCTCCGTTCACCGCAACGGTGACGCGGCGCGTGTCCACTGTTGCTCCGTCGAACGCGACGGCGATTCTGTCGGAGGGTCTCCCCCCTGGTGTTCCACCCGCACTCGTCCCCGAACTGTTTGCGAGGAACCTCGTCGCAACCGGTCAGGTGAACTATGGACCGGTGCTCGTCCCCGTCCTGGCGAGGTGATTCACGAATATGTGGCCCGAGCCCCCGGCTGACGGCGACAAGAGCCTTCGCGTCCTGATCGTCGGCAGCGACCCCGTGCTCGAGGAAGAGTTCCGCAGCGCGTTGTTACGCATTCCGGACCGGAAGGGCACCGTCCACTCGGTCGACACCTACCGTGACGCGCTCGATGCGGCGCGGCGACGTCAGCCGAACTTGATCCTCATCGAAATCGATCGTGCGACGTCGGAAATCACGACGCTCTCGCGAGACCTGCAGGGGCTCGTGCCGGATGCCGCGATCGCCGCGGCATTTCGTCCAGACCGTGTCGATTACGGCCAGTCCGAGGGCGCGATGCTCATCGAGCTGTTGCGTGCCCACGTCCGCGATTTCCTGCATCGGCCGCTTGCGGCCACCGAGCTGCGCGGCGTCATCGACCGTCTCTTGACGCGACGCTCCGGCGGCGCGGCCGCGCACGGGCGCGTGGCGGCGTTCCTCAGCAACAAGGGAGGCATCGGGAAATCCACGCTGGCGGTCAACGTCGCGTGCGGGCTGGCGCTGCGCCATCCGGATGAAGTCCTGCTCATCGACACCTCGCTGCAAGTGGGCACGTGCGCGATGATGCTGGACCTCAAGCCGACCACGAGCATCGTCGACGCGATTCGCGAACGTGATCGGCTCGACAAGACGCTCCTGCGGCATCTCACGCTGCGACATGGCAGCGGGTTGCGGCTGCTGGCGGCTCCGGCCGATGCGCTCGAGGCGAGCGAGGTCAACGACGAAGCGGTCGCCCGGATCGTGAACATGGCGCGCCGGTCGTTCGAGTACGTGATCGTCGACACCTTTCCCATCCTTGACAGCGTGCTGATGACGATTCTCGATGTCGCCGACCTCGATTTCATCGTGGTGCAGGGGATGGCGCCGGCGGTTGCGGCGATCGCGCGATTCCTCCCGGTGCTGGAGGGTCTCGGAGTTCCTCAGTCGCGCCAGCGCCTCGTGCTGAACTACAACTACAAGCCGTTTCTCGGAAACCTTCAGCCGATCGACATTGCCAATCGTCTGCAGCGCACTCTGGACTACGTCGTGCCCTACGACCGGCGCGTGCTGACGTCGATGAACACTGGCAGCCCCCACATTCTTCACTCGAGGCGATGGGAGCGATTTGGACGGTCAATCAACACGATCGTTGACGCGCTCGATTCATGGAACATCGGTGGGGTCCGGCTTCAGCCGGACCTGACTGATCCCGAAGCCTCCGGGCGCGCACCGATAGAGCGGCAGCTCAAGGTTGCAGGCCAGGAGGAACCGTTGTGAGCGAATTCGACCGGAATCGCCTGGCGCGATCGTCCGTCGATCTCGCGGCGCGTCTGAAGACAGTGGCCGCCAAGACCGGCCGTCTGCCGGCCGAGGAGACGAGCAGCCCCGCGAAGCCCGCCAAACCTGGCCGCGCCGACTATTTGACCGTCAAGGCAATGCTGCAGGAGCGCCTGCTCGACGAGATTGGCGAACGCGGGCTCCTCGAGAACGACGGCGCGGACGTCGCGTCGGCCGTCAAGGACTTTGCGGCACGGGCGCTGGCGTCGGAAGAGATCGCGCTCAACGAAGCCGAGCGCGTACGGCTCGCCGAGGAGCTGACCGACGAAACCATTGGCATGGGGCCGCTCGCTCCGCTGCTTGCCGATCCCGCCGTGAGCGACATCCTCGTCAACGCGCCCGACAAAGTGTACGTGGAGCGGTTCGGACGCATCGAGCGAACCGACGTCCGCTTCCGTGACGCGGACCACATCGTGCGGGTGATCGAGCGCATCGCCGCTCGTGTCGGGCGACGCATCGACACGTCGTCACCAATGGCCGACCTGCGCCTTCCCGACGGCAGCCGTGTGAACGCGACGCTTCCACCTGCGACGATTGACGGTCCAACGCTCTCAATTCGACGCTTCGGACGCCGCCGTCTGCGGCGCGACGATTTGCTGAACCTGGGGACGATCTCTCCGGAGATTCTTGAGTTCCTCGTCATCGCGGTGCGCGCACGCAAGAACATCCTGATTTCCGGCGGCACCGGCGCAGGCAAGTCGACGCTGCTCGGTGTCCTCGCCGAAGCGATTCCCGTGACCGAGCGCATCGTGACCATCGAGGACACTGCGGAACTGAGCCTCGATCAGGAGCATGTCGTGCGGATGGAGACGCGTCCCGTCAACATCGAAGGGCGCGGCCAGATTACCGCCCGCGACCTGCTGATCAACGCGCTCCGCATGCGGCCGGATCGCATCATCGTCGGCGAGGTCCGCGGCGGCGAGGCGCTCGAGATGCTGCAGGCGATGAATACCGGCCACGACGGCGGCATCGGCACCATCCACGCCAACTCGACACGCGACGCACTCTCCCGCCTGGAAACCATGGTGCTCATGGCGGGCACGGAGCTCCCGTCGCGCGCCGTGCGCGAGCAGATCGTGTCCGCGATCCATCTGCTCGTGCAGGTCCGCCGGTATGACGACGGCGTTCGCCGAATCGAATCGGTGGCGGAAATCACGGGCCTCGAGGGCACCACCCCACAGACGCAGGAGTTGTTTGGCTTCCGGCGCCGCGGCAAGCAGGGACGCAAGGTCATCGGCCACTTCGCCGCGACGGGCGTCATTCCACGGTTCGTCGACGAGCTGCGCGAAGAAGGGGTGCAGGTCCCGTCCGCGCTCTTTCAGCGGACCGAGGAGGCGCTCCTGTAATGGGAGCCGTGTTCGCCGTTCTCTTCGTCGCGACCGGTCTTTATGCGTGGCAGGGCTACCGTCTTCGACGGCGAGCGGTCGAACGGCTCGCGATGATGATCGAGACGACGGCGGCCGAAGAGACGCGGGAGCAGCCACGGAAGACCATACAGTCGTTCCCGATTCGGTACCGATTCGCCGCTCCGGTTGTCGGCATTGCGGTAGCCCTTGTCCTCTCGTTTGTGGTGGGGTTGCCGTTCGACGTGTCCGCCGCAGCCGGCGCGCTGTTCGGAGTGCTGACGCATCTCGCGGAGGAGTATCGCGGCGAACAGCAGGCGGCGATCATCGAGACGCAGCTCGCGACGGCGATTTACCTGATGGTCGGTTCGCTGCGTGCCGGAGCAAGCCTGCTCTCGGCATTCGAGTCGGCGCTCGAGGAAGTCGATCCGCCGCTGCGTCCGTATTTTCAGGAAGTCGCCGGCCGCATCCGGCTCGGTGACGATCCCCGCGCGGCGGTCAGCGATCTGCAGGTCCACGTGCCGCTCGAGACGTTCAGGCTGTTCGCGACCTCGCTCGCGATTCACTGGGAGGTCGGCGGCAGTCTCGCGACTACGTTGTCGACCGTTGGTCGTACCGTACGCGATCGCATCGAGCTGGCAAGGCGCGTCCGCGCGCAATCGGTCGAGGCGCACGCCTCTGTTGGCGTCGTGCTGCTCATCACCTACGTTCTCGGGTTTCTGATGTGGCGGACCAATCCGGACCGGCTGAACGTTTTTCTCGGCAGCAGCATCGGGACGATGGTGGTGGCGGGCGTGATCGCCATGCAGGCGGTCGGCCTGATTTGGATGTCGCGGCTCAACAAGACGGCGTTTTGAGGAGGCGTCCCTGTTGCTGAACGGCATTGCCCTGATCGTCATCACGCTCGCCGCAGCGCTCGCCTACATGGGCGTCATGAACTGGAGCATCCGGCGCGGTGCGCTCTTGCGGCTGTACGCGTTGGATGATGCGGCGATGGCAGGGCAGGACACCTCGGCGCGCGACAGCGCGCTTGCGCGCTGGCTGGCGCGCGCGGGATATCGGCAGCAGAACGCGCAGACGATCTTCATCGCCACGACCGTGGGGTGCGCACTGGTTGGCCTCGCAGTGAGCCAGTTCTATCGTCTCGTTCTGGTGCGCCCCCTGCTGAACGCGATTGCGAATGTGCCCGGCAGCGCCGGCGACCTCCTCGCTCTGGTCCTGATCGCCGGTCCATGGATTCTTCTCATGCTGTCCGGCTTCGTACCGACGCTCGTTGTGCGCTCGGCGCGGCGGCTGCGCGTGCGGGCGATCGAGCAGGATCTTCCTCTCGCACTCGAGCTGTTTGCGACCATGGCGGAGGCCGGCCTCGGGTTCGACGCGGCGCTCGCGAAAGTCGTTCGCGCGCAGGGGAGCAGCCGTCCGCTCGCGTCCGAGTTCCTCAACTTCCAGCACGACATGATGGCGGGCATGTCGCGCACGCAGGCGCTCCGCCAGCTTGGCCGCCGCGTGGACGTCCAGTCGCTATCGAGCTTCACGTCCGCGCTGGTGCAGGCGGAACAAGTGGGTGCCAGCATGGCCGAAACGCTGCAGCACCAGGCAAACGATCTCCGCCAGCGGCGCCGCGAAAACGCGCTGCTCCAGGCGCAGGCCCTTCCAGTGAAGCTCGTGTTCCCGCTCGTCGTCTGCTTTCTGCCCGGCATTTTCGCGACGACGCTTGCACCAGTTCTCTTCCAGATGGTCCAGGTCGCCAACGGCGTGCTGCTGTCTTCCGGTCGATGAGCCACACACTGAACGTCTCGAAGCGGCTCTCGAGCGCAGCCGTGGTGTGGCTCGCGGTCACCGGATGTGCCGCGCATTCTCCGCTGCTGCAGCAACAGTGCTACGACCCGGACGCGCAGCTCGCCGAGGTCCTGCGCCCGCTCGAGGCGCTGCGTGCCAAGGGGTGCAGGGCGGGTACGTCGCGCGCCGGAGGTTCGGAATGCGATCGCCTCGAAGCGGAAATCGCGCGCCTCGCCGTGGTGTGCCCGGGACATGCGCCGATACTCATGGCGAACGCGGTGATTGCCTACGATGAGCATCGGCCGCAGGAATCGCAGCAATACCTCGATCAGATTCTGTCGCAACCACGTCCCTTTCCGGACGCTGCGGTGCTCAGAGCCCAGATCGCGCTCGAAGAAGGAAACGTTCCCTTCGCGCGGCGGCTCCTGGAACAGGAGATCCTGCTTGTTCCCGATCATGCGGGACTCCACGAAGTGCACGCCGCGACACTGTTCGTCGATCGTCGGCTGGACGAAGCGCGCGCCGAACTGACAAGAGCTGCAGCCCTCGGTGCGCCGCGGTGGCGCATCGCGTACCACCTCGGGATGATTGAAGAGCTGTCCGGCCACCCCGATGAAGCGGCGCGGTTGTACATGGAAGCGCTGCAGGGGAATCCCGCATTTGCGGCAGCGGATTCGCGCCTTCGAGGGCTGCGGGCCGCGCCGCCTACTGCACCGTAATCGTCTTCGACGCGGAGGCCGTCTGCCCGCGCTCGTTGGTCACCGTCAATGTCACGGTAAACGTCCGCGCCACCGAGTACGAATGCGTCGGCGCGACTCCCGATCCATTGGTGCCGTCGCCGAAGTCCCACGAGTAGCTCGCGTTGGTGGCACTTGACAACGCACCATTGAAGAACACGACGTCACCAACGCGCGGGTCGGTGGGAGAAAACACGAAATCCGCCGATCCGGCCGGCAGCGTTCCGGATACGGTCACCTGCCGCGTCGTGGTCGCGGTGAGCCCGGCATCGCTGGTGACGCGAAGCGTGACCGCGAACGTCCCGGCGCGGGTGAACCGGTGTGTGGTCGAAGTTCCGGTGCCTGTGCTTCCGTCGCCGAAGTCCCAGTTATAGACGGCACCACCCTGAACCTGCCCGCCACCTCCCGGAAATCCTGGCGCCGGCGCGGCAGTGGCCGTCGCGGTGAAGGTCACGTCCTGATTAATGGCAGGAGTCGTCGGAGAGAAGTTGAAATTTGCCGTCGTCGGCGGCAGCGTCGTCGAAACGGTGATCGTACGCGAGGACGTCGACGTCGACCTCGCGTCGCTCGTCACCGTCAGCGTGACGGTGAACGTGCCTCCGCGGTTGTAGATGTGCGTCGTGGTGACGCCCATGCCGATTTGCCCGTCGCCGAAATCCCAGTTGAACGTGCCGTTGTTGACCGTCGAGGAGGAGCCGTTGAAGGACACGTCCTGATTGATGGTGGGATTGGTCGGTGAGAACGTGAAGCGCGAGATGGTCGGCCCTGTGCTCGGAAAATCCTCTGCGGCAAACGACACGTACGTCGGGCTGTTCGCCGAAATCGTCATCGGCTTCTCGCTGGAGATAGCGCCGGTCCTGGTGTCCCGTGCGGTGAACGTGACGTCCGCCTGCGGCGTCGGAGGGGTGCCGTTCGAGAAGACGTTCGCGTTCGACTCGGGCAGCTTCAGCGTGAACGAGCTGCTCTGGCCTGGTGAGACCTGGCCGATCTGATTACCGTTGGCGAGCGCGGCGATCGGATTGGCTGTCCTGTTCACGACCACCACCGGAAAATCGGACTCGTAGCGGCCTGTGCAGCCCGACACGAGGGCGACGCCCAGAAGGCAGACGGCTACGGAGCAATACGATCTGTACGACACGTCAGGGATTGAGCGGCAATTCTATCGGGTCGCTGACCAAACACGATTTGAAATTTCTGCGACAGCAAGACCCGCGATTCGCGCCCAGGCGCAGACGGACAGCAACGGCGGTGCCAGTGTGCCACACAGCAAAGGCGGGGTTTTCAGCGCTCCTGTGCGGTCACAGTCCGCACGCCCTCTTGAAGTTGTCCACCTCGATGGGCGGCGCGAACAGCGCGAGGCGTTGAAGACGCGTTTCAACGAATCGCGAATCCTGGCACAACTCCGCCGGTGTCGTGCCGTAGGTCAGTGAAGCTGCCGGCCCGAGATACAGGAGCGCATCGAACTGGTCTTCCATGCGCATCGTCGTCCGCTGCTCGCGAGGCAGAAGTGATCGTGCGAGCGACCTCGTTACGGCGCCCGGCTCGTGATGGCGTTGGGGAACACCGTCTTGATCGCCGCCTGAGCGCATTCGTCATCCTGGTTCCCGATGCCGCCGCCGGCGCCGATCGCACCGACCATCTCGTTGCCGATGAAGATTGGAAACCCACCCGGCTGCGCGAAGTCGCCCGTCCATTCGGGAGCGCGGTTGATTTGCTTGTTCACGCGCTCCCACAGTTCGATGGTCGGGCGCCGCCAATGCGCCGCCGTCGTCGCCTTCAATTCGGCCGTTTCGAGTGCCTTCGGACTTGCGCCCTCGGTCCCCTGGAAAGACACGAGCGTGCCATCGGGATCCACCACCGCGATACCGAGCGCGGTGTACTTCTTTTGACTCGCGTAGCTGACGCACGCATCGACGAGTGAGCGTGCGGCGGCGGTCGTGATCACCTTGTGCGTCGCGAGCAGCGGCTGCGCGCTCGCCTGTGGCAGTGTCTTGCCGTCGCCGAACACGGACGTGATGGCATTTCGCGCGCAATCCTCATCCCTGCCGCCCGATAAACCCGCGGCCCCGGCGCCGATCGCCCCGACAACTTCACCCTGGACCACGATGGGAAAGCCACCCGGGATCGGAAAATAGCCCATCCACTCCGGGGCGCGGTTGATCTGTTTGTTCACGCGTTCGTACAACTCGCCGGTAGGGCGGCGAAATTTGGCGGCCGTCTTCGCCTTCAACTGCGCGGTCACCCCTGTGTTGCCCGTGGCGCCGTCGGTCGATTGATACGAAAGCAGATAGCCGGCCGAATCGACGACCGCCAGCGCGATCGGGTAACGGTCACGCGCTGCCTGCGCGAGACAGCTCTCGATCATCTTTCGCGCCGCAACGCCCGTGACGTCCTTCTTGTCGTACACCAGCGATTGGGCGGATGCGTTGGCGGCGGTCAGAACGGAAATGCACGCGACACAGAGCGCCTTCATCAAACTTCCTCCTGAACAGGCGTGCCCGCCGTACCCGTGGCGGAGGCGGGGTGTGACCGGCGCGACACGTGTCACCGGCTTGCAGTTGCGCGGATTGTAGCTCACGCGGGATCGGGTCGAACGGACCGAACGGTCCGAACGACCCGAACGACCCGAACGATCCGAACGACCCGAACGACCCGAACGATCCGAACGATTTAGAAGGAGTATTTGACTCCGAACTGCATAATCCGCTGCGCGCCGCCGTTGGTCGTGATGCGACCGAACTGATTCGAGCTGAGGTTCGCAAGGCCCGAAGTCGGAGTGGTCGTGGGATTACCCCAGTTGAAGTGGTTGGTCAGATTGAAGGCCTCGAGGCGCAGCTCCAGGTTGCGCGTCGCACCGAAATCGATCAGCCGCGAGAACGCCGCGTCGATCTGCCAGAAGGCGGGGCCTTCAACAGCGCGATACTTCAGATCACCGAACGTTCCTGGCGCTGGTGTCCCGAAGGCCGCGCGATTGAGATAGTTGTTCAGCGTCTTCGGACCGTAGAAATCGTCCGACAGCTTGTTCGGCCGCTGCTGCAGCTGCCCGTTCAGCGCGTTGTCCACGCCGGTCGTGATGTTGATCCACTGCCCCGATCGAGCGGAGTAGATGCCGGTTACGCGCCAGTTGGACGCGAGGATGCGCAGCAGCTTGTTGCCCAGTTCCGGCGTCTCGTAGCCGGCGGTGATGTTGGCGAGATGCGTTCGGTCCTGGTCGCAGTGTCCCTTGTCCATGTCGGGATTGTCCGGGTTGGTGTAACCGCTCGCAATCTGCGCGAAACTCCCCGGCGTCGCCGTGCCCACGCAGTTCGAGAACGTGTAATTGCCCGACAGCGCCAGGCCGGTGGCCGAGCGGCGAGTCGCCGTCAGCCGCACGCCGTTGTACTTCTGCCAACCGACGTCGTTGTGTTCGTCAACGAAGCCAAGGAGCGCACCCTGCGCGGGATTTTCAAGTGAGAACTTGCGGCGCTGATTCAGGTTCGCAAGCGTGCTGCAAATCGTGTAGTTCACGCCGTTGATGGTGCATGGTCCGAGACCCATGAACACGCCCGGATTGATCGCTTCCTCCGCCCACAGGTGATCCGAATAGCGCCCGAGATAATTGATCGTGGCGGCCCAGTTCGTGCCGAGCTGCTTTTCCAGCGTGACGTTCCACGACTGCACGCGCGGCGGGTTGATGTCCGGGTCCATCACGCCGAACGCGCCGAACGCCGGATAGTTCGTGTTCCTGTTGGTCGCAATCGGGTGCGGGTTGCCGCCGTCGACCGAATACGGGTCGTCAAAAATCGTATTCGTGATGAGCGAGCGATTGCCCCACGGCGGCGCAGACGCGTTGATGTTCATGTAGTCGCCACTGGGAAAGTCATAGGTGAGGCCGTAGGACGTTCGAAACGCCAGTCGGCCGTCACCCGTGACGTCCCAGGCCAGACCGAGACGCGGCGACATGTCGAGCCACTTCACGTTGTAGGCGCTCTTTCCATCCGGAACGCCCGGGTCGCCCGGGTAGAGCAGACCGGCGGGTGCGTTCACGAACACCTGGCTCTTGACGTTGTTCACGAAATTGTCGTGGTTGAAAATGTTGGCGCCGCCATAGAGCATCTGCTGGCCGAGATACGGTTCCCATCGCACGCCGTAGTTGAACGTCACGCGGTCGCCGAGGCGCCACGCATCCTGCCCGTACAGACCGATGTAGTTCATGTCCATGATCAACAGGTTCGGCACACCGTGCTCGAGGCTGCCGACGGCGCCCACCATCAGATCCGAGAGGCCTCGTCCAGTCGTCGATCCGTTGAACATCCAACTTCCGCCGGACCGCGCATGCGATGTCTGGAATGACTTCCAGTAGGCGAGGTTAGCGCCGAAGCCAAACTGGTGTCGTCCCTTCACGAGCGTGAGGTCGTCGGCGATCTGGTAGGAATTGGTCCAGAACACGCCGGTCGTTGACGTCGCGGCGGAAATCATCGGGCCACCGGTTATGGCGATGACCGTCTCGTCGTCACGATAGCTGTAGAAGTTCTTCACGCCGAGGTCGATCGGATCGAAAAACGGCGGGGTGCCGCGATGGATCGACGTGCGGTTGAACGCGACACGCACAGCATTCACGAAATTCGCGCCAAGCACCGTCGTCATGCCGCCCGTCGCCGACTGCGCCAGGTTGTCGACGGCCGCACCTGGCAGCGACGGCGCGGTGCTGCCCGAGAGCGTCAGGATACTGCCCGTCGTCGCAAACGGAGACGGAGATTGGTCGAACGTCGCCATGTAGCGGCCGAAGATCGAGTGCCGCTGACTGAGCTGGTAGTCGACGCGTCCGATCGCCTGACCCATCTTGCGGTCGTACGGGATACCGTAGGTAACCTGGCCGCACTTCTGATCGTCGGCTTTAGGAAGATACGAGACCAGCTTCACTGCCGCCGGGCTGAACTGCGCAGGACTAATCTGGTTGTTGACGAACGGCGTGCGGAGCTGGATCGCTGTGCCTCCATTGCAATCTGCGGATGCGAAGTCCCTGAAGTCGCCGCGCAGCATCGCCTCGGTCGGCACGAACGTGATGTTGCTCTGCGGGATCTGATGCTGGTTGGTCCCCTGGTAGCCGCCGAAGAAGAACAGCTTGTCGCGGACGATCGGGCCGCCAGCCGTGCCGCCCCACTGATTGCGTGACAAACCGTCATCCACCTGTTTTCCGTTGACAACCTTCGCGAACGGGTCGATGGCGTTGAAGCGGTGATCGCGATTGAATTCGAAGAGATTGCCGGAGAATCGATTGGCGCCCGACTTGGTGATCGCGTTGACCGATGCGCCCGAGTGCATGCCGTTCTGTGCGGTCAGCCCGGTCGTGGCCACGCGGAACTCCTGCAGCGCGTCGGGGAAGGGAAGTGGCAGGTTGGCATTGTTCTGCGAGTCGTTGTGCATCGCGCCGTCGAGCAGGTACGCCACACCGAACGGCAACCCTCCGGCGACCGCGACGTTCACGGCTCCCGCGAAGCTGCGACTGTTGGGGCTTCCGGTCGTGACCGCTGCGCCGGCCGCCACGAGCAGCGCCGTCACGTCACGCCCCTGCAGCGGCAGCTGCACGATCCGTTCGCTCTCGACGACCTCACTGACGCCGGCACTCTTCACATCGACAAGCGGCGCCGCCGCTTCAACGGTGACGGTCTCCTGGAGTGTGCCGAGCGCGAGCGAGACGTTGATGGTCGGCGTCGCGGCGACCTGCAGGACGATGCCCGTCTGCACGTAGGTCCGGAAGCCTTGCAGTGCCACCTCGAGCCGGTACGGACCAGGCGGGAGATTCGAAACGAGATAAGACCCGTCCGCGTCGCAGACGACGCTGCGAACTGCGCCGGTGTCGGTCTGCGTCAAGGTGACCGTCGCGCCGGGCAACACGGCGTTGCTGGTGTCGGTGACTTTGCCATTGAGCTGTGCAGTCGAGATTTGCGCTGACGCGGGAAGCGCCAGTAGAAGGACAAGTACAAACGTACCGCCGGAAATCTTCCAGGGGAACTGGATCATGGTGGCCGGTAATATAACGCAAGGCTCTTGTGTGGGCCGGCTGAAGCCGGACCCCACCGATGCGCGCGGTGGGGTCCGCCTTCAGGCGGACCTTGGTGTACAGTCTCCGCGAACTTGGAGGAGTGCCGAAGTATGCAGGCCCGTTCGACGACCTTATTAATAGGTGTCATCCTCGCGCTCGGCGCCACGACGGCCCGCGCACATCATTCGTGGAATACGGTATTCAGTGAAGACAAACCGCTCGTACTCCGGGGCACCATCTCGAAAGTTGAACTCGTCAACCCGCACGCGTGGATTTGGATCGAGGTCAAAGCCGCCGACGGCATGGTCCAGAAATGGGGCATCGAGGGCGGCCCGCCGAACGGCCTCATTCGCAACGGCATCACGAAGGACTCGCTGAAGATCGGCGAGGAGCTCATCGTGCACGGTTACGGCGCGCGCGATGACACCACCTTTCAGGTCGCCGGCGTGAAGTACGAAAAGGCGGACGGGCAGGAGTTCTGGCTCGCCAACGAAGGCGCTGAAGCGACCGCAAAGGCCAAAGGCAATCTGAAGTGATTCGCGCGACGCTCGCGCTCGTGTTCGCGACGTCGTTCGTCGCCGTGTCTGCTCATGCACAAGCGGGGTGGACCTTGTCAGGTCCGCCAACGTACAGAGCTCCTCGCACGGCGAGCGGCCAGCCGGATCTCAACGGGTTCTGGCAGGCACTCAACACGGCCAACTGGGATCTCGAGGCGCACGAAGCGGCCGCTGGTCCGGTGCTGCAGCTCGGCGCCGCGTACGCCGTTCCTCCGGGCGCCGGTGTCGTCGTGGACGGACCGATTCCGTACAAACCCGACGCGCTCGCGATGAAGAGGAAGTACGCCGCCAACGCGCTGCGCGAGGATGCGGAAGTGAAGTGCTATTTGCCCGGCGTGCCGCGCGTGATGTACATGCCGTACCCGGTGCAGATCGTGCAGTCGACCGACACCATCGTGATGATGTCGGAGTTCGCCAGCGCCGTCCGCACGATCTACATCAACGGCACGGCGCGGCCGCCCGCCGACACATGGATGGGATGGTCCAACGGTAAGTGGGACGGCGAGACGCTCGTCATCGATTCGCGAGGCTTCATGGGCGGTACCGTCGGCGCGCTCGACGAGGAAGGCGCGGTCCACGTGCGCTTCCTCGATCGTGCGGGCAACTATCACACCGATGGATTGCACGTCGTCGAACGCATTCGGCGCACCGGCCCCGACCATCTGCAGTACGAGGCGACGATTGAGGATCCGAACGTCTACACGAGGCCGTGGACGATCCGCATGCCGCTCTATCGCCGCGTCGAGCCGAACATGCAGCTTGGCGACTTCAAATGCGAGGAGTTCGTCGGCGATCTGGTCTACGGCAAGTACCAGAAGAAATAGAGAGGGCGGGGCCCTTTGGACCCGCCGGGAGAATCACGATGCGCAATTTGCTGGTTGCCGCGCTGCTGGCTGCATTCGCTGCGAGCGTTGGCGCGCAGGGACAGAAAAGCATATATAAGGTCCCACGCACGCCCGATGGGCAGCCCGATCTGCAGGGCTACTGGACGAACCTCACCTACACACCGTACGAGCGGCCGAAGGAGCTTGCGAACAAACCGTTCTATACCGAGAAAGAAGCGATCGAGGCGTTCAACAAGGCCGTCGCCGGGTCCGAGAATCAGGTGGTCCATTACGTCAACACGGACTTCGGTGCGACGCCCGTGCAGACAGGCGCCAAACCGAATCTGCGCACCTCGCTCGTGATCGATCCTCCCGACGGTCGAATTCCAGCGATGACGCCCGAAGCACAGAAGCGCGAAGCGGCACGCGCGGCTGCGCAGCGCGGCGCTGGACCGCTTGCACGTACATGGCGTGACGATCGCGGCACCGTGTGGTGCGTCTTTCACGAGCGTGCCGTGCCCGCCGTGACCGCGCCGTACGGGAGCAACTACCAGATCGTGCAGTCGAAAAACTACGTGGTGATGATTTACGAGTGGAACAGCGAACGCCGCGTGATTTCCCTCGATCAGGCGCACGGCACGGTTCCGCTGTACGCGGGAGATTCGCGAGGCCACTGGGAAGGCGACACGCTTGTCGTCGACACGACGAACTTCAACCCGAAGCGCACGTTCATGGGCTCTCCTGGCACGCCGCCGGCGGTTTCCGTGACACCGACGTTCCATCTCACGGAGCGGTTCACGCGGACGGCCGACGACACGATCGTGCACACCTACACGGTTGACGATCCGATGACATGGACACGCCCGTGGACAGTCGAGATGCCGCTGCACCGCATCAAAGGTCCGATGCTCGAATATGCCTGCAACGAAAACAATGTCGATGCGTTCACGACGCTGAGGAATGCACGGCTGCAGGAGGCGGGCAAGCTCGCGCCGCCGGATCGCACGCGCAGCGTCGAGGACCCGAAAGCCACCGTCCTCGAGCGCGAAGACAACGAGGCGGGTGGGGCGGGTAAGGCGGGTGGGGCGGGTGAGGCGGGTAAGGCGGGTGGGGTGAAGTGAAGTTCGCGACGACTGTTTGTGTGGCAGTTGTCGCGCTGATCGTGTCCGCATCGTTGTCGTTGCGTGCGCAGCAACGTACGGTCAAGGACGGCGTGTATACGGACGCGCAGGCCACGCGCGGCAAAGGGATCTTCGACATGCGCTGCGCGCTCTGCCACGGCGAGAGGCTCGAGGGCGCGGCCGGCCCACCGCTGGCTGGTGACGAGTTCCTCGGCCCACGCGACGGTCAGCCCGTCTCAGACGTCTTCGACAAGATCAATGCGACGATGCCGGCCGACGCGCCCGGCACGCTTGAGCCGCAGCAGGTGGCTGATGTAGTCGCATTCATCCTTCAGGCAAACACATTTCCGGCCGGAAGAACCGAGCTCGCTCCCGCAGGCGCACTGCTCAAGCAGATCGCGATGGCTGCGCTGAATCCTCCTGCGCGTGTGACAACAGCATCGTCGGCACCGTCGTTCCCGGCGACGGGCACGCTGAACCAGGTGATGCGCGGCATCCTCTTTCCGAGCTCCAACGTGCTGTTCGACGTGCAGACACGAGATCCCGCCGCCGGACCGAAGGGAGGCGTCGCGCGCGCCGACGCGGCGACGACCTCCAACAGATACGGCGATGTGTATTCGCCCTGGCAGATCGTTGATGCCGCGGCGATCTCCATCGCCGAGATCGGCCCCGTGCTGATGCAACCAGGCCGCCGCTGCGAGAACGGCAAGCCCGTGCCGGTCGATCGCGATGACTGGAAACGGTACGTCCAGGGGGTGGTCGACGCCGGCCGCGCCGCGTATCGGGCATCGCAGATGCGCAGCCAGGATGCCGTAAGTGAGGCGACCAACGTTATTTCCGACGCCTGCGCCAACTGCCACCGGGTGTACCGGGACGTTGCCAGCGCGGCGATGCGTTGCACCCCGCCTTGATGTATTGTTAACGCGTTTTTAGGTAGGGGCCGACCTTCAGGTCGGCCCCGAGGGCCGGCCTATCATCGGGATTCTTGCGAAGGAGGGCGTCGTGTTCAGGACCGTCGCTGCGTTGACCTTCGGGTGTTTGGCTTTATTGACTGTGGGCGCGTCGGGACAGCAGTCCGCGACTCCCGCACGGCCGACGCTCGACTACGAGTACTTCAAGACGAAAGTCGAGCCGATCTTTCTGAAGAAGCGACCGGGACACGCGCGCTGCATTGCGTGCCACGGCCAGGGGACGCCGATGCGCCTGCAGCCGCTCGATCCGGGCGCGACGACGTGGACCGACGACGAGTCACGCCAAAACTTCGACGCCGTGCGGCGCGTGGCGGTGGTGCCTGGCAGCCTGAAGAGCAAGCTGCTCATGCATCCGCTCGCCGAGGAGGCGGGCGGCGACTTCTACCACAACGGCGGCAAGCACTTCGCCTCGCAGAACGATCCCGAGTGGCAGACGCTCCGGAACTGGGTGATGGGAACGACACGCGGCACCAACTGAAAGGCTGACGATCATGACGAATAGACAGGTGATTCTCCGCTGTGTCGCGGTAACCGCCGCGATCTTCTTGTGCACGATTGGCCTCACCGCTCAGGACCACGGCGGCAGAAAGGTCCGGATCCTCCAGACCAACAGCGCCGGCGACAACGTCCACGTCATCGATCCCGCGACCAACAAGGTCGTCGGCGTGATCGAGGGCATCGAGGTCAATCACGGCGTCGGCGCCGCGCCGGACGGCAGCCGCATCTACATCAGCGATGAGGCGGAGAGCACGCTCGACGCCGTCGACGCGAAGACGCTGAAGGTGATGAAGAAGGTGAAGTTGAGCGGCCACCCGAACAACATGGCCGTCGCGAAAGATGGCAAACGCGTCTACGTCGGGATTGCCGAGGCGCCGGGCGGCGTGGACGTCATCGACACCGCCACTTTGACGCGGGTCAAGACCGTTCCGACGAAAGGCGCCATCCACAACGCGTACGTCACGCCCGACGGCAAGTACGTCGTGGCCGGCTCGATTGCCGGCAAGAGCGTCAACGTGATCGACGCGGCGACGGAAACCCCTGCGTGGACGCTCGACGAGGATCTTGGCGTCCGGCCGATGACCTTCAACACCAATCCCGACGGCTCGACGAAGTGGATCTTCGTGCAGATGAGCGGCCTCAACGGCTTTGCCGTCGTCGACTTTGCGACGCACAAGGAAGTCCAGCGCATCAAGAACCCGCCCCTGCCGGCGGGAAAGAAGGAAGTGCCCGAAGGCTCCGATCCGTCGCACGGCATGGCAGTGACCTCCGACGGCAAGACGCTCGTCGTCTGCAGCCGCATCAACAATTACCTCTACTCGTACTCGTTGCCCGACCTGAAGCTGATTGGGTCCGCTGAGCTCACAGGTAAGGGCGCGGGCTGGGTGACGCTGACGCCCGACGGCAAGACCGCGTACGTTGCGAATCCCGTGACCAACGACGTCTCGGTCGTCGACGTGAAGACGATGAAGGAAACGACGAGGATTCCGGTCGGCTACGTGCCGAAGCGGAACACTACCGCGCTCCTTCAGTAATCCTCAGCAGGGGCCGACCTTGGTAGGGGCCGACCTTAAGGTCGGCCCCTACGATCACGATCATGCGTTACCTCCTTCTCGCCGCATCTCTGGTCTTCACATCCGCCTGTTCCGGCCAGGTCGAGCGTCAACCACCGCAGGCCACCGGCGTCACCGTGTTCGAGGGAGCGCGGCTGATCACAGGCGACGGCAGTGCGCCGATCGAAAACTCAGTCCTCATCGTCACCAATAATCAGTTCACAGCCGTCGGCCGCCGTGGCGAGGTGCAGGTCCCGCCAGGCGCCGCGCGCGTCGATCTCACCGGCAAGACCGTCATGCCAACGATGGTCGATCTCCACGGGCACATCGGGTTCCAGAACGTCGCCGAAGGAACGATGTCGAAGGAGATGTATACGCGCGACAACCTCATCGATCACCTGCAACTGCTCGCCTACAACGGCGTCGGTGCGGTGGTCGGCGTAGGCGATCTCGTCAGCCGATCCGATCTGCACGGAGGGCGGACCAACTGGGGTGACGTGCCGCTGCGTGTGCGTGACGAAGTTGTCCCGGGCGCCGCGTTGTTCCGGACGGCCGGACCTGGCCTCGCGTGGCCGGGATCGGGCGCGCAGGGGCATCCATCGAGGATGGACGTCTCGTATCCGGTCTCGACGGTTGATGAGGCGAGAGAGGCCGTTCGTGACTACGTCGCGATGAAGCCGCTCTTCGTCAAGATCTGGGTGGACGATCGTGGCGGCACCAAGAAGACGTTGACGCCGCCGCTCTATCGGGCTGTCGTCGAAGAGGCACACAAGAACAACGTTCCTGTTGGCGTCCACAACGTCACGCTGGCGAACGCGAAGGAGCTGATGCGGGCCGGCGTCGAAGGGTGGCTGCACGTGCCGGCGCGCGGCGGTGAGGAAGCCGACGAGGAGCTCGTTGCGATCGTGAAGGATCGAATTGCGAGAAACGACCACCCGAAGATGTGGATGACGCCGTCGCTCATCACCGGCTGGATGAACACCCAGGGCGGCGCGCGTCCGGAGTGGCTCGACGATCCGCTGCTGCAGGCGGCCTATTCGCAGCACGACATCGATGAGCACTGGGGCAACCCGTTGAAGAAGATGACGGCCGACGAGGTCGCCCGCGCCCGCCGCAGCTTCGAGTCCGAAGCGCGAAGCGCGATGAGGCTGCGAGCCGCCGGCATGACGATCGTCAACGGCACCGATACAGGTCAGACCCGCTTCTGGATCGGCTTCTTTGATCACCTCGATCTGGAAAGCATGGTGGCGATGGGGATGACACCGTCGGAGGCCATCGTCGCGTCGACGCGTGACTCGGCGGCAATGGCGGGGATCGACAGCACCGGTCTGGTGGCTGTCGGGAAGAACGCCGACTTCATCGTCCTCGACGCAAATCCGCTCGAACGGATTTCTAACACACGGAAAATCAACAAGGTCTACCTTCGTGGTGCAGAGGTGGATCGCGCGGCGTTCCGCGCCAGATGGCAAGCGCGCCGGAAAGTGTCAACGGAATAGAGATGCCTAAATTCCTGATCCAAGCCAACTACAAGCCCGAAGGACTCAAAGGCGTCATGAAGGAGGGCGGGACGGGTCGTCGAAAGGCCGTCGAGCAGATGAGCGCCGCCTTCGGTGGCAAGGTCGAGGCGTTCTATTTCGCCTTCGGCGACACCGACGCGTTCGTCGTCGTGGACGCGCCTGACAACGTGACCGCTGCTGCAGTCTCGATGGCAGTGAATGCCAGCGGTTTGGTCAGCTCAAGGACGACGCCGCTGCTGACGCCGGAAGAAGTCGACCAGGCGGCCAAGAAATCCGTGAAGTATCGCGGGCCAGGGCAGTAGCCAATCAGGCGAGCGCCGCTTTCACGCGCGTGGGCGTGAACGGCACCGTTCGCAGTCTGACGCCGGTCGCATCGAACACGGCGTTAGCCAGCGCCGCAGCAACCGGAGCGGTTGCTGCCTCTCCTGCTCCCACCAGCGGTTCGTTGGGACGATCGATCAGGATCACCTCGACTGCCGGTGCCTCGGGGAATCGCAGAATTGGATACGTGGTCCAGTCGACGCTCGTCACGTGCGATCGATCGAACCTCACTTCCTCGTGCATGGCCCGACTGAGCGTCTGGACGATGCACCCTTCAACCTGATTGCGTAATCCATCCGGGTTGACGACCAGTCCGCAGTCGTGCGCGCAGGTGACGCGGCGAACCTGGATCTGTCCGGTCGCGGGATTGACCGCAACTTCCATCGCCATGGCGACGTAGTTTTCCATCTGCTTGTAGCGCATGTAGGCGATGCCGCGTCCCACGAGCAGATTCCCCTGCCGCGCGCGCGGGTTTGGCGACGGGCGTGCGTCCCACTTGAACGCCGCCGCCGTTCGAGTCATCGCATCAATCGCACGCGGGTCGGAAAGGCGCTTGAGCCGGAACTCGACGGCGTCCACGTGCTGGGCGGCCGCGATCTCGTCGGTGAAGCCCTCCACGGCAAAGACGTTGGCAATCTTGCCGGGTGCACGCAAATTCGACAGCTGCAGCGGCGTGTCCTTGATCAGATGCGCGACGACGCGAACGTGCTCGACGGTGTACGGAGGCTCGCCGTTCTGTGTGATTGCACCGGAGCCGGTACCGTGTTCCTGCTGGAGGCCGGCCGCTTCGGCCGACAGCAGCGCGCGTGCACCGGGCGCCGCGTTCGGCACCCACATCTCGGTTTCCCACGCGACGACGCGGCCGTCGGCATCCAGTGAGGCGCGCACGTCGAGCAGCTGCTGTGGACCTTTCGGGTCCCAGCCGTGCTCGTCATGCCGCATCCACTGCACGCGAACGGGCTGACCGATCGTCTTCGACAGCAGCAGCGCATCGGCGGCGACGTGATCGCCCCCATTGGTGCCATACGATCCCGAGCCGTCAAGGAAGACAACCCGAAGCTTCCCGGGCGGTATGCCGAAGACTTTCGAGAGATTGCCCCGCAGGCCGTGCACCCCCTGCGATGCAGTCCAGACGGTGGCGCTGCCGTCCGCACGCACGTCGGCGACCGCACACGACGGTCCAAGCGACGCGTGGCTCTGGAACGGCCAGAAGTACGTCGCCGACATCGTCTTTGCAGCGCGTCGTGCGACGTCCGCGGCGTTGCCGCGATTGAGAATTTCCTGATCGCGCTCGAGCGGCGCGGTGCGCGAGAAGCGATCCAGTCCTTCGTGCCCGGGGAGCGACGTCCGCTCGTTCCACGACGCCTTGAGTGTCGTCGCCGCGCGGACGGCCGCCCATTCGTCCTTTGCGACTACGGCCAGGAAGTTCTCGACGCGCACGATACGCACATCGGGAATGCCGCGCAGCGAGCTCTCGTCGACGGAGACCAGCGTGGCGCCCATCGACGGCGGCCGCACGATGCGGCCGTGCAGCATGCCGGGCAGCGTGAAGTCCTGGACATAAACGTGCTTGCCGGTGCACTTCGCCGGAACGTCGGGTCGCAGCAGTGGTTTGCCGATGGCGACGTGCTGCGACGCCGGCGTGAGCGGCGCGTTGCGATCGACTTTCAGCGAGAAGAGGCGATCGCCGATGAGCGTTCCGATCCCGACTCCGGCGCCGCCGGCGCGTGGCCGCACTTCTCCGTCGGCGATTGTGAGGTCCGCGATCGGACGATTCAGCCGCGCCGCGCCCATCTGCAGCAGCGCTCTGCGCGCAGTGGCGGCGGCCGCCTGAATCTCCGTCCCGCCACGAATGAGGCCCGTGCTGCCGCCGGTACCGCCCTGGTCTGGACAGGTCTCGGTATCACCCTCGACGACGGTCACGCGCGATGGCGAGACACCAAGTTCTTCGGCCGCCATCTGCGCAAACGCGATGCGGATGCCGGTGCCGACATCGACCTTGCTCGTGTAGAGCGTGACGGATCCGTCGGCGTGAATCGCCAGCAGACCGTCGACTTCGCCTGAATCGACCGGCCTTGCGCCGGCACGCGGTGCCGTTTGCGCGAACGCGTCGCGCGCCGTGAGCGGGAACGCGAAGCTCACGACAATCGCGCCGCCGGCCTTCAACAGGTCGCGCCGTGAAATCGTTTCGTTCATCTTCATCGCTACACCTGCGAAGCGCGCTGAATGGCGCGCACGATGCGTGTGTGCGTTCCGCATCGACAGAGGTTGCCGTCGAGCGCCTGCTTGATCTGATCGACCGTCGGCTTTGGCGTTCGCGCGAGCAGCGCCTTCGCCGCCATGATCATGCCGTTGGTGCAGTAGCCACACTGCGCCGCCTGTTCGGCGATGAACGCGGCCTGTACCGCGTCGGGCTTCTCGGGCGTCCCGAGGCCTTCGAGCGTGGTGATATCGCGTCCAGCGGCCCGGCTGACGGGCAGCTGGCATGACCGGGTCGCGGTTTTGTCGACAAGCACCGTGCACGCGCCGCACTGCCCGAGGCCGCATCCGAACTTCGGGCCATGGAGCGCCAGCGGTCCGCGCAGCGCGTAGAGCAGCGGCTGCGCCGGATCCCAGCTGTCGACCGATACCGATTGGCCATTGAGGCGAAACGTATATCTCGGCATGGCGGCGATTCTACGCCTGTGCGCCGGATTGCGCTTGGCAAACCGCGCGGGCCGCGCAACAATTCGGTCCATCCGACATGACATGGTGGCTGTGGGAAGTGCTCGGTTTGGCGCTAGCTGCGATTGAACTGGCAACACCAGGTGGATTCTTCGTCATTTTCTTCGGCGTCTCCGCGATTGTCACTGGTGCGCTCGTGCTCGGTGGTCTGGTCGCCACCGCCTGGATTCAGTGGGCGCTGTTTACGGTCATGGCTCTCGTGGCGCTGCGTCTGTTTCGGTTGTGGTTCCGGCCAACGTATCCGACGTCGCCGGCATGATTGCCGCGGCCATGAAAGTGTTCTCGGCGACGCCTCCAAAGAGCTGATGGCCGAGGTCGCCGGGTGTCGTCGTCTACTCAGGATGGCACCCGGGACGGAACTCGGAGTGGGACAGCTGAACTGCTGGAGCGGTGAATAGGGTTTCTCGGTGCCGGATGGGAGCGCTTTGACAGAATGAACGAAGTTTGCATTTCGGTCCAAGGTGGTGGAACGGCCCGACTTCACGCGCATGGATATCCTCATCCGGGAACTGGATGAGATCTGTCGCGAGTCACAGGAGCTCAGGGAACAACTGGTGAAGGAGATGGTTCGTCCCATCTGGCCGGAACGGCGCCGCGCACACCGGGTCGATAACGGTTCCGATGATCGGCGGTGCCGTAGAGTGTCCGAGGACGAAGGCTCGAGCTGACGTATGCTTCGTCTTTCCTGCGAGATCGTAAGGAGATGGAGTCTTCGTTTCCACCGCCGGGCGACGAGGTGTTGGTGTTCGGCTCTTCGCCACTCATCGAGACGTGTGGAGCCGTGCTGGGCGCGCAGTACCGTGTCGCCTCCAGCAGCAGCGTGGATGCGGCGCTGACGACGCTCGCGCGTCAGGCGCCATCACTGCTGATTGCTGATCTCGACTCGTCGGGTGACGGACAGTGCTCGTCACCACCCACGCACCGGAAACCGTTCCGCCGGTGCTCACCGTCTGCGACGGCGTCCTCCTCAAACCGTTTGCTCCGAATCTGCTCTCCGCTCGCGTGGGCCGACTGCTGCGAGCCAGAGCGTCAGCGTTGCGCAAAAAGCGACCGCGGCGCTGCCGCTTGTGCCGGCGGTGCCTGTGGGCGCGCCGGCCTGTGCGGGCGCCGGCGACAGACAGCCGGTCACGATGACGTGTCGATCGCGCGAGGGCGCGGTCTGTTCTGCAGACGGTGTTTCTCGAGGCGGCGCGGCCTGCGCGATCAATGCGGCAGTCGCGATGCCGATGATCGACGCGCAGGTTGCGGTCCAGATGATCTTCACCATGTTCCCTCCTCGCTCACGACCCCGCAACGAACACACCGCTCGCCTGGCTGAGAGACAAAAGACGGCAAGCGATACCGCTCGTCCATAACGCAACGGTTGAACTGCGGTCAACGGATAGCTTTGACATTGGCCAATAAGCCCGCTTGACGGGATAGAGGCTAGCGCGAGCGAAACGGCACCCGTGGGCGCTTCCGCCCGGCCACTACTTCGTCGGCGATCGGCGAATCTCGAATTCCAGCACCTCTAACGTGTCGCCAAGCGCCCGATTCAGTCTTTGCACGCCGTGTTTGCAATGGAGAGCGGACAGTCGCATAGCGGCGAGTTTTTCTATGTCGCGACATGACTGAAACTGCGGCACAATTGCTCCGCTATACCGCAATTGCGCTCTAGCCCGCAGCTTCGCGCAGACGAGCGCTGGCGGATTAGAAAAACTCACCCGCAAACATGCTCGCGTCGATGGACGCACGTTCTCGCTCACGAGGGAGAAGAGTTATGCGTCGCTTAATGTTCCTTGGGGTTCTTGTTTGTGTGTTCTTGATTGGTGACCGCGCGAGAGCCGACGCGCCGGAACCAGTCCAGATCGTGCTTCACGCCGGACCGGAGGGCGCCACCTTTACCGCAACCGGCGCTATCAACGATTCCGGCTCGGAAGTCGTGGACGCAGTCGTTGCGGCCGCGCTTCCCGCGCCTTCCTTTGGATTCCTTCACACGATTCGCACGTTCTATGGGCAAGGCGGTTCGTTCACCATCGAGGTCGAGTCGATCTTCCGTGAGGTTGTTGAGGGATCGCCCTTCGAGGAAACCGGACATTGGGTAGTACTCGGCGGAACAGGGGACTATTCCGGCCTACACGGCGTCGGATTGGAAGCCGGCACACGCGATCCACACGCTCACACGCTCGATGTTATTTTTTCGGGCAACGTGCATTAGCAAGGTAAAAAATCGACCGCCTCTATTCGCCTTTCGTCAAGCAGAAATTTGCCAGCATTCTGCTGCCGCGCTCCGATGGCATCATGACTGATGGATGGACGCTATTCGGGTGGAGCGTGGCGATCATCGTGGCAAAGTCGACGAGAGGACACGCCTCAGCGAATGGCCTCGATTCGAGCAATGACTGCGCACGCGATGGCAGTTCAATGATGCCCTTTCGCGCGCGCCGCCCGGAGATTTGGCGCGCCGATAGTGGTGACATTTCGCTCGCGCCAGCTCCTATCCCCAAGCCCGCTTGACACCAGATTCCGCGGGGCTTATACAGGGCACCACTTCTCACCACCACAGAATTGCGGCGGCGGCTTCTTTCGGCGGAAACGCGTTCAAGGAGGCACCCGTGACTCAGCGACATTCCCCCTGGGTACTCGCGCTCGCCATCCTCTTCGCTCTGCCTGGCGCGCTCTTCGCGCAGGAGGCGACCGTGACCGGCACGATCACCGATTCGACCGCGGCGGTGCTGCCTGGTGTGACGGTGACCGCCATCAACGAGGAATCCGGGAACACCTTCGTCGCGGTCACCGACGGCGAAGGCCGGTTCCGTCTCCCGCTGCGGATCGGCACCTACCGCGTCACCGCTGAACTTGCCGGGTTTGCGACCGTCACGCGCACCGGCCTGCAGATGCTCGTTGGCCAGCTCACGACCGTGAACCTGCAGATGGCACCCTCCACCGTGTCCGAAACGCTGACCGTCACGGGCGAGGCGCCGCTCATCGACATCTCGACCTCCACCGCCGCCGCCAATATCGATCAGCGGCAGATGCAGGAGCTGCCGCTCAACGGCCGCAACTGGCTCGATCTCACGTTGCTCGCACCCGGCAGCCGCGCGAACACGGGCGGCGAAACGCCGGTGCCTCGCTCGCAGGTGGCATTCCAAATCAACATGGACGGCCAGCAGGTCACCGACAGTCTCGCCGGCTCTGGCTTCGGTCAGCCGCGCTTCAGTCGCGACTCCGTCGCGGAGTTCGAGTTCATCTCGAACCGGTTCGACGCGACGCAGGGCCGCTCGATGGGCGTGGTCGTCAATGCTGTCACCAAGTCTGGGACGAACGTCCCGTCCGGCACCTTCTCGGGCTACTTCCGCGATTCCGACTGGGCCTCGAAGGACCACGTCGAGAACCGCACGATCCCGTTCTCGAACCAGCAGTACAGCACGACGTTCGGCGGCCCCATCAAGCGCGACCGCATCCACTACTTCGCCAACTACGAGTACGAGCGCGAGCCGCAGACGGCGGTCTACAGTGGCCCGTATCCGATCTTCAACACCGACCTGCACGGCATCCGCTCGCAGAGCACCGCGGGGGTCAAGGCCGACTTCCAGTTCACGTCGCGCACGCACATGTCCTCGCGCGTCAACGGCTACAGTCAGTTCGTGCCGCTGCGCGGCGCGGGCGGCGCGACGACGCACCCGTCGGGGGCGTCGCAGTGGTGGCGCACGTCGAGCCAGTACTGGAATCAGTTCACGCAGGTGCTTTCGAATAACAAGGTGAACGAGATCAAGGGCGGTTACTACCTGTACGACTGGGACATCGCGAGCATCGCGTCCTACAAGGGCGGTGTTGTCCCGAACTATCCCGGCGGCTATCCCGTGATCAGCAAGCACACTCTGCCGAAGGGCGCCGCCATCGACGCCGGCAAGTCGGCGGCTCTCGGGGGGTCGCCGCGCGTCGCCGTCCGCGGCTACACCATCGGCACGCCCACGAACCTGCCGCAGGTCAACGGGCAGAAAACATGGCAGGTGCGTGACGACTTCACGATGGCGTTCGACGCCGGCGGCCGCCACGACGTAAAGCTCGGGGGCGAGTTCCTCGAGCACAACTTCCATCTCGACTGGTGCAGCCAGTGCAATGGCAACCTGACGGCGACAGCGGGCGCCACGCCGACGCAGGCCGAACTGGCTGGCATGTTCCCCAATCCGTTCGACTGGTCTACGTGGAGCTACAACGGGCTCAGCCCCCGCGCGAGCCTCTATCGCCAGTCAGTAGGCGACTTCCACCTGACGAACAACCGGCACGCATTCGGCGCGTGGTACCAGGACGACTGGAAGGCCACGTCACGGTTGACGGTGAATCTGGGGCTGCGCTGGGATGCCGATCTCGGCGTCATGGGCGAGAAGAAGCAAATCCTCCCATGGCAGTCAGGCGATCGTCCGCATCAACTCGACTGGTTCCAACCGCGGTTCGGCATGGCGTTTCAGCTCAACGAACGCACCGTGTTGCGCGGCGGCTACGGCGTCTACTACACGCAGCTCGAAAACGACGCAGAGCACCAGTCGAACCTGAACATCCAGACGATCATCCCGGAGGTGAACTACGACGGCCGCGCAGACTTTGCGATGAACCCGTGGGGCGGCACGTTCCCGACCGTGGCGCAGGCGCGAGCGCAGCTGTGCACCTCGGCGGCGCCGCTCGCCACCAACTGCATCCGCCGGGCGATCACGTCGGAAATTCCGTCCACTGTGCACGACGACACCTACAGCCATCAGGCGATGGCGGGCTTCGCGCGGCAGCTGTCGCAGGATCTGGCGCTCGAAGTCGACTATCAGTTCACGGGCCAGCGGCGCGAGGAGCGGACGTTCAACCAGAACCTGACCTACGACCCGGCGACGGGCGACAACGTTCCGTTCACCATCGTCGCGCGCCGCGTGTATCCCGAGTGGGGCTACGTCAACGGCGAGTTCATGCAGGGGCGCTCGAATTACCACGCGGTCGTGACGTCGATCACGAAGCGCTTCAGCCACAGGTGGCAGGCTTCGGCGAACTACACCGTCGGCGCCATCTTTGACGCGGACGGCCCGCCCTGTCAGACGGTCAAAGGCTCTGACGGTCTCGCCAGGTGCGAGAGGATCACCTTCTCGCTGAAGCCAGACGTCTTCGGCGAATACACGCTGGCCGCAACCGATCAGCGCCGCCGGGCGGTCATCAACGGCATCTGGGATGTCGGTCGTGGCTTCCAGTTGAGCGGGTTGTATTTTTACGGGTCGGGCATGCGCACGGCCGTGACCTGCGGGTCGTGTGAAGCGCGCGACACAGGCTCGGGCGGCGGCACACGCCGTCGCAATGACGGCACGACCATCCCGCGCAACAGCTTCGTCGGCACCCCGCTCCATCGTGTGGACGTCCGGCTCCAGCAGCGCATCAGGCTCGGCGGCCGTCGGTCGATCGACGGGATCCTCGAGGTGTTCAACCTGCTCGACCATGCCAACTATGGGTCCTTCACGACGGCGGTCGACAACGTGCTCTACGGCATGCCGGTCTATAACGCCGATACGGCGTACGCGGCGCGTGCGGCGCAGCTCGGATTCCGGTTGGCTTTCTGATCGTTCGGGCGTTCGGGTCGTTCGGATCGTTCTTCATTCGGGGTGGCAGCGATCAGCTGTCACCCCTTCTTGTTATCTGCACGGATCCATTCGGCGATCACGTCCTGAAGCTCGATGTACGTGGACGCAACACGGTCCTTTTGACGTGACGGCGCGAGCGAGTGATCGCCGTTTTCGACAACGTGCAATGTCATTCGTTCGGCTCGTTCGGCTCGTTCACGTTCGGCGAGGTGATCGAGGATCGGCCGAAGTTCTGCGGGCGTGCCAAACGGATCACGTTCGCCCTGGACGATCAGCATCGGGACGCGGATGCGCGACAGGTGCGCCGCGCGTAGTTGCTGCGGCTTGCCGGGCGGATGCAGTGGATACCCGAGCGCCACGACTCCGGTGATGCCGAGCGCGTCCGCGTCATCGGCAGCGGCCAGATGTGTGGCGATGCGGCCGCCCATCGACTTCCCGCCGATGAACACGTTCGGGCGACGGAAATGCTCGCGCGCCGTTGCAATCGCTGCGCGATAGCACGCTTCCAGCTTCTCGGTCCGATCTGGAACACGTCGTTTGTGCTCCATGTACAGGAAGTTGAAACTCAGAACATCAACGCCGCGCTCGGCCAGACCACGCGCGAACCCGACGATGAACGCGCTCTGCTGCGGCGCGCCCGCACCATGGGCCAGCACGAGCGTTGCATCTGAAGCCGCCGCCGGATATGCAAGCGCGTTCGTCGTGTCGGTCGACGAAACGGATACCGTGATCTGCGTAATGCCGCTGCCAGTCGTTCGTGTATTCTTACCTCTTTCGACGTCGTCGAGGAGGAACCATGTTTCTGGTACGCGACATCATGTACTGCAAGCCGGGTCAGGTGCGTCAGATGGTTCAGAAATTTCAGGCGCTCAGCAAGCTCGGACAGCAGATGGGTATGGGCAATATGCGGGTGATGACGGATGTCTGCGCGGAGCGCTACTGGACCGTCGTCGCTGAGACCGAAGTCAAGAGCATCGAAGAGCACGCGGAGATGGCTCGCAAGTCGATGGCCGATCCGCGCTTTCAGGAAGCGATGAAGGGCTATCACGATCTGATCGTGAAAGGGAGACGCGAGATCTATCAGCTCGAAAACTAGGTTCGTGGTTGGTGGTTAGTGGTTCGTGGTTTGAACTACCAACCACCAACTACCAACCCCAACGAGGGAGCACTAGAAGATAGCCACCGGGTTCACGGGCGATCCAGTCCCACCTTCAACCGGCAGCGGCGCGAACGTGATCGCGAACTCATAGCGATTCAGCCGGCGCGCCGTCTGCGCCGCCTGCTCCAGATCGAGGCATTCGACGATGTTGATGCCCATCCAGTTCAGGACGGCGACGTGAATCGGGTTCCGCATGCCTTCCCATCCGGGGCGCGGGTTCCAGTCGATGTTGAAGTCGTGGCCGATGAACGACGGGAGCCGATCGTGCATCCATGGAATCGTGTCGGGGTAATACCCCGCGACCGGCGAGTTGATGGGAGCAACCGCGGCGCGCCGCTTCCAGCGGCCGATGTAGAGCAGCGGGATGTCGCCGGGACCAATCTTCACGCCGGCCTTCTTCTCCCACGCTTCGAGATCCGCCCGGCGAATCGGCATCGCGGGATCCACATAGTCCACACCTTTTAACTGCGCGATGTCGTAGAGGACGGCGCGCGTCGTGACGCCGTCTTTCCAGTTCATGATGCCGCCCTTGGCGCATCCAGTCTCGGCGCTCAAATTGCCCTGTACCGGTACGCCGTTGTACATCTGCCCGTTCTCGAAGAAGTGGCACCAGGTATCGATGTGCGCCACGGTCTGGCCGTGAAAGCTCACCTGATAGTTATCCGTCGTGCCGCCTTCGGTGATGCCGAGCGTCGTGCGCTTGAAGAGGCCATTCGGCCCGACGTCGGCGGCAACCTGCTGCGGCTCGGCGTGCGCGAGCGAAACGACGATGCCGTTTTTCACCAGCTTCAACGCGCTCTGTACTTTCTCAGGCGTGATCAGCGTCGTCGTTCCCTTGCTTTCCTGACCGATGGGCGCCCATTTGCCCCACGTCTTGAAGTCCTTCCGCCACTGCTCGTATTGCTGCCGCATCGCGGCGGTGTCGGGAGGTGGCGGGCCGGCTGGCTGTGCTGACGGCGCCTGCGGGGAGGGCGCGGCCTGGCCCAGCGCGGCCAACTGAAAACCGCCGACAACGGCGGCAACCAACAGTCCGGTGACGATCGCTGACGCTATCAGACGCATGCTGTCCTCCCGTGAAGGAGGACAGCTTACTACCAAGCTAGTTCGTGGCGTTCCGATCAACGTGGGCAATCTGGAACGCGAAGCCGCCGGGGACGGCCACAGGCGTCAGTGCATAGGAGCTGCGTCCGTGGCGTCCGACGACGGTCCAGCCCGTCGCGGTGCCGAGCGCAGACCCAAAGACCACGTCGCTCAGGAAGTGCCGGTTGTCGTGCAATCTCGACGTCGCGACGTAGGCCGCAATCGCCATGGCAGGAACCGACATCCGATAACCCATGTGCCGCTCGATGACCGACGCCGCCGCGAACGCGGTCGCCGCGTGACCCGACGGAAACGAACAGCATTCGCCGGTCGGACGGTCTCGGCGGACGCTGTACTTGATCGCATGGACGAACGTCTGCGAAACGATCTGCGCTCGCAGCAGGTCAAGTCCCATGTGCGACCATCTGTTCGTTCGTGGTGATGCGCCTTCGGTGACCGGCTGATCCGGATTCGGCGGCACGATGTAGCGGCCGATCACGTAGAGTCCGACGGAGACGCCGATCTGCGTCGATGTGGCGCCGACGATGCTTCCCGCCTTCCAGAACCTATCCGCCGATTTCTTCCCGACCAGATGTGCGTTCAGGTTGTCATCAGCCGGATGTGCGAGCAGCGCCGCGCCAGCGCCAATGCCGAGAATCACCCAGGTCGATTTGCGTTGCGGAAAGGCTTTGAAGTCGCTCCACGTATCACTGACCAATGCCCGGAAACCCGTGTGCGCGGGCGGTGGATGGACCTCTGGCCCTTGCGCCGCGGCCGCCGTGGTCGCCTCAGCGGTCTCGGGTGCGGACGCGAGATCGCTGGCGACGACGTCGGCGAATGCGTTGCCGATGAGCGCTGATGAGTAATCTGCTGTTGGCTGCTGAGCGCGCGCGAAGGTGGGGAGACCAAGTATTAATGAGAGTACTGCGAGTGTCAGAAGTCTTCTCGTCTTCATATGAGCCACCGATCCTTCGTGCGCCGACCTCAACGGCGCACACAAGACAAGGTGGCTCCGCAATCCCTATTCCACTTTGAAATGCATGAGGTCGTTCGAATCGTTCGTACCGCGGCACTTTCGCACGATCCGAACGACGCTGAACGATCCGAACGCTCCGAACGGTTCGAACGATCCGAACGACTAGAAAGTAGCCCTAAACCCCAACTGCAACGTACGTGGAGCGTAAGCGAGGTTCGAGCTCGAATTCGGCAGCCCGTACCGCGGGTTGCTTTCCTGCAACGTGTACGAGCCGTAATTGGCGCGGTCGAACAGGTTGAACACTTCGGCGATCAGATCGCCGGAACGCCGACCCCCGAATTTGATCGACTGCTGGAGCCGCACGTCGACGCGGTGCACCGGCTCGCCGACGAAGTTGTTGCGCGGCACGATCGATCCGTCCGGCCGCAGCCGCGCCGTACCTGTGGCGCCGATGCCGCGCACGTCGCCGCCGAAGCTGGTCGCCTGCCGTTCGCCGGAGCCGTAGAAATAGATGCCGCTCACCTGGAAGCCGCCGACGACCTGCCAGATACCGTTGAACACCAGACGATGGCGCTGATCGGTGACGGCGAGACCGTACTGTCCGCCGAAGTCGGGCGCGACGGGGAAGGTGACCTGCTGGATGCCGCTGAGCGGTGCGGGATCGCCATCGCGCAGCCCTGAGAGCGTGTAGGTGAGCGAACCCTGCCAGTAATGCGTGAACCGCTTGGTGAACACCGACTGCAGCCCGTGATAGTTCGACCAGCCGGTGAACATCTGCTGACCGACGACGCCCCACGTCGGAAACGCGCGCGTAGCACGGTTGGAGAACGGATACGGTGCGCCCGTCGCGGGATTGAACGTGATGTTGGCGTTGTCCTGGAGCACCTTCTCGTCGCGTCCGCGCGTATAGACGTAATCGGATTCGATCGCCATGTCGGAGCCAATCTGCCGCTGGAAGCCGATCGAGGTCTGCCAGTCGTGCGTCAGGTGTGAGTACTCCGCCTGAGGCGCCTGCTCGGCGGCGGCGCGATCGAGACACCCTGTGACGTTGCTGACGTAGCAGAATCGTGGCAGCGCCTGGTCGTAGGTTGGAAGGGGAGCGCCGTTCAGCGGGTTGGCGGCGAAGTCGGGCCTTCCATCATTGGTGTACTGCAGGAAGGCGACCGACAGCGATCGGCTCGGCATCGTCCAGTTGCTCGCGATCACATCAGCGTAGTACTTGCCGGAGCCGCCGCGAATGACGGTCCTGTCATTCAGCGTGTAGGCGAAGCCGAGTCGCGGCTGGATGTTGTCCGCGTCCTGCGGGCGGTCTGCCTTCATCCACGGCTCGAGTCCCACCCAGTTCGCAAACGGATCCCAAATCAGGTCGTAGCGCGCGCCGAGGTTCAGCGTGAGCTTCTGCGTCAGGTGCCAGTCATCCTGCACCCAGGCGGCAGACTTAGGCTGGTCGAACGGGAGTTTGTTCTGGCCGACTCCAATCGTGTAGGTCCGCACGTTCGGTGAAATCGCCGCGAGGTTCCACGTGTCGGCGTTCCACGGATCGGGGAAGAGCGCTTCGATGTTGGCGGGAACGGCGCCGTTGCGTGCATCGATGATTCCCATGCAGTTGGCGCAGTTGAACGACACCTTCTTGTCCCACAGGAACTCGCCGCCGGCTTTCAAGTCGTGGCGCCCTTTCAGGTCGTACGACAGGTTGTAATCGTCCCGCGCGGACCAGACGTCCTGCAGCTGATACCGTGGATAGTTGGAGTTGCCGGCAATGGAAAAGCCCGTGAACGTGATGCGCGGTGAGCCGGTGTTGATGCCATCAGCCGCGCGCCAGTGGTGCGACCATTTCGTCAGGTTCGCGTTCTTGAAACCAAATCCGGCGTATCCGAGCTGTACCTGATTGGTCGATCGCGTTCCAATCACGCGCGTCCATTGGCCGACGAGCGCGTCGGCGAACTGATCGGTCGTGCCAGTGGCGGCGGGATGGTTCGCGCCGAGGTCGTCGAACGGCTGCCACGACTTCGTGAGATTTCCCTTCACCATCAGTCGGCTCTGCGATGAGAGCTGGTAGTCGAGACGCGTGCTTCCGAGCTTCACCGATCTCACCCCGGAGAGGGCGACGTTGAACGACGGCCAGGCCGTCAACGCGAACGTCGTACGCGGTTCGTGCTCGTACTCGTAGCTGCCGAAGAAGTGCAGACGATCCCTGAGGATGGGTCCGCCGGCGGTCATGCTGTACTGCTGGTTCTTGAACGGCACGACGCGGTTGAGCACCGGATCCTCTGCGTTCCATTTCGAGTTGCGGAAGTAGCCGCTGAACATGCCGGTCAACTGGTTCGTGCCCGACCTGGTGATGGCGTTCACCTGCACGCCCGATGAACGACCCTGCGTCGCATCAAAGCGGTTGGAGATGAACTGGAACTCGGCGATCGAATCGCGGCTGTAGCGCGGCTGGCCGCCAGGTCCGAGCTGACCGGTGACCTGCTGGCCATCGAGATTGAGCTGGAACTCGCGCAGGTCGCGGCCGGCCGTCCGGTCCTGCACCGGCGCGCCGCCCATCGCTGTCGTGCGGTTGCCGGGCGCGAGCAGGGCGAGCGACATCCAATCTCGTCCCGGGACCGGCAGCTCGGACATCTGCTTCGGATCGATGTTGCCGCCGAGGCTCGAGTCCGCCATGTCGAGCAACGGCGCCTCGGCCGTGACGGTGACCGTCTCCTGAAGCGTTGAGGGCGCCAGCTGCAGATTGAGGACGGCGTTCTGGCCGACGAGCAACTGGACGCCTCCCCGCGTCACCGTCGTGAAGCCTTGCAGTTCCGCCGTGACGACGTACTCGCCGATGCGAACGGGCAGACGGAAGCTGCCGCGGCCGTCTGTGACGGCAACAAATCGGTTGCCGGTCGCCTGATGTACGGCGGTGATCGTGACACCCGGCAGCACGCTGCTGGTGGAATCCATCACGGTGCCGCTGAGCGTCGCCTCCTGCGCGAAGGCGGTGAGGGGCAGTGCGAGCGTTACGCCGAACAGAATCATCTTGATCGCGCGCGAAATCATCCAGCCCTCCTATTGGCCGATTGAGTGGGGCGGAGAGTAGCACACCTTAAAACCTTGACTCCGGACGCAAATCCCTCTAAAACGGGGCCGGCAGGAGGAGCGACATGAGAAGGTGGCACGTGATAGTTACGGCGGTCTTGGCGGTCGTCGCGGTGTGTGCGGTGACGACGGTGGCGCAGCAGCAGCGCACCGCCGAATC
>JACXTT010001172.1_pt1 | contig 44349 bp, 32 predicted proteins | sample 9270951 | NCBI WGS metagenome assembly JACXTT01 (sample SAMN15532306, study PRJNA645909) | rock metagenome | isolation source: weathered quartz diorite | place: Puerto Rico | collected 2017-06-21
GAACCATGCGTGTGCCTTGCGATGTCTGGGTCAACGTTTGCTTAAAATCGTGTTCAAAATGCTCACCGAAAAAAAGTCCTACGATGCGGAACTCCACGCCCGGAACCAACAGAAACATGGCTCCTGGGTACTTCAGCTAATGGACGAAAATCCCGCTCCCAAAGCCTGTGAATAACTTTTATGAAAAAATCATTTACAACCCAGAGAACAGCTCGGCTCCTACAATTTCAAGACACGCTCTCGGGCTGCCTTTGCGGCCGATCCAGCTTAGTTCGCACTCGGGCGTGCACGAGGTCTCGATCGCTTCGACGCCTGTCCGGCAGCCCGGCGGCATGCCTCGGCTACAGTATCCAAATCGCTGAGAAACCGCTCCCGTTCCCGGGCGAGCAACGAGGTCAGGATTTCAGTTTGCATGAGAACAGCTACTTCGCGCGCTTCCGCGTATTTGCGGCGACCTGCGGCCGTGAGGTTAAGCCGACGCGCCCGCCGATCTTTTTCATGACGCTCCCTCTGCAGCAATTGAGCCTGCTCCATGCGCTCGACCAGCGATGCCACGGTGTTGGGATCGCTGGTCATCGCTTGTGCCAGCTCGCGCTGGGTCAGGCCTTCGTTCTCAAGCAAGGTGCGCATGACAGTGAATTGGTCCGGAGTCAATCCCAGATGAGCGATGCGACGTCGGAAGGCCTGGTTCAAACCATACCAGGCCCGGCGCAGCAACGCCGGCAACCGGCGGCGCTCGGGCGAGTCAATCGCCGGTTCTGATCTCAGCGGCTTCATCGGTGCGGCCCGTGCAGACGCCGAACCAGTGATCCGTGTTTTCCGGCTTGCGTCATTGTCATCGGCTGTCCATCGGTCCTCATTCGGAAACGAAATGATACGTGTAAGTAATATTTGGTTGCAATTGCAATCGACGTGTTGAATATTCTCCCGCGTCCTGAACAACCCTGCGGCATGATTTTCTCGGTTGGGGACATGACAACGATGAAATGGACGACGGCTCTTGGATTGCTGAGCGGGTTGCTCGCAGGCGGATTGCTCGGTTCGAGCCCTGCAGCAGGTGCAACGTCGGCCCACGGATGGCTCAATTGGCGCGGGCCGCAGCAGAACGGTGTCTCCCTGGAAAAGAACCTTCCCGACCATCTCGCGCTCAAGGAAGCGCTTTGGGTAGCTGATTTCCCGGGCCAATCCACGCCGGTCATCGCCAACGGCAAACTCTACATCATGGGTTACGTGGGCGAGGGAGCGGATCTGCAGGAAGGCGTTGCGTGCTTCGATGCGGAGTCGGGCAATAAACTGTGGGAGCGTCTGTACAATGATTTTATCAGCGATACAATCTATCAGCGCTACGCCACCTCGAGCGCGACCGTGGATGGCGAAACTGGAAACGTTTTCATGCAGGGAACGCAAGGCATCCTGACCGCCATTACCGCCGACGGAAAAACCTTGTGGCAGCATTCGCTGATGGAAGAGTTTGGACGTCTAACATTTCCCAACAGTCGCACGGCCTCGCCGGTGATCGATCGGGACCTGGTCATCACGCGCGGCATCACCGCAAATTGGGGGGCGCAGGGACCTGCAGGGGACCGATTTTACGCCTTCGACAAGAACACCGGCGAAGTAGTGTGGGCCTCAAGCCCGGGAGACCGGCCCAGGGATAATTCTTATTCTCACCCGTATGTCACCTTCCTGGGTGGCCGGCGGGTGTTCTTTTCGGCGACGGGAGACGGCAGCGTCGTGTGTGTCAATGCGCGCACGGGTGATCCGCTCTGGCGCGTGCCGCTGTTCAAAGCGGGCATCAATGCCACCGTTCTGATTCACAACCACGACAAGGTCATAGCCGTTTATGGGACGCCGTACGAACCGGGACAGATGGTGGCGCTAAAGATCCTCGATGTTGCGCCGACCAATGCTGCCGCTGGACCGGTCGTGCTGGAACGTTCGAAAATCGAGCTTTGGGCGCTCAATCTTTCGACCTCCGCCAGTTCACCCGTACTTGCCGGTGACACGGTGTACCTCGTGAATGAACAAGGCGACTTGTGCGCGGTGAACGCTAATTCCGGAACAAATACATGGCGTCTCAAGCTCGGCGTCGAAGAGCGCAACGCGTGCCCGTTGTACGCTGACCATAAGCTGTACGTGCCGATGCTGGATGATCCAGAAACGAAAGCTGCGACAGGCGAATCTGGGACAACCGGCGCGTTTTACGTGATCAGGCCCGGTGAAAAGCCGGAGATCCTGAGCCACACGCCGGTGGACGGGCGCTGCTTCGGCTCGCCCAGCGCTTACAACGGGAAGGTCTATCTCCAAACCACGCGCCATCTTTATTGTTTCGGCAGGAAGGGCGACAATCCAGGGCTGGCGCCGGAGTCAGAACCCGAGCAATGGCCCGCGGCGGGCCGGGCAAAGTCGCTCCAGATTATTCCGTCAGAAGTGACGTTGCGCCCCGGCCAGAGTGCGACCTTCCACGCACGGTCCATCGATGCCAACGGCTTTAGCGTCGAGCCAATCGCCGACTCCAAATCGCTGCAATGGGTCAGCTACATTCCGCCGACGGCGCGCGTCAAGTCCACGATGAAGGCATCCTTCAACGCCGAGGGACAGCTCGTGGCCGGAAACGAAACGACACCCTCGGCAGGCGCGTTCGAAGCGACTCTCGGACCGTTGAAGGGCTACATTCGCGGCCGTGTGCTTCCCTACCTGCCGCTGCACCAGGACTTCGAATCATTCACTTTGTCCGAGACCAACGCCGCCGAGGGCGCCGCCTTTGCCTACCCGCCGCTGCCCTGGATCGGGGCCCGGTTCAAGTTCGAGATCCGCGAAAAGGACGGCAGCAAAGTTCTCGCCAAAACGATCGACAACAAATTTTTCCAACGGGCAACGGTGTTTATGGGAGCGCCCGACGCAAAGAATTATACGATTGAAGCCGACGTGATGAGCGAAGGCAATCGGCGCAAAATGTCCGAAGTCGGCGTCATCAATCAGCGCTACGCCATCGTGCTCAAGGGCAACGAGCAAAAATTGGAAGTGAACTCGAACCTGGAGCGGCTGCGGGTCTCGGAGGATTTCAAATGGCAGCCAAACGTGTGGTACCGGCTCAAAGCGCGTGTGGACGTTGCGCCTGACGGCACGGGCATGGTCCGCGCCAAGGCCTGGAAGAAGGAAGAGCCGGAGCCGGCGAAGTGGACAATGGAAGTAACCCATAAAACGGCGCACCAAAGCGGCTCGCCGGGGTTGTTCGGTTTTTCGCCCCAGGAAATGCGGGTGTTTATCGACAACATCACCGTGACACCGAATTGATTTCAAAAATGATGAAGACAATTTATTTCCTGGCGGCGCTCGCTCTTGCGGGCACCTCCCTTGCTGCCGCCGACTGGCCGCAATGGGGTGGGCGGACCATGCGCAATATGTATTCGCTGGACAAGGGCTTGCCTGACAACTTTGGCAAGGTCGAATTCAAGCCCGGGACGGAAGACATCGAGGTGAAATCGGTCAAGAACCTCAAATGGGCCGTCAAGCTGGGTTCGCAGAGCTACGGCAATGTCACCATCGCCGCCGGCAAAGTCTTCGTCGGTACGAATAATGAAAACCCGCGCGACCCGAAACACCAGGGCGATCGCAGCATCCTAATGTGCTTCGATGAACAGACTGGAGCCTTTCTGTGGCAGTTGGTGGTCTCGAAATTGGCCGCCGGCAAAGTCAACGACTGGGAAAACCTCGGGCTGCTCTCCTCACCCACAGTGGAGGGTGACCGTGTCTATGTGGTGACCAGCCGTTGCGAGGTGCTCTGCCTGGACATCAACGGCATGGCCAACGGCAACGACGGCCCCTTCAAAGACGAAGCCAAGTACGTCGTCAAAGACGTCCTGCTGGACCGCGGCAAGCCGACCGAACATCCCGCGCCGCCGATCGAGCCCGGGCCTAAAGACGCAGATATCATCTGGCGTTACGACATGATGGATGATCTGGGCGTGTTCCCGCACAATGCGTCCAACTGCTCGGTACTGGTCGTCGATGACATCGTCTATGTCTGCACCTCGAACGGCCAGGATTGGACGCACTCGAACATCCCCTCGCCCAACGCGCCGAGCTTTATTGCGCTGAACAAGAAGACCGGTGAATTGGTTGGGGAGGATGACGCGAAGATCGGGCCGCGTATTTTCCACGGGCAATGGAGTTCGCCTTCGTTGGCGGAGGTGAACGGAAAGAAGCAGATCCTTTTCGGCGGTGGCGACGGCGTTTGCTACGCATTCGATCCCAAGCCGGTCAAAGAGGGTGACAGCAGTTTTCTCAAGACTGTCTGGAAATACGATTGCAATCCGCCGGACCGAAAGAAGTTCAAATACCCGGGCGCCGAAGGCCCCAGCGAGGTCAACGCTACCCCGGTCTTCTACAAGAACCGCGTTTATGTCGCCGTCGGCCAGGACCCGGAACATGGCGAGGGCGTCGGCAATCTCTCCTGCATAGACGCAACCAAATCGGGGGACATCACCACGACCGGCAAAGTCTGGAACTACGACAAGGTCCACCGGAGCATCTCGACGGTGTCAATCGACCCAAACACTGGCCTGTTATTCGTCGGCGACTTCTCCGGCTTCCTGCATTGTCTGGATGCGGACACGGGCAAGCTCTACTGGACCCACGATCTGAAAGCCCACATCTGGGGCTCTACGCTGGTCGCGGATGGCAAGGTTTATGTGGGCGATGAAGACGGGGATTTTTTCGTGCTGGCCGCTGGCAAAGAGAAAAAGGTCATCAGCGAAACCAACCTGGGCTCGCCCGTTTACGGCACCGCGGTGGTGGCCAACGGAGTCATCTACGTGCAGTCAAACACCCATCTGTTTGCTTTCTCCAATGCGGCGGGAAAGGGCCCGAGGCCGGACTGACGAGTTAAATGACGAATGACGAATGACAAATGACGAAGGAAGCCCGAATGACGAAATCCGAAATTTCGCTAAGCGTATCGAATGACGAAATGCGAAGGATTTGGTCGGGTGAAGTTCATTCGTCATTTGTCATTTCCCCGCTACCGCCCCTCCTCGCATGAAGGCGACGCGACGGCTCCTGCTCACTCTGCTCGTCGTGGGCGTATATCTGCTCCACCAGGATTACTGGAACTGGAAGGAAACAAAGCCGGTTATATTCGGGTTCCTGCCGATTGGCCTGGCTTACCATGCGGCTTATTCACTCCTTGCTTCGATCACGATGGCCTTGCTTGTGAAGTTCGCCTGGCCCTCGCATCTGGAAAACGTCCAGCCAGAAACCGAAGCGGCCGCACAATCTCGCGAGGAGCACTGATGGCATCGCCGTATGTCATCCGTTCCGCGGCGCGAGTCTTCGGCTTTCGGCATTCGGGATTTCAGTTTTGCACATGATTCCCGTCCTCGTCATCGCCATCTATCTTGCGGTGATTGCTTTCGTGGGCAGCATCGCGTATCGGCGAGGAAAAACGAACACCGAAGACTATTTCCTCGCCAACCGATCAGTCGGCGAAATGGTCTTCTTTCTTTCGATTTTCGCCACGAACATGACTGCCTTTGCCATCCTGGGCAGCTCCGGACAGGCTTATCGGCAAGGCATCGGCATCTACGGCTTGATGGCATCATCGTCGGGCCTCGTTATCCCGCTGACGATTTTCTTTATCGGCACGCGGTTGTGGGCCCTGGGCAAACGGTTCGGGCATCAGACGCAGGTGGCGTTTTTCCGCGATCGCTGGGAATGCGACACGATAGGCACGGTGATTTTTGCGCTGAGCGCGGCGATGCTCGTGCCGTACATGATCATCAGCATCATGGGCGGTGGCACCGTTCTGGCCCATCTTTCGGATGTCCAAGGGCGGGCGGCACCGCTGATCCCCTATTGGCTGGGCTGCGCAATCGTGGCAGTGGTGGTGACGCTCGGCGTGTTCCTCGGCGGGATGCGCGGGACTGTTTGGGTCAATATCTTGCAGACAACCCTGTTTCTCTGTTTCGGCGCGGTGGCGGTTCTGACAATCAGCCGCGCGCTGCCCGGAGGGTTCGGTGAATACATCTCCAAACTGGCGGGTGATCCTAAGACGAGCTTCCTTGTCACTCGCGAGAGGATCCCGGAACGATTTTTCTGGAGCTACACCCTGATCCCACTTTCGAGCATCATGTTTCCGCACATGGCGATCATGTGTTTTTCGGCGCGCAAAGTGACAGCGTTCAAACGAACAGTGGTGCTTTACCCGGTTGCCATCATGTTGATCTGGCTGCCTGCGGTATTCCTGGGAGTGCTCGGCGTGGCAACGTTAGGCAAGGTGGCCGATCCGGACGGGATTCTGTTGTTAATGCTGGAGAAGTATGCGCCGGTCTGGCTGGCGGGCATTTTGGGCGCCGGGATTATCTCGGCGGTGATGGGCTCCGATGCCCACCAGGTACTTGCGCTCAGTACCATGTTCACTAAAGATATTTACCAACATTACGGCGGCCGGGAGAAGTATGGCGAGCGAGCCGCAGTGCATTTCGCGCGCGGGTTCATTGTAATCGTCACCGTTGCCGCTTATCTCATCGCGCTCGAACTGAAGGAAAAGCAGGGCATTTTTGAGATCGCCGTGCGTTACGCGTTCTCGGGTTTCGCCGCAATGGCGCCGGTAATGATCGCTGCGCTGTTCTGGAAACGCAGCACCAAATGGGGCGCCCTTGCTGCCACGCTGTTCACGGCTGGTTGCCTCGTGCTTTTCGCCGTGCTCCAGAACACCCACAAGCCCGGGGACATCATCTGGCAGATCGGCCAGGGAAAAGACGCAATCAAAGTTCTGTTCGTGACTCCGCGTGGCGACGTAAGTTTTTGGAATGGTTTTATGACCGTGGTGCCGATGGTGGTTGGCTCCGCGCTCTGCATGCTCATCGGGTCGCTGGTTACTGTGCCGCCAAGCCGGGAGACGATTGAGAAGTACTTCGGGCAACCCAAAGCCGACAGCGTTCCATCCACCGTTGTCGCATGAGCACCAACCTGACCCAACATGCCGCCGATCAACTACGCGCGCAACAGGAGCTCGATACGCACGCGCGGGAAATTGTCCGCTGGCATTTTTCACCCGAGACAGGGTGCCCGTTTTGGCTGGATTGGGCCAGGAAGGCCGGTTGGAACCCGGCCGCCGAAGTCAACTCGTTCGGCAATCTGATCGCACGGTTTCCGCATTTCCAAGATGAATGGTTGCGCGACCTGCAGCCTGAAGTCTGGGTCCCGAAAAGGTTTCAGGGCCGGCCATTTAACATTTTTGAAACCGGCGGCACGACTGGCATGCCGAAGCAGCGGATTGGTTGGGACGATTACAAAACCGATTACGAAGAATTTTCGGCGAAGGTCTCGGATGCGCATTTTCCGCGCGGCGGTGCCTGGCTGATGGTCGGCCCGACTGGCCCGCGCCGCCTCCGGCTTGCCATCGAGCACCTGGCCAATTTCCGCGGCAGCGTTTGTTACTTCATCGACCTTGATCCACGATGGGTGAAAAAGGTGATCGCTGAAAAGAAGGGTGAGGTGGCGCGCGCCTATATGGACCACGTGGTGGACCAGGCGTTGACGATTCTAAAACATCGCAAGGTGACGGCGTTATTCACTACTCCGAAACTGTTGGAGGCTTTGGGCGAGAAGGTCAATTTGTACGAGGCAGGGATTCGTGGCGTGTTTTGCGGCGGAACGACGATGACGCCTCAGCATGTGAGATTTCTGATTGAGGAGGTCCTTGAAAACCGGATCGGTTTTTACCCTACTTACGGCAACACACTAATGGGCCTGGCCGCCAGCCCGCCGCTGCGGCCGGAGGACAAATTCTCGATCACTTATTATGCTCCGCAGCCGCGCGCCGTGCTGCGCGTGGTGAATCCAAACAAGACCCAGGAACTCGTCAATTACGGGCAGTGGGGCCGGGTCGAACTCACAACATTGACCACAGAGTTTTTCATGCCCCGATTCCTCGAGCGCGATGAGGCCATCCGCCGCTCCCCGCGCGAACCTTACGCCTGGGACGGCGTGGCGGAGGTGCGCCCGTTCGGCGCGATGGAGAAAACCATCGTTGAAGGAGTTTACTAGCATCCTGAACATCGGTTCTGGCGATTTCGTCTGAGACTTGAGCATGAGTCATCCACCTACTCCTCCGGGCTCAGGGGCGTTGCCTTGTTTCGATCATGAACCGCGTACGCGGGTGGTCTTCGGCGCGGACAGCATCGAACGGGCCGGCGAACTGGCGCGCGAGCTTGGTGCGAAACGAATATTGCTTGTCACCGACCCCGGCATCGTGGCCGCTGGACATGCGGACCATCTGCGCCGCAATCTCGACGCGGCTGGCCCGAAAGTAATCATGTTCGATCGAGCCCGCGAAAATCCCACGACGCGGTGCGTCGCAAGTTGCCTGGCGGTGGCCCGGCGAGCCCGCCCGGATACCATCGTCGGCTTGGGCGGCGGCAGCGCAATGGATACCGCCAAAGGCTGCAACTTTCTTCTGACCAATGGCGGCCGCATGAAGGATTACCAGGGCGTCGGCAAAGCCGACAAACCAATGCTGCCCTTTATCGCCATTCCCACGACCGCAGGCACCGGGAGCGAATGCCAGTCCGCTGCGTTAATCGTCGATGAACGGACCCACCAGAAAATGGCCTGCCTCGACCCGAAAGCAGCCGCCAAGATCGCCATTCTGGATCCCAAATTGACCTTGTCCCAACCACCGCGCGTCACGGCGTGCGCCGGCATGGATGCTATCGCCCACGCGCTGGAAACGGCGGTGACGACGCGGAGCAACCCGCTCTCGCGCATGTATTCGCGCGAGGCCTTTAAGTTATGCGCGAAGGCCTTCGCTGAGGTTGTGACCCATCCGAACGACCTCGAAGCCCGTGGCCGCATGCAACTGGGAGCGGCCCTGGCGGGCCTGGCGATCGAGAACAGCATGCTCGGTGCCGCCCACGCCGCCGCCAACCCTCTGACGGCCCATTTCGGCCTCGTCCATGGTCAAGCCGTTGGCCTAATGCTCCCGCACGTCATCCGATTCAACGCCCACCAAAAAGAGTCGAGCAAAGTCTATTCCGAGTTGGCAGTTGTGGCCGAGCTGACTTCTGTCGGACATGACCATGCCGCCGAAACACTGGTGTCACGCCTCGAAGCGTTGCTCGACCTGGCGCACTTGCCGCGGCGAATCACTGGTCCTCGCGCCAACAGGAAGATGATCCCGCTCCTGGCGGAAGAGGCCGCCGGTCAGTGGACGGCCACTTTTAATCCACGCCCGGTTTCGACCGCGGATTTCGTGAAGCTTTACGAGGCCGTGATTTGACCGCTTGACATCGTTTACATCGTAAACGAGACTGGGATCATGGCAACGGTGGTTCAGTCCTGTCGGATCGGCAAGAGCGCCGCGGCCTTGCTTGCCAGGCAGGCCAGGCGGCGTCAATTGGAAGTATCCAGCTTGAGTAGCCTCTACTTGAAAGAGAAGGCATTGGAGGAGGAATTTCCGGGAATCGGATTCCGCGATGCTGCGGGAGGCCGGGAAGCCTATGTTCTGGGGCATCGTGTGGCGGTGTGGGAGGTGGTCGAGGTGTACCGCGAGGCGAAAAGCATTTCCAAAACCGCCGATCATTTCGGGTGGCCGGATTACCTTGTTAAGTGCTCCCTTGCCTATGCGCGGACCTTCCCGGATGAAGTGGCGGCGCAACGGAAGGCCGAGGTTGATGAGTGATTCGGCTTCTCGCAGATGGGAACATTTCCCGCCGGTTTGTGGCGGCCTGCCTGCGCCTGAACTCCGATTTTCCGATCCAGCACCTCGCTGACTGGATGGATGGTCGGCACCTGGCCTCCAAAGATCCGGTGTTGCTTTCCGCATTGCGCGAGCAACGCCTGGTGATCGTGAGCCTTGATCGACGCACGCTGGCGATGCATGCGGGCCAGGCGACGCGTGAAGGTCTAGGCCATTCAGGAATGATACTGTTCCGCCGGCGCGTTTCGCAGATGGACTATGGCAAACAGTCCCGATTGCTGGTCGGGTTCTGGCGGGAGTCATGCCATTGGGAATGGGCGGACCGAATTGATTACCTTCCACGGACCTAATTCGAATATTGAATTTCTTTCACACTTCGGCCTTCGGATTTGGGAAGTCCAGTGGCAAGATGCAAACCATTCCCGACAACTTGTTTTATAAGACGAGTTCCGGTAGGTTTGAAAGGTGACTTACGACGCCTCATTGGATGACGTGTTGCAGCGGGCGTGGGATGGTGGTCGGATCAACAAGACCGAGGCGCGCCAGCTTTATTCGCTTCCGCTCGAGGAGTTGAGTGCCGTTGCCGATCGCCGGAGACAACTGTCCAAAGCCGATGCCTACGACGGGCGCGGCAACCAAATTGTCACCTACATCGTCGATCGGAACATCAACTACACCAACGTCTGCAACGTTTATTGCAAGTTTTGCGCCTTCTATCGAACCGAAAAGGATGACGATGCGTACGTCATTGCTTTTGACGAAATTGATAAAAAAATCGAAGAGACCGTCGCGCTGGGCGGCACCCAAATCCTCATGCAGGGCGGGCATCATCCCAAGCTAACCAAGCAGTGGTACCTCGATTTGCTGGCGCATCTCAAAAGCAAATTTCCGCAGGTAAACATTCACGGCTTCAGCCCGAGCGAGTTTGTGCATTTCCGTGAGGTCTTTAACGAGCCACTCGACCGCATCATTTCGGACTTCAAGGCGGCCGGGCTGGGTTCGATTCCGGGCGGCGGCGGGGAGATCCTCGTGGACCGCGTGCGCCAGCGAATCTCGCCGCTCAAAGCCATGAGCGATGATTGGTTGGAGGTGATGGACGTGGCGCATGGCCTCGGACTGAATTCATCGGCGACGATGATGTTCGGCCACGTCGAAACGCTGGAAGATCGAATCGAGCACCTGGAGCGGCTTCGCGCGCAGCAGGACAAGACCAAAGGTTTCACCGCCTTCATCTGCTGGACTTTTCAGGCCGAGCACACGAAGCTGCGCGCTCCGACCGTCGGCGCCCACGAGTATCTGCGCACGCAAGCGCTGTCCCGCATCTACCTCGACAACATTAGCAATGTCCAGAGTTCCTGGGTGACCCAGGGCCAGGAAATCGGCCAGGTGGCGCTCAAGGCCGGCGCCAATGATTTGGGGAGCATCATGATAGAGGAGAACGTCGTCTCGCAGGCGGGGACTACGTTTCGGATGACCGTGGACGACATGCGACGCCTCATCAACGACCTCGGCTACGAACCACACCAGCGGGACAACTGGTACCGGCTGCTGAATTGAACCTGGGTGCTCAAGCGCTGGATCGGCGAGGAAGTCTCTTCTGACGCCGACCGGCTGCGAGTTTCACGCCATATCTTTGCGGCGGAGAAACTGGATACGGCCGGACTTGTCCGTCGGGTAATAGATCATGAGCATGTCGGAGATCTTCATCAGGACCCAGGGCTGCTCGGCGTTCACCCCGTTCTTGGTGTAAACGAAATCGTCCACGATGTAAACGCACGCATGGATGGCCCGGTCTTCGGCATTCACCAAAGTCACCACATCACCGAAGGTGGGAACATCCCGGACGACGACGTAGTCCGAGCGGAGGATTTTGGCTGTGTAGTCGCCATTGAAGAAGTTCGTATCGGGCTTTTCGTTGAAAAAGTTCATGGATGTGAAAAAGCAGTCCTGCTTTTCTGCCGTCGGGTCGTTCCAGGTGTACGGATAAGTGTAAAGGCGCAAGCGCGCGAACGGGGGCAGGAGATAGGAAATGTTAAAAGCAGTTCCACCGGGCACCTTGGCGAGGGCGTTCAACAAGGGGGCGATCATTCGCTCGCGCCCGCCTTTGCCCCAGTATTTGACTAAAGCATCAATATCGGAATCGGGGTTGACGCGCAGGCGCAGGATATAAGTCGGCAGCTCATACAGGATTTCGATCAACTCATTGAATTCATTTGGACGGAGCACCGCCTTGATCGCCTGCAGGTCCGTGAAGCACAAAAAGTCCGAATTGGTATAGGTCAGCGCCAAAATGCGCTCGATTTGTTCGAGGGGCAATGAACTGTCCTTGAATTTCTGGTCGAATCCCTGCAGGGGAAACCGGAAGGGGAAGCACTGGGGAAAGTTGGCCGGGTTTTTCGCCAAGGTCGAGTAGATCTGTTGCCGGCTTCGCGGATTGAGCGACCAGATGAGCTGTTCAGGCGGTGAGATGACGATTCGATTCGAGCTGATATTCCAGTAGCGTTCGTCCAGCAGGATTCTTCGTTCGATTGGGCGAAGATCGCATGAGCTCAGAAAGCGCGCCAGGCGGCTTTCGGAACAGTCTTCGAAAACCCATTTCGGGCTTTCCAGACGCACGGCTCGGTCCGGGAATACACCGTCCGGGCTGGCCAAAGGGATCTCGATTGCCTCAATCTTGCCGCCTGGACCAGCTTTCCCAGCCGTCGCTCCGTCAGTCGAGAAACCAGAGCGATGGCCATGGATGAAGAGACAGCCACCCAGCGCCAACATAAGTGGCGTCAGGACACCCAGGACAAATGAAATCGGGCAGACGCGTTTGAACTTCTTTCGAGCCGACATAATGAGTTCAATTAAGCTAACACTGCTAGTTTGCAGCACTAGCCGTGCCAGAATGAAAGGGCAATTGTGGGACCCTTCTACTGCGTCTCGTGTGGAACCAGGTCCAGCACGCGGCGGTAAATCGAGCTGAAGCCGAAATCTCCGCTGCGACCTCGTTTTTCGTCAATCGTGCGCGCGACTGCAATCCCGTAGCCCGGCAGAGCAATGAGAATTTCGCCGATCTCACCGCTGTGTGCGAGGAGAGCGCGATTGCTGAGGTCGCGATAAATAGGAATCATTTCCCGGGCAGCGACGGCAGAGATTGCCTCCAGGTCAGCAGCGCCGAATGATTGTTTGAGCGCTTCACCGAGTTTTTTCGAACCTTTGAATTCCTGGCCGGCAAGCGACCGCAGCCTGGCGACCAGCGAGTTGGTTAGGCCAAGCCTCTCCAAGGCGTCCACCGTGCTGGTGGGGATGGTCAGGCGCGTGTCGGGTTCGGCGATGACAAGGCCGAGACCGTACCCGCTGGCGCGGTCGAGGATCGAAACGAGCGAGGCCTGTGTAGCAACGGCGAGCCACTTTTCGGAGATAAGTTGTTGACCGCGCCAGCGTCCGCCGTCGGCCAGGAGGCATCCGAGCTTGACGAGGTCACTGGCATTGAGCTCCATGCCGTCCATCGCCCAGGTATTCCCAGTGCGATCGTGGCGGAACCGGTAATCGGTAATGCCCATTGGCCGCAGCAGTTCCGAGGCAAGCAGAACTTCCATGGACTTTCCGGTGGCTTTGCGCACGATACCCGATGCGACATTAACGGCGCGGTTGTTGTATTTGAATTCCTCGCCTGGCGTCGAGACGATGGGCGATTCGAGCGCGAACTTCACGAAATCGCGCTGCGGATAAATGTCACGCGAGCCTTGCGTGGTGAAAATGCCGGAGGTGTGCTGGAGCAAATGACGGAGTTTGATCCGGCTCCTGAGGGGGTCACCGGCCAGTTCAGGAAACCAGGTGGAAACTGGCGCGTCGAGCGAACCGATGGCGCCCCGGTCGTAAGCCAGCCCAACTGCCAGACTCGTGAAGACCTTGGTAATGGAATAGAGGTAAACCCGCTTATCCTTGGAGTCGAAAAACTTTGTCCGAACGGGTTGTTCATACTGATATACGAGAAGCGCGTTGCTGTGCTGTGCGTCGGCCTCGGCAAAAAGCTGGTCGAGCGCGGCCGGGTCGAGCGCGAACTGGGCGGAGGCACTCAACGCAAGGAGTAGCGACCCAATCGGCCAGTCGGAGCGGTGCACGGGACGACGGTAAGGCCGCCCGACGAGAGGGAAAAGCCGTATCCAGGTCAGCAGCTCGCGTTGCTTGGTGTTCGGGTCAGGCATGGGGCACCCAGGCTGACGCAGGGGATCGGAAATGTCCTCAGCGGGCCGCACGGGCGCCGGCCGCACCAAACGCGTAGAGCGTGGAATGCGTCCGAAAATAGAGGTTCTCGCCCGCAAGAGCCGGCGAGGCGAAAATGCGCTCGCCGAAATCCGCCTGGTGGAGGATTTCGGGCTTTTCGCCCCCCGCTTTGATCACGGTGAGCTTGCCGGGCAGCGATGCCACGTAGATTCTGCCGTCCGCGGCCACGGGCGAGGAATAGTAGCTGCCTTCGGCATTCAATCGCTCCTGCAGGTAAAAGGACTTGCCGCTCTTTGCGTCGAACGACGAAATCATGCCGCCATTCTTGAAGCAATAAATGCGCCCATCGTACAAAAGCGGCGAGGCCACGTAGGGCAGACCGCGAGTGGCTTTCCATGCGATATGCGTCTTGGAAATGTTGCCCCGCCCGCCGGGTTTCACGGCCACCAGGAGATTTTCACCTTTGGCGAGAGACGCCAGGAGTTGGTCATAGTCGCCCTTGTCTATTTTTCCGTCCCGGTTTACATCCATGCCGCGGTAGAAATCACGGCTCGCGTCGTCGAATTCATCCAAGGTAACGACGCCATCCTTGTTCTTGTCATGTTGTTCGAGGAATTTTTCCCACGTCGGCCACGGATCATCCGCCTTGCCGTCCGACCATGCTGCGAAGAACACAAGTCCATCGCCGGCCACCGGTGTGGTGCAGGCGAAGGCCGTCAGTCCCTCGACCATCCAGTCCTCCTTCCCCGTCTTCAGCGCGTAGGCTTTTAGTCGGAGGGAGCCAGGCACGACCACTTCATCCACATCACCGTTCTTCCAGGTGATCGGAGTGCCAAAGCCGCCATAGCAGTCGGGCCGGGCCGTTTCCCAGACCTTCTTGCCTGTGTGCAAATCCACCGCCAGCAGAGATGATCCTTCGTCACGATCGCGGCTGACCACGACGAGATCGCCCGCGATTAAGGGGGATGCGCTGGTGCCGTATCCGCCAAGGCTAAGGGCCATTGGCAGAGGATGGCGCCACAGTTCCTTGCCCTGGCGATCGTAGCAAACCAGCCCAAACGAGCCGAAATAACTCACCACGCGTTCGCCATCGGTCGCAGGGGTTGGTGTGGCGGGGCTATTCTCCGTGCTGTGGTACATCTCGAGTTTCTCCGGTTTTACGCTTCCAGACCAGGTCATTTCGCCATTCGACCGTCGATAGCAGCGCGTTTGGAGTTCGCTCTCGGCGAAAGAGGTCAGAAAAATCTGATCGCCATAGATGCATGGCGAAGATGGCGACCATGGCACTTGAATTTTCCACAACACCGAATTGGTAGGACTGATTTTGATAGGCGGCTTTGCGTCCATAGCGACGCCTGAGCTGTTTGGTCCGCGAAACGCCGGCCAGGCGGGAGACGCTGCCTGGGCCACCGAAGCCGCGACCGTCAAAAGAATAAGCAAAAATGAGGACAATTTCATAAATCGATCGTGAGGTGCTGAGAGCATCGTGAACTCAAGGTCAATTTCTGTCAATTTCAACCGCAGCTTCGTGGCCTACGGCTCAGTAAATCCGATCTTCCGCATTAAGGGAGCAAAGCGGGGATCGGATTTGAGACCTTTGGCTTCCGGATCGTTGCGAAACCACGCCAGCGAGTCCGAGCGTTCCTGGTAGGCCTTCTCCAGCCACTCGAACGCTTTGTCTTTTTCCGCGAGCCCGGCATAGACGTAGGCACGGACAATGCGCGAAACATAACGCCGGCTTTCGAGCTCATCCAGGCTTTGAAGGATCTTCAACGCGTCTGACTGGCGGCCTGAGACAGCATAATTATAACCGAGGAAACCCAGCACAAGTGGATCGTTCGGATTGAGGCGTTGGGCGGCTTCCATCTCCTGGATGGCGCGTTGGGGCTCCCCTTTCAAGAAATATGCGCGGCCTAGAAACAGGCGTACCCAATCATTATTCGGGTCCAGCTCCGTCCCCTTGGAAAGCTGCTCAATCGCTTCTGCGCCGCGGCCAGCGTTAATGAACGCCCAACCCAGGCAGAAGTGCGCCAGGCTTGAAAGCGGGTCGAGCTCCAGCGCCCGCCGGCCCTGGACCTGCGCTTCGTCGGCGCGGCCCATCCCTCCCAGAAATTGCGTGTAGAGGGCGCAGGCCTGCGCTGATTGCGGATTAAGAGCCAGAGCGCGCTTGAACTGCTTCTCCGCCGCAGTCCAGTCCCAATCGTAATGGTAGTGAACGAAGCCGAGTGACGCGTGGGCCTCGGCCAGCGTGTCATCAAGGTCAATCGCTTTCATCGCGGCGTCTTTTGCCTTTGAAAACGCTTCGCGCGGCGCGAGGAAAGCGTCCGCCGCCAGCACGTGAGTGTCGGCCACTCCAGCGTAGGCCAGCGCGAATCGCGGATCCCGCTCAATCGCCTGCGCGAAGTACGGAAGCGCCTTTCTGATACCATCTTCTGAAAGTTTGTCGGCGTAGTAGCGTCCTTGCCGGTAAAGATTGTAGGCTTCGAGATTCTCCGTCGGCTTTTCCTTCAAGCGTTTCTTTTCCTCGCCGAGGAGGCGGATTCTCAATTTCGACGCGACTTGCTGCGCCACCTCGCTGCGCACGGCAAAAATATCCCGCATCTCGCGATCGTAAGTGTCCGACCAAAGATGATTGCCATCCTTGACATTGATGAGCTGCGCGGTGATGCGCAGTCTGTTTCCGGATTTGGCCACGCTGCCTTCAAGCAAATGGCTTACATTCAGCAGTTCGCCAATTTTCCGAATATCCTCATTCTTACCCTTGAAGGCGAAGGAGGAAGTGCGCGCCTTGACCTGCAAACCAGTAATTTTTGAAAGCGCCGTAATCAACTCTTCGCTGATGCCATCGCTCAGGTACTCGTCGGCCTTGTCCGCGCTCATGTTTACGAACGGCAGCACAGCGATGGATTTCTTGTCTGAATCGGGCAAAGAGGAGGCGGCCTGTTTTGGCACCCGCCCGTATTGATGAGCCAAGAACCAACCGAATCCGGCTGCGAGCAGAGCCAAAACGACGAGCCAACCCCACCGCGAAACAGCCGACGCGACCGGCCTTTGCGCGAATACGGATTTCGGATTTCGGACTTTGGAGGTGATCGTCGAAGTTTCCGCACGCCGGCCGCTGCTGTGAGGCTCCCAGGGCATTACCACGCGATGAACGACTACCGGCAGTTCAATGTTTTTCAACTCCGCTGGCCCGAGCGCAGCCATTGGTAGCGACAATTTGTTGCGGACCTGCTCGTAAACCGCGCTGGAAATGCAAATGCTCCCGGCGGCCGCCAGTGGTTCAATCCGCGCCGCGATGTTGACACCATCACCATGGATGTCTCCATCGCGCATGACTACGTCGCCCACATGAATGCCAATGCGGATGTGCACCTGCCGCTCGGGCGGGCTAAACTGGTTGCGGTCGTGCAGCGCGTTTTGAATGGCGACAGCCCCCTGCACTGCCGCCAGTGCGCTGGGAAATTCGATCAGGAAACCATCGCCGGTGGTTTTCACCTCCCGCCCACCATGTTGGGGCAACTGACTGCGCACGATACGGCGGTGTTCTTCGAGCAGTTCCAGCGCAAGGGCCTCGTCGCGTTGCGCCAGCGCGCTGTAGCCCACCATGTCGGTGAACATGATCGCTGCCAGCTTGCGTTGTTCGGTGTTGGCGCTCACACGGGCCTCACTGATACTGCCTGAGTTGCTCTTCCATTTCGATCATTTTTTCGGGTGTTGGAGCGCCGCACATCATGTATGAGCGGGTGATCGAACAAGAAGTGGAGGCCAGAAATCTGTTGGGGGCCTGGCAAAGCCTGTGGAGGGGGAACTTTTCCTCTCGACGGCCCACCTGCTCCAGGAAATTGTCGAGTCCGCAACTGGTTTTGGCTTGCCTGAGCACTTGCCTCGGCTTAAACCATTCGCCGCTGTTGGCGGCATTGCCACCGCGCGGGGTCAGTGGCATGGCGCTTTCCCTGACCGAACCAAACGATCACGACGCGCACGAACTCTCAATGACCAAAGTCCTCCTCTTAGGGCTGGGCCGCTGGGGTGTGAATCATCTTCGCAACCTGAACTCGATGCCTGTGGAACTGCACGTCGCGGAAGTGGACGACCATCGGCTCGAACCGGCGCGCAAGCTGGGTGTGCCGGAGGCGCGACTGACGACGCATTACCAGGACCTGGCGGCCAAAATGGATTGCGTCGTGGTGGTCACGCCCGCGCCGACGCATTACTCGCTCTGCCAGGAGTTCCTTGAAGCTGGCAAGGATGTTTTCGTGGAAAAGCCGATCACATTGCATTCAGACGAAGCGAGACGGCTCGCGGAGCTGGCCGGCCGGAAGAAGTGCATTCTCCAGGTCGGCCATATCTTCCGCTTCGACCCGGCGTCCCAATGGCTGCGGGAAGCGATTCAGGCCGGACAGTTTGGACACGTCCAGTTTCTGCGCAGCAATTTCAGCGGCTTCAAACGTCCGCGCAACGACAGCGGGGTTCTGTTCGCCGATGCCATTCATTTCGTGGATTTGTTTAATTACTTCCTGGGCAATACCCCCGCGCGCGTTTTCGCCGCGACGCATGATTTTCTCCGGCGCGGGATGGAAGACGCTTCGCTGCTCTCGCTCGAATATCACAACGATCACGGGAGAACCTGGGCGACGGTCGAAACCAATTACTTTTTGCCCGGCAAATGTCGCGAAGTGACGGTCATCGGCAGCGAGCTAAGCGCGGTGTGCGATTACAACGTCGCGCAGTACAAGATCAAGACCTTTGCCAACCGCCACGTCAAAAACGGCAGCGAATTTAAGGCGCAGGAGGGCGCGCTACACCAGGTGGAAAGTCCGCCGGAAGAGCCTCTGCTCGCGGAATTGCGCGCATTCGTGGAATCGGTGCAGACCCGCCAGGCGCCGCGCGCGGATGGCTGGGCCGGCTACGAAGCAGTGCGCGTGCTGGAAGCCGCCCTGGAGTCGGCGCGGACAGGCCGGACGGTCGAGATGAATTAAGCCGTAACTGGATTTTCATGCAAAAAATTCCCCTATCGAAGTGTTTCGTTAATGCCGAAGTCGAGGAAGCAGCGCTGCGCGCGCTTCGCTCCGGTCAATATATCCTGGGCAAGGAGTGCCAGGCATTTGAAACTGAATTGGCTACGCACGCCGGCGTCAAACATTGTGTTCTCGGTTCCTCCTGGACGCTGATTGTTTATCTGCTGCACCAACTCCAGGGCGTGGGACCCGGAGACGAAATCATCGTTCCGAGCCATACGGCTTTCCCGACAATGGAACCGCTCATCCACCTGGGCGCGCGACCGGTGTTCGTGGATGTCGATGACACTTACGTGATGGATCTCGAACAGGTCGAAGCAGCAATCACGCCCCGCACGGTCGGGATTATTCCGGTTTATCTCTACGGTCATCCGCTGGACGTGGACCGCCTGCTGGCAATTGCCGCGCGGCATCATCTGTGGGTTATCGAAGATTGTGCCCAGGCTCACGGCGCCAAATACAAAGGAAAGAGGGTCGGCGGCCTGGGCGACTTCGGCGCGTTCAGTTTCTTCCCGTCCAAAAACCTCACCGTGCTGGGCGATGGCGGCTGTATCATGACGAACCATTCGCAAATGGCCGACCGGCTCCGCATGTTGCGCAACCATGGGCGCCAGGGAAAATACGATCATGAGTTCCCGGGCTACAACGTGCGGTTCAACGAAATCAACGCCGCCGTTGGCCGGGTGATGCTTCAGCATTTGGATGGATTTAACCAGAACCGCCGCAAGATCGCCGCCCATTACAACCAACGCCTCAATGGAATTGTCCAGACGCCACCCGAGCGTGAATGGGCCCAGGCCGTTTATCACATGTACGTCGTGCGGTGCGAACGCCGCGACGAGCTTCAGAAATTCCTTAAGGAGCGCAACATCGAGACCGGCATTCACTATCCGAAACCGAATCACCTCCAGCCGGCGGTCACGGGCCTGTTCCCCTTTGTTCCCAGGCTGCCGCGCACCGAGCAAATCGTGAAAGAGATCTTCTCATTGCCCATTCATGGAGAGATGAACCTCGAAGCCGCCGACGCCGTGTGTGACGCCATATTGGAATTCCATCGCAAATGAGGGGCGGACTACGATGCCTGGCTCGATTCTTAGTCTTGTAATTCCCTGCTACAACGAAGAAGGCAACTTGCGCCCCCTGATAAAAGCCATTCAGGATGCGGTTGAACCGCTCAACCTGCCCTATGAAATCGTCATCACGGACGATTGCAGCACCGATAAATCCTGGGAGATTCTGAAAGAGCTCGCGGCCGGCGATTCGCGCATTCGGGTCCAGCGGTTTGCCTTTAACTGCGGCGAGTCGGCGGCCAGTTGGGCCGGCCTGAAGGCGGCTCGTGGCCAGTACCTGGTGACGCTCGATGCCGATTTGCAAAATGATCCCAAAGAGCTTCCGAGATTTTTAGAGGGGTTGAAGCAATTCGATTGTGTCTGCGGCACGCGCGTCGAGAGTCGCAGCCAGGGGGACAATCTCCTGCGCATTATTTCCTCGCGCACGGCGAACTGGGTGCGGAACAAACTTTCGGGCGAGCAAATCAGCGACGCCGGCTGTACTTACCGCGCCTTCAAACGAGAGTGCCTCGACAATGTGAAGTTCTTCAAAGGCATGCATCGGTTTCTGCCGACGCTCTTCAAGCTCGAAGGATTCACCGTGACGGAAATTCCTGTCGCGAACCATCCACGCTATGCCGGCCAAAGCCATTATGGCGTTTGGAACCGGCTGTTCGCGTCGTTTTACGATTTATTGGCCGTGCGCTGGATGAAAAAGCGGATGTTCCGATCCCAGATTGCGGAACGTGTGAACTGAGCACAAATCTGAAAACCCAATTGCTGGATTCGAAGGAATGTCAACGTGCGCGAGCTTCGGATTTCGGTTTTCCGATTCCTCCCTCACCCTTTCGCGCTGAAGATGCTGTCCAGGATGACCTCCTTGGTTTTCCAGAGAAGGGCCATGGTCATGGCCAGCGGCAGCAGCACGAGAAGGACCAGCATCCAGAAGCTGCCGCGTTCCATGACCGCCGCAATGATCCCCAGCCAGAGCGGCATCTTTTGAAACTGGCCCAGGCCGAAATAGATCACGGCTGCGACGAAGGTGGCGGCCAACAAGGTCAAGTTCAGCGTGGTGAATTGCCGGGTTTCGAGGCGCAAAGCTTCATCCGGCAACATAGCGCCCAGCCGTTGTAACACCACGTTCATGCTTGCCAGAAACAGCAAGCCAGTGAAGGCAAGCAGGATCACCATTGCGAAGAAGAACGGTTCGTTCGGGACTCGATTCCAGAAATAAAGGAACGGACTCAATCCGAAATTGACGAGGCCCAGGACCCGCGCGCGCTCCAAGGCGTTGCGCCAAATCCGTTCCTGTTTTTGAAAGCCCCCGAGCTGCCAAAGGCCGTACACCAGCAGCGTCGTGGTGGCTAGCGGAGGCGCGATCCCATAAATTCTTAGCCCGTCGGCCCTCGCCGTGTAGAAACAAACAATCAAGGCGACAGGTAATCCCCAAAACAACGCCGAGAGCCCGCGCACCAGCCGGCCCAGCGAACGCAAGAGATCGGCGTTAGGCGCAGGGTCAGGCATGAAGGAAACGCCGAAAGCCGAAGGCCGAAATCCGATGGAAATTCGAAAGCCGAAAGCCGAAATGCGAGCTGTGAAGGAATGACCAAATACCAGGCGGATTCTTCTTCGTCATTCGGATTTCATTCGGATTTCGTACTTCGGATTTCGAACTTCTTTGGTCACTCGTCATTCTCCTTTCAGCTCCGCCGGAGTCTTTCAGAAGGTCAGATAAGTGTATTCCTTCAGGCCCTTTTCATAATCGTCAAGCAGGCGCATTGCTTCCGAGGGTTTCATGCGATCCGATTTGATGGCCTCGTCCACCTGGGCTTTCATCTGGCGCTTCAGCTCTTTCTCGTCGTATTGCACCGAGTCCAGCGCCTGCACGATCGTGGTGCCTTCAATAATTTCCTCGACGTAGTAGCCGGCTGGTTCATCGGCATCGAGGAAGACGTGGACCTCGTTAACCCGTCCAAAGAGGTTGTGCAGGTCGCCCATGATGTCTTGATAGGCGCCCATGAGAAAAAATCCCAGGTAATACGGTTCGGGCCCGCCGCTGCCGTTCATGATCAGCGGGTGCAACGGCAAGGTGTCGCGGACGTCGCGCAGGTCGATGAACTTGTTGACCTGGCCGTCGGAATCACAAGTGATATCCACCAGCGTCGCTTCGCGGGTCGGCCCTTCGGCGAGCCGGTTGACGGGCATGATGGGAAATAACTGGCCCAGCGCCCAGTGATCCAGCAGCGATTGAAAGACCGAAAAATTGCAGAGATACTGGTCCCCCAGACTGTCTTCCAGCATGCGAATTTCCTCGGGCACATACGCCTGTCCTTTGAAGCTGTCCACAACCGCATGGCTGATTTTCCAATAGAGATGTTCGATCTTGGCCTTCTCCGGCAAATCCATCATTCCGAGTGTAAACATGTGCTGAGCATCCTCCTTGCGCTCGAGCGCGTCGTGATAGGCCTCCAGTTTGTTGACCTTGGGCAAGTTCTTCTGGATGTCGAGCAATTCTTTGACGAGCGGATGCTCGTTATCTCCGAAGGGCAAGGCGTCGCCGGCCCGAATCTTTTCGATCGAGCCGAAGACTTCCACAATCAGGACACTGTGATGAGCGACGACCGCCCGGCCGCTCTCGCTGATCAAATTCGGATGCGGCACTTTCTCGGCATTACAGACATCGGCGACGTAATAGACGATGTCGTTCGCGTATTCCTGGAGCGTGTAATTTGTCGAACTGTCGAACGCTGAGCGGCTCCCGTCGTAATCGACACCCAGACCGCCGCCGACGTCGAGGAATTCGATTTGAAAACCCATCTTGTAGAGCCTGGAGTAATACCGAGCGGCTTCCTGAACGGCCCGCTTGACGGTCAGGATGTCGGGGACCTGGGAGCCGATGTGGAAATGGAGCAGCTTAAAGCAATGAACCAGCCCTTCGGACTTGAGCATTTCGGTCGCGACCAGCAACTCGGCAGTGCAGAGGCCGAACTTGGCGTTTTCGCCGGCGCTTTCCGCCCATCGGCCGCCGCCCTTGCTCAATAGCCGCGCGCGGAAGCCAATCAGCGGTTCGACTCCCAGTTGCCTGGAGATGGCGATGATTTGGCGCAGCTCTTCGAGCTTTTCGACGACCATGATTACTCGTTTGCCCAGCTTGACGCCGAGCAGGGCCATGCGGACAAAGTTCGCGTCCTTGTAGCCGTTGCAAACAATCAGGCTGCCGAGCTGGCTCTGGAGCGCCAGCCCGGCAAATAATTCCGGCTTGCTGCCGACCTCCAGGCCGAAATCGTACGGTCTGCCGGCGTCGAGGATCTCTTCGACCACCTCGCGCAACTGATTCACCTTGATCGGAAACACGCCTCGGTACCTGCCCTGGTAGTTGAACTCGGTGATCGAGTTTCTAAACGCCATGTTAATGGCCTCGACACGATGCCGGAGAATGTCCTGAAATCGAATCAGCACGGGAAATTTTAACCCACGCGCTTTCGCTTCTTCGATCACGTCGGTAATGTCCACCGCCGAGCCGGCGTCTTGCAGTGGTTTGGCCACGACGTGCCCGGCTTCGTTGATATCGAAGTACTTCGCTCCCCAACCGTGAATATTGTACACGTGGCGCGCGCGCTGGATGTCCCAAGGCCCGTCGGCGTCACTCGAGTTGTTCATTTCGGTTCGTTCAGCTGGAAGCGCACTATAGAACTCTGCGCGAGGATTTCAATAGGGCAATGCGAAAAATTCGTGACGCGTGAAATGTGATGCGTGAAACGTAAGCCGTGAAGATGACCGGCAGTCTGCCACAAATTGCACCTCAAGACTCACGTTTTACGTTTCGCGCTTCAAGCACAGATCCGCCTTTCCACACGTCCAGCCCTTTGCTCTTATGGCCGCATGCCAAAGGTGTCACTGTCAGCCATCGTGAATTTTTGTGATCGGATCCTGCGCACCTCGGATGTTCGGGATTACGACGGCGCGGTCAATGGTTTGCAGGTTGAGAATCGCGGCAAGGTGACGCGCATTGCCGCGGCGGTCGATGCCAGCCTCGCGACTGTGAGACTGGCGATTGCCGCTCGAGCCGACTTGCTGCTGGTGCACCACGGCCTCTTTTGGAAAGCGGCACATCCCTGGACCGGGAAGAAGTACGAGCTATTGCGTGAACTGCTCGACAACGACGTGGCGGTGTATAGCTCACATTTGCCTCTGGATGTCCACCCACAATTTGGCAACAACGCCAGATTGTGCGCTGCACTCCAGTTGAAGAACTTGCGCCCATTCTTCTTCGATCACGGTCAGTCCATTGGCTTCAAGGCCGCGAAAAAAATCTCGCGCGCCGACCTCGTCGAGCTTCTGTGCGAGTCCACTGGAACCAAACCTCGATTGATTCCAGGCGGGCCGGAAATTTGCCGCCGCATTGGCGTGGTCACCGGTGGCGCGGGCAGCGAGTTGAGTAAGGCTGGGGCCGAAGGTGTGGACACTTTCATCACCGGCGAAGGCCCCCATTGGACTTTTGCCCAGGCTGAGGAACTGGGACTCAATGTCATTTACGGCGGGCACTATGCGACGGAGACTTTCGGGGTAAAGGCCCTGGCGACGCACTTGTCCCGCCAATTTAGACTTCCTTGGGTTTTTCTGGACCACCCGACAGGACTGTGACTTGAGGTGCGATCACTGATCAGTTCACGCGCCTTCGGTCACATCCGGCTTGTTCGGATCTCCCTGCAGGATTAGAATTCAGCTAGATGCAGGCCGAGATCCTCACAGTCATCCCCGTCTATAATGGCGAGAAATTCATCCGGCAAACGCTCGAATCGGTGGCCCGGCAAACACTGCGGCCCAATCGACTGATCGTGCTGGACAATTGCTCGACGGACCACACCGAGCAAATCGTCGCCGGTTTCGCGGCAATCAAATGCGAGTGGATTCGCAATCCGCGAAACCTGGGACTGTTCGGCAACTGCAATCGTGCCCTCGAATTCGCCCCCCAAACCAAATACCTTCACTTGCTCTGCGCCGATGATTTGGTGGCGCCAACATTCTACGAGACGCTGGGCCGTGAACTTGCAAATTGCTATGGCCTGGGCCTGGCGTATTGCCTGGATGAGCGCATCGATGAAAACGATCAGCGCCTGAGCGTCTCGGGCAAGGCGACGGGCAACGCCAAGGAAATTCCGGTGGACACGTTTCTTAGTCGAAAAGCGGAAATTGCGAACCAGGCGTTCAGCGGGAGCCTGATGAAGACGAATTTCGAGAAGTCCCCCTGCCAGTTCCGGCTCGACATGCCCATTCTGGCGGACGTGGCCTTCTGGGCCGCATGGGGAAAGCATTGCAAAAAAATCGTCCAAATCAATCAACCCCTTTGCCAATACCGCTGGCATGGTGACAACACCACGAACGTGGTGATGCCCGGAATCGACGCACTCATCCTGGACGAGTGGCGGGTCATGCAACTCAACGAGCAGCTCCGAAATGGCAGCTCCAGTCCCATCCGGAAATTCAAATTGAAGGGCCTTTTTGCAGTTCGCACGGGAATCAAGGCCAAACGAATTCGGCAACAGAACAATCTCGTTTACTCGCGTGAGATCATCCGGGAAGGCAGGAGTATCACCGGTCCCCTGGCATGGCACATGGGCCAGGTGGTGGTGGAAGCGCGCGATCTGGTCGTGTATGGCCTTATGCGCCGCCGGCGCCACCCGAACAACGTTTACAGTTGAGCCAATGTCGGCCGCCGGGTTTGCGCCTCGGTCAATGCTTTGGCCTTAGGAGGATCGCTTTCTTGTCAGTGCCTTCGACCTCGACGCTATGCGTCTCGATGCTTGGATCGTCCCTGAGCGCCTGATGAATGATGCGGCGGTCAAACGCGTTCAACGGCTCCAGCTCCACCACATCGCCCCAGCGCCGCACCTTTTCGGCGGCTTCTTTGGCTTTCTTGACCAATGCTTCGCGGGCCTGGGCCCGATAACCGCTGACATCGACCATTACTTTGGGCGTGGACGGATCCTGCTGAAAGAGCAAGCGATTGGTGATGTACTGCAAGTCCGACAGAGTTTGGCCCTGGCGACCGATTAGTCGGCCTGAGTCGTCCGTCTTTACGTCCAGCAGCAGCCCGTCCTCCATCGCGTGCTTTTCCACCGTGGCAGGGAAGCCGAGGAGGCTAAGGATCTTTTCCAAGGTGGCTTGGGGTTCAGCGGCCATGACTTAGATGTGAGTTGAGGACATGTGCACGATTCGACCCGGTTTTATTTCTTCTTTTTTTGGGGCGACGTCAATACTGGAACTTTGGCCGTCGGCGATGGTTCGGCGATGGTTCGGGTGAGCTTGGTCTGCGCGATGGTCAAGAGATTCTGCACCGTCCAGTACAACGTCAGCCCGGCCGAGAAGTTATACAAGAACACCATGAACATCAGCGGCATGTAGCGCATGATTTTGGCTTGCATCGGATCCATCCCTGGTGAGGGTGGCGTCAAGCGCGCCTGCCAAAACATCGTCACTCCCATAATCAGCGGCAGCAGGTTAAACGGCAATCCGACGCCGGGGACGCCGATGAACGGGATGAAGCCTAAACCCGGAATAACGAACAACGTGTCTGGTTGCGACAAATCGACAACCCACAAGAAACGCGCACCGCGCAGTTCGATGGCGCTTTGGATCATCCGATAAAAGCCGAAGAAAACGGGGATTTGCAACACCATCGGCAGGCAGCCTCCCAAGGGGCTGACCTTGTGCTCCTTCATGAACTCCATCACTTTTTTGTTCATCTTGACCGGATCGTCCTTGTACTTCTCCTGGATGGCTTTCATTTGCGGCTGGAGCGCCTGCATCCGCTTCATGGACCGCGTGCTGGCTTGAGTCAGCGGCCAGAAGACAATCTTGATGATGCAGGTGATTGCGATAATGGCCCAGCCGTAGGAAAATTTGAGCGCGAAGTGCAGCCAGTTCATGGCCAGCAACAACGCCTTGGCAAAGAAACCGAAGAACCCGCTGTAACCCATGACCAGATCAATGTTGTTATTGAACCGGTCCCCGATGCGCGCGAGCGTTTGGTATTCTTTCGGCCCGGCAAAGAGCTGGATTTCGCGTTCCACGGCCTGGCCCGGGGGCAGGGTCACTGCCGGATACACCAGCGCCGCTTGGTAACCCAGCGGCACCGGAGCGTTCGTGGCGACCAGAAGCGCTTCTTCACCCGTGGGCTTGGGCAGCTCAATTTTTCGGGCGACGACTTCCTGGGCCGGTTGCTGTGGCATTACCGCGAGCGCGAAAAACTGATTGTGCGCCGCGACCCAGACAACGTTCGAAGCGCCGCCGTGATACTCGCTGCGCGGCGTGCCTGGCAAACATCCAAGGGCGCGATTGGCAAACCAGCCGGCGCTCACGTCTTCGGTGCCGCTTCCATTGTACCACAGCACACCGACGGCCTGGCCATTGTCCCGCGGGCCCATGGGTGTGGCTGTGCCAACGATCCATTCCTGCGCCGGCAGGCTTAAGGCCTGCGTCGATCTGTTCATGAGTCGCACCGTCGCCGCCATTAAATAGTTCGTGCCGAGGGTGAACTCTTTGACGATGCTCAAACCATTCGTCAGCGTTTTTTCTGCGCGCACACCATGTTCCGTGTTTTTCAGCGTGAAAACGCCGTCCCCTTGAACGGCGTCGCCATCCAGCAGCGCCAGCGTCGGCGCCGGCATGAAGGTGTTCAGAGTGGCCACGCGCTGAGACTGCCGCAGTTTCTCGCGGCGCGCGGAAACGCTTTCAGGATAGCGCAACAGCTCAATCAGTTTAAGGCCGCCTCCGTAAGAACTGAAAGTATAGCGTGCGTTGTCGTTCGTTATAACGCGCAACTCCTCCGGCACGTTGGTGTTGGCCACGGGCCTCGGCGGAATCACGGGGGCCTCGGCCTGGGTCGGTGGGACGGATGAAGTTGACTGGCCCTGGTTGGTGGCCGTCAGAGTTGCCGGCGGAACGTTGGTCGGACCGCTCGACAGAGGTTTTGGGGGATAGAGCTTGTGCACGAGCGGATACCAGAGCATCAGCACCACGAAGCAGACGACGAGGATAATAATCGATTTGCGATCCATGCTGGTCACCTCGGGGCCGGGAACAGGCCAGATGACGATGCGCGCGTGCTCTGCTCCCGCTCGGGCACGGGATCGGCTCCGCATCCGCCCCAGGGATGGCAGCGCGCGATGCGTTTCAAGGCCAGCCAGCTCCCTTCAACCCCGCCATGTGTTCGGATCGCTTCCTCGGCGTATTCTGAACAACTCGGTGTGAACCGGCAGCGCCCCAGTGGCCCGAAGAAGAACACTTTCGCCGGAGAAAGCACACACCGGTACAGGCGCACGCCAAGAATCAGCATCTGTTGAACCGCGTTCATCCGTTTGATCGTCTCGCTCACTTTAACAGTCCCGCTTTCCGAAGGGTTGTCAAAAAGTCCTTCTCTACCGCGCCGAATCGTTTCCCGACAATCGATTGTCTCGCCACCAGCACCAGCTCAAGTGGCTGCGCCAGCTCGTGTTGGTGCAGGCGAAAAACTTCGCGCAGCAGCCGTCGCGCCCGGCTGCGGATCACCGCATTACCGAGTTGGCCGCTCGTGATGACACCCAGTCGAGAATGCCCGGCGCTCGGCAGCCGCCCCCAATTTGCAATCAAACAACCACCCGCCGCACGCTGTCCGGCCCGTCGCAACCGCGCAAAATCGCGGCTCTGTTTAATGCGCGCCGTTCGCCCCAGACTCCAGCCCTCTGACTCCGCCGCCCCCATGCCGCAGTTAGACAGGCGTCAACCGCTTTCGCCCCACGCGGCGGCGATTGCGCAGGATGGCCCGTCCACTCTTACTCGAGCTGCGGCTGAGAAATCCGTGCTGCCGCTTCCGGCGAATCTTCGATGGCTGATATTGTCGCTTCATAGTCTATGGTAATCGGTAGCCAGTGACCGGTAACTCGCGGCCGATGACGGGTGCGGCATCCTCAGGCGCTGCCAGCTTGCCGTTCGTGGCGCCGAGGGTGCATGGGCACATCCCATGACCAGTCGCCAGTCACGGATCATCAACCCGAAGAGCGACAGGATAGTCGTCGAAGACCCCGTGTCAACTGCCATCCCGCTCCGCTCCACTGATTGGTTGCCCGCTGAATCGCTCCGTCGCTGGGAATTCCTGCCCGGATTTCGAGTTGAAGGGCCGGTGACGGTCGGGCATCGAATCTCGATGGTTCGTCTGTTTCGTCGGGCACTGGAATGCTTCCAGCATTCCGCTCGCGAGCGGTTGCTCTGGATTCGATTGACAATGTCGCCCGGACGCGGGAGTTGCGTCTAGCGCTTCCGCGCACTCAATGAAATTGTGCGCCGCGGCTGCGCGGCGCCAAATTCCTGTCATGGAAGTTGGCCCGAACGCAGGCGGCAGCATCGTAGGGTCAATGCGGTCCTCCAGGAGACAGTTTGATTGCCGGTAGTTTACAGAAACTGCGCCTGTTTGACTCGGATTCGCTGTGCCAGCCGCGCACTGGCACACCAATTGCTTTTTCATACCTGAGCCCGCGCGGGTGGCCTCGCGCGGCAGGTCTGGACCGATGCGGTTGATTCATCCGTACGTCACCGAATGTGACTGCGGAGAATCACCGGTATTTGAATCCGTACTTTGCTCGAATTGACGCAGTCGCCGGTGCGTCTTATTGTAAGTAAGAGTCAGTATCAGGAATCGTCGAACCAGGCGCGGTGCCAGTGGAAATTGGTCGGTGTGGTTTTAGGGTTCCGGTCGCGGAAGGGCGACGAGAATGAAGTTTGAACATCCGTTTGCAGTACCGCAGAGAGGATTGAATCAAGATGCTCTCCCCGGCCCGCCACGCGCTCAAACAATAACGCTGGGCTTCATTTCTCAGGAACTTCCTGCCTCAGAGATCAGCGGAGAATTGGCAAGGTCCTTGCGCGCCGAAACTGGCGCATCCGTCCTGCTGGTGCGTTTGCAGTGTGCCGAGACCGGGCATTTCTTCAAGGGCAGCCTTGAGAATCAAGCGACGGTGGTTGATTGGGCGGCGACCGAGTTGGTTTCCCAGGGCCGATTCCGATCTGGAAGCGTTGCGAAAACCGAGGCCGGCTACGAGCTCATGACGTTGAGCGTGCGGGGCCAATGGGAGACAACGGAAAGCCTTGCCTCGATGGTGAATCGGGCTGGTCGCGATTACCGTTATGTGCTGGTTGAAGTGGTGGCGGAGGAGACACCGGCGGCCGCCGTGCTCAATTTCATGGCCAATTCCGACTGCGCTTTTCTATTCCTGCGGCCCACGCAAGAGAGTGCCACTCGGTTCGACTTGCTGGTGCGAGAACTTTGCGCGCGAGACCACAACGACATAGGAAGGTATAAATCAGTCCTGTGCCAGGCCCGAGACGAATCGAATGACGGCCTCGAGGCGCTTTCAAAACAGAGGGTAGCGTCGCGAGCTCTCCGCGATTACCAGGCCAATGTCGGAGGGAACGGAACTACCGCGCCCGAGCCTTCAACGGCTCGTTTCGCCGCCGACATCCGCCGATTGGCCCGAGAGATCAGCGGGCGTCTGGTCGGCCTGGCGCTTTCTTCCGGCGCGGCCAAGGCCTTTTCCCATATCGGTGTCATCCAGGTCCTGGAGGAGAATGGCATCGAGGTGGATGTCGTAGCCGGGGCGAGCATCGGCGCTTATATCGGCACGCTTTGGAATTACGGTTACGACGGAAAAGAACTTGAGAAACTGGCGCGCGAATTGGAAGGGCGCTGGAACTTTTGGAGTTTGATCGATCCGGTGTTTCCGCCGCGCCGCGGATTCCTGCGCGGCTTCGCGCTGAGAAGGCGCCTGATGCGGTCGATCGGGACTGCGCGATTCTCCGATTTGCCCCGGCCAATGCGCGTGATTGCCGGCAATCTCGGCACATTGGCCCGGACGGTGTTGGCCAGCGGTGAAGTGGCCGCAGCGGTCCACGCCAGCATGGCCGTGCCGGGCATCTGCGTCCCTGTCACCCTCGACGGAGAAACTTACATTGACGGCGGGATAGTGGATCCGGTGCCCGTGGACATCCTGCGTGAGCTCGGTGTCGCTCGCGTCATCGCCGTCAACGCGATTCCCACGCTCGAAGGCTTGCGGCTCGGGTTCGTGGCGGAACAGAAGAGAGAGCGGCTGAAGCAAAGAGGCCTGCGCAAGCTGTTTCGCAAGTTCTTCCCACTGGACAAGCAGTTGAATTATTTCGCTACGGGAAACGTGTTCGAGATCATAGCGCGCAGTATTCATGGCGCGCAGGTCCAATTGGCCGATGCCTCGTGCCGCCTGGCCGACGTCGTGCTGCGACCCAACATTCGCGACGACCGCTGGCTGGATTGCCGCAATCCGGGAAGATTCATCGCGCTGGGCCGCAAGGCAGCGGAGCGGCACCTGGAACAAATCAAAGCGCTGGTAGAAAAAAAGGAACTCAAGAATGAGGCGGAATTTGCTCGAGGAACGATGGCAGCGGTTGCCTGAGACTGTGGTCCGCCGTTTGCAGGCCGAACAGCTTCGGCGTTACCTGCAAACAGTGGTCCTGCCGTTTTCGGCCCACTACCGCGAGTTGTTCCGGGAGCATCGGCTCGAGGCCGACTCGATCCGCACGCTGGACGATTTGCAGAAGGTGCCTTTCACTACGAAAGCCGATCTACAGAACACTCCGGAGCACCCCCAACGCGCCAGGGACTTCATCATCATCCCGGACGAAAAGACGCTGGCGCGGCGTCCGGCCACTATCTGGCGCGCCCTGACGCGCGGACGTGAACGGGTGAGAAAGGAACTTGAAGCTGAATTCCGCCCGATGTTTGTCACTTTCACCACCGGCCGCAGTGCAGAGCCGACTCCGTTTGTCTTTACGCGGCGCGATCTGGACAACCTCTCCACCGTAGCCGGGCGGATCGCCGAGGTGTGCACGGCTCGACCGGAAGAGCGTTTGCTCAGCACGCTGCCCTTCGCGCCGCATCTGGCTTTTTGGCTGGCGCATTATGCGGGCACAACCGCCGGCCTGATGACGCTCAGCTCGGGCGGCGGCAAAGTCATGGGCACCGAAGGCAATCTCCGCCTCCTCGGCACTTTCAAGCCTAACGTGCTCATCGGCATGCCGACCTTTGTCTATCATCTGCTGCAACAGGCGGTGGAGGATGGCATCCGCTGCAAGAATCTTCGGGCCATCGTGCTGGCGGGAGAAAAGGTAAGCGAGGGGCTGCGCGAAAAGCTCCGCGGTTTGGCGGCGGAGTTGGGCGCTCCGAACATGGCGGTTTTGGCCACCTACGGTTTCACCGAAGCGAAACAGGCCTGGACGGAATGTCCATTCCCACACGACCAGCCATCGGGTGGGTATCATATCGGGCCAGATCTGTGCGTCATCGAAGTCATCGATCCGAGCACGGGGCGACCCCTCCCCCCAGGCCAGCCCGGCGAGATGGTGTTTACACCTCTGGCGGCCCGCGGCTCGGTCGTCTTGCGTTATCGCACCGGCGACTACATCGACGGTGGCCTGAGATACGAACCCTGCCCGCACTGCGGCCGCACCCTGCCACGACTGGTGGGCAACATTTCGCGCCGCTCCGAGATCAAAGAGATGGCCCTCGATAAAATCAAAGGGACGCTGGTTGATTTCAATGAGCTGGAGCATGTGCTCGATGACTGCCCCCAGATTGGCTCCTGGCAGGTCGAGCTAAGAAAAGCGCACGATGATCCGCTGGAACTGGACGAACTAATTCTCCACGTTCAAAAACTCAACGGAACCAACGAAACGGATGTGAGCCGCGAGCTGAGCCGACGCTGCGTCACCCGGCTCGAAATCGGTCCCAATCGAATCCTGTTCCATTCTGCCGAAGAAATGCGGCGGCTCCAGGGCGTGGGCGCCTTGCTCAAGGAACAAAAGCTGGTGGACAATCGGCCAAAATCCAAGCCGGCTGCCAAAGTGGACCTCGATCCTGCCATTGCCCCAAACGCGAACTCCGCCTCTGGCGCGGCAACCAACGGGGAAGCGGTCGAGGAAACGGCCGGCTAGCCGGCCAATTTTGGATTTTTCGATCAGAGCCTCCTTTCGGGCGTGTTGCCCAAACGCCGGAGTGCGGCCGTCCCCGGCCGCAGCAACCGTCGAGCTGCTTATTTCTCTCGAATTTCGGCACAACCGTCGGACCGCGAGTTGCCCCTTTCCCAAGTGTTGGTCTTTGGGCAACACGCCCTCTCGTCGGCACCTACAATCATAAGACACGTTTCCCGCATTTGGCGCTGGCCCGGAGTTGGTTGAAACTGCTTCGGCATTCCTGCTACCTTCGCTGCGATGGGACGTCAATGGCTGCACGCGAAGCGCGCTGTCGCTTCGATGAAGAAAGCGCAGGCGACGGGAAAAATTGTCCGCGAACTGATGGTCGCCGCCAAGATGGGCGGGCCGGACGCGGAGAGCAACGCCCGGCTGGCTGCTGCTGTCGAGAAGGCGCGGAAGGAAAGCGTGTCGCGCGACGTGATCGAACGCGCCATTAAGAAAGGCGCGGGCACCGGCGCAGAGAAACTGACTATGGAACACGTCGTCTTCGAGGGTTACACGCCGCATAAAGTGCCCGTCATTGTCGAGGTGTACACGGATAACGTAAACCGCACGGCGCCGGAAATCCGCGCGCTGTTTCGTGAAGGCCACCTGGGCACGGCCGGCAGCAACAAATTCCTCTTTGAGCAAGTTGGTATTGCGGAAGCCCACCAGGCCGACCCGAACGCCGACCTGGAAGCGGCGGCCATCGAGGCCGGCGCCAATGAGGTGGAACCGCTCGCTCACGAGCAGAACGACGATGTCCCCGAGGGCACTGCAGGCGCGCGTTTCATCACCGACCGCGCCGCGGTGCATGCGGTTTCCAAATGGCTCTCCCAAAATGGTTGGAAAGTCATCACGAGCGAACTTGGCTATGTGCCCAAGAACTACCCCGCGCTCGATCCGCAGCAGCAACTCGAAGCCGGCCAGTTTTTACAAGCGCTCGAAGACCATGACGACGTCCATCGCGTCTGGACAGCCCTGAAATAATTCGCCATTTTGCGTGCGGCTCGAACTCGCTTCGTCCTCGACTTCACCGCTCCATTGCGCGAGCCTGCGGCCATGGTCAAGGTCACCTACTATCTGGAAGTCACCTCCTCGTGGTGTTTCTGGGCTGAGCCGGCATGGGCGGAATTAAAGCGGCGGTACGGCGGCCAGGTCGAGTTCGGCTGGAAGGTTGCCCAGATGCCGCCCGAGGCCTATCCCCAGTCCAAATCCCAGTGCGAATGGTTTTACCGGCGCAGCGGCTCGATCATGCGCTCGCCGTTCATGCTGAACGCCGGTTGGTTTGAACCGGAGATCAAAGAATACCTCGTCCCCAACTACGTCGCCGAGGCGGCGAAGGACTTTGGCGTCGCCGATGACCGCGTCCGTCTGGCCATTGCTCATGCCGCGATGCGGGAAGGCAAGAAGGTCGGACGCTGGGATGTGGCCGTCGAAGTAGCTTCTAGTGCCGGTGGGTTGGACGCGGCAAAACTGCTGGCGCGCGCGAAATCGCCCGAAGTGGCGGCGCGCACACTGGGGACGACCGAAGAATTCCACAAACTGCAAGTCAATCAGCGCCCGACTTTCCTGGTCGAGAACGAGATCGGAGACCGCGCGGTTTTCTCAGGCGTCGTAAGAATAGAAGCACTGGCGGCTGCGATTGACGCAATCGCGAGCGACGAGGCGGCATACACGTCGTGGAAGGCGCATTTCGGCGGGCCCCCGGCGGGCTAGAGGCTCCGATTACTGGAGCAGTGGTTTGTGCCGCGTCGAGAGTTAAAATTTCCTCATCAGGTGGAAGAGTGGCTGGTCGAGTTGGGAAAGAATCTAACCGCTCCGGGCCGAATGATATTGATTGGCTCAGGAGGCCTGCTGTGGCATGCGGCGCAACGTGGGATAGGAATGGCCTTGCCTGAAAGCAGCATGGACGTTGACCCGATCACGGACTCGGACGAAATTGCCCGGCTCTGCTACGAATCGATTATCGGAAGCGAATTCGAGAAGGTCCACGGCTGGCACGTGAATTTGATGCCGGATTCTGTTTTGAGAGAGTTCCCACTGGACTGGAAAACCCGTGCCTCACTAAAGGATTATCAACGCTTGTCCGTGGAGGTGCCGTCACCTGGAGATTTGTTGATTCCGAAGTTGAAACGAGGCGAGCCTCGCGACCACGCACACGCTGCTTGGGCCAAACGCATTGGACTGGTAAATTGACCGCGTGAATGCAACGTCGGCAGACGCTGAGCTTGAGATCTGGGGCCCCTATCGGAACTATCAGGACGAAGCCCGGTTGCAATACGGGCGTCGAATGTGGCGGATTCCCGAAATGCGCGCCCGCCTGTTGGAGCATTGGCTGGACGAACGGCATCCAGGCCGCGAGCGGTTTATCGAACATCGGCAGCTCGTTGAAGAAGCATTGACGTCCACGCTCACGCCGGAAGAATTAAATCGATCTCTGCTTTTGCGTGGGACGAGTCTGCGATGTGTTGCGCGGGAGATTCCACCGGTGTTTGGCAGTTTTTTCCCGCCAATAAAGCTTGAACGCTGATCTCGCAGGCAAGGTGATGATGGTGACCGGCGCCTCCGGTGGGATCGGCTCGGCCATTGCGCGCGCGTTTGCCGCGGAAGGCGCACATTTGGTGCTCCATTATCATCGTCATCGAGCGGCAGCCGTCGCGCTCCAGCGCGAACTTTCACCGACGGGAGCGCTGGCCGTTCGCGCCGATCTTGCGAATGCTCTGGAAGTCCAACGCCTCTTTGCCCGGGCCTTGAAACGCTTTGGCCGGATTGACACGCTCATTGCCAACGCCGGCTGGTGGGAAAAGAAAGAAGTGCCTTTGCACCAAATGTCACTTTCTCAGTGGCAGCGTACGATCGAAGGCGTGCTGACCACTTGCTTCATTAGCATGCGCGAGTTTCTGCGGATCGTCCGCCGCCAAAAGAGGGGCAACGCTATATTGATCGCTTCGACGGCCGCGGTCTTTGGCGAAGCGGGCCACGCGGATTATGCCGCGGGCAAAGCGGCCATCGCCTACGGTCTCACGCGCTCGCTCAAGAACGAAATCTCACGCCTCGCGCCGCACACGAAGACTTATTGCGGTGGCCGCATCAATTGCATTTGCCCGGGTTGGACTGTGGTGCCACGCAATGCCGGCCAACTCGCCGAGCGGGCCACCATCCGACGAGTCACCTCGACGATGGCTTTGCCGCAGCTCGCGCGGCCTGATGATATCGTCCACGCGGCAGTATTTCTTTCATCCGATAAGTTGGCGCGCCATATTACCGGGCAGACTCTCGTAATCGCCGGTGGGATGGAAGGACGCTTGTTGTGGCAACCAACGGAGATTGAACCGAGTATAGTGTGAGAAACACCGGGGACAATGCTTCAAGCACCAACCACCAAGCTCCAGAGAAGCCTCAATAATCAAATTCCAAGCGGCACCAAAAACAATCAAGCGTCCTGGTTTGATTTTGGGCTTTGATCGGAATTTGGGGGTTGTCTGCCCCGAAAGCTTTCGGGGTTGGAGCTTGGAAGTTGGAGCCTAGGACGGTAGCTTGTTTCAAGCCTTTGAAATTACGCAACCCGGCGACCCATTCTCCTCCATGATCGCTCCTTACAAGAAACTCATCGAACGCTCCCGTGAAATCGCCCTCGTCGCCAGTGCCAGCGAGCTGCTCTCCTGGGACGTGGAAACCTATCTGCCGACGCGGGGCGTGGATTTCCGCGCCGAGCAACTCGCCCATCTGAGCGGCCACACCCATCGGCTGTTCATCGCCAAAAAAGTCGGCGAATGGATCTCGGCTTGCGAGCAGCATGGATTCGCGCCGGAGTCCGACGAGGCCGGCAACGTGCGCGAATGGCGCCGGCATTATGATCGGGCGACCAAACTGCCAACGCGACTGGTCGAGAAATTCCAGCGTGTGCGCACCCACGCGCGAGAAGCCTGGCGTCAGGCGCGACAGAGCTCCGAGTTTGCGATCTTCAAGCCCCACCTGAAGAAGGTGCTCGAGGTCAACCGCCAGATGGCGGATTGTTGGGGCTTCCAGGAGTCGCCGTACGATGCGCTGGTGGAGGAATACGAGCCGGGTGTGCGCGCCTCGCAACTGCGGACGTTGTTTGCAGAACTGCGCCCGGCGATTGGCTCGGTGTTGGGCCCCGCCGTCGAGCGCTCAGCGGCTGTTCCCAAGGAGCTGCTGCATGGAAACTACCCGGTCCCGGCCCAGCAAGCTCTCAATCGTGAAGTGGCCGCCGCCATCGGTTTCGATTTCGACGCGGGCCGCATCGATACTACCACCCACCCATTTTGTTCCACAATGGGTCCGGCCGACTGCCGCCTGACCACCCGCTATAACGAGCAAAACTTCACTCAATCCTTTTACGGCATTCTCCACGAAGCCGGCCACGGACTTTACGAGCAGGGCCTCCCGGCGCAACACTACGGCATGCCGCTGGGCAGCGCGGTCTCACTCGGTCTCCATGAATCCCAATCGCGGCTCTGGGAAAATCACGTTGGGCGCAGCGCTGCCTTCTGGGAACACTGGCATCCGGTGGCGTGCCGGCATTTCCCGGAACTCGGCAGATTGTCCCCCGCGCAGATCACTGCCGCCGTCAATCGTGTTACGCCTTCTTTCATTCGTGTGGAAGCTGACCAGGTCACGTACGACCTGCACATCATCCTGCGTTTCGAGCTGGAGTTGAAGCTGATCGAAGGACAACTGGCTGTCGCCGATGTGCCGGCTTGCTGGAACGAAGAATTTGAGAAAATGCTCGGACTGAAGGTGACGAAAGATTCCGACGGTTGCTTGCAGGACATCCACTGGAGCCTGGGCACGCTCGGCTATTTCCCAACCTACACCCTTGGAAATCTGAATGCCGCTCAACTGATGCGGCGGGCCGCTCAGGACGTTGCCACCCTGGGCTCCGAGCTTGCTCGGGGCGAATACCGGAGTCTGAACGGTTGGCTGCGGGAAAAAGTTCATCGCCACGGACAGCGGCGCAAACCGCAGGAGCTGATGCAGCAGGCCACTGGGGAGCCGACGCGGAGTGATTATCACGTCGAGTACCTGCAAGAAAAATTCGTCGGCTGACTGAGTTCAATCTCCAAATTCCAACCTCCAGGCTCCAGAAAAACTCCAAAACCCAAACACATACAAAACGGCGAAACTTCAGGCGGGTGTATCAAACATCCGTGCATCGCATCGACGCATTGTGCTGGTGCTCGAACCTTAAGATTTGGGCCTTCTCTGGTGCTTGGTGCTTGGATCTTCGCCTACGTCCCTGCCCTCACTAACAGAACAGGAATAGAAGTGCGATGGCGCACTTCGTGGATCGTGCTGCCGAAGAGCAGATCGCCCAGGAGCCGATGGCCGTGGCTGGTCATAGCAATCAGGCTGCACTTCTCGGTTTCAGCCGTTTTTAGTATCTCCGTCGGAGGGTCGCCCAAAGCCAAATGTGATGTCACCGACAAGCCTTCGGCTTTCAGCCGGGCCGCCGTCTGCTCCAGATAAAGGCGGTCGGCCTTCATCTCTTCGGACTCGGCCAGCTTGAGTTGATTGAAGTTGCGGGCGACCCACCCATCGGCCACGTGCACCAAGAGCAAGTGCGAATGCAGCCGCATGGCCAGTTCGGTCACATGCGGCAGCAGACTTTGATCCGCAGTGCTGTTCTCCAGCGCTACAAGAATTTTCTTATACATGCTGCGTCCATCTGTGTTTCTCAAGTTCCTGGTCCTGGTCACATAAACCAGCGTGTGATGCCAAGAAAATCCAGCAAATACTTGGCGTTGAGCGCGACGATAATCGTTGCCGTTGCCCAGGCCAGGACCTTCAGCCACAGCGGCAGAGCGAACTGGCCCATCTTCCTGCGATCGCTGGTGAAAAGCACGAGAGGAATCACGGCAAAGGAAAGCTGCAGGCTAAGCACAACCTGGCTGAAAACCAGCAGTTTGGCGGTGCCGCTCTCGCCGTACAAGGCAGTCGCAATCACCGCGGGCACAATCGCCAAAAGGCGTGTCACCAACCGGCGCAGCCACGGCCGCAAGCGCAAGTTCAGGAACCCTTCCATCACGATTTGACCCGCCAGAGTGCCGGTCAGAGTGGAATTCTGCCCCGAAGCGAGCAGGGCCAGAGCGAACAAAGCGCTGGCCACGGGCACACCCAGCGTGCCGCTCAACAGCCGATAGGCGTCCTGGATTTCGGCCACGCCAGACCGGCCGCTGGTGTGGAAGGTGGCGGCCGACATGATCAAAATGGCCGCATTGATGCCCAGGGCAAACGTCAGCGCCAGGGCTGAGTCAATCGACGCAAATTTGATCGCCTCCGCCTTGCCCTCAGCATCTTGCTCGTATTTACGGGTCTGGACGATGGATGAATGGAGGTAAAGATTGTGCGGCATCACTGTCGCTCCCAGAATGCCGATGGCCAGATAGAGCATTTGCGGGTCCCGCACCAGTTGCCAGCGCGGCATAAACCCGCCCAACACTTGCGTCACGCCCGGCCGCGAAAAGATGATCTCCGCCACGAAGCAGCCGCCGATGATGAAAATCAAGGTGATGACGAGGGCCTCGATGTAACGAAACCCTTTGTTTTGCAGATACATCACCGCGAAGACGTCCAGCGCGGTGATGCACACGCCCAGGACCACAGGAATTCCAAACAGCAGGTTCAACGCGATGGCCGAACCGATGACTTCCGCCAGGTCGCACGCGCAAATCGCGATCTCGCACAGCACCCACAGCCCGAGTGCCACCGGCCTTGAATAATGGTCACGGCAGGCCTGGGCTAAATCGCGGCCGGTCACGATCCCGAGCCGGGCGGCCAGGGACTGGAGTAAAATCGCCATCAGGTTCGACAGCAGAATGATGCTCAGCAACCGGTAACCGAAGGCCGAGCCGCCGGCCAAATCGGTGGCCCAGTTCCCGGGATCCATGTAACCGACCGCCACCAGGTAACCCGGACCGGAAAAGGCCAACAGCTTCCGCCAGAAGCCCAGCGTGCGGGGCACAGCCACGCTGCGATGCACCTCGCGCAGGCTCGGGGCCTGCTGCGCCAGGCGCCAACCGTTGTCCGGGGCCGTAGGAGGAGGAAGACCCCGGTTCATGCGCCCGCCGCCGTTGAGGCAGCTTCGTGCGGGCGAGCCAGGGCAGAAAAATCGAATACCGGACCTCGCTGGCCACGCCGAGCAGGCCCGGGCGCCGCGCCCGGCAGATTGACTTTCCCGATCATGTTCAAAGACAGAATAACCGATTTAAAGTTTGAGTCAATAAATAATTTTAGATATACCTATATTTCAGGTAATGTCCTAGCTCCGTGTTGTTGGTAAAACCTATTCAGCTACTAGGCGGTCAAAAAGAAAAGTGCCCGCTGAGACCCCGGAAACGCAAAAGGCTCAGAAGGACCACCGATTGCTTCCAGCAGCGGGCAGGGGCGATTCTGCCCAAGACGGGATATGCAGCAAGAGGAAGTTATTCACACTATTCACAGAGCTGCTGACCTTCACCGGTTATCGCTTTGCCTGCCGCCGCTTCGCCGAGCCGTTCGGTCCTCAAACCTTTTTAGGTCAGGTGTCGCCCCTCGCAGACGCAACGGACTCAACGGATCACTCCGTAAGCCAACAAATAACTTCTCCTAAGATAAAGCGAGACGGCTTCAATCAATCCTTTCAGCAACACGGAAATACACTATTACCATCTTTTCAAATGAGATTTAACTTCGGAAGGCGGTGGCCTAAGTTGTCGCCGTGCGACCAGTGGACATCCAACCGATCGGCCAGGAGCTGGCGATCAAATGGGAGGACGGCAGCGAAAGCTTCGTCCCGCTGGAGAAACTGCGGCGGCATTGTCCCTGCGCCGGCTGCCGGGGCGAGAAAGACATCCTGGGGAACCTGTACAAAGGCCCGGAGCGTCCGCTGACCCCGCAGGCCTTTCAGCTCCGAGGCTTGACGCGGATCGGAACATACGGAATCCAACCCACGTGGGCTGATGGACACGCCACAGGCATTTTTTCGTTCGATTACTTGAGGGAGATAGCAGGAGAGGCGGAATAATGGAAAGATGGAGTGATGGAGTAATGCACCACTCCAATACACCAATACTCCATCATTCCGCGTCGCAACTTATTGCACATGGACCCGATAGAAGTGGACTCTGCCGCCGGTAATATCGTGGAATTCCATGTCGGCGCCGGTGCCAGCGTTGGTGGAGACCGGGGTCCACGAGGGGGCAAAGAGGCTCGAGGAACGCTCGATAATGTAAGTTTTGCCCGCCACGCTCGGCCAGCGGATAACACCGGCCTGGCCTTTCTGCGTCGAAACTTTCAGATTGGATTTCGCATCGGTCGGATCGGTTCCGGCGACGTATTCCTGCCAGTTATTGGCGCCGTCGCCGTCAGCATCGGCGCTGGCTTGTGAGAGCAGGTTGTTCACGGTACCAAAATAGCGCAGCCGCCAGGAATCCGGAATGCCATCATTGAAGCTCGAGATGGAACGGTCGGCCAGGGTAATCAAACCGGTTCGGGTTTGTTTGGGGAACGAAGCCAGGCCGTTCGGAGAGGCCGAGGCGTGATCGAAATGGATTGCGTAAGCAGAGTTGCTCGAGGCATTCGACGGGATCGGCACGTTCAAGGTGCCCAGGAGCGCGTTGTTCGTAAGTCCGGCAATACTGCTGTTGAGCCAGGCGGCGGCGTAGTTGACGGTCGTCGCCGGGGCGCTCACTGCCGGCTGCCCAAGGTCCGGACTTGGCGTGAACGTGATCGAACCCGTCAAAGCGGGTGAACCGTCGAGCGGATTAACACTGAGCTTCAAGGCCATTACTCGCAGGGGATAGGAGCCGAAGACCTGGGCCCGGACGGGGACCTGCAGAGTTTGACCGGCCGAGCCCTGAAGGTCCGATGCGGCAAAGCTGACCGAGAGCACTTTCGCGGCGGCTGGCGGCGCCTGGAACGACGGGCAACCGGCGATTGCAGAAGGATTCGGTGGATTGGTTGGCGGATTACCGACGATCTCCGCCGCCAGCGTGCCGTTGGTCCAGAAACGCTGGAACCATAACAGACTTGGGTCCAACGAGCGTCTGAACGTGACATAGATGTCGCAAACATCCAGAACGCCGTCACCGAAGGCGATGCAATTGATTGTCGTGTCGTTTCCGTCGAATAATGCGGCCTGAGATCCAATTGCATTGAGATTGGTTAGGTAGCCGGACCCCTGATTGGTCATGCCAATGTAACCACAAGAGTCCATGCCGTCGAAAAAGTCACTTCCGGGCGGCGGGTTATCCATGCCGTACACCGCCGATTGGAACACTTGCATGACATCAGCATTCTCGAGGTTGGTGTTGCCAAAATCTCCGGCATTGAACCAGCGGAACGGGTACACATCACCAACGATGTACTTCCGTTGGCCGACGGTGACATTTTTGAAAGCATTAATGGCCCCGCTGGCCACAGTGCCGTTGGTCGGGGTGTCGATGAAAACGTCCGAGCCGGGAGCGCCGACGCCGTCCGAGGTCGCGGTGGGACGCCCGAGCTGAATGCGATACTGTTCGCCGGGGGTCGCATCCAGCGGCACCTTGAAACCATAGGAGCCGAGGACTACCCTGCCGCTGCTCTTGGTGAACAACGTGTCGTGCGCAATGGAGAAGCTGATGAGATCCTGGAGAATGGTATTGAAGAGGTTCGCTTGACCCCAACGTTCGAGCCAGCCGACCCCCAGCAGGTTTTGCGCTGCATTGGTGACCAACAAGCTCCCGAAAACGGGCACGTTGGTTATCCCCAGGCTATTGGTAGTAAAACCCACAACCGCGGCAGGCGGAATTGTATTATACCACTGAATCGTAGCCGGAGGCAGATGGTCGCCCTGCCCGGGAGGCACCGCCTCCATCAACGTGGAGGTGAAGGACAATGCTCCCGGTTCCACCACGTGGGTCGTGCCGACATTGTTGGTGACGGTCACGTTGAACTGCAGGCTGTACATCTGGGCATTTTGAAGGACCGTCAACGTCACGGGCGCGTAAAAGAATTGGCCGGGGGAGCCGACGAAGTCACTGGAAGCTTCGCCGGAGGCGAACCCAAAAGATATCTTGTTGGCGTTGAAGTTAGTCGCCGAAAACTCCTGGGAGGCAATCTCGCTCGGCTGGTAATTGTCGCGGAAGGCGCGGATCTTAAACGTGAAATTTGTCGGGGCGTTAATGGAGAGGGTCACGGTGCCACCGCCGGCTCCGATGGGACCCGTGCTCGGGGGCGCATTGGTCGGGTCACTTCCGTCGATGGTGTACCACATGGCGGAGCCAATCGTTTGATCGGTGATCGTGAATGAGGCGGCGTTGTTTCCCTGAATCAGCGGCGCCGCCGTTTTGAACTGGAACCGGGCTGAGGCAATCGAGCTGCTTTGCCGTCCGGTCTCGAACCCAATGGCCTTGACCGTGACGTCCGGCTGGGCGGAGATGATGGACGGGGGCACATCGGCGGCATGCACGCCGTTACGATAGACCCCCGGAGTGCTGCCGATCTTGGAGCTGGGATTGGGGATCGTGTCATTCAGCGGATTAGCCGGCGTCGGCCCAAAGGTGAAATGGGTTTCGGTGCCGTCGGTGCCCAGGATCTCAATGAGGACATCATTGTTGAACACAAACGACTGGCCGACCTGGAGGCTCGACACATAATCGCCGAAATTGTCCTTCACGAAGAGAACCCACCCAAGCTGCGGCGTGGGAACCGGGGGCAGCGGCGGACCGATTTGGACGCGCCGCAGCGCGTTGTTTTTGAGGTCCGCCACCAAAAACCCATTGTTCAGGGGGTCAGATGCCAGACCGAAAGGTGAATTGAACTTCGCAGACGAGACGTTTCCGTCCACGAGACCGGCCGATCCAGGTGTGCCCGCAAAAGTGGATACTGCATAATTCGTCGCGCCAAAGGAGGCATAATTTGTCGCGAGCCGAATCGAGTTGTTCAGGGTGTCGCTGATGAGCAAACCGACGCCGTTGACCCAAAGCAATCCACTGGGGCTATTGAAGCGGGCGTTGGGACCATAGGAGGAATCCGTTGTGCCGCTGGTGCGATAGGCGCCCAGAGAAGAGGTTAGCGAACTGCTCGAAGGGGACGATAGCGTCAGGAGTTTGATCTGTTGATTGCCGGTATCCGTCACCCAGAGCTGATTGGTGTTGCCCAGAACGACTGCCGCAGGCCGGTAAAAAGTCGTTCCACTGGTGGTCAGTGTCGTGACGCTGAATGCCGGATCATTGAGATCCAGCACCCGGATCACATTGTTTCCCCAATCGGCGATATAGACATGGCCGCTGCCGTCCTGCGCCATACCGAGCGGATAGAGAAAGGTTGCATTCGCGCCCGTGCCGTTGATGGCCGGTCCGCCGCC
>JACXTT010001173.1_pt1 | contig 44349 bp, 49 predicted proteins | sample 9270951 | NCBI WGS metagenome assembly JACXTT01 (sample SAMN15532306, study PRJNA645909) | rock metagenome | isolation source: weathered quartz diorite | place: Puerto Rico | collected 2017-06-21
CTAGCCGGATGATTGGGAGCTGTCCGGGCGCCTGGTCGGAGCAGTAATGCTGGCTTCGGGCGATTCGCATTCACCTAATATGCGATAGAGCTTCGCGCGGCTCACTCCGAGCAGTTCTGCAGCGCGTACTTTGTTTCCACCCACCTTTTCTAGGGCACGGAGGGTGTGCGTTCTTTCTACCTCTTCGAGCGTTTGGAAGGTGTCTCCTGCTTGAGCCTCAGGTTCTTGCCTCTCGCGCAGGTATTCCGGCAAGTCCCCTATATCGATGGTTTCTCCCTCGGTCATCATACAGGCACTTCCGAGCACGTTTTCAAGCTCTCTTACATTCCCTGGCCAAGAGTGTCTGACTAGCAAAGCTTGTGCACTCCTGGTAATTCCACTCACGGGCTTGCCATACTGCTTGGCAAATCGCTGTACGAAGTGTCGCTCGAGCAAAGGTAAGTCCTCTTTTCTCTGGGCAAGTGTCGGAAGTTTGATCTGAACCATTGAGAGGCGGTAAAAGAGATCCTCACGAAAGCGGCCGTCCTTTACCAGTTGCCTTAGATCTTTGTGTGTGGCGGCTATTACTCTGACGTCCACTCGCCGCACGGCGGGAGAGCCTACTCTTTGGATTTCTTGGTTTTGCAAGACGCGCAGAAGCTTTGCTTGTAGTGATAGGGAAAGCTCGCCTACTTCGTCCAGCATGATGGCCCCGCCGTTCGCGGCTTCGAACAGCCCGATGCGATCCTGAACTGCCCCTGTGAAGGCTCCTTTGACGTGTCCGAAAAGTTCGCTCTCCGCGAGAGTTTCGACCACAGCTGAACAGTTGCAGGTTACGAATGGTCCCGAGGCCGCCGGACTCAGACTGTAAAGCGCCTCGGCGGCCAGCTCCTTGCCAACACCAGTCTGGCCAGCCAAGAGCACAGTTCGGAAATGCGGTGCGACGCGCCGAATATGGTGGAACACTTCGAGAATTGCGGCGCTTCGCCCGACCATTGCCGCCCACTGAGAGTTTTCGAGCAGTTCGTGCTCCAACTCCAGGCACCTCTGCCCCTTCCGCAACTCTGAAAGGAGGTATTCCACTCGTCCCTGGAGCCTTTCCACATCCACGGGCTTAGTCAGGTAATCGGCGGCGCCCTTCTGAATCGCTTCCACGGCAGATTCGGTGCTGTATTGTCCGGTTAGCAAAACCACCTCAATTGCAGGATCAAACTGCGTGATTCTTTCGAGAATCTCCAGTCCATTCATGCCAGGCATTATCAAATCAATAAGAACAAGCTGAGGACGTTCCCTGGTAACGAGTTTCAGTCCTTCCTGTGGATTCGCGGCGGCAGAGACAACCACATTTTCCCGGGAGAGAACCGTCGCGATGAATTTGAGGTGCTGCTGGTCGTCGTCGATCGCAACAACTCGCAACGTGGGGCTTAGGGAAGGAGACATTTGGACACCCAAAAGATAAACGAATGGAATTTCGGATGTTGACCCTATCTTAGTGTAATGCGCATCATTCCCCACCGACAGCACGCAAGGGTGCGAATGTTCCAGAATGAAGTGGTCCGAGCCAACAGCTGATTCGTGTTGCGTTCGAGCGCCCCAAGACAGGCGGCGGATATTCCCAATAGACATATTGCACATGGCTGTATAATCTTGAATTGGAACGCCCTAACAATAAACAGCGAATCGATGCGTCCTGGGGAAGACGGAAATGTACATTGGGGAAAGGCTGCGCCAACTGAGGGAATCAAAAGACCTGTCTCAAGGAGACATCGAAAAACGCACAGGTCTGCTACGTTGCTACATCTCACGTGTTGAGAACGGCCACACAGTTCCGGCAATTCAGACACTTGAGAAAATGGCGCGGGGGTTGGAAGTTCCCATGTATCAGCTGTTCCATGAGGGTGAAGAGCCGCCCAAGATGGCGGAGCTTCACAAACGACGCCTGGATGACGGCACGGCTTGGGGCAGTTCTGGAAAGGATGCTCGTTATTTCAACAGGCTACGCCGGCTGCTTAGCCGCATGCGGGAAGGAGACCGCAGATTGCTTCTGCTGATGACCCAGAAAATGGCCCAACGTGAGGCGAACCAGGGGTGATCAGCGGCTATCCGGATGGTGCGAATTGCTTATCTTTTGCAGCTGAGCTCGCCTCTCAGTTGGTGCCCGCACAATTCCGTTGAGTAAGCGGGGTCCAATTAGACGGAGTGGGGTCCATTTGGGTCCAAAACGATCCGATTTTGCGGTGGATTCAGCTAGCTTATGTGCTATCTCGTTGGCGACCTTTATCTGGGTACTCTTGTCGACCCGTTGATCCACGCTCAGGAGACAGAGCCGGTGCCATTGGTTCGTCGACAAATCGGCGACCGGAAGTTTGCCGGAAGCATCCTCGAAATCCGTCACGGCGACTCGCGATGCGGATTGTTTTTGGGCCTGGACGAAGAAGTCCGAGCTCTTGTTGCGAAGTTAGCCCAACTGCCGCGGTTCCCCGAGTTGCCTCCGACAGAGATGGAATTGGCCGGGCGGGCAGCAACCGAGCACATAATGTCGACCATGACGGACTGGTAATCGAACTGTGGTCGGAGGAGCCCCTGGCGTCTGAATGAAGAGCCGGAGGCCATCAAGGGCAAGATTGAAAGCGTGGCTACGTGCAAATTTGAAGAGTCGCAAGCTGTCCTTTTTTGCTGAAAGAGAGAGGGGTCCAACTGGACGCGCTAGGGTCCAAGTGGGGTCCGAAACGGTCCATTTTCGCGGTGAAATCAGGTAGGTCAGCCGTGTAAGACCAATTGGGACATCGTGATTTATGGAGCGGGCGATGGGAACTGAACCCAAACCTGATTGACCCTATCTCATTTAACATCAGGGCGATACGCATGAAGACCGTCCAAAATCGTCCATCCAATTAGATAAAGTGTTGCGGATCTGAGTCTTAAACTTGCTTGATGCATGCGCGGACGATCCCATATCCGGAGCGTGGGGTGGAGCTGCCATCGTTTTTTGGAAGCGTCCGATCTGCTATAAGTGTTTAGGAGCAACGCCCCTGCAACAGTTTAGCAAGTCGAAGAGTCTTAGGCCCTGTTGTTCAACAACTTATCCTCTTCGGGCAAGAATGCCGTCTTTCTGGGACAATTGTTCCCCGAACTGTTCCCTACTCAGCACGGTCAAAGTCAATAATGGCGGCGGTTTGCTAATTCACTCTGACCTGTTCGCACTGATCGATTCTCATTTGTTTTGTTAGCGTTAGAAGCTCCTCAGTTGCACCGAATCACCTCATTTGCAGTCAAATGCTTACCAAGCGCTTACCAACTGAACTTGTTCTCTACCACGTCATGGACGGCGAAAGGCAGGCGCTTGATCTTGTCGAGTAAGAATAAAGGCATGCCGCGACTCCATCCGTGCTACAATGCTTACAACACTTACGTTGTAGGAGAGACTCCATGAGAAAGACTCGTCCCGTCGTCATCAGCATGCGGCTGCCGGCGGACAGCGGAACACAAACAGAGCAGTACAGTGGAAATGGCCGCGCGGTTGAGGATTACGTTCGCCATCTCGGTCCCTGGCAACAATATAAATTCTTACGCGGGATAAGGCCCTAATACTTAAGTACAGACGCAAGGGGTCGCGATATGTTTGCTGCGCCCATGGTCGTTGCTCGGGGGCAGCTCTACCAACCGAAGGATGCGTCCTCCGGGCACGATCCCTAGCACGCATCGAAGCCGCTGCGAAAGCCAGGGTTGAGGGAAGCTCGCAAAAAACGTCAACCAATCGGGGCAAGGATTTGGTCTATGTTGCAAGGGTTCGGAATTGGTTCGTTCCCGCGTCGCGCTGTCAGGTTTTTGAGAAAATTCGTCATCTTGTCTCGCCAGCGATGCCCTTCGCCGGACACCCACAAGTCTCGTTGGGGCGACGAATTGACTGCGGAGAAAATGAAGGAATGAGTTTGACTTCGCCCGGAGGCCGTTGCTCAAGTTGAGTTCCTGGAGTGGACTGAGGCGGATCGGCTCAGGCATACGAAGTTTGTTGGGTTGCGAGAGGACAAAGACCCCAATACCGTGGTTAAAGAGCGACCCTGATTTTCGGTGCTTCAACCACGCGTCGCCTAGACCTTGCTTGACAAATGAAGCGCGGGGAGCACAAACCCATGTCTGATTAACTGCTCCAAAGCATCTTGCCATTATGATATAAGCGTTCCGTTCCTTCCTTCTAACTCAAATCCTCGGAGGTCCTCACGCATGAAGCGAAGCCTGATAGTCGTTCTTCTCTCTTCTCTGGCGTTCTGTTCATTAGGTTCAGTCAGCGACGCCAACCGACGAAGTGTACGAGCGCGAGCAGTAGCGACCCCAAGCGGCAAAGTCGAAATACACTGTCCGACACCGCTAAACGACATAACAGACTGCATGCGCCTGGACCCAGATACAGGATGTGGTTCTCTTGATCCGAACCTCAATGAGCAAAAGAACATCCGGTCGAAAGATGGGTCATCCGAAGCGAAGACCCTGCAAGACCTAAAACACTTGCCGGACCCTGTGCCTGGCTTTGAAATAGGTGACGATCGCCAACCGCTAAGGGACTTAGAGGAAGGGAAAAAGATCACAGTGATGGCGTTTGCGCTGGTGGCAAGGAGAGGTAGCACAGAATCCTGCAACTGCGGCCTTAGTCAGCCGAAGGATACCGACAATCATATCGTGCTAGTCGAGGAGGCGACACTCGCGCTAACTCGAAGGGCCACGCCTGCAATGCCAGCCACTGCTACAAGAAGAGCCATACCTGCACGAACGGCCCGACAGAATACGTTGGCCGTTCGGGAACGACAGTCCGTTACGGCAGAATTCACCCCTCGCGTGCGACTGGATCACCCAAAGTTGGCAGGAGCGAGGCTGCAATCGTTAATTGAAGCAACGCCAAAGAAAGCACTCTTAGTTCGGGTGACTGGCCTCTTGATGTTTGATTCAGAACATTCGCTCGAACGCCATCTAGTACGAGTAAATAACTGGGAGATTCATCCGGTCCTAAAGTTGGAATCTTGTCCGACTGGCGAGACATGCACAGAGACCAGTGACAATTGGGTGGACCTAGAGAATTGATTCTTGATGCGCTCCATTTTTGGACACTCCGATTCGGCGGATCGCGAGAGATTAGAATCCAGCATAATGACCAAGGTGTAGAAAGATTGATCCAATCAACCAGCCCTCACTGTTCCAACGCCGTGGGCCACATCGTGAAACAAACCTCGGAACAGCCGCCCAAGTACCTTGTGAAGTTGTTGTTCTCATTCCGTGGGGTCACTGAAGTCGAAGTCCCCGGCGGGCGCATCCACGCTGATAAATGACTCCATTTAATGTTGGGCACGCCCAGGATACCGTGAAATCTTTCTGGCAACTGTGGAACGCAGAGGCATAAACTATGGAGCGAGGTATGTCATTCAGCGTGGACACTTCAATGCGTCTTTTCTCCTGGTCATGGAGATCAAAGAGCCAACCGCCGACAACACGGCGGTTGCACTATGAAGCGGCCTGGAACGATAGTTGGCATTTTCGCTGCTGCCTGCATGAACACCCGACTCTCATTGAAGCGGCGAAATGCGCCATGCCGCAGGGATGCGGGTGGTATGTTATCGCCGTCGAAGGCAGTTCAGCGCGAGAATTGACTGCGGAAGAAGAAAGAATCGTCACAGAGTTTCGGTTTGGCACCCGTAGGCTCAGTGCACAGAAAACATGAGAGTCTATGGACGCGATGAAGGCAAAATCCCATAAGGCTGTAAAACCCCTCCGGCAACTGTGGAACGAACGGCGCTAGACTAGGAATCCCTCCCCTACCTGCAATTCCTCTGACAGCGGCAAATGTCTATTTGCATGGTCACCGTTTCGGGGGAGACTTCAAGGGCTACGCCGCTTTGCCCGCTGTATTTAACTGATTCTCCCACGGCGATGTCTAGCCCGTCTTCGTGTTTCATCAGGCTCTCGCCCTCAACTCTTGCTGTAACCACAGCGCAAGTTTGCGCCCCGCTCTCTATCTCCATTTCGACCGCGCAATGCGTTTCATTTCTTCGGCAGCTGCACGCATTTGAGCCAGGACTTCACGCAAGAGACGAATAGCCACACTTTCACTGAGCACAGTCGGCCCCTGCTCCACAGGAGGCAATGGCCTTCGCAGCGGCGCGATCCACGCAAGCACAGCAAGGTCAAAAGCAATGACACGGATCGAAACCCACCAGTGAAAATAGCGACTCATCCAACGGTCCATGAATGTGTTGTTTATGACCTGAAAGCATGAGTACACACCGAGTCCAACAATGATGCTTCGCGCCACAAGCCCAAGCGTAACTCCGTACCAATTGCTGAAACCGAGAAGCGCAACAAGCACAACGGCGAAGGAGACTTCTAGGCCACGCTCTGCTGTCAGCCCGAAAGTTGACAGTGGAGAATTGTTCTTGAACGCGACGACCACCGCGCAGCCGAGAACAAGCAATGTGGTCAGGCTAAAGAGCATGCGACCTAGCGACCAAATGAACGGATAGTTCCGCAGACTTGTCCAGCAGAGTTCGGCAACAACAAGTGCCCGCGCAAACAGAACTACGAGGGATGAATACCAATACGTGTAGAAGGCCGCACGCGAGAAGTAGCCCCATTCCCGATAGACGAACCATACCACCGCGAATTCCACAACGAGAAGAGCGGCGTAAAGAACACCACCAGCTCCGTGCCTGCCATCGTCGCCGCTAGCCAGCCCAACCAACCTTTCCAATCGAACGGAACTGCATCTGCCATTTCATTCCCTCCAATCCTTGCTTGCGTAACTCCCATCGGCAGTATCCTCATACGCTTCGCATCACGCATCATCAAAGCCCAGTCTCAAGCACGTCTTTTTCAAGTTCACCGGTCGACCGACTTGTTTGGTGGTGTTGCCGGTCAAAGCGGGCCTTCAGTTCGTGTCTCTTTTAGCACAGGGCCGCGGCAATGTGCAGGATGATCGCGCGCAGGATAATCAGCAAGCGAGGAAGAGTCTGTTCGTACCCAAAGGTACGAATGTCGTGTTGAGGCTGGCTGGTGATTTACGCAAGGGGCAAACACCCTTGATCGTTGTCGTTCAAGACGTAGTTGTTGACGGGATGGAGGTTATCGCAAGAGACACACCGGCTCAGTTTGTGATCGCACGCAAACCGCCGGGTGTCTTTAGCATGCCGGGCAGCGTTGGGTTCGAAGTAACCGGAGTAGTTTCTGTCGCGGGCGACCTTGTACCTGTTTCCGCAGCTCAGACCGCCAAAGGTGAATCGCAGTGCGTGGCCGAGGATTGCGTGCTTGTGCCGTTGCTCTTCTGGATGCATGGCGATCCTGGCAAGATCAAAGCCGGTCTGCTGTTCAACGCAAAAGTGACACATGATGTCATATTGAACCGTCAGTTGTACGGACATCCACAGGCCATGCCGGTTTCAACTTCGATTCAGCGCCTTCACGTTTACCAAATCGAGTCCGAGAAACCTGTCGTCTCCGGGGTGGAAGCCTCAAACTATTCCAACATTTTCCTCGATGGGAAGCGCATGGGCAGCTTGGGTGGCAATCAATATGCATGCATAAAGGCTAATCTGGGGACTCATATTTTGCGGGTGGGTCACCAGTCGTTTGGCTTTGATCTCGGCGCGTCGCAGGAACGTTATATTCGTGTGGTACTTCCATCGGTCGAAAGGGCAGAGCGAATGGTGAGCGTCACGGATGGGTACGAGCTTGATACCAACACCCTTGAGCCGGGCCGCTTCAAGCACCAATCCGCGGTGTCTTGCTTTGACTTCATGAGCCGTGGCGCGAACACACAAACGGAATAACAATAGCGTGAAGACAATCGCCAATGTCGGTCCTCGTCACTTGCGGTGGACTTTTTCTTTGGTGACACTGTGAGGGTTCTGCTTCGGCTCGCCGTTTCCATGAAGCAACCCGATGAACTTCAAGGTTCCCCACGCGGGCGGACACGAGCGGCTTCGCTCTAGCGGACAATCTGAGAGTTGGGCGGTTAGGTCAACAGTTCGGCGTTGGGAAGGACTAATCTTCGTTTAGCAAATTGTCCCAAACTGGCGCTAGGTCGGCCCACTGATCCTTGAACTTATCCTTGGCGCGATGCAGGAGAACTCTCAGGTAATCGCGATCCACGCCCATTTCCCGGCAGACCGCATCTTTATCCTTTCCTTCCAGAAGGACCGCCCGCAGCAGGTCCCGGTCCCGGGCCGGCAAGGCGGAAAGGATCTTGCGCGCGCGCTCCGGGAATTGATTGGACATCATTCCCTTCGGGCCGAGAGCCTTATCGGGAATCTCCTGGTGCGTCGCGTCGATCTGCTGGTCCTTAACCAAAGACTTGAACTTATCCTTGGCGCGGTGCATGAGAACTCGCAGGTAATGCCGGTCCACGCCCATTTCCCGGCAGACCGCATCTTTATCCTTTTCCTCCAGAAGGACCGCCAGCAGTAGGTCGCGGTCCCGGGCCGGCAAGGCGGAAAGGATCTTGTGCACGCGCTCCGAGACTTGATTGGAAACCATCATTCCCTCGAGGTCCAGAACCTTATCCGGAATTTCCTGGTACGTCGCGTTGACCTGCTGGTTCTTCCTCAAAGATCTGTAATGCTCAAGTAAGACGTTGTTGCAAATGGAGTTAACGAACGCCCCGAAGCGCTCCATGTGGTCCATCCTGCCTTCCTTCCGTACCGCGCCAATCACCCGGACAAGCGTTTCCTGACGTAGGTCTTCCACTAGGTAAGATGGCACTGCCCGTGCTCGAAGCTTCACATTCAGAAATCTCTCAAAATACCTAAAGAAGTGGTCCTCTGTTGCCGGATCCCCATTTCCAAGCCTTTCCAAGTAAGCCCTATCAAATGCGAAAAATCCTTGCTGCGGCGCTCTTGTTAGCTGAGCATGCACCTCGCCCGACTTTGGCCTGACGATTCGCTTCGCCTCAACACGAACACATTCCTCATCGTCATACTCAAAAGCACACCTGACTTCATCGCCCCATGGCAACGAGACCTTCCAAGTTTCCGTCTTGGGTCCGTCGTACGTCGGCAGATAGGTCGCGATGACCACTTCTCCTTCAGCATCGCGTCCCACTATTTCGACCTTGGAAGTACCTCCTTCAAATTCGAGCCGACACCACGTCTCCGAGTCGATTACACATTGATCCACGCCATCGATACGAATCGTCAGCCAGTCTCGGACAACCCGTAATGGCCTTTCCGCCTCCCTCTCGATGAATTTCTGAAGCATAACCAGGAAATCCACATCAGCGGGAGGCAACCCGAACGTTCTCAGCGTACGCTGCTTCATATCGTTATCTTGCATAGCAATTCCTTAATGCCGGTCTCTTACGTACCGCCGCGAAATTCAATCGTCTAATTGAGTCCTCGAAAGGCCTTAGGCCGGCCGACACCAGGATCCGATTCAGATCTGCTGGGCTAAAAAGTATCGCCATGCGATCAACTTCAATGCGCTCATCTCCCCGAGGGTCGTCGTCATCATACGGAATCAATAAACTCCCGCGATAACTGTCCGGTACGGTCACTCTGCCGAAGGGGCGAAAGACCGCAAGACACTCTTTGATTGTGCGAACTTGCCAGTCCAAGGGAGAATAAACTCGAGGACCATGCTCAATGAATAGATTCTCGGACGGTACTCCGAAACGCTTGCCGAGGAATGTCAACAACTTACCGCGACTCCTGCTACACTGCCACTTCTCCTTGTCAATAGAGCGATTAGGAGCAACAAAGGGATACACAAAATTTAGTGCCACAGTTGGGTAGTTGCAAAGGACCTGAAAAACAGCGACTGCCGCCCAGAAGGAATTCCTGCTTAGCGAAAGCAATATCAAGTGCTTGACCAAACGTTTGATGAAATCTGCCTCGCTTAGCCGGTACCCATTACTTTCCTGCTCCCTTTCTGCGTCGCTGAGTTCCGTCATCACGTGATGATCAAAGGTTTGATTAGCATCTAGGTAAGCTCGATTGCAAGCTCGATGTTCACCGTTATACTCCAGAGCTTTCTTGATGTTCGCTTCTCGGCTCTTTGTGGTACCAGGGACGCTTGCAGCCGCTCGGAAAGCCACTTGCCTCGCAGTCTCAATATGATTCTCGCCCAGAAGATAAGTCGCTCGATCACGAGCTGCGAGAATCCTTTTGCCATCAATGCCCCCGAACGAGGAGGGAGTTGGCTCACAAAACATGAGTCTTTCTCCGAGGTTTAATGGTCCTTGCTAACAAAAAGATCCACCCAACGGACGCGACCGAGTTTAGCGCACAGAGGACATTTCGAGTTGGCATTTTTCCGGCCAAAGCGGGTGCGGAAACACGCGCATTAAGTACAAGAGTCGCCATTTTTCCTCTCTTTTTTCCGAAGAACTTTTTGTGGAAGAACGACAATTCGAAAGTCGTTTCGATTTGCAAAAATTAATCTCGGTAAGAATGACGCGTGAGGGAGGCAAAACGAACATGAGGACCCTTCAAGAAGAATTCTCGCGCATTGAAATCGGTCAGTCCTCTGAATTCCGTAATCTCATCCTCTTTCCATTGATGCGACGGGGTGTCCAAGTTGGAGAGCTGGACTATCTGCTCCTCGAAGATGGGATCAAGCAGGGAAAAGTGCGCGTGACAGAGCTTAACGCAGGCGGATCTGTCCCGGAGTTACGCCTCGAAAATAACGCTGACCTACCGGTTCTACTTGTGGACGGAGAGGAACTCGTTGGGGCAAAGCAGAATCGCGTTCTAAACCTGACGATCCTCGCAGCGGCGAAGCATACAACAGTGATCCCCGTCTCTTGCGTAGAGGCAGGGCGCTGGAAGATGGCTTCTGCTGATCTCAAGCTTTCCGATCACGTCATGTACTCGTTCGGGCGCGGAGGTCGATTGATGGATGTCACGGCGTCCATGCGTTCAAATGGCACACGCAAGTCCAACCAGGGAGCGGTCTGGAGAGACATCGCCGCCAAAGCGGCGCGCCTCAAAGCGTCGTCGCCAACTGGCGCAATGTCCGCCATTTATGAGCGACACGCTAGTTCGGTGGAGGAATTCGCTCGCGCCTTTACCTGGCAGGAGGGGCAGTGCGGAGTTGTGTTTGCGATAAGTGGCCGAATTCTTGGGTTGGAAATCTTCGATCACCCAGACGTAATGCGCCGATTCTTCCAAAAACTGGTGCGAAGCTATGCTCTCGATGCCCTGGATACAGATCCGTCGGCGCACGAACCCGCGAGCCTAGAAACGGCGTGCGCGCTGATAACGCAAATCGGGGCGGCCCAGAGTTTCGCAGAGCAAGCCTTGGCGCTCGGAAATGATGTTCGGTTCGAGGGCCCCGAGGTTACCGGAGCGGCCCTGTGGGCTCAAGAGCGATACGTGCACATTTGCTTTTTTGCGAAGAGTGACGAGAGCTCAGCCCCTTCGGGATTCTGGACCCGCTTGAGCCGTCCGAGCCAGCGCCGTACGTTTTAAGTGATCTAGCAGAGGGTGAAATGGATCCGAGGAACGCGGCCATCGCAGAGGTCTATCGTTCGAAAACCGGTACGCTGCTGAGAACGGTCGCTCCATCGACGCTAGTGCGGAACGGAGAGCGTCTCGACTCGTGGAAGCAAATTGCCGGTTACCTGGACCGGGAAGTGCGCACCGTCCAACGCTGGGGGAAGAATGAAGGTCTGCCGGTCCGTCGGCAATTTCATAGGAAGGGCTGTACGGTTTATGCGTTCAAGAGTGAGATTGATGGTTGGCTCAGGAGTCGGATCCAAACTCTGAGCGAAAGTCATCCGGTGCAAAAGCACTCGAAGCGCACACGCAATGGGTTGAATCCACCGACGCAAATGACGAGGCGGATTCTTGCCGCCTTTCGCCTGTGGCTGGCCTTCGTCGAGCAGGACTCGAGTGAAGACTCGAATCAATACTCTGGAGACACGGAGGTGGGTGCCGCGACCAGGAGCGAAGGGGGCTGAGATATGCATACAGCCGCTCGCTTCGCCTACGTTCCCCCAATGAAACGCGTAAAGTTCAATTTCTGGGACTTTTTGGTCGCAGCCATTTTACTGACCATTGGTCTGAGCCAAGGTGGACTTGCGATACTACTCGCCATAATCGCATTTCTTCTATACATGCTTGTTCGAACTCAATTTGCTTCAGGTTCCAAAGATACGAGTTCCTCAAGTGCGTCTTTTCATGCACCAGATGAACCCGCCGACCTAACCGCATCGGACGACAACGAGCACATTCAGAAGCAACTGGCCGATGCCCAGATGGAAGTAAAAAACGCAATGGCCGAGTGGCGCCGTTACCAGACGCGTTACGACGAAGCTGTGTGGGCCGAGGCAGTCGAGAAGGTTAGACACTTAGAAGCAAAGATTGCAAAACGGGAAGCACGATGATTGGGCGGATGAGCAAAGGGCAACGACGATCGAAGGTGCACTCTATGACAGCAGCCGCAGTTTTTCCGAATAGGGTGACGCGAGTCGATTAGTAACCTTGAGAGTTCGTTCGATTCCTCTTCCAAACGAGACCAGAGTGGAACAACTCCGAGGTCTCTTCGAAGGCAGTGAGGCACTTTACCTTGAAAAGGGTACCTTGCTTGTGAGGGAACACCCTCACTGTGGTTCCGCTATTCCACGGCTTCCCATTTTCCAGTCTCCGGATCCTTAAATCTCAGTTTTCCGTCTTCCGTTCTTCCCTCCACCTCAAGGATTTCGATTCCTGCGTATCCTCCGTCTTGCGCGCGTTCTCGCAGCCACCCGGTCCCATCGCACAACAGGGAGCATTTCTCAAGAAACATGGCCTCTGCTCTGAAGTGTCCCTTACGAGTTGGACACATTTGGGTGCGTAGAGGTTCTTTGGCAAAGAGCAACCGGCCCAGGAGGTTTGATTTCCTGATGTCAGTCCTCATCAAGTTCAGAAACTCAAAGTATATGGAACCATGCTTTATGCCGTCTCGATGGAGCGCCGGGTCCGTATTGTTCTTGACGATGCAGTCCATCCAGAGTTCGATTCGCACGGCAAAAGTTCCCAAGCGGGAGAACCGGCTCACCGTAGAATTGTTCCAACCGCCGGAGGAGTTCATGAGCGTCTTCTTTACTTCGAATGGCATCGTTCTTCATGGCTTTTTATCCTGAACGGCGCTGTTTGTTCTTGTCGGCCTTGCGGAATTTAGCATGGAAAGAAGAGCGGTCATTGGGTGCTACAACTTTACCCTGCTCTTGTTTTATCCGGGTCAATTCCGATCCACTGTCAAACGCTTCCACAGGAAGCTGCTGTGCAAATGACCGTAACTGGGAGCTGTCCCCAGTCAGCAGAATCCGCCCCATTTCGTCTTTGAGATACGAACACTTTAGTTTTCTTTGCTCGGCCATGCGCGGGAGCCACGCATCATTCCACACGTGCCCAACAAACTCATCAGCACTCGTGAATTCGACTAGGACCAACCCGTGATGGCGATTCAAGAAAACGTCGTGTTCATCCAGCCTGAAGACGTCGTTTTGGTTGGTTTTCCTATTCTCTTCCTTCTGTTCCTGCGTTTCGTTGATCTTCTTCGGGACCTCGATTCCAGAGACCTGGCCGTCCAAGAAGTATTTGCCGCCTAGCTGTATCAAGTGCGCCCGAAAATGGATGACAACGCCGTCATCCCCAAGCAAGTTGATTCCGTAGGTTTTTTCTCCAACATTGCGAAACTCGAAAGTTATCCCTTCCAAGTTCCAGTTTCCGACTAGTTCGGGTTTGAAAACGACGTCTTCCGGCTCGTAAAAAGGTTTTATGGATTGTCCGTTACTTTGGAAAGGGAAAACCGCGAAAAGTGTTGTCAAGCCCCAGAATCGCATGTTCATTGCCTTGCACCTTCTTCCTCCGGGTCTGCTTATTGCTGATGTCGCAGCCCTTGTCGCGAACCGCGATGCATCATGGACATCTCGTGGTTCGGGCAAGGACATATTCGCATTATTGGTCCTGCGTGCAAGCGACACAATGCGACATCGCCGGAAAGTCGCGGAATGTCGGGCTCTGCTCCCTTGTCTCACAATCGGCCTCGAATGTGATGCTTCCTCATTTCCCCAAAACAATTGAAGAATCTACTGCTTACCGGCAACTCGCCGCTGCCGAAATCCAACTCCGCTCTCCCCCGATGCTCACCACCGCCGCATGAAGGGACTCTCTCGAACTCGAATTCTTCGTGCGCTTCCGAGTGCCCCGCTCCTCTGCGTTCTGCCGCGGAACAAATCTTTTCTTCCAGCTTTGTCGGCGACCTCGATGGGACACTCTTTCCCAGGAGCCAGCTCCCATTCTCACCTGCCGTGCGCTACCACACCGCTTGCTGATGTCAAGCCGTTCACGCTGAACAGCGACGCACAGTCCGCCTCGACCGGGCTCAGGAATAGTGTTCTGACAGCAAGGGAGTTGTCGGCACTGGGTCCGCATGGTCGAGTTCGAGCCTTAACACTTCGGAGTTGGATGGAGATGGGTTGACAGAGCAAAGGATTGCACGTTCCGGTATTCGCTCTCATTGACCAGTTTTGAAGTGATAGTCATTGGCTCCTTGTCAAGTGATCCCTGTTGGTTGACGGCGTAGAGTGGGATCGCCTTTCTATTTTTCAAAAAAGGAGCCCCACTCAATGTTTAATCAATTATTTTCCCGTTCCGACGCGTTAACTCGCCAACTCTCGGCCCCGCTCGTTGAGGAACGTCGTCAATATCTAACTCACTGCGCTGTGCAAGGAATGACTTAGTCGACCCTGGAGGCAAAGGCTCGCCTCCTGTTATCAATCGCAGAGTACCTGAGATTGGCTGAGCGACCCAGCGACACGATCAGCCTTTCAGAAATCAAGAAAGCGGCAAATCGATGGTCAAGTCACAACTGGCCTCGGCCGGAAAGCTCGTATGCCAAGTGGTCGCGAGAATACTTCATAGCACAGGCGACTAAATGGCTGACCTTTCTCAACCGTTTCCAGACTCCACCCAAACCGACGACTGTCTATGACCAGATGTTGGCCGAATTCAGAAGCTTTATGGAAGAAGACCGAGGTCTTTCGCAGGGTACGGTTATAGGCTGCTGCAGTTCTGTGCGGCCATTCCTTATTCAACTGCTTGACCGAAGGCGGTCTCTTCAAACGATCAGGGTCTCTGATGTCGATTCGCTCCTGGCGCAGAAAGTTAATGAAGAGCATTACGCCCGTAGAAGCGTTCGAGACTACGGTTCATCTCTACGGTCGTTCTTTCGGTACGCCGAAATGCGAGGTTGGTGCCCGGTCGGTATCGCCGCTTCGATTATGGCACCCCGAGTGTTTCAGCAAGAGACGCTTCCCTCTGGACCGACTTGGGATAAGGGGCACTAAGCCACTTTAGAAGGCAATACGAGGCGAACGACCTTGCCGTGCGCCTTGCGTTTGCTTTTGTCCATGGCCTTGCCGTAGACGTTCATCGTGGTTCGGATGTCCGCATGGCGCATGAGTTCCTGCTGCACTTTGAGCGGTGCCCCCGTTTCATCCAAGAGCGTCCTAAAAGTGTGCCTGAACGTGTGCCAGCCGATGCGTCCGAATCCGCAACGAAAGCCTGCGGGAGTGATATGTACCTGCTGCACTCCCCAGGGATACCACGGCGCCCTGCCCGCCTTGAAGGGACTCGCAAATACACACTCGCCGGGACTCTTGAATGGTGTAATGCGTAGCCATCTTCGAAGTACCTCGGCGAGCGCAGGATCGAGCGGAATGCCTGCGTTGGAGTACTTGGTTTTGACATCGCTCACGACGCCGTTCACGATCGCTCTCCGCACGAGCAGTGTGAGTTCATCCCATAGGATGTCACTCCACTTGAGAGCGAAGAGTTCGTTGCAACGGAGCCCCGTCGCGAGATCGAGGATAACCATCGTACGAATGGGTTCGCTGAACTCTTGAAGCAAACGATGGCACGTCCTACCGATTAGACGATCCCGGAACTGCTTGGGAATCTGTTGGTGAGCGGCTAGTCGGCGGCACGCAACCGGTAAAGATAGCCCTCAAAAGATATCGTAGCGGTCGAACAGAGGCGCGTCAAATGGCGGCGAGTGTCGTCGGATTTTTTCAGTTAGATGCGGAACTCGATTGAGATAACTTTCGCAGCCTCTATCACCGGGTTGACATCCACGCGGAAATAGCCTGGTAAACATCCAAGCGCCCGTGGTTGAGGTCCGGAGTGAGTAGGACTCCGTGAGAGAGCGAATTGGCAGCCTGCGACTGATTGAGCGGCTTTTGTCTTGCGTTGATTAGGAGAGAGACGGTGCCAGCGACAAGGGGTGCGCTAAACGAGGTGCCGGATTCGCTCCCGTACGTTCCGCCAGGATAGGTGCTGATCACGTATTCTCCCGGTGCGGCAATCCAGACGTCGGTCGTACCGTAGTTGGAGAAAGTTGATCGAGTATCCCAGTCTGTCGTTGAGGCGATTCCTATTACAGAGCTGTTCATCGCCGCCGGGTAAACCGGGGCGCTGGTGTTCTCGTTGCCTGCTGCCGCTACAAGAACCACGCCAGCCTTATTCGCGTAAGAAACCGCTTGCCTGAGTGCGGACGAAGAACCGCTTAGATCAAAGCTCATGTTGACGACGTTCGCCTGGTGCTGCACCGCATAGTAAAGGGCCGCAATGATGTTGGAGAGGTAGCCGGTGCCGTTGGCGGAAAAGGCCTTTAGAGGCAGAATTTTGGCGTTGGGGGCAACAAGGTGCACAAGCCCGGAAGTCATTGTGCCGTGGCCAAAGGCAACGTAAGGTGAGCCATCCAGGACCGCGGCGGTCGATTGGTCCAGCACTGCAGCAGTCGACTGCTGAACGTAGCCAGGCTGCTGATTCTGAGCCCCCGAACTCTGGCAACCGTTCTCCATCCCGCTCACATCCAGCCATTCGGAAGCGCCTGGCTGGTTTCGAGTGAAATCGTAGCCCTGCAGAAGAACGGCATACAAAACCGGGTGATTGGGATCGACGCCAGTATCAATGACCGCGACAGTTCCGCTGCCCGAGACTCCAAACCCATTCTGGCCGTCTTGAAGCCGGATGATTTGGCCTGCCGGCTGAGCTGCATAACCGTGCCACGCCACAGTGCCGTAGTAACTGACCGGCATAGTATCGTAAAGCCCGCCAGGAACGCTAAGTAGAGGTGTTTGGGGCAAGGGCAAGAGACTGTCCACCTCGATGCTGACAATCCCGAGCAGCGACTCGACCAGGCTCACGGTCGTGCTCAAAACGTTGTTGGATGTTACGAGGAAGGTCTGGCCGACGGTTCCGTCGAGGCTGCCCTGAACTTGGCACCCAAGCAAATTGCAGAGATTTAAGACCGATGTGAGACCGCCCGTGGAGACAACAATGTAGCGATGCTGCGCGGCTGCCGGTTTACAAAAGGCCAGCGTCAGGACGAGCATGACAGCGAATATGGTGAGCCTGCGTTTCATCACTCAATGCTCCTGGGAGGGTTCTCCAAGAGTACGGTTGCTTGATCGTCGGCTGGTGGACGACTTGAGTAGATTGGCTGGGGAAGGGCCCTATGCCAATGGTACCAGTGAACCGTTCAGGATAGCTAGATGGGCCATTGGCTGTAGTACCGTTGTACCCCCGTCGCGGCAGGCTAGATCCTCAAGAGTCGCCGGAGAGATCACGAAGAGGCCAGGTTGAAACGGGAATCGCGGTGAGAGACTCCAATCCAACCGGCCTTGCGGGCGGGCCGCGATGAATTGGGGGAATGTCCTTACAAAGCGGAGCTGATTGACGTGCCGGCGGCGGCAAAAACCGTAGGCATCTCTTCTTGTGCAAAGGAAAGGAAGCATTGGACAACGACCGGATCAAACTGCGTGCCGCTTGACTCGATGAGCCGCCGCATCGCTTCCACGAACGGCAATCCCTTGCGGTACGGTCGTGAAGAGACCATGGCGTCGAAGGCGTCCGTGACCGAAACAATTCGCGAAACGATGGGGATTTCCGTTTCTCGCAACCCAGCGGGATACCCTTTGCCATCGAAGAACTCGTGATGATGGAGAATGTCGAGGGCTGCGCGCTCGAAGCCGGGAAGCATTCGCAAAACGGCCCAACCGTACTCCGGATGTTTTTTCATCAGAGCGTATTCTTCTGCGTCGAGGCGCCCAGGCTTGCGAAGGATCGAGTCCGGGATTCCGACTTTCCCGATATCGTGAAGCAGTGCGGCCACTTCCAGGTTCTGTAACGCGTCTTCATCCAGACCAAGTTCCTGCCCGACGCGCATGCCCCATTCCGCGAGGCGTGTGCTGTGTACGCCAGTGTTGAGATCCTTCAGGTCCAGGAGTTGGTTGAAGGCACAAATGACGGAACTGCGCAGCGCCGAAGTCTGCTCTTCCAGTTGTTTGATGCGCAGAAACTCCGGCGCCGAGATTTGAAGTTCCAACATGGCGTTTACCAGGAGCCGGAATTCGGGCTGGGTCCATTCAGCCACGCCGAAACGGCTTGATAGACGTTCAGGCGGCCGTGGTTGAGGTCAGGTGTAAGCAGTTGCGCGCTGGCCAGAGCTTTTGCAACCTGCGATTGATTGAAACCCTGTTGCTTGGCACTTAAGAGCAGGGCAACGGTCCCTGCCACGAGAGGGGAACTGAATGACGTACCGGACTCGCTTGCATAGGTTCCTCCCGGGTACGTGCTAACAATGTTTTCCCCCGGAGCGGCAATCCACACGTCCGTGGAACCATAATTGGAAAAGGAAGAGCGCTTATCCCAATTGGTGGTTGACGCAATGCCGACGACGTAGCCATTCATGGCCGCCGGATAGACGCGCGCGCTCGTATTCTCGTTCCCAGCCGCGGCCACCAGGACAACTCCGGCCTTGTTGGCGTAAGTGACGGCCTGATTCAGGGCTGGCGAGGAAGAGGTCAGATCGAAGCTCATATTCACGACGTTGGCATGATTCTGAACCGCGTAGTAGAGCGCAGAAACGATGTTCGAGAGATAGCCACTGCCGTTCGAAGAAAAGGCTTTCAGCGGCAAGATCCTGGCCTTAGGCGCTACGAGATGGATGAGCCCAGAGGTCATCGTGCCATGCCCGAAGGCGGCGTACGGCGAGCCGTCTAAAACCGCGGCAGTGGATTGATCCAAAACGGCAGCGGTGGACTGCTGGACATAGCCGGGCTGCTGGTTTTGCACTTCCGTATCCGTGTAGCCATTCTGCATTCCGGCCACATCGAGCCATTCCGAGGCCCCCGGTTGGTTGCGCGTGAAGTCGTATCCGGGCAGCAGCACGGAATAAAGGACGGGATGGTTCACGTCCACGCCCGTATCAATCACGGCGACGATGCCGCTCCCGCCGATTCTGAAGCCGTTTTGCGCGTCCTGTAATCGGATGATTTGGGCCGCCGGCTGGGCCGCATAACCGTGCCAGGCTACGGTGCCGTAATAATTGACGGGGGCTGTGTCATAAAGGCCCGAAGGGACGCTATTGAGAGGAGGCAGAGGAACGGGAAGCAATGCGTCCGCTTCCACGCTGACGATTCCGAGGAGCGATTCCGCGAGTGTCAAAGTACCGTTAACGAGATTCGCGAGAAGGTTATTGGTCGAGGTCACTAGAAAGGTCTGGCCAATCGAGCCATCCAAAGAGCCCTGCACCTGGCACTGCAGCAGATTGCACAGATTAAGTGCTGAGCCCAAGCCTCCTGTTGTGCGCACGATGTATCGGTTTTGCGCTGCCATGGCCTGATTGGAGGAGGCCATGAGCAGGACGAGCATTGCGACGAGCATGATGAGCTTGCGTTTCATAGTCACAGCCCACGAAGGGGGTCTCCTGTCGCTAGATTCCTCAGTTGTCGGACCGGGACGCCCATATCACTCTTGCCGTGAGTTTCCCGCCTTGCCTTTCGTTCAACTGCGTCGTGCTCCGCCCATCCCCGATGCTGGCCGCGCTCGCGTTCTCGCACCGGCGCTGCCCTGCGTGGCGATCCGGGAGGGCGTGGAGATCATTTCACTTCCTCAATTCAATCGGCCGAGCGCATCACGCAACGAAATGACGATGGGGTCGCCGCTCGGATTTGAAAACGATATTTGCAAATCGCCGCTGTTCTTGATTTCTCCGGCAAACTCTCCGAACTGATTGCTGATCGCGTAAATCGTGTGGCCGCGCATGTTGGAGAGCGTCACGGCGACGTCTTTCCCCACAACTTCCGGACTGCTCAAATCCAGGAGCTGGCCAGTCACGATGAGGAAGCCCCCGCCGGGTTTCGGCTCGATATGTACGTCAACCTGAAATGGATCGGCGCGATAAAGCACCTGTCTCGAGTTGCACGCAACCGTGCGAGCCCCTTCGACGGCAGGCTGTAGAAAGCTATCGAAAAGCATGGTAATCAGGTTGCGGGCTTCCTTTCTTTGATCTTTCAGTCGCGCGCCTGAAAACATCGCTTTGGCAATTTGTACGGTGGTCGCTGGCGGCTGATAATTCTTCTCTGTTGCCGCCGATTGCCGCACCCTCTGCCACACCGAAACTGTTTCGAGGCAGCGTTTACAACCTGATTGCAAGTGTTTCTCCATCGATTCTCTTTCGCTGGCGCTCACAACTTCGTTCGCAAAGTCGATCCATTTCTCCGTCGTAAAATGCTTCATCTTCCCCCCAATGTCCTTTCCGCCTTGCTCCAACTACTGACCCCTTCGGAACTAGCTGCCCTACAGCTTCTCCACTTCCTACCAATAAGGGTTGGTTTGGCTCCAAAAAATAGGCAGAATTTGTATCTAGTTAAGTCCTGTAGTATCAGTGAGTTTGCCGACAAGCACGAAGGGCGCCCAGTAATAGGGATGGGGCACGCGTTGGCGCACCTCGAACATGGCGTGTTGAAGCGCGCCGGCCATATCGGCTGATTCAATGTACTTTATGTAGAAATAGCGCATTAGCTGGGCCGTGCTCTCATCGTTTACGTCCCAAAGCGAGAGCAGCAGCGTAGTGGCTCCGGCGCAAAACAGCCCGCGCTGCAGGCCAAGCAATTCGTCACCAGCCGCCACGAAGTTCATTCCGGTCGCACACCCGCTCAAAGTAACCAGCCTCGCATTCAACTTCATTTGGTAGAGGTCGTACAGATTCAGATAGCCGTCACCGAGGCGGATGCCCGAAAACATAGGATTATCCTGCCGATAAATTCCATGAGTGGCGATATGAAGCAACCCGCTCGCTTGACCCTTCTCGCGCAGCAACGAAGAAGTGGCGCGCTCGCCCAAATACAGTGACGACTGGGGAAGCAGATCTGCCACGGATTGAGCTTCGTTGAGGATGTGGGGTGCCCGCTCATCGGCCACCCCAAATACGAGAGACTCAGGAGCGGTGCTGGCAAGTTTCTGCTGGCACAGAGAGAAAACCGTCGCGCTGGGAGCGTAAGAAATGGTAAACGCATCGCACAGATATTCTTCTTTGTTTTTCAAGGCATGAAAAGGCAAGAAATGGAGCAGGCCGTGCGGAACAAGAATCAAATGCCTGCCTTGAAACAGCGGACGGAGTGGAGCGATCAGTTCATCATAGAGCGCCTGCAAATGACCATTTGTCGCCCGCAAGAGCGGCTCTTCGAACCGCTGGACATATTCCGATCCCATACGAAACTTGGAGAGCTGGAAGCGCAGCAACTGCTGCAGGTGGGCTACCCTGGACACCATAGTCACCGGCAGAATGCGGGATGCTTCGCGCGAGACGACCGCAGCTACCAATTGTTCCCCAGCGATAAAGTATTCGACAAGTGTCGCGTCCCTCGGCAGCGTTACCTGCAAACGGTTCAACGAAAAGCCGGTGGATGCTTCGAGCGTAGCGTTTTCCCTCTCGTGCGCAGGTAACTCCCGCAGCGTGCGCAGCAGCTCCTTTTCCTGCGACTCCGCGATCTCACGGAGGTTCTCCAGTTTTTCGCGCGACCGTTCTTCCGGCCGCAACTGCTCGAGTTCAATGCGGTGGTAATACCAATTCAGCTCCTCGCGCAAATCACGAATCCGTCGGACCAGCTCGCTCTGACCGGAGTCGCCGAGAGGGAGGCTCTGGCCGCTCTGAAAAATCATTTCAATCATGTTGCGCGACTTTGCGGCTTCGATACAGGTAAAGGCTTCTTCGGAAGTCTCACCGTTGTTGCTGCTCAGATGCAGATCCACCAGCGCTTCATAGACCTGCATCCGGTTTTTCACGAAAGAGATTTTCAACTCTTCGCCCTGAAGGCGGCTGCGTAGGTTTTCGAGAGCTGTTCGGGCCGTCTGGTAAGCCCGGTGGGCTGCGGCGCGGTCGCCCCGCGCTTGCGCGATTTGCCCTTCCAGAAAATGTGCCTGGTAGGAAAGCACAGGGGTTTGAAGCCCTGAAAGTTTCGCCAAAGCCGCGCGAGCTTCTGCTTCGGCCAGCCCGAGGTCACCGACTTGAAATGCGATGCGTGCCAGCAGAAGGTGCGCGAGGACGGCTTTTCCCGCGAGTGCTGATTGATCGAAGAACGCTGCAGCCGCTGAAGAGAGCCGGCGCGCCTCAAAATAGCGTCCTTCATGGAACAGCAACAAACCTTGGTACAGGTCAATTAGCCAGGGCCAAACCAAGTTCTTCTCCCGCACAAAAATCTCTCGCGCTTTCGCAAAGCGCTCTAGAGCCTGAACCGTTTTCTCTTGCTGGCCATAAGCGGTTGCCTCATTGGCCAGGGTTTTTGCGACCTCGTAGCCCATTCCGAGCTTCTCGAAGCGAAGAAAACCCTCGTGCGCCATCTCTCGCGCTTCTTCGCTGAGATTTAGCTCGAGATAAATATCGGACAGATCCAAATGACAAAGCGCGAAGTGATACGCGTCACCGGTGGCTTCGCAAGCGCGCCTCGCCGCATAGAGCGACTCAATCGCGCGGCTGTACTCGCCTCTTAGGTAATAGAGATAAGCAATGTTGTAATCCGCCTGCGCAACCAGAAGCGGCATGTTGTGCTGGGCGCAATAAGAGCGTGCTCTTTGGTAAGTTGCCAGGGCCCGCGCGAAATCGTTCAGACTGATCAGGCACACCGCCATATTGCTGAGGACGACGGCAATGCCTTCCATATCTTTGTGCAGCAGCAGGCCCTGGTAAGCTCGTTCGTAGTGCGCAATCGACTCCTCGAACCGGTCCTGCCGGTGATAGATGTTGCCGACGTTGATTTCCAGCCGCGCCAGGCGCCACTGCTCATCAAAGCGCGTGAATATCTCCCGCGCTCGCTCCGCGGCCCGAAACGCCTCGTCGTATTCGCCGAGAAGGATCAACGGCTGGATGGAGCTGCTCAGGGTACGCGCAGCCTCTTTCCAGTTACCCAGCGCTTCGTAAAGGTGGAGTGCCTTCTGGTGGAGCTCGGCGGCCGCTCGATTGTCGCCTGCGGAATAGAGTGCATTGGCTTTGGCGCGGAAACCGAGCGCCAAAGCCTCTTTGCGCTTCAGGCGGCGCGCGATCAGGATAGCCGCCTCGGCCAGATGCAGAGCTTCTTGTGTGCTAATGCGCACGCGCTCCACAACCGATTGTGCCAGACGCTCGACAAAATCCTGGCGAACTAAACTGTGGCGCTTCGCGAGAAATTTGCGGCGTTCCGCTTCGGTGGAAAGTAAAGCAAGCTGCGCGATCCATTGTTGCGGCGCGCTTTTCTCGCGCACGGCGGGCATCAGGAGAAGCCCAATTCTTTGAGCTTCCGGCGCAGCATTTCAATGCACCGTTGTCTCGTGAATCCAATGGACCCAACGGCCAATCCTAGTTTCTCAGCAACTTCCGTGTAAGGCCGCGCCGGAACTTCGTAAAAGAGCATTTCCACTAGTCGGCGGCACCGTGGCTTTAAAGCCTCCATGGCCTCGCGCAAAATCTGCTCTTCTTGAGTCTGCTGCACAATGTGATCCGCGATGGCCGGGATTTCAGGCTCTGGCAAGTCAGGGTCCGCGTCGCGGCTGACCACGCGCTGGCCCTGCCGCTTCCACCGATAGCTCTCATGGTGAGCCACTTGCATAAGCCATTTCGGCAGCGCGCGCGGCTCTCGCAATTCCGGCAAGCGCACTAGCAGTTCCGTGCAGGTGGCCTGGAAAACATCCGCTGCTTCCTGTGGCTGGAGGCCGTATTTCACGGGGACGGAGTAAATCAGAGCTTTGTATTTGTCGATGAGCAGCGACCAGGCCTCTTCTTTGCCGGCGAGGCACTCTTTGACAAGCCGCGTGTCATTCCATGCTGCAGGCGGCTTCTTTTCCGCTTTGGTGGTTACCGGGCTCATCGCGTGGCGTTCACTGCACCACTCTTCAAATAGAGTTGCTCCACGTTCCACAGAACGTAGGGCTCGAGCACGGCTGGGCGGAAGTTGCCTATCGAATTTCTGGCTCCTGTAAGGATATCCGGGCTGGCTAAAAAAATCATCGGCTGATATTCCCAAAGGAGCTCCTGCGCACGGTCGAACAGTTTCTTGCGCTGGTCAAAGGTGCGCGCATACATCTGCTCATCGATCACCCGGTCGATCTCTGCCTCCCAGGGGGTGGCGGGGTGAGCCTGGGAAGGGTTCCAAAGATGCGTGCCCCCGCTCGACAGCCAAACGTTGATGTCTGAATTCGGATCGGCATCGAAGCTGACGACGCCCAGCACACACGCGTCGTATTCCTTCGTTTGCGTGACGCGGTCCAATAACGAGCGAAACTCCAGTGGCACCATTTGAACGCGCATTCCCAATTGCTTCAGATCGTCCTGGATCAGCGCAGCCATCTTGGAGCGGTCCGCGTTCGAGGAACTCGTGATAATCGAGAACTCCACGCGCTTGCCGCTCGAGTCGAGGAGAGCCTGGTCCTCATTCGGCGTAGTGCTCCAGGAGAACCCCGCTTCCTTCAAGAGCGCGCGCGCCTTTTCCAGCGAGCGAGCTGGATGGGGCAGTTTCTCGTCTATCCACCGGCGGTTGCCCGGAGTAACCAAACCCCACAATGCCGTTCCGCGTCCCTGGTAAACTAGCCGCACAATCGCTTCGCGATCCACAGCCGCTGATACCGCTTGCCGGAATTTCACTTCGCGAAACCATTTTTGCTTCTGGAGCACTTCCGCCGGAGTCTTTTCCCCGGGATCGTTCAAGTTGAAGAACAGAAAGTTGTATTCAAGGCCTGGCCCTGCATCCACCATCTTGTAATCGCGCTGCTGCCGCGCCAACACGGAAAAATTCTCGGCGCCTAACCTGCTGATCATGTCCGTCTCGCCGGATTGAAACCTCAAGACCTGGGCATCTGCGCTTGGCACAAAAAGGAAAGCCAGTTCATCGAGGTACGGAAGCCGGTTTCCCTTCGCATCCGTCTTCCAATAGTAAGGATTCCGTTCTAAAACCAATCTTTGGCCAGCAACGTACTCCTTCATTCGAAATGGGCCGAGCCCTGCCCACTGGTTTGCAGGCGTGGTCAGTGTTCCGAGCTGAGCGATCTTGCCTTCTTCGTAAGGCCTTTCCAGTAGGTGCTTGGGCAGGATCGCCCACCCATCGAACATTCTTTCCGCCACGCCATACGGTTTTGGAAGCTGAAAAAAGACTGTTAAGGCATCGCCTTTACGAATGGTAATCGGCTTGCCGTCAAAAATAAGAAGATCGCGTTGCGGTGCGTGAACTTTTTCATCCAGGTACACACGAAACGTGAACAGCACATCGTCGGCGTCCAACGGATGCCCATCGGAAAACCTCAGGCCTTTTCTTAAAGTCAGCGTATATTGCAGTCCGTCAGGCGATATCTTCCAAGATTTGGCTAAGGCGGGTTCGGTTAACTGAGTTGCGCGGTTGATGTGCACCAAGTCCGCTTGCATGGCGCCAATGACTTCGCGTGAGTTTGCGTCAGCGGAAATCAATGGATTCAGGGTCTTGGGTTCGGCGCGCAGCGATACGACCAGGCGCCCTCCCGGGCGCCCGATCTCTCCGGGGAGTACCAGAGGTTCCTCTCCAGGCGTTTTCTGGGGGGCAGCAGCAGGTTGGGCGATGAGCGCAGCGACAATAAGAAAAAAACTCGAGATGATCCAGCTGAACGAGCGATTTGCAATCGCCACTCTCACGGTAAGCTCCCGGCCTTCCTCCTTTCTATCTTGTACGGCTCCCGTCGCTCCCGCAACTCGCTCGCTGCGCCAAGGTATCCTAGAAAGAACGGCACTAGTAGCAAAGCAGGTAAGTACATCCACCAGTACGTAATGAGAACGCTATATTGCTGAAGGCTGGAAAGCAGATTTCCCCAGCTCGGAACCGGCTCGGGTACACCGAGTCCGAGGAACGACAGCGTCATTTCCGCGAGGACGAACTGCGGCACGAGAATCGCGGCCTGAGTGAGCAGCAGGCTCGACGTCTCCGGGAGAATATGCCGCCGCAGCAAGTATCCGTTGGTTGCCCCGAAGCCTCGGGCTGCGCGAACGAAGTCCCGCTCCTTAGCGCTCAGAACAACTCCGCGAACCAGCCGTGCCGGACGCGCCCAACCCACGGCGCCAGTCACAGCGATGATCAAAAGGAAGGCCTGGATAGGGCTGACAGAGAGCGGCAAAAACGCACGTAGTGCAAAAAGAAGATAGAGCCATGGTAGCGCCAGGAAGAGCTCGGCGAATCGCATGAGCAAGTCATCTCTCCAGCCGCCGTAATAGCCTGCAATCGCTCCGACACACAGCCCAAGAACCAGGGTTATTCCGGCGCCCAACAGCCCGGCGAACAAGGACACGTGCCCGCCATAGAGAAAGCGTGAGAATTGGTCCCGGCCATACCCGTCGGTGCCCAGCAAGTAGATTCGCCCATTCTGCGTTCCGAATAAGTGCAACCGTGCCGGAGCAATTCCCAACAGGCGGTACCGCGCGCCAGAAGTGAAAAATCTGAGCGAAACTAGCTCCGCTGTATTCTCTTCATATTGATCGAAGGAGCCCTCACGTAATCGGAGCGAATATACAAACGGCCGCAGATGAAAATGTCCCCGCGAGTCAACGAAATGAACCCGCATTGGCGGCACGTAGGGATTCTTGCGGTCCTGCTCAATCGGATCATACGGGGCAACGAAACCCGCGCAAATCACGATAGCGTGTAACACGCCAAGAAACGTCAGCCATCCGATGTGTTTGCCCCGCAGGTTCATCGTGGATGGCTCTCCGTGCGAATTCTTGGGTCGGCCCAGTACAGAAGCAAGTCGGCGAAGAAGTTTCCACCGACAAGAAAAAGAGTGGAGAACAGAATGCCGCCGATGACGACGTATAAGTCGCGCGCCAGGATGGCTTCGAGCAAGAACGGACCTAGCCCGGGCCAACTCATCACTACTTCAATCAGTAGCGACCCGCTCAGCAGCGTTCCGATGCTGAATCCAAATAGAGAAATCAGCGGGTTCGCGGCCGCGGGAAGTGCGTATCGGTATAGCAACGTGCGCCGCCGGACGCCATATCCCTCGGCGGCCAGCAGGAACGGGGCGTCAAGCACATCGACCATGGCGGCGCGAACATGGCGAATCAGAAGCGGGAGCGTCGAGAGCACAAGCGCCGCAACCGGCAGAGCCATGTGCAAGAGCAGATCGCGGACTTTGCCAAAGAACGAAAGGCTTTCGAAATTGAGCGAGACCATCCCTCCCGTTGGCAATTTGCCGCTCTTCACGGCAATTACCAAGAGGCCCAGCGCAAGCGCCAGGTCTGGAATGACCAGGAGCCCAGCCGTTCCCCAAGAGACGAGATGATCGGGCAGTCTCCCGAGGCGCTCCGCGCTCCATACGCCCAACGGCAGGGCGATAGCCCACGCAAAAAACGTGGCAATCACGGTCAACAACAGCGTGTTTCGCGCGCGAACCAGCAGTAGAGACGCCACCGGAGCGTTGTACGCAAACGAAAATCCCATGTCTCCATGAAGTATGGAGCCCACCCAGTGCGCATAGCGGATCAGTAGCGGCCGATCAATTTCGTACTGAGCTCGCAGCGCCGCGATCGTTTCCGGCGTAATCTGAGGGTTCATTCTCATCTCGTCGAAATAGTCTCCAGGGGCCAGAATGGTGAAAAGAAAAGCAAGCACGGACACGCCAATCAACAAGAAAGCGGCATGTCCAATTCTGCCTAGCAAATAGGGCACTATGGCTCCGGTGCTTGAAGTTGCCGAAAGTTCATACGGGGGATGGCGGCTAGAAGCCCGCGGGTTACGTCGCTTTCCGGCTGTTTCAAAATTTTCTCCGGTGCGCCGTTTTCCACGATGCGCCCGCGATTCATCACCGCGACCGCATCTGCGAGATGTGCAGCCATCGCCAAATCATGGGAGATGAAAAGAAACGCCATCCCTAGAGAAATCTGCAAGTCCAGCAGCAGATTTGCGATCTGCGCCTGCACGGAACAATCAAGCGCCGACAAAGCTTCGTCCAGAATCAGCAACTTTGGCTCGAGGGCCAGGGAACGCGCGAGGGCTAGCCGCTGCCGCTGTCCGCCGCTCAGCTCCGCTGGGAATCTCTCTTCCATATCTGACAAAAGGCCGACCTGTTCGAGCAAGGAATGTGTGCGCTGTGTTATTTCCTCACGGCTCAAATTGCCCTGCAACAGCAATGGCTCGGCCAGAATCTCCCGCACATGCCACCTTGGATTCAAGGAATTTGCTGGATCTTGGAAAATGAGTTGGATTTTTGGTCGAACCGCGCGCCGCTCCTTTTCCGCAAGCTTGGCGATGTCCGCGTCTTCAAACCAAATGCTTCCCGACGTAGGGCTCTCTAGACAAGCCAGGCAATAGGCCAGCGTGCTCTTGCCAGAGCCTGATTCGCCTACAATCGCTAAGGTGGTCCCAGGAAAGATCGAAAAGGAAATGTCTTCGAGTGCCCGCACCTCTTCGTATTGGCGCGCAAGCGTCTTTCTCGTGTAAGTCTTCACCAGGTTTTCTACTTTGATGAGCGGTTGCATATTCAGTGCCGTTGCGGTAGCTCAGCCCTCTAGAATAGGGCCTCCCTGCACACTCCTCTATTGCCTGCTTTCATACTTGAAACACGCCACGGTGCGCCCGTCACTAAGACTTACCAGCCCAGGCTCTTTCTCTCTGCAAATCTCCATTCTCCCTGTGCATCTGGGTTCGAACCGGCAGCCTCTTTGTGGCCGCGAAGCGGCCAGAGAATCGCCCGGAATCGCTGCCAATTTCTTTTTTCGAAACCCGTTCGATTTGCCTGCCACGGGCGGGACTGCTTGCAGAAGCGCCTGGGTGTACGGATGTTTCGGCGATGCCAGCACCGTCTCCGCTGGTCCCAACTCAACCACTTCTCCCGCGTAGAGAACAAGCACACGATCCGCAAATGCGGCAAGCAGCGCCGGGTTGTGCGTAATAAAAATCATGGCCAGCCCTAGTCTCTTTTGCAGCGCTCGGAAAACTCCCAGGATCTCCATCTGTGTCGTCGGATCGAGCGACGCCGTCGGCTCGTCTGCAATCACCACAGAGGGCTCGCAAGCAATGGCTTGTGCAATGAGAACCCGCTGCCGCTGCCCTCCGCTGAGTTCATGCGGATAAGATCTTGAAAGGCGCTCCGTCTCTTTCGGAAATACCATTTCCAGGACGGCGCGCGTCCTGTCCGCCAGCTCTCGCCGACTGGTCATTCCGTGCGCAGTCAAAACTTGGCGGACTTGCTGACCGACGCGAATCGTCGGGTGGAGCGCCACGGACGGCTCCTGAAAAATCAGGGAAATGCGTTTGCCCCGACTCTTCTGAAGTTCTTCAGCGTTGATTTGTAACAGGTCCGTTCCTTCAAAAAGAACCGCACCGGTCGCGACGCTTGTGTTCGGATGGAAGAGCCCCAAAAGGGAAGTAGCGAGAGTGCTTTTTCCGGATCCGGATTCACCAAGAACTCCCAGGACTTCTCCGCGTTCGAGGCTGAAGGTGACTCCGGAAAGCGCCTCAGAAGCAGCGCTTCCGCGCGACCGGTACACGACTCGCAGATCTCGCACTTCCAGAATGCACGCCATGCGGCAGGCTACTCTTGGCCCAACCCCCACGAATACGCATGTTGCAGCAGGAAAGCGAGCCAGGACAAGCCCAGTGTCGTCCGCGGCGGACGAATAGTAATTCCTGTTAGTCAAATCACAAAACTACGAGAAGATGGCTTACCAGCCGATGATCGATCTCTTTGAATGTGAGCTTGAACTCAACGCAAGCGGGAGCACACCTACAAGCAAGAGCGGGATTGCTGGGCTCCTGAGGGAAGCCAAAGCAATCCCGCCTCGGACAGAGAATGCACTGCCGAGTTTGTGCAACAAAATCCTGGGCTCCGGGCCGACCGTCTCAGACATTCCCCGTCCTCAAAGCCACACTTTGAGCGTCGGGCTGAAACAGCAATGCTCGGACGACAGCCGTGCATTCTCCAAAGCACAAGGGTAATTACTCGTCGAAAAAATAGGGAGGCCCTGGAGTTTCCGCTGCCCACCGGTTCTACTCCTCATCTGCACCGGCCTACCCAGGTAACCCCTGTCATCGGAGCGTCCGACAATCCCATAGAATTCTTTGCGTCCCACATTCGGGACTCTGAGGTTCGCCCGGCGGACTGCCCATGCGTGCATTCGCTCTTTCTGCTAAATTGATAGAGTCGTTTCCATTGTTGAGGAGAGGTGGCCGAGCGGTTTAAGGCGCACGCTTGGAAAGCGTGTGTAGGCTAACCCCTACCGTGGGTTTGAATCCCACCCTCTCCGCCATAATTCCTCCAATCACAACTCATCAGTGTTTATGCTGTTTTCTGCCTCGGCTTGACTTTAGGGATAAAATGGGGATATAATTTGGGTACCATCTTAATAGGGAGGATGGTTCTCTATGGAGCATACAATTTGGGCACGAGAGAAGGACCCGGCAACCAACAAATGGACCGCGTATTTTAACGTCGAGGCCCCTGGACGCCGCAATTCTCACCTGAAAGGGCCTTTCAAGCTGAACATCAAGGGTCAATGGATCACACTCCAGGACAACGCCATTCCCGCCTCTACCATCGATCAGGCGAAGAAACTCCGTGACAAATACGATGCCGCTGAGGAAGCCAAAGCTAAGGGCGTCGAACTCCCTGCTGACTCCGGTGACGGCAAGCCCCTCAAGCTCGCTGTCCAGGAATTCCTTGATATCAAAAAGCGGAAGTCTCCGGCCACGGTCGAGAATTACACCTTCATCCTCCAGCAGTTTGTCGAATACATGCTGACCCTCGGTGTTCGATCCGTGGAGCAGGTGAACCGCAAGATCATCGGGCAGTACATCGATTGGTTGGAGAAAACCCAGGAGTATGCACCGAAGACCATCGAAAACAAGACCATGGTTGTGGTGTTCATGCTGAAGGATGCCGGAGTCGAGGAACCCTACACGAAATTCAATATCGGAGACTTGCTGCCAACTGTTGAAGATGAGCCAGCAGAACCTTACTCAGAAACGGAACTCAAGAAATTGTTCGGTGCAATGGATACGGAAGACTGCGTTCGCTACACGTTCTTCCTAATTACCGCCTGCCGTGAGAAGGAAGTTGCTCATGCTCGTTGGGAAGACATCGTAACGGATAGCAAGGGACTCCCACACTACCGTGTTCGTGCCAAGGAATACATCGGCTCAAACGGAGAGAAAACGAAGTTCTCTCCAAAGAACCACGAACAGCGCATGATCCCGATAACATCGGCTTTGGTGGAAATGCTAACGAAGCGCAAGAAGGAAACGAAATCCGAATGGATTTTTCCGAACGAGGATGGTTTCCCGGAAGGACACTTTCTGCGGAAATTCAAGCGGATCGCGTTCGAAGCTGGATTGAACTGCGGCAAATGCGAACACGAAATCAGTGCAGGACGTAATCGTAACGGACACGCTCAGGCAGGAGAGGAAGCCCAAAAGAAGCAGGTGTCCTGCGGAAACGGCCCGTATTGCGATGAGCAGTACCTGCATCGTCTTCGCAAGACCAGAGCAACCGCATGGCACCGGGAACACGTCGATCTTCGAACGATCCAGCACTACCTCGGCCACAAATCCTTGGAGACTACGCAGAAGTATCTCGGAATTTCTGATGCGGCTGCGGTTCAGGACAAAATTAACAAACCAATGTTCTAACGCTTGCGGGACGATGGAGTTTCCTGAACTCCACCGAATCCGACCTTCTCGGACAATTCAGGAATCAAATCGCCTGACTCTGCAATACCACCTGACTTCCGAAGACGCTGGACCACGCGAACCAGCGTCTTTTGTTCTTCTGCGGTGCTTGCTAGCGAGAATCGGAACCACCAGGCCAGTTGCTCCAGAGACGCCTTCTCAACTTCTTCCTTCGTCGGAAAATCTGGTCCAGCCATAAGCCCTGCCCTCCAGGTTCAGCGTATCATCGGAAATATCGAGGCGCAAAGTGATAGAGCAGATCGTTCAATCTAGTCACGTCTATGACTTTTCTGTGGCTTTTAGCTTGACACGCTGTTGGCGTTTACTGTGGCGATCCGGTCAAGCTGTCGGCAGAGGAAGCATTTCCACCAGAGAATGATCCGCCTGCTTGAGAAAACCCTGCAACGCCTAATTGGATCAGGCTGCGGCGGACGTTGAATGCCTACAGGATTTCCTTCGACATCCACCTGTTGCTCGTTTTTCACTGCTCGATCCGCAGCTTCAGAGTCAGCTTGAAACTCTGCCTGACGTTCTGGTGATGAATAAGCGTTAGCTCGACCGATTTCGTGCTCTGGTCTTACTGGTTTAGTTCCCTCTTTTTCTTCTTAGGTTCGACAAACTTGCTGCCGTCTGCGCTGATCGCTGTCCCATGAGGGCCAGCCTTGCGTGCTCGCTGCACTCGCTCCGGAGATGCAACCTTCACTTCTTCTTGGCTACGATTTCCGTAACGCTCTTTTGGTGACTTACTCATAACTCTATCCTCTTGCCGCAATGCGGCGATAAAATGTTTGCCTGGGGTATTGGTTTAGTTCTGTGGGAGCTTCTTCGAAGTTTACGTTCCAACGGGATTGAATAGAAAGAACCATCAGACTAACGGGATTTGTCTTTTACGTTTTGTCCCCGCAAGCCTGAATGGTTCTTTCCGATGATGCTATGCACCGTCTTCCGACTACCCTAACTTTGTAATCGGGATATCGTTGCCGCTATGCGGCTAATTTCTTGTAATCGAACTTGCCGTGAATGTGTTTGTGGTAGTACGCGGAAGGGTCCTTCGACAGTACAAGGCCACGATAGATCGAGTACGGAACATTTTTGAAATCGATCACGGCACCATCACTAAACTGAATGCGAAGAGTGTCGGTGCTACCTAGTTCGCCGCGAAATCCAACAGCCTTGACGAGTGAACTCCCTCTAATGCTGCCCATCCGCACTTGGTTTCTCCTGGTAAGTCTTCAAAAGCTGCTTTAATTCGGCTACAGGCTCTTTACCCGCAGCAGCTACCTTGTTCTGGAACTCGTCCAGGACGGCATGAGGAATGGAGAAATACCACATTAGGTCGAGAGGCCAGTTTACGTTGACTTGCATCTCAGCCCATCCTTCCAGCCATTGAACGCTCTACTTTTCTGCGCTCGACATACTGATTCACCATGTTAAAAACAATTTGCCAACCCCAGGCTTGTGCCTTCGCAAGAATCTGCTTCGCTTCGGCTCGATCGACGTTACTCTGGATTGAGTTAACCAACGCCTCCGCACGGACCTGGTAATGCTTGTTAAGATCGTCCGCAGTTTGTTGTTTTGCTCCGGGGTCTTCGTAGCCGACATCTCCAGGCTGGAGCGGCCTCTGGAGCATTCTCTTCCAAGACTCAAGCTTTGGATCGGTGAATGACGGATTGGTCTTTTCTTCAGGATGTTCTTTACGCCACTGTTCCCGGCGTTGCTTCTCTTCCTCTTTAAGTCGTAGTTCTTCTTTTTCGCTGTCCTGAAGATGCTTCTTCCATCGCAGATTGTACCCGTCCGGCGTATTCTGAACGTTCCCAATCAATCGGGTTAGGTTTTCAAACGTGATCGGCTGGCCCTTGGACACAAACCAATTTCCGACGATATTGAAATTCACCATGTCATCGCTATTTTCAGTTGAGAAACCGTAATACGGCAAGAATCTTAGAATGGTTGCTCTCTGCTCCGGACTCATCTCCGATGACAGACGATCAAATTCAACTTCGGAAAGATTCAAGAACGAAACCTGATTTGCTTTGTGAAGCTCCGGCAATGCCAGTTCGAGTGTGGCCGGGGTAATGTCCTGCTTCCAGGTGTCGAGGAAGTAGCGACGGAAATTCTCTCCGGTTGCTTTGCCTTGTTCGCCTTCTAGAGCGATATGATGTTTCTGGCAGAAAGCGACATAGTGCTTTACTTCCTGCTCTGTAATTTCCTGATTGGTACGTGCCATTGTTATCTCCTAACTCCGAAATTGTTTTGTAATTCCTGTTGAATTTGGTAAAGCTTCGTTTGCCAATTGTTGAAGAAATCCGCTGGTAGCTGGAACAACACTCGTTCCATTTGGCAGCGACCATGCTTTCGCATCATTACCTTCAACACTTCCGGTGAAGCCTTTCGAATGAACTCCGGGGTCAACGGCTGGCCGTTCCAGGTTGGAGGAAGCTCAGGCATTCCTTGTTCGCGTTCGCCATAGGTCTTAAGCAGACTGTATTCAAAGTGTAGCTGTGCTTGATCCCAGATATTCTTCTCTCGATCACGGCGAGCACGATCACGTAGGCCCTGGACATCTCCGCGAGCAGCCATCTGCTTGAGATTTTCCTGGTCGGCCTCGAATCGTTCCTGCGCCCATTGCTGTCGTTCTCCGACGGATGGCGGACTCAATTGAGATTCTTCACCATCGTCGGTTAACAGCACTGGACCATGAGGCATTTGAACAACCGACAAGTTTAGGTTGCTCAAGCCTGCGCCTAGAGTGCTGTGGATCAAATTGAAGTTTGCTTCGGTGTCCGAGCACAATTCGGTTCTTCTGCAAAAAGCACGGAATGTCTCTCGATCCTCAGCTAACTGCTGGCGATCCAACTTCTGCTGTTCCTTTCGGGATGGTGGGGGATCGGCCCAAACTAGTCTTTCTGAAACCTCCGGTGAATCCCGGAGTATTTTCGTTAGCCAAGAAACTAGATCATTCGGTAGAAGCTCACCAGGGTTAACCAGGGAAATCAAGCCATTTCGAGTCGCAGTGCAATCGATCAACACTTTATCTTGACCGTTGATCCTGAATGTAGCTCTGAAGAGTTGTAAAGCTAGGCCCTCTAGCTGCGCTTGTTTGTAGTTGGCGACAAGTTGTTCCCGGTCTTGGCGCAGTTGCTGCGTTTCGAGGCTGTTCTCAGCGTCCCGTCGTCCTTTGGCTTGAACATCAGCAAGCTGTTGAAGCTCGTTTAAGTGGCAGTACTCCAAATATTCAGACTGAGTCAAACTACGAGTTGTTCGAAGTTTGCTGATTAACTGTTCGTGACGCTCTTTGGTTGGGGGGTCGTATTGTAAAATCATTATGTTGTCTCCTTAAAACTCTCCGATTGAATCATCTCTCCAATCAGATTCGTCTTCTTGCTGCGGTAACTTTTTCAGATCATGGATTTCACCGTTCGGGAATTTGACGAGCTTCGAACGGTGGGTTCCCCTGCCCGTGCTGCTGAATTCAGTTGAGCCAGGTGGGATATCTTCGAACTGTCTTTCACAAATTTTGCATCTGTACATGTGATTTCCATTGGGGCGGACCTTCTCGATGGTTGCAGCCCACTCCAGTAGTTAAGTGGACCGGGTTTGCACCGACTTCACACGGCCATACCTCCCCACCTGCGGAGAAGACCGCCCAATTCGTCATTGCGGGTTTGCTTAGACGAAACTCTTTTGTGGGGCGACTAATTCGTGCGGAACCACGAAACTCATGCTGCTCGTTTTCTCATCCCGAAACGATCCAAGGTTTTGTACAGCGATCCTGAACTGTCATTCGGCTCCGATCCTGGGATGTATATTCCAGCGTATGCTGGCGACCCTGGTTGGTCTTGACGGTCGAAAATATGGCGGTACTGCGCCTGGAGCAGTGCCTGCAACCTCTGTTGTTCCTCGGCTTCTTGTTGAACAGCCGACTTGACTTCCGACTGGTAACGAGACAGGTAGACCTCTAGGCCCAAGGCAATCGCATCCGGAGCGTCATCTTTTCTTGTGTTAGAACTTCGGCTGACTCCGTCGAACTTCACGAACTGATTGAAGACAACCTCGTTCCATGATCCGTACTGGAAATATAGTCGGTTCTCAGCCAGAAGAACTTCCAAGCCTTTGATACGTGCAGTCTTCGCCTTCATCGAAGCTCCAGCGATTCCACCTTGCTGTGGTGTTTTCCAGAAGATATATGGCAGCGCAACCTGACGATTCATTGCGGCATATTGAATATGCATCTGCAAATCTTGGTTGGTGTGCTGCGATTTCTCAATCACAACCCGATCACAACTAAACCGTTGGATCGTCTCTACAATTTTCATTCCCAATTCTGACTGCTTCATTCGTTCGAGGTGAACGTCAACAACAAATGCAATCGTGCGATTCTCGAACTGATGCAATCGAATCACGGCCAACGCACTGAAATCCGCGTAACGTGCCACAGAGAATGCCGGGTCCACTGAGAGCACGGTGAAGATACGCGGGGAACGGTCGAACGCATCGGCTGGCTTCAATCTCCTGCGAAGATCGTCCTCTACGAACGTGACCTTGATTTGATCCTCTTCACTGACGAATTCACAGAGGTTCTGCGAACGGAAAAAGATTTCGTTTGCACGTAATTCCTTCTGAAGGAACTTCCAATTCAATCGACTTGGGAAGAGGAGTTCGACATCCTGTTCCTTAAGCTGATGCAGCGGAATTCTCTTAGCCTTGGCTTCTGGCTTGACCATCCATGCCGGGTCGATCCTGATCTGCATCTTTTCATTTTCTGGAGTTACCTCATCTGCCGTAGTTCGTCGGATCAATGTGGCGTACAAATCTTCTACGTGCCAGGGAGTACCGATTAGTTGGGTATAGCCTCCCACTTCACGGAGTTTCTGTGTGGAATCGAAGATATCCACGCCTTTTTGACGCTGTTCTTCGTTGCCAGTGTTCTTGTCGCTGATCGGATCATCGTAAACAATGATGTCAGCACGTTGTCCTGCTACGCTTGAATCCATACTGGTCGATGCAGCGGTATACTGAATCAAACCTAGTGTTCTCATCGGTGACTCGAAACTCAAAACACTTCCGTCGTCCGGTGGAATCATGTGCTCCGGGAACAACTGCTGGAACCTGGTAGGCTGTCTCTTATCCAAGACCTCGAAGTATCCTCGGAACCCTCGGATAAATCCTTTCGATAGGTCCTTCGTCTCGGAGACGATCAACAACCGGATATCAGGGCAACTCAAGACTGCGGTGATGAGCCAAACAATATCCCACGAGCTTTTGTAAGAATTCCTGCTGGCGAGCAGCAAACGATCCTTCACCGGGTCTTGGGCTGCTAGCCACTCTTTCATTTGTTCCTGGTTATAGCCTGGACGAAGCGTAGGCTTGAATTTCACAAAGAAATCTCGCCATGCACCGTGCGGACCTTCAGGAAATTCCCGAAAATCTTTTCCGAGGATCAGTCCCAACTGGAGGGCGTCGATCTTACATAGATAGCGCAGTGCTAAGAATTCCTGGAAGCTGATCGGTTCTCGCCACGACATACCATAGTCATAGAGGGCGTATATGTCGTCGTAGTAGCAGACTTCATTCGGAACTTCTTGCTTCGGCTGCGGAGTAAGCAAAGTTTCTGTTTGTCGGGAAGCTAGAATGCATTGGAGACCATGCTTCCAGAAAAATTCGTTCATCGGAACATGGTGGTGTTCTGCCGCTATCTTACCTAGCTCGTATGCAATCTCGACAACATGCGGATGGTGGATTCGCTGACCAAGGACTTCCAGTGCTTCCTTCTTCGAAAGCTCGTGAGAAGAGCTGAAGTCATGGATTGTGATCCGCTTAGTTTCTTTCTCATTCTTATCGAAGGCTCGCTTACGGAGGGTTCCATGAGAGACATACTTCAAGTTCGGGTGATCCTTGAACGTCGTTTCACCGGGCTTTAAGTACGCAGAAAAATCTTTTCGAGCGTTCTTAGGCTTTGGTTGCTCAACTACTAGTTGCTCCATTCTCCCTTCTGCCGGAATGATTCCCGGACTTCTTACTCGAACTTGCTTAATAGCTCCGGAAACAAAACCCGAAGCTTCTTATTGGTTTGAAACTGAATCCGAATTTCATCCTGAACCATGGGGTCCAGGTTTGCGAGAATGCTGTCCACTTCTGACGGGCTTTCTATGATCTTTTGAATCGTACGTGCTACTCCTAAGTCCATGCTGACTACCTCCTTTCCGGGTCCTACTTGGATGGAACCACCGGGGGTCCCTTTGGGTCCTCCCTGTTTCGAATTGCTTCCGGGAACACCCCCAGGGTCTAACTGGGGTCCTCCTGGGTAGTACGACGCCGTTACGAGTACAGAATTTGTAATTCCGGTCTGGTGTTGGCGATCACGAGGACGGCAAAACCGAGGCCGTGGGGCCGGGTACTCCCGTCACGTTTTTTCGGGTTGACCACCTGTCGTCGGAAGCCGAGACGGTCCCTAATCTACACATTCAAAAGCATTTAGCTCTTATCGGTCTTCACACTGACTATTTTTCTTGCGAATCCCGGCCATCTCTCGACAGACGATTGCGTTTGTTGCAGCCCGTTGTTGCCAGGGTTTGAATCTTGTCTTCTCAGCCATCGATGGAAAGTATTCATTCTGCTGGCTTTATGCTGACAGCTTGAAAATCTTATCCCTTATCCCTGGATTCGCTCTACCGTGCTCCCAGGCTCGGAGCCGCAAGTTTTGACCAACACCCTTGAATTCGAAAACGTTGCGGGAAATCGCCTGTGAATGCGGTCCTGACGGCAATTACGAGGTTGTTGACCTTATCGTTACACTGATCGACAGAAAATACAGGCCAAGATCAATTTGGAAATGAATTCGCCGGACACCTTCATTCCAAAACACGATTTTCAGGGTTAACTTCTTTAGAATGTTATTCCCCAAGTAAAGGTGTCACGCATCCACCTAGATGAAGAGAATTTATAGTTAATTCTTCTTCTTCTTTTCTTTCATCGAGGTACATCCGTGACACCTTCGTCCGGGGCCATAGATTCCAAAAGAGTTAAGTTATTTTTTCGTGTTTTCAACTTACATCAATCAAGGCGTCACGAAAATCCGTGACACCTTCGACCGTGACACCTTCAGATGTCGTCGTCATCCGGAATTCCGCTGCGAACCCATTCCTTGACTAGGCCGACCATCTTCTTTTTATGAACGGGCTGCGGACGATCCTGGAGCAGCCGTCGATCCTTGAGGAGCTTCCGATCCGCGAGCAACGTGGCAGCACCTTCAGCGTACCCGGCGACAGCAACCCCGGCACGCATCAGCACATACGGTCGAGCTAACCGCATCATCTCCGAGTTTTCTACAGTTGGCTCCGGTTTCTTCCCGGCACGCTTCTTTGTTTTCATCATGTCGGCCATAAATACCACCATCCTTTTCTATTGTTCGAATTTCTCGGTACGTCGTTTCCGGAGAAGCTGGACAATCACAGCAAGTCCGGCCTGTTGTCCACCCTGGGCTTCTGCCCGGCGAATCCTCAGGGTTTCCTCTTGGGTCAAGCGCAGACAGGTCGTAGCAACCCCACACCTTGCGGCCTTCGTCGCTAGGTCCGCGACGAGCGTCTTCGATGGTTTCATCATCCCTCCGGATCAATCCCGCAACGCTTCAAAAACTCAGTGTCAGGCTCCGGGAGTCCGAATGACCGCCGAACTGCTCGACGGAATTCGGCCTTCTGTTCCGGTGTCAATCTGTCGATCTGCTGTGCCGCAACTCTGAATAATTCTCGAAGCTGCTGGCATGTTCCACACCAATGCTCGGTCGGTTTAACTTTCTTTGTCATTGGTATTCCCTTTAGCGTGCCCATCAATGCACCGTCACTTTTTCTTCGGGTTGATTCTCCAATTGCTCTTGCGGCTCTTCCTTCTTTGGACAGCGCCAAGCCTCTTCCTTGCCGACAATCGCCACGATGAATTTGTAAACTCCGCCGTAAGCTCCGATGGTCTCACTCTGGCCTTCGAAGATGAAGATACCGTTCACCAAATCCATCAAACACAACTCGGCGGTAGAACGCGTAAACTCTTCCTCGGATATCTTCAGGAACCTGGACAATCGATAGTTGATGAACTCCCGCAGACGCTTCGAGGCTTGTTCTTGGATTGGTGTAGTCATTTTTTCCTTTTCTCAGTCGATTGCTTTTCTGGCCGCGTGTGCCAAGTAATCGAACTCTCTGGCGATCTTGACGCGGTAGTAGCCGGGTGGCAGGGTCAACGGCTTATGCTCCTCGTGTGAAATGGTGAAGGCGCGTTCGGCTGCGATGAATTTCTCCCGCCACGTTTCGAAGATTTCGACCCCAGGCTCGGTCAAATCGATCACGTGTCTGTGCCCCGTGCTTTGCCCTCTCTGCACGATGCCTTTCTTCGCGTCCTCGGTTTTCTCCCGCTCCCGGGCGTGTGGCTCAATCGTTTCGATCTGCTGCAATAGAACGTCTCCGTGTCTGTAGATCATCGTTCCTCCTAAGATTCCGCCACGAGTTGCTGGCGGTAGTTTTCTGTGTCGAACATCCAATCCAAAGCCATGTCGATGGTGGTGAGTCGGGGATCAACCGGAGAGATGTATGCAGCACCCGTAGAAGGGCAGACCATCTTGAGGCACACCATGTGATTCCAATCGTCCAGATTGAGATAGAGCAACGTGTACTCGCCGGATTCGTCCAGGGTCTGTGCGCCTGCCTCTAGAAAGTACCGTTCGAGTCCGAACACCATGATCTTGGCCGAGCGAATCTGTGTATTCTCCTCGGCCATGATTTGCTGGACGGTTAGCTTGCAGCCTCTACGGTTACGAGCTTTCTCTATCCAGTAGCGGAGCCGTGATCGCAGGCGGTTTCTGCCATTGTCCTGCTCGCGGATTTCGCGGCGGAATTCTTCAGCGTCTCCACCGCCTTGAACTGAGCCATCGGCAAGAATGGTCGGGGAATTGGAAAGAACAACTTCAACCGAACCTTTTCTTTCGGCCTTGCTCCAATCGCCGCGAGGGGCGTACCAACGGAAATTCGAAAGAATCGTTGCCTTACGCTCGCCATAAACGGTCCAGGGCTTTGGCAGGTAACGGCTAATCCGATCACGAGTGGTGACGGTATCCCAACCGCCCGTGTTGACCCGGATTCTCCCATCACTGAAAAGGGAAAGAACATCAGTGGCATGTAGCTGGACCGCGATCACCTCGACGTTCACCAGCTTCCGGCCAATCCGCTGTACCTGTTTCCCGCGACGTTTGAGATAGGTGTTGTTCTGGAGCTTGCGGGATTCGTAGCAGCGGCCTTGAAGTTTTGCATTCGCTTCTTGGAAATTCATCACTGAGCCTCCAAGCCAGATTCACGCATGCCCCTAACGAGATTTTCTGCGTAGCGCGGTTCGACGACGAGCGCACCGCCAAAGAACTGAGCATCTGTTTGGACGTTTTGATCTACCCAGGATTTTGCGGAGGGCGATAACAACCGAAAAAGCAGGAGGGAAAAATGATCTTCCACAATGACATCGGGTTCTGACTTTGTGGGGCTGGTACCGGACTGCTTGAATGCATCTCTGGACATTGATAGCTCTCTTTCTGGAAGGGAAAATGTGAGCAACCATTTCAAAAGCATCGCAATCGCAAGCACGCCAACAGCGATCCCGATTGCCAAGAGCCAATGCAAGACCGGATGGTCTCTGTGCAGACGATCAATCCACGCATCAAGCCTGCGTAGTTCTTCATGCCGAGAATTTTCTTTGGGATTCCTATTCCTGATTTTCAACGGGCGCTCCCTTTTAGAGCACCCGTCTTCGGCTTGCGCCGACCGTGGTGGGCCATGTTTCCCTCTCGGGCGTATCTGCCTTTCGGCCTGCCACCGTTTTCACTTAGGATGAGTGCTACGGTTGGCGCGTCCTAACTTCGGACGACTCTTGATACTTCTTAAATATAGTACAGTTAGACGTTTGCGTCAAGTGCGGTTTGACAAGGTGGGCACACCTGAATACACTCTGGCTTGAAATGGTGACGAGGAAAATCCGAACTGTTTTCTACCTGGATAAAGCAGAACGCAAAACGTTCGACAAATTGTCCAAGAAGACTGGTGCTCCTTTGGCCGAGCTACTTCGTAGAGCCGTTGCCATGTATTTGAAAGCGCAGAAGAAAAAGAATTGAGTGTCCTTGGCGCTGAGACGACCGGCCCGACCCCGTCGAAGAATCGCGCACTGAAATAGTTGGGAAGTTTATGCGGAGGTGAGTTTCTGCGTCAGGTTGATTCTAAACCCGCATACGCAAAACCGGCGTATTGATGCACCCAAAATCGTCTCAGCCTCTTACGTCTCGGCCACCCGCCATTATCCACTCTGTGTACGAAGCTCCGTCGCCGGTGGATGTAGGTGACTATGCCGCTGTCGGCAACGGGGCGGTGCCTGACAAGTCAGCTTTTCACTACTTGGGTTCCGGCACAAACTGTCCTGGTTTCCCATGTGCGGCGTATTTCTTTGCTTCGTCCACCATATCACTGCCATCATCTTCACCACCCCAACCATCAGCGCTACAAACCATTCGGTGATGAGTTTCGACGAATTTCTGCTCCTTCAAATCGATCCGCCATGCGTCGATGGTGGTAACCGCTTTGATGCTCCCCTTTCTTACTGCGGTTCCTATGATCACATCGGTTGGCGCTTTAGGATCAAAGCAGCGAAACTCGAAGTCTTTGGCGATCTTCGTTATTTGAATGAGGTCGCGAATTACCCCACAACGTTCAATATCCCCCGTCGGTTGAATTATCATTAAGATTTTAGCCTTAGACAAGCCTCGATAGAGTAGAGTTGTCTTTTGGCTCTTGTCTAACCGCAAGCTGAAATCCGGCTGCTCCGATTGAAGTTCAGGCGCGCAAGGACTTTTCCCAACAAAGCGTTGCCTAAAGTCCTGAGCGTTTGTAATGCTTGTTATTACCAAAAGGCCGCCAAGAACCACTAGGCTTCTCAGTCCGTTCATTTATTCCTCCAGGCTATTGTCCATGCGGACGGATACCCACGGGGAAGCCCGCTCCACCATTAGCGCCTCCAAAATATTGGATGTGGAAGTGCCATCCATCGTTTGAGTTAGGTGAGTTGTACTCCTGCTGAGCATAGCTTCCCCAGCCCGTTCCGTCTGGGTACTTCTGTGGAAAACACTGCTTAAAACACTTGCCAAAAAGGTCCCTCGACAGGCCCGGATTTGTATTGTGGCCAATATCAACCGCATTTCCCCAGAAATGAGGATCGCCTTTTGCTACGCCGTTCTTACTAATAGTTGGCGGATGACCACTCGTTCCGCATGTCACGGTGAGGTCGAGCCCAGCACACTTTTCAAGACAATCGAGCGAATTCTTCAAGCCGGGATTGAGACTACCGCAGTCGCCCTGCTTACATTTCCAGAGGCCGAACGGGTCTCGCCAAAGAACGGGATTCCCGCCGACATAGGAATAAAAAGATGTGAATTCATAGCGTGCCGGGTCTTCGCTTATGAACCTGCCCGCGCTTGGGTCGTAATACCTATTCCTTGAATACTGAAGGCTAGTCTCAGTGTCAAAGTCACGGGCGGTAAAACGAAACGGGTTTGTCACGGAGCCGCTCGAAGCGGCAGGTTTGCCAAAGGAATCAAACTGGTACGTCTGCGCCAGCGTTCCTGCCGTGTTGCTCAAAGAGGTTACAGAGCCAAGCCCATCCAGTTGGTAGTAGCTCGTCGCTCCTGAACGCAACATAGCCAGTGGCTCGTCTATGTTGAGGCCCTGCGCATAGCGAGCGACAACCGTTCCGCTCGCGTTTGTTTCCTCGATGAGATTATCGCTGTCGTAGGCGTAAATGCTTGTGCCGCCAGAAGAAGACTTGTAAATTCTGCCTCCCCACGGGTTGTATTTGAAGCTCACCGTCCCTCCGCTGCCGGGCAGCGTGACGCTGGTAAGGCGGTTCTCGAAGTCCCAGGTGTAGTTGGTGGTCCCTGTTGAGTCCGTCTTCGAGGTCGCGTTGCCGTTGTAATCGTAGGTGTACGTCGCGTTCGAGGTGGAGGTCAATTCATTCGACGTGTTGTTCGTGTAGTTGGCCACACCGAGCGACGTGAGACGATTGCCCACGGGGTCGTACGTATAACTCTCCGTCGTAGTGCCTCCCTGCGCGGCGCTCAGCAACTCGTAGATGTTGTCGTAGCCGTAGTTCGTCGTCACGGCTGTCCTTTGATCCGTTTTCGCCGTCCGATTTCCCGCATTATCCACTGTGTATGTGGCCCCGTCGATGGTACTCCCGGACAGTTGGTGCAAAACGCTTTGCAACCTGGACAGATTGTCATACGCGTAATTGCTCGTGACGCTGTTCGGTCGCGTCGTTTGCGTCCGCCGCGAGAGCGCGTCGTAGCTGAACCCAAAATTCCCCGTCGTGAACGCGCTTGGCGGCGTCAGCGTTTGCAG
>JACXTT010001174.1_pt1 | contig 44279 bp, 40 predicted proteins | sample 9270951 | NCBI WGS metagenome assembly JACXTT01 (sample SAMN15532306, study PRJNA645909) | rock metagenome | isolation source: weathered quartz diorite | place: Puerto Rico | collected 2017-06-21
ACGACGCCGCCGAGCAGGCGCAGGCCGCCCAGGTGGAAGCGGCAGCGGCCGGCGTGGCCGCTGCCGACGCGGCGGAGGCTGCGCTGGCGGAAGCCGACGAACCGCGCCCTTCGCAGGTATTCAAACGCGCCGAACAGGTGGCCGGACGGGCCATCCGCATCACCACCGACGTCGATGCCGCCTCGCGCACCACCCAGACCGCGTTCGGGCTGGCGATGGTGGCCGGCTCCATCCTGCTGTTTCTGCTCAACCTGGTGGTCAGCAAATACACCCTGCTGGGCGTCAAACGCTACTTCCAGATGAACCTGTCCCTGCTCAAGGGTTGACCGGAGTGTCCATGCGTACCTTATTCAAAGTCGGATTCAGCCTGCTGGTGCTGGCCTTCATCCTGATCGGCCTGTCCTACAGCATGCTCAAGGCGCAAGGCGTGCCGGGCGCCTCCAGTTTTACGGGCCGCAGCGTGGAGAGCGAAACGCGGCCGGTCGGCGCCGACATCCAGGTGATCGAACTCGATGGCCCGATCGACCTGACCTTGCGCCAGGGGTCGACGCCGTCCCTGCAAGTGAAGGGCGAGCAGCGCCTGCTCGGCAACGTCGAAACCAGCAGCGGCGGCGACGGCCTGCTGCACATCGGTACCACCGGCATGCTGCTGCACCACCGCCAGCCCCTGCAAGTGGTGCTGGTGCTGCCGGCCCTGCGCGAAATGCGCGTGCGCGGCAGCGGCGACAGCACTGTCAACGGCTTTTCGGGCGACGGCATCAAGGTGCGCATGGAAGGCACCGGCACCATGAAATTCAACGGCCGCTATCGCCAGGTCGATGCCAGCGTGCGCGGCGACGGCGAAGTGGAAATGAACGGCGGCACCAGCGGCAAGGTGGATGCCGCCGTCGAGGGTTCCGGCAAAATGACGGTGGTCGGTTCGGCCGCCGAACTGAAAGCGGTGCTGGCCGGTTCCGGCGAATTGAACGCCCGCCACCTGCGCGCCGACGTCGTCGATCTGACCATGATGGGATCGGGCAGCGCCGTGGTCAACGCCACCCAGCGATTTCAAAGCACCTTGCGCGGCAGCGGCGACGTCGTGGTCGCCGGCAATCCGCGCGAGCGCGCCGTGAACGTCAACGGTTCGGGCGACGTCAGCTACGAGGATTAATGCTTAACCACGCCAGCGCGCCCTGCGCCGCCGCCCGCCCGCTGGCGAAACAGGCCGTCAGCAGGTAACCGCCGGTGGGCGCTTCCCAGTCCAGCATCTCGCCGGCGGCGAACACCCCGGGCAGCGCGCGCAGCATCGAGCCCGCATCCATCGCTTCGAAGCGGATGCCGCCGGCGCTGCTGATGGCTTCATCGATGGGCCGCGCGCGTTTCAATACCAGCGGCAGGCGCTTGATGGCCGCCGCCAGCCGATCCACATCGTTATAGGCGGCCCTGTCCAGGCATTCGTGCAGCAGCCCCGATTTCACGCCCTTGATGCCCAGCCGGCCTTGCAGATGGCTGGCCATCGAGCGGGCGCCGCGCGGGTGCGCCACTTCGGCGTGGACCTTGCCGGCGCTGAAATCGGGCGCCAGGTCGAGCCAGATGGTGGCGCTGCCCTCGGCGGCGATCCTTTCGCGCAGCTCGCCCGACAAGGCGTAAATCAGGCTGCCCTCGACCCCGTGTCCGGTGACGACGAACTGGCCCTTGCGCGCGGGTGTGTGCGCAGTGGCGATGGCCACGGTCAGCAGCGGCGCGCCGGCGTAGCGCTCCTTGAAGTGGCTGCTCCAGTCGACCTCGAAACCGCAATTCGCCGGCGCCAAATCGCGCACTTCCACGCCCTTCTCGCGCAGCGGCGCCACCCAGGCGCCGTCGGAGCCGAGGCGCTTCCAACTGCCGCCGCCCAGCGCCAGGATCACGGCGTCGGCGTGCGCCGTCACCTCGCCGTCGGCCGTCTCGAAGCGCAACGCCGATGGGTCGAAGTTCACGCAGCGGTGGCGCATGTGAAAGCGCACGCCGCCCTCGCGCAGGCGGTGCAGCCATGCCCGCAGCAGCGGTGCTGCTTTCATCTCCAGCGGGAACACGCGGCCCGAGCTGCCGATGAAGGTGTCGATGCCAAGGCCGTGGATCCACTCGCGCACCGCATTCGCATCGAACTGCCCCAGCCAGCTTGCCACTTCCTGCTCGCGTTCGCGATAGCGCTTGTTGAAAGCGGCGCTGGCTTCGGAATGGGTGATGTTCATGCCGCCCTTGCCGGCCAGCAGAAACTTGCGGCCCACCGAGGGCATGGCGTCGTACACATCGACTTGGACGCCGGCTGCGGCCAGCACCTCGGCCGCCATCAGGCCGGCCGGACCGCCGCCGATGACGGCGACTTTTGCTTTTATTGGAGAACTCGTCGAAAAAATCATGGCCGCATTGTAGTGCACGCGGCCGGCCAAAATAAAATGTAAAGCTTACTTGACACCCGATTTCGACCTCGCTAATATGTAAAGCGTACTTTACAACGGGGAGCTTGGAAATGGAACGGGGAATCAAGGAAAAACAGATTCATGGGATCTACCGGCGCGAGCTGGCGGTGGCCATTGTCGTCTACATCGTCCTGCTGTTCGGCGCGATCAGGCTGGCGCGACCCATGGAGGACGGCATCCTGCGCACGGCGCTGCTGGTGTCGCCGATGATCGGCTTCGGCCTGATGATACGGGCGATCATCCGCTTCGTCGCCCGCATCGACGAGTATCAGCGCATGCGCCTGCTCGAGACGTTTTCGATCGCCATGGCCATCACTGGCGCCGTCACCTTCACTTACGGCTTTCTCGAAACGGCGGGCTTTCCGAAGATTTCGATGTTCGCCGTGTGGATGGTGATGGGGACCTCCTGGGGGCTGACCGCCATTGCGCGCCGGCTGCTGGACCGATAAGACCATGAACAACATCATCCGCCAGCTGCGCGCCGACCAGGGCTGGAGCCAGGCCCACCTGGCCGACCTGCTCGACGTCTCGCGCCAGACCATCAACGCCCTCGAAACGGGGCGCTACGACCCTAGCCTGCCGCTCGCTTTTGCGATTTCGCGGCTGTTCAGCAAGACCATCGAAGAGATTTTTCAACCCGATCAGGAGTCCGCATGAAAACCATCGTTCTAGCCGCAGCTCTCGCCCTGTCCCTGCCCGCCTTCGCCGCCGACCCACCGGTGGCGCCCGTGGCGAACCGCTTCGCCGCCAGCATCGCCCCCGCCGAGCGCTTCGAATCGGGCATCCTTGCGGTCGAACGCCACGGCAGCCGCGGCACCCCGCTGATCTTGGTGCCGGGCCTGGGCAGCGGCTCGTGGGCGTGGCAGGACACCGTGCGCCGCTTCAAGGCCGACCATGTCATCTATGTCGTCACCCTGCCCGGCTTCGACGGCCGCCCCGCCGCCGCCGGCCCCGTGTTCGAACAGGCGCGCGACGCTCTGCGCCAACTGATTATCTCTCGCAAAATCGACCGGCCCGTCCTGGTCGGCCACAGCCTGGGCGGCACCTTGTCGATCGCCCTGGCCGAAACCGATTCGAAACTGCTGCGCGGCGTGGTCGCCATCGACGGCCTGCCGGTAATGCCGGGCTCCGAGCAGACTCCGCCCGCCATGCGCGGCCAGATGGCGGCGGCCATCAAGGCGAGGATGAGCGGCGCCGACCGCAGCCAGTTCGCGGCGCAGCAACAGCAATACATGCGCGGCATCGGCGTCACCGACCTGCCCACCGCCGACGAACTGGCCAAACTGTCGGCGCGCAGCGATCCGGCCGCGGTGGTCGACATCATGGCCGAAGTGCTGCAGCAGGATTTGCGCGCGGGGCTGCCGGATATCGCCGTGCCGGTGCTGCTGGTGGCGCCCTTTTTCGAAGCCGACGCCAGCCAGCGGGGCCTGACGCAGCCGATGGTGAAGGAGTACTACACCTCGCTGATGGCCGGCACGCCCCGGCTGACGGTGACGTCGATCGCGCCGTCGCGCCATTTTGTGATGTTCGATCAGCCGGACGAGCTGGCGGCGGCCTTGCAAGCCTTCATCAAGCCCTTGTAAACACAGCAGATTTTCTCGGCAAGGCAAGGTTTTTGAAGTCCCCGTCATGGTATCTTGCGACTTTCCAATACTGAAAGTCTGTCATGCGGATTCGTGCCTTGCTGGCCATTTGTCTGTTGAGCGTATCTCCGCTGGCGCTTGCCGATATGGAGTATCACGGTTTTCACATCGACGATCGCCAGCTGGAGGCCGGCCAGCGCGAGGCCTTCACCGCCTCGATCCACGAGCAGCTCGACGTCGTCGAAAAGGCCGGCGTACCGCCCGCCATGCTGGCCTTCTTCAAGCAGACCCGCATCGCGGTGGACCCTGCCATCAAGGGCAATCCCGGCGTATTCCGCGGCGATGGCGGTGCCGGCGCCGTGTTTGTCCGGCCCGAGCCCTTCCCGGCCAATAAGCCTATCCTGCTGCACGAACTGCTGCACGCCTACCACTTCAATGTGCTGGGACTGCGTAACGGCGCCATCGGCGCCGGCTTCGACGCCGCCAGCGCGCCTGGCATCTACCCGCCACCATTTCACCGCGCCCACTTCCTGGAGAACGCCAAGGAGTATTTCGCGGTGACGGGAACGATTTATCTGGTGGGGACGATCCAGCAGCCACCATTCAATTGCGCCGTGCTGGCGAAGAACGATGCGGCGTATCTGGCGTTTTTGGCGGCGACCTTCGGTCCGCACGAATGTCATTAGCAGGGCGGCCGGCGCCGTCGGACAAGCGCATGCGCTTGTGTCCCCGGTTTGGGTCTGAAGCAAATTCAGTGTGAAATGGGCAGCCGGTGCGTAGACCGGCATCCTTTTCCAGACGATGCTGGCGAGGCCAAGATGGGACAGGCTGTGCGCGTTTTCGCGCGTGCCAATATCGGTCCTAGTACCGCCGCGCTTATTTCAGCAGTTCCGTCAGCACCCGGCCCTCCGACCCCGCCGGCGGCCGCACCTTCAAAAGATGCGCCAGGGTGGGCGCCAGGTCCACCACTTCCGCGTACTGGCCGTAATCGCCCGCCTTGATCCACTTCGGCCCCATCATCAACAGCGGCACATTGGTGTCGTACGCATACGGCGTGCCGTGCGACGAGCCGGTACTGCCGCTGCCGAAGAACACATACGGTTTAGTGACCACCATCAGGTCCCCGGACAGCTGGCGGTGCCAGGCGCGCCGCATCAGCAGGTCCATGCGAGTCCCCGTCGCGCCACCGGATTCGAACTGCGAGCGGGTATAGACGTTGGCCACGCCCGGCTGGTCGAGCAGAAAGCGCGCGGCCTCCGTTTCGACGGCGGCGCGCGCCACGCCCTTCTTGTCGATTTGCGGATAGTCGAGGTACAAATTCGGTACCGAGGCGGCACGCACCGCTTTCGAGAGGCCAAACTTCGCCGCCAGGTGCGCATTCAGATCGGCCACCAGCTTTTTCGACGGGATGCGCATGGCGTCGATATGGCGCGCCTGCGAAAATTCGGGCGAGTTGGTAAAACCGTGATCGGCGGTCAGCACGACCACAAAATTGTCCTTGCCGACCCGCTTGTCCAGATAGCCGAAAAAATTTGCCAGCATGCGGTCGAGGCGCTGCAAGTGGTCGTGCGACATCTTGCTCTCGGGGCCGTACTTGTGGTTGACGTAGTCGTGCGCCGACAGGCTCACGCCCAGCAGGTCGGGCACGCCGGCCGGATTGCGTCCCAGGTTTTCGCCTTCCACCGCCGCCTTGGCAAACTCCAGGGTCAGCTCATCGAGGAAGGGACTGGTCTTCAGCTTCAAATAATAATCGCCGTCGCGCGCGCCGTTCTTGCTGTCCATCGTCAGCGGAAAACGGTTTTTCAATTCGGGGATGGCGCTGTCCGGCGCGTCGCCCGCGTAGGCAGCATCGGCAAGCAGCGGCGTCCAGCTCTTGCCGTAGTAGCGGTCCTGCGGTTTGGCAGCGGCGTAGGTCTGGACCCACTGCGGGTGCGCCTTCATGTAATACGTGCTGCTGGCGAAATTGCCGCTGCCTTCCATGTACATATAGGCGGTGCCGGTTTTCCCGGCCAGCAGGATCGCGCCGCGGTCCTTGCCCGACACCGTCACCACCCTGGCGGCGTCGCCGGTGGCGTAGCGCAGCTGGTCGCCCAGGGTGTCGACGCGCAGATTCTTCGGCGAGGTGCCGTCGTCCGCCTTGGTGGTCTCGCCGATATAGCTGTTGGCGCGGTCTTCCGTGCAGTACACCGATTCGCCGGTGGCCGGGTCGATCCAGTTGTTGCCGATGATGCCGTGCTGGTAGGGATAGGCGCCCGTCAAAACGGCCGAGTGGCCGACCGCGGTGACGGTGATCCCGTGTGCCTGGTGGGCGTTGCTGAACGAGGCGCCCGACTCCAGCAGCCGGCGAAAACCGCCCTCGCCGAACTGTGCGCGGTAGCGCGTCACCTGCTCGTTGGGCAAGCCATCGACCACCATTACCACCACCAGTTTCGGTTGCGCCGGCGAAGTGACAGTCACGGGGGCGGCGCCGGCGATCAGCGGCAGGGCCAACACGAACAGCGGCAGGGTTTTGGCGGAAAAAGGCATCGGGCGCGGGATAGCTGGTAAAAAGGTTGGACTACCTTAATGGAGCCACGCCCGCCGGTCAATATCGGCATAAGGCGCGCAATCAAGCGCCCATCTGCGGCAGCGACGCCATCAAATCCGAAAAGCGTTCGCCCTGGATCATCACGTGGTCGCGCGCGAGCCGCGCCGCCAGCTCGCCGTCGCCGCCGACGATGGCGTCGACCAGAGCGCCGTGCTCGGCGAACGAGGCCGGCACCCGGTCGCGCACGCGCAGCTGCAGGCGGCGATACGGCCGCAGGCGGCGCGACAGGGCCAGCGCCTGTTCGATCAAAAAGGCATTGTGGCTGCCGCCGTAGATGGCATGGTGAAAAGCCTCGTTTTTATAGTAATAGTCGTCCGAGTCGACGCTGACGCTGGCCGCCTCGCAGGCCAGGTGCACGGCGCGCAGCTGCTCGCGCTCGGGCGCCGTCATGCGGCGGGCACCCAGCCGCGCACACACCGCTTCCAGCTCCGACATCATCTCGAACATCTCGACCAGCTGGCGCGGCCCCAGTTCCGCCACCACCGCGCCGCGCCGCGGCCGGATCACGACCAGGCCCATCGAGGCCAGCTGGATCAGGGTTTCGCGGATCGGCGTGCGCGACACGCCGAAGCGGGCAGCCAGCTCCGTCTCGTCCAGGTGGGTGCCGGGCGGCATGGTGCCGACCGCGATCATTTCCTCGATCGACTCGCGCAACTGGGCGGAACGGCTGCTCATGGGATTTGTGTGCTTTCTGACATTATGCTTGACATTGTATTTTTTAAGTTTAGTCTTGTATACATAAAAAGCCAGGCAAAACAATTGCCGGCGACCGAAGACCCGTTTGACCGAACGCGGTATGGCCGCGTTGCGGAACACTCACCCATCTTGGAGGATGACAATGACCAACACCGCCCGCCGCGCTTTCGTAACCGCTTTCGGCGCCCTCGCGAGCAGCCCCCTGTGGATCAACAATGCCTTCGCCCAGAGCGCGACGACCTTGAAGATCTCACACCAATTCCCCGGCGGCACCGTCGCCGAAGGCGATTTCCGCGACCGGCTGTGCCGCATGTTCGCCGCAGAGGTGGAAAAACGCAGCAAGGGCAGCCTCAAATTCGAGATCTATCCCGGCTCCTCGCTGATGAAGACCAATTCGCAGTTCGCCGCCATGCGCAAGGGCGCGCTCGACCTGGCGCTGGTGCCGCTGGCGTACGCGGGCGGCGAAGTCCCGGAAGTGAACATCGGCCTGATGCCCGGTCTGGTCACCTCCTACGACCAGGGCTACGGCTGGAAGAACGCCGAAGTGGGCAAGGAGCTCAATCGCATTCTGCTCGAAAAGGGCATCGTGCTCATTTCATGGATCTGGCAGGCCGGCGGCGTGGCCTCGCGCACCAAGCCGATCATCCACCCGGAAGACGCCAAGGGCATGAAGGTGCGCGGCGGCTCGCGCGAAATGGACTTGATGCTCAAGGCCGCCGGCGCCGCCGTGGTCAACGTGCCGTCGAATGAAATCTACGCCTCCATGCAGACCGGCGCCATCGAAGCGGCGCTGACCTCGTCCACCTCGCTGATTTCCTTCCGCCTGGAAGAAGTGTCGAAAGCACTGACCACGGGCCGCAACGGCGCCTACTGGTTCATGTTCGAGCCCCTGATGATGTCGAAGAGCGTGTTCGACAAGCTGACCAAGGAGCAGCAGGCGATGATCATGCAGGTCGGCGCCGACCTGGAAGCGTTCGGCCGCAAAGCCGCGCAGGCCGATGACTCGGCCGTTGCCGCCGTCTACACCAAGGCGGGCGCCAAGGTGGTCGATCTGAATCCGGACATCGTCAAAAAATGGCAGACCATCGCCCGCGCCAACGTGTGGAAGGATTACGCCGACAAGAACGCCAACTGCGCCAAGCTGCTGGCGCTGGCCGAGAAGACTTTGTAAGGAAACGCCATGAGCCACGGCTTCGAGGCCGCACCCGCCAAGGGGCCGGCAGTCCCCGACCAGCCGGCGCTGGCCGGCTTTTCTCGCCTGCTGGACGGTTTCAACACCCTGTTGCTGCGCATGTCGATGGCAGCGCTGGTTGTCACCGCCCTGATCCTCACCTACTCGGTGGTGGTGCGTTATTTTTTCAAGACGCCCACCGACTGGCAGGACGAAGCCTCGGTGTTCATGCTGGTCGGCGCCACCTTCTTTTGTACCGCCTACGTGCAGTCGTATCGGGGCCACATCGGCATCGAGGCCTTGTCCTCGATACTGCCCGCACGCGTCAACGCCGTGCGGCTGTTTTTCGTCGACCTGGTCTCCTGCCTGTTCTGCGCCTTCTTTTCATGGAAGTCGTGGGCACTGTGGCACGAGGCCTGGGTCGACGGCATGACGACATCGTCGACCTTCGCCCCGCCCCTGTGGATCCCCTACGCCATGATGGCCTTCGGCATGAGCCTGTTGACCCTGCAAATCCTGGTGCAGGTGCTCACCCACCTGACCAACAAGCGCGTCACCAAAGACCAGATGAAAACCCACCCTGAACGGAGCCTGCCTTGAGTCCCCTCACCCTGGGCGCCCTGTACGGCGTGGTCACCCTGATCGTCATGTTTTCCGGGATGCCGATCGCATTCGCATTGGGCGTGGTGGCGACCGGATTCATGTATTTTTTCATGCCGGCGTCCTCGCTCGACACGGTGACGCAAAACGTCTACGAAGAGATGGCCTCGATCACCCTGCTGTCGATTCCCCTGTTCATTTTGAAAGGAGCGGCAATCGGCAAGTCGCCGGCCGGTAAAGACCTGTATTCGGCCATCCACACCTGGCTGCACAAGGTGCCGGGTGGCCTGGGCATCGCCAACGTGTTCGCCTGCGCCTTGTTCGCGGCAATGGCCGGTTCCAGCCCTGCCACCTGTTCGGCGATCGGTTCAGCGGGCATTCCCGAGATGCGCAAACGCGGCTACTCTCCCGGTTTCGCCGCCGGCATCATCGCCGCCGGCGGCACCCTCGGCATCCTGCTGCCGCCGTCCATCACCATGATTTTGTATGCGGTGGCGGCCGAGCAGTCGCTGGGAAGATTGTTCCTGGCCGGGATCGGCCCTGGCCTGCTGCTGGTCGGCCTGTTCGCCGGTTACGCCGTCTACCGGGCACGCAAAGAGTACGCGCTGGCCAAGGCGATCTATGAGGGCGGCGGCGCCAAGTCGGCCTACCTGGACAACGAGCACTACACCCTGCGCCAGAAAGTGGAAATGCTGCCGCGCGTGCTGCCCTTCGTGATCCTGCTGATCGGCGTGATGGTGGCGCTGTACGGCGGCTTCGCCACGCCGTCGGAAACGGCGGGCCTCGGCGCCTTGCTGGCGATGGTGCTGATCGCCATCGTCTACCAGGTATGGCGGCCGCGCGACCTGGCGCCGATTCTGACCTCGACCATCAAGGAGTCGACCATGCTGCTGCTGATCATCGGCATGTCGCTGTTCTACTCCTATGTGATGAGCTATCTGCACATCAGCCAGTCGGCGGCGCAGTGGGTGGTCGACATGCATCTCTCGCGCTGGCTGCTGCTGGCGGTGATCCTGCTGATGGTGATCGTGTTCGGCTTCTTCCTGCCTCCCGTATCGATCATCCTGATGACGGCACCGATCATCTTGCCGCCTTTGAAAGCGGCCGGTTTCGATCTGATCTGGTTCGGCATCGTCATGACGGTGGTGATGGAAATGGGCCTGATCCACCCGCCGGTGGGCTTGAATATTTTTGTGATCAAGAATATCGCCCCCGATATCCCCTTGAAGGATGTGATCTGGGGCGTGATGCCTTTCGTCGGGCTGATGTTCGTCGCGGTGATCTTGCTGTGCGTGTTCCCGCAGATCGCCACCAGCCTGCCGAATATCCTGATGGGTGTGAAATGAAGGTGTGGAATACGCTGGCGCAGAATCGCGATGCACGGCTGGCGCGCGCGGCGTCCTCGCTGGCCGGCGCGCTCGACGGCAAGGGGGTGCCGCGTGCGCGCCTGGCGGACCTGCTGCACAGCGTGATCGAATCGGGCGACCGCGTTTGCCTGGAAGGGAACAACCAGAAGCAGGCCGATTTTCTGGCCAAAGCGCTGGCCGCGCTCGATCCCGCCCGCGTCAACCACCTGCACATGCTGCAATCGGTGCTGGCCCTGCCAGAGCACCTCGATGTGTTCGAACGGGGCGTTGCGGACCGGCTGGATTTCTCCTTCTCCGGTCCGCAGGCGGGCCGGGTAGCCAAACTGGTCGCCGCCGGCAAGCTCAATATCGGCGCCATCCACACCTACCTCGAGCTGTTCTCCCGCTATTTCATCGACCTGGCGCCGCGCGTGTGCCTGGTGGCGGCCGAAGCGGCCGACCGCCACGGCAACCTGTACACGGGGCCGAACACGGAAGACACCCCGGCCATCGTCGAGGCTACCGCTTTTAAAAACGGCATCGTCATCGTGCAGGTGAACCGGATTGTCGACGTGCTGCCGCGCGTGGACATCCCCGGCGACTGGGTTGATTTCGTCGTTCAGTCGCCCGACCCCTACTACATCGAACCGCTGTTCACCCGCGATCCCGCCTTGATCTCGGAAATCCAGGTCTTGATGGCGATGATGGCCATCAAGGGCATTTACGCCGAGTATGGCGTGCAAAGGCTCAACCACGGCATCGGCTTCGACACCGCCGCCATCGAACTGCTGCTGCCGACCTACGCCGAGTCGCTGGGGTTGAAAGGCAAAATCTGCCGCCACTGGGCCCTGAATCCCCACCCTGCCCTGATTCCCGCCATCGAAGCGGGCTTTATCGAGTCCGTCCACTCCTTCGGCTCGGAGCTGGGCATGGAAGAGTACATCCGCGCGCGCGCCGACGTCTTCGCGGTGGGGCCGGACGGCAGCATGCGCAGCAACCGCGCCCTGTGCCAGGCGGCCGGCCACTACGCGTGCGACATGTTCATCGGTTCGACCCTGCAGATCGACATGCAGGGCAATTCATCGACGGCGACCGTGGGCCGCATCGCCGGTTTCGGCGGCGCCTCCAACATGGGCGCCGACGCGCGCGGCCGGCGGCACGCCAGCCCCGCGTGGCTGAAGGCGGGCCAGCAGGCGCGCGGCGACAGCAAGCAAATCCCCCGCGGGCAAAAGCTGGTGGTGCAGATCGTCGAAACTTTCAGGGAGCACATGCAGCCGGCTTTCGTGGAAAAACTCGATGCCTGGGAACTGGCCGAACAGGCAGGATTCGCCATCCCGCCGGTGATGATCTACGGCGACGACGTCACCCACATCCTCACCGAGGAAGGCATCGCCAACCTGCTGCTGTGCCGCGGGGAGGAAGAGCGCGAGCAGGCGATCCGCGGCGTGGCCGGCTACACGGCGGTGGGCCTGGCGCGCGACAAGCGCATGGTGGAAAATCTGCGCGACCGCGGCGTCATCACCCGCGCCGAGGACATCGGCATCGACAAGCGGCTCGCCACGCGCGATCTGCTGGCGGCCCGCAACATGAAAGACCTGGTGCGCGCCTCGGGCGGCTTGTACGAGCCGCCGCGCCGCTTCAGGAACTGGTAAGGCTTGATTTACAAAGGAACATCGATGGAAACCCTGCATTACCATTTCGAAGGCGGCCGGCGTGCTCTGCCCGCCGCCGCCACCGTGGTCGGCGTGGTCGGTTCCGGCAACCTGGAAGTGCTGATCGAATCGGCGCCCGAGAATGGCGCCTGCACCATCGCGGTCACCACGGCGGCGATCGGCTTCGGCGCCACCTGGCAAGCGGTGATGAACGACTTCCACCACAAATGGCAGCTGAAGGACACGCGCATCGCCATCAACGACATGGGCGCGACACCGGCGGTGGTCAGCCTCCGACTCGACCAGGCGGTAGAGACGATGATGGGAGCGGCATCATGACGGCCAGTTTTCAGGAAGCCACCGCGCGCCAGCGCATCGCCGGCCTGTTCGACGCCGGCAGTTTCACGGAATTTCTGCCGCCGTCTTCGCGCATCACCAGTCCCCATCTCGGCCAGCTCGATGCGCCGGTGGCCTTCGACGATGGCGTCGCGGTCGGCAAAGCCACCTTGGAAGGCACGACAGTGTTCGTCGCCGCCCAGGAAGGCGGCTTCATGGGCGGCGCGGTGGGCGAAGTACACGGCGCCAAGCTGGTGGGCCTGTTGCGCCGCGCGGTCATCGAACAAGCCGCCGCCGTCATCCTTCTGCTCGAATCGGGCGGCGTGCGCCTGCACGAAGCCAACGCCGGACTGATCGCCGTCTCCGAAGTGATGCGCGCCGTGCTCGATGCGCGCGAGGCGGGCGTGCCGGTGATTACCCTGGCCGGTGGCGCCAACGGCGTATTCGGCGGCATGGGCATCGTGGCACGCTGCACCAACACCATCATCATGTCGGAAGAAGCACGGCTGGCCATGTCCGGGCCGGAAGTGATCGAGACCGCCGCCGGCGTGGAGGAATTCGACTCGCGCGACCGCGCCCTGGTGTGGCGTACCACTGGCGGCAAACACCGTTATCTGTTGGGCGACTGCCAGGTGCTGGTGGCCGATTCGATCGCCGCTTTTCGTGCGGCCGCCATCGAGGCGCTCGCCGGCGCGCGCGGCCAGTCTAGCGCCTTGAGCCTGGAAGGACTCGAGGCCGAGCAAGCCATGCTGGCTTCGCGCATCGAGCGCTTCGGCGGCGCGCGCGACCCGATCGACATCTGGCGCCACATGGGCTTCATCAAACCGCAGTCGCTGCCGTTGATGGAAGCGGCGGAGTTTGTCGCCACCGCCGCCGGCGTGCGCGAAGGAGGTGCGTGATGGACTGGCGCTCATTGGCCGATGCCCTGTTCCCGGCCGGGCACATGATCAGCGAGACGGACAATTTTCTCGGCGGCGAAGGCCGCATCGAGGACTACACCATAGCCGTGGTCGGCACCACCGGCCACGCGCCGATCGGCGTCGAAATCGCCCTGGCGCAGGCGCAGGCCATTTTGAACGTGGTGCGCGAGCATCCGGGCCGGCCCATCCTGCTGCTGGTCGACACCCAGGGCCAGCGACTGCGCCACCGCGACGAGATGTTGGGCATCAACAGCTACATGGCCCACCTGGGCAAATGCGTGGACCTGGCGCGCCGCCGCGGCCACCGCATCATCGGCCTGGTGTACGACCAGGCGCTGTCGGGCGGTTTTATCACCAGCGGGCTGATGGCCGATGGCTGCTACGCCCTGCCCGACGCCACCATCCGCGTGATGGGTTTGCCGGCGATGGCGCGCATCACCAAGGTGGCGGAAGAACGCCTGACCGAACTGGCCAAATCCAACCCGGTGTTCGCGCCCGGCCCGGAAAACTACGAGCGCATGGGCGGCCTGCAGGGGATCTGGCGCGGCGATCTGGCGCAGCAGTTGAAGGAAGCGCTGGGCGCATCGAACGCCGGCGACGTGCGCGCCGCGCTGGGCCAGGCACGCGGCGGCAGGATGCTGGCGCAGCGGGTCATAGCCGCCATCGTCGCGGGGAACGACGCACTGGCGCCATGAACGAAGTATTCAGTCGTCACGATCTGGTCTGGCTGACGGCGAGCGGCTGGGACGCGTGCGAGGCCGCCGCGGCGGATCCCACTGCGCTCGCACGCTGGCGCGCGATGGACTGGCCGGCGGTGGTGCGGCGCCGCGAGGAGGGATTGGGCTGCGACAGCGTGAGCCTCGGCCTGCCTTTGCCACCCGCTGCCGACGGCAGCAAACAGCGCTGCGCGATCCAGGTGCCGATTGCCTGCGTCTCCCGCCGCCAGGCGCCGCTGCGCTTGAACGCGCTGGCGGACATCGTTCCCATGCACTGGCGCGCGCCACTGGCTGCCCTGCTTGCCGATGGCGCGAAAAATAGCTGCGCCTTGTCGGTGTTCGGCTCCGCCGCCATGCAAGCGCTGACCGGGTCGAGCTATCTGACAGCGCAATCGGACCTCGATCTGCTGCTGCATCCCCGCAGCCTGGCCGAACTGCACGCCGGACTGGCCATGCTGCTGCGCCACGCCGGTGCCCTGCCCCTGGACGGCGAGATCGTCTTTGCCGGCGGCGCCGCGGTCTCGTGGAAGGAGTGGGCGGGCAGCGGCGAACGGGTGCTGGTCAAGCACATCGACGGCGTGCGGCTGGCGCTCAAGGCCGAGCTTTTGCTGGCCCTGGCGGCGCCATGAAGCTGCTTGCCGAAAGTACGCTTCGTACTGCCACCGTGCCGGCGCCGGATCAGGGCTACGCGGTGGAGGCGGCGCGCCAGGCGGTCGGCTGCCTGCACGCCGAATTGATCCTGTATCCGAAGCCCGGCCTGGTTTCCCTGGTCGACAATGGCAGCCACACGGACATGAACGCCGCCACCTTCATGCGCAGCCTGTTCGCGTTGCGCCATTATTTCGCTGCCATCTGCCGCGCCGGCGCGCAAGCCGTACCGTTTTCAGACCTGCGCCGGCTGGGCATGGCCGCCGAACGCCGCATGCTGGCTGCCACCGGCGGCGTCAACACCCATCGCGGCGCCATTTTCAGCATCGGCTTGCTGTGCGCGGCCTGCGGTCTCGCGCGCGCGCGTGCCATGCCGGTCAATGCGGCCGGCCTGCGCGCATTGCTGTTGATCGAATGGGGAGCGGCCTTGGCCGCGCATGCCCAGGTAATCGAGCGAAGCAGCCACGGTTTGCTGGTCGCCGAGCGCCATGCGGCCAGCGGCGCCCGCGAAGAAGCGGCGCTCGGCCTGCCCTCGGTGTTCGAAGTCGGCCTGCCCGCCTTGCGCGCCACCTTGCTCGCCGGCCGCGGCATGCGCGCCGCACGCGTCGACTCTTTGTTCGCGCTGATGGCCCATGTCAGCGACACCAATGTGCTGTATCGCGGCGGACCGGATGGCGCCGCGCTGGTGCGCGACACCGCGCGCGCTTTCATCGATGCCGGCGGCACGGCCAATCCCGGCTGGATGGAGACAGCCGTGGCAGCGCACCGCGCCTTCGTCGCGCGGCGCCTGTCGCCCGGCGGCGCTGCCGACCTGCTGGCGGCCAGCTGTTTTGTGCATGGGATCACATGGTGAGCGCGCGCCTGTTGCTGCTGTGCCCCGGCCAGGGCGGCCAGCACGAAGCCATGAACGACATGGCGCTCGCCGACTCCCAGGCCGCCGCCTTCCTCGGCCGGCACGCCCTGCCGGCCGGCTCGCTGTTCGACAACCTGGTGGCGCAACCGGCCGTGGTCGCGGCCACCCTCGCCATGTGGCTGGCCCTGCGCCCCCGCCTTGCGGCCCTCCGTCTGGCGCCGGCGCTGGTAGCCGGTTACAGCGTGGGCGAATTATCTGCGTGGAGCGTGGCCGGTGCGCTTGACGCCGACGATGCCGTCGCCCTGGCGCACGCCCGCGCAAGGCTGATGACCGCGGCGACGGCGGACAGCGCGCAGACCCTGGCCGCGATCGGCGGCTTGCCGCTGGCGCGCATCGAAGGCATCGTCGCCGCCCACGGCTACGCCATCGCCATCGTCAATGGCGCAGACAGCTGCGTAGCGGGCGGGTATTTGCGGGATTTGGCGGCGTTGCAGGCGCAGGTCGAAGCGGCCGGTGGCCGCTTGCAGCATCTGCCGGTGACGGTGGCAGCGCACACGGCGCTGTTATCGAAGGCCGTGCGGCCGTTCGCCGATCTGCTGTCGGCAACGCCGTTTGCTGGCTTGATCTGCCCGGTGCTGTCCGGTGTCGACGCAGTCGCCATCCGCGGCATCGGTGAAAAGGCGCTGGCCATCGACGCTTTGTCGCGTCAGCTGGCGGCGGCCATCCGCTGGGCCGACTGCATGGATGCGGCGGCGGAAGCGGGCGTCACCATCGCGCTCGAACTGGGCCCGGGCGCAGCACTATCGCGCATGCTGCAGGGACGCCATCCGCAGGTCGCCTGCCGCTCGGTGGCGGAGTTTCGCAGTATTGACGGAGTGCTGAAATGGCTGGAGCGGCAGGCGGATTTGGCGTAGGCGAAAAAGTCAGCCGCCCGTCACCGGCGGAAAAAACGCCACTTCCGCCCCTGCTTCCACCTTCTGCTCAGGCCCGCACATGGCCTGGTTGTAGGCCATGCGCAGCGGTTTGTCGGTACCGAGGGCTTCGTCCCACTTGCCGCCACGGGCGGCCAGGTGGGTGCGGATGCCGCCGATGGTGTCGATGCCATCGGGGATGGTGGCGTTTTCATGAGAGATGTCGAGCGTTTCGCGCACGCTGGCGAAGTAGCGAAGTTTGATATTCATAAGTCCTAGTAAAGCAGTTCGCTGAAGGGGATGAAACGGACCATGTCGCCCCGCGCGATGGCCTGGCCGGGCGGATTGTCGATCAAGCCGTCGGCCCAGACGGTGGAGGTGAGCACGCCCGAACCCTGGTTGGCGAACAGATCGAGCCCGCCCTCGCCGTTGTAGCGCGCCCGTAAAAATTCATTGCGGCGGTCGGCCTTCGGCCAGTCGAAATCGGCGCGCAAGGCGAAGGCGCGGGCCGGCGCCGGATCGGCCACGCCCTGCTGGCGCAAGATGAAGGGCCGCACGAACAGCATGAAGGTGATCAGGCTGGAGACGGGGTTGCCAGGCAGGCCGATGAAAAAAGCGCTGTCGCCAGCGGATTTGTTCACTTCGCCGAACGCCAGCGGCTTGCCCGGCTTGACGGCGATCTGCCACATGTTCAGGCGCCCTTCCGCTTCCACCGCCGGCTTGATGTGATCTTCCTCGCCGACCGACACGCCGCCCGAGGTGATGATCAGATCATTGTCCTGGGCGGCCGCGCGCAAGGTGGCACGGGTGGCGTCCAGGGTGTCGGGCACGATGCCGAAATCGGTGATGACGCAGCCGAGGTTTTCCAGCTGCGCGCGCAAGGTAAACCGGTTGGAGTTGTAGATGGCGCCGGGTGCGAGTACGCCGCCCGGCGCTTCGCCCGGCATGGTCAGCTCGTCGCCGGTGAAAAAGACGGCCACGCGCAAGCGGCGCAGCACGGGCAGGCTGGCCAGGCCGACGGAGGCGGCCAGTCCCAGTTCCTGGCTGCGCAGGCGGGTGCCGGCGGCGAGGATGGTGGCATCCTGGCAAATATCCTCGCCGGCGCGGCGTATCCACTCCCCTGCTGGCGGCGCATGGTTGATGGTGACCGTGCCGTCATCGTGCGCGGCGCACTGCTCCTGCATGACCACGGCGTCGGCGCCGGGCGGAATCATGGCGCCGGTGAAAATGCGGGCGGCACAGCCGGGTTCCAAAGGCATGCCGACCTGGCCGGCGGGTATGCGCTGGCTGACCGTCAGGCGCGCGGTGCCGCTCGCGCAGTCGCCCGAGCGAACGGCATAGCCATCCATCTGCGTGTTGTCGGCCGACGGCACGTCGATGGTCGATTTTTGCGCGGCTGCCAGCACGCGGCCGTTGGCGGCCAGGGTGGCGATGGTCTCCACCTCGGTGACGGGACGCACGGCGGCGAACAGGAAGTCGAGCGCCTCCTTGACACTCAACATGGGCGGGCGGGGAGTTTGCATGGTCATCTTACAGCCCCGTGTGCGCGGCGATGTACGCCTTCATCTGCGCCACGTCGGTGGTCATCAGGGTGAATTTTTGCGGCAGCGATTCGATGTCCTCGAAGCCGGCCGGACGGGGCGCATCCTGGCCCAGCGCTTCCAGGATGGTCTCGTTGAACTTGGCCGCCAGCGCGGTTTCCAGCACGATCATCGGCACCCCTGGCGCCATGAATTGCCTGGCGACGAACACGCCGTCGGCGGTGTGGGTGTCGATGGTGATGTCGTAATCGTCCTGCACGTCGCGGATGGTGGCGACGCGGTCGGCGTGGGTCGAACGGCCGGACTGAAAACCGTATTCGGCCACGCGGGTCCACTCGTCGCCGTCGCTGCCCGGTTTGCCGGACAAATCGAAGCCGCCAGCCGTTTCCACTTTATGAAACAACTCGCGCACCCGCTTGGCGTCGCGTCCCACCAGGTCGTAGATAAAACGCTCGAAATTCGACGCTTTCGAGATGTCCATCGATGGGCTGCTGGTGTGATAGGTCTCGGCCGATTTGCGCACGCGGTAGACGCCGGTGCGAAAAAACTCGTCGAGCACATCGTTCTCGTTGGTGGCGGCCACCAGCTTGTCGATGGGCAGGCCCATCATGCGGGCGATGTGGCCGGCGCAGATATTGCCGAAGTTCCCCGAGGGGACCGTGAACGAGACTTTTTCGTCGTTGCTGGTGGTCGCCGCCAGGTAGCCGCGGAAGTAGTACACGACTTGCGCCACCACGCGCGCCCAGTTGATCGAATTGACGGTGCCGATTTTTTGCGCGGTTTTGAACGGCAGGTCATTCGACACCGCCTTGACCATATCCTGGCAGTCGTCGAACACGCCGTCGACGGCGATGTTGTAGATGTTTTCGTCCTGCAGGCTGAACATCTGCGCCGTCTGGAACGCGCTCATTTTCTTGTGCGGCGAGAGCATGAAGACGCGGATGCCTTGTTTGCCGCGCATGGCGTATTCGGCGGCGCTGCCGGTGTCGCCGGAGGTGGCGCCGAAAATGTTCAGGTGGGCGCCGTCCTTGGCCAGCGCGTATTCGAACAGGTTCCCCAGCAGCTGCATGGCCATGTCCTTGAAGGCCAGGGTCGGGCCGTTCGACAGCGCTTGCAGGACCAGCGACTTGCCGCGGGTTTGCTCCGATCCTGGTTCGAGCACCCGCAGCGGGGTGATGTCCGCAGCTTTTTCACCTTCGCGAACGTTGCGGTACATATCGGCCGTGTAGGTTTTCGTCGTCAGTGCCTTCAGGTCGGCATCGGGAATATCGGTGGCGAACTTGCGCAGGATTTCGTAGGCCAGGTCGGCGTAGGACAACGAGCGCCAGGCGGTGAGTTCTTCGCCACTCACTTGCGGATAGCTTGAAGGCAGGTACAAACCGCCGTCAGGGGCAAGGCCGCCCAGCAGGATGGATGAAAAAGGCTGGGCTTGCGAGCCCGTGTCGGCGCGGGTTGAGACGTATTGCATACAGAGAGTATCCGGTGGACGCTGCGATCGAGCGAATATTATAAGTCCACCGGCTCTTTTTGGCTGGCCTGCGCCAGTTCGGGCCTCAACAAGCGGCGTGATTGACCGTCACCACGTGAATCGCCAGTCCGCCCAGCGAGGTTTCCTTGTACTTGTTGTGCATGTCGGCTCCGGTCTGGCGCATGGTCTCGATGACCGAATCGAGACTGACGAAGTGGGTGCCATCGCCTTTCAAAGCCAGCGAAGCGGCGGTGATCGCCTTGATGGCGCCCATGCCGTTGCGCTCGATGCAGGGAATCTGCACCAGGCCGCCGATCGGGTCGCAGGTCATGCCGAGGTGGTGCTCGATGCCGATTTCGGCGGCGTTTTCGATTTGCTCGTTGGTGCCGCCCAGCGCCGCCACCAGGCCGGCAGCCGCCATGGCGCAGGCCACGCCGACCTCGCCCTGGCAGCCCACTTCGGCGCCGGAGATCGAGGCGTTGCGCTTGCAGAGCATGCCGATCGCCGCGGAGGTGAGCATGAATTCGCGCACGCCCTTGACCGGATCGCTCGGGCGGCAGTCTTCGGCGTAGTAGCGCAGCACGGCCGGGATGATGCCGGCGGCGCCGTTGGTGGGCGCGGTGACCACGCGGCCGCCTGCCGCGTTTTCCTCGTTGACGGCCATGGCGTACAGGCTGACCTGGTGGACGGCGTCATGCGGCAGATCGTTGGCGCGGTTGTCGCCGTTCCTGGCGTCTTCCGACTGCTTCCACAGATTCGCTGCGCGGCGCTTGACGTTGAGGCCGCCCGGCAGCTGGCCGGCGGTGACCAGGCCATGGGCGATACAGTCGCGCATCACGTGCCAGATTTTATCCAGGCCCGCGTCCAGCTCCGCGTCGCTCATGTTGGCGCGCTCGTTCTCGCGCAGCATTTGCGGAATGCTCAAGCCGGTGCGGCGGCCGTGCGCCAGCAGGTGGTCCATGGTGTCGAAAGGGTAAGGCGTGGTGCGTCCTTCGCCTGCGCCTTGGCGTGCCTGCGATTCGCCGGCGGCGTGGATAAAACCGCCGCCCACCGAATAAAACACCCGCTCGATGACGCTGCCGTCGTCGAGTTTCAAAGTAAAACGCATGCCGTTCGGGTGCTCGGGCAACGAGGAATTGCGGTGCCAGACGATGCCGGTCTTCGCCGTAAACGGCACTTCCTTCTCACCCAGCAGGCGGATCACGCCATCGAGTTCGACTTCGGCCAGCATGTCGTCGACCCGGTCGGGATCGACGCCTTGCGGGGTTTCGCCCATCAGCCCGAGAATCACCGCCTTGTCGGTGGCGTGGCCGATGCCGGTCAGGGCCAGCGAGCCATACAGGGCCACTTCGACGCCGACGGCGTGCGACAAGTCTCCCGCTTCGGCCAGGAAGCGGCGTGCCGCCACCATCGGGCCCACCGTGTGCGAGCTCGAAGGCCCGATGCCGATCTTGAAAAGATCGAATACGCTCATGTCCATTGTTGAAGTCTCCCTTATTTTTATTATTTTATGTATCAGGCGGACTGCTTGATGTCGATATTTTTCAGCATGTCGGCCACCATGGCGGCGGTGCCGACCTCCGGCTGCCAGCCCCAGTCTTCGCGCGCCACGCTGTCGTCGAGGCTTTGCGGCCAGGTGACGGCGATGGCCTGGCGGCTGTCGGGCGTATAAGCGATGGCGAAATCGGGACGTACCTTCTGGATCTCTGCAGCCAGCTCGCGCGGGTTGAAGGACACGCCGGCGACGTTGTAGGAGGAGCGGATCTTGACCTTGTCGCTTGGCGCATCCATCAATTCGATGGTGGCGCGGATGGCGTCGGGCATGTAGATCATCGGCAGCGTGGTCTCGGACTCGAGGAAGCAGTCGTAGGTTTCGTTCTTCAGCGCCGAATGGAAAATCGCGATAGCGTAGTCGGTGGTGCCGCCGCCAGGAGGCGACTTGTAGCTGATGATGCCGGGGTAGCGGATCGAGCGCACGTCGACACCGTACTTCGTAAAATAATATTCGCACAGGCGCTCGCCGGCGAGCTTACTGATACCGTAGATCGTGGTCGGATCCATCACCGTGTACTGCGGGGTGTTTTTCGACGGCGTGTTCGGACCGAAGGCGGCGATCGACGAAGGCCAGAACACGCGCAGCGGGGTGCCCGCCTCGCCGCGCTCGCGCGCCACTTCGAGAATGTTCAGCAGGCCGTCCATGTTCAGGGTCCAGGCCTTCAAAGGGGCTTGCTCGCCGGTGGCCGACAGCAGCGCGGCCAGTTGATAGACTTGGGTGATGTTTTCATTGGCCACCAGCTGCGCCAGGCCGGCTTTGTCGAGCACGTCGAGCTGCAGATAGCGTTCCGCCTGGTAGACATTGTTGGTGCCGATGTCGGAGGCGATGACGTTTTGCGCGCCATGCTGCTTGGCCAGCGCGCCGACCAGTTCACTGCCGATCTGGCCGTTGGCGCCGATGATGAGAATACGTTCCATGCTGTGATTACCTGTCTTGTTCAATTAATTTTTGATGATGCCGAGTTCGCGGCCGGCTTGTTCGAACGCTTTCAACACCGTGTCGAGCTGCTCGCGGGTATGCGCCGCCGACAGCTGCACGCGCACGCGCGCCTGCCCCATCGGCACCACGGGGTAGAAGAAACCCGAAAGCAGCACGCCCAGTTCGTACATGCGGGCGGCGAACTGCTGCGCCAGCGGCGCTTCGAACAGCATCACCGGCACCACCGGGTGGATGCCCGGCTTGATGGTGAAGCCGATGCGCTCGATCTCCTTGCGAAAATATGCCGTGTTCTCATGCAGGCGGTCGCGCAGCTCGGTCGAGCCGCCGATGCGCTTCAGGACCGACAGCGAGGCGCCGGCGATCGATGGCGCCAGAGTGTTCGAGAACAAATAGGGACGCGACTTCTGGCGCAACATGTCTATCACTTCCTTGCGGGCGCAAGTAAAGCCGCCCATGGCGCCGCCCAGCGCCTTGCCGAGGGTGCCCGTGATGATGTCGATGCGGCCCATGACGTTGTGGTGTTCGTGGGTGCCGCGGCCGGTCTTGCCCATGAAACCGGAGGCGTGGCATTCGTCGATCATCACCAGCGCGCCGTACTTGTCGGCCAGGTCGCAGATTTCATCGAGCCTGGCGACCGTGCCGTCCATCGAGAAGGCGCCATCGGTGGCGATGACGATGTGGCGCTTGCCGGCGGCGCGCGCACTTGTAAGCTGGGCTTCAAGGTCGGCCATGTCGTTGTTGGCGTAGCGGTAGCGCGCCGCCTTGCACAGGCGGATGCCGTCGATGATGGAGGCGTGGTTCAAAGCGTCCGAGACGATGGCGTCGTTTTCGTCGAACAGGGGTTCGAACAGGCCGCCGTTGGCGTCGAACGCCGCGGCATAGAGGATCGTGTCTTCCATGCCGAGGAAATCGGCGAGCGCGCGCTCCAGCTCTTTATGCACCGTCTGCGTGCCGCAGATGAAACGCACGGAGGACAGGCCATAACCGTATTTTTCGGTCGCTTCGATCGAGGCTTGCTGGGTTTGCAGGTCGCCGGCCAGGCCCAGGTAGTTATTCGCACACATATTGATCAGGTGGCGGCCGTCGGCGCCCGTCACTTCCGCGCCCTGGCGCGAGGCCAGCACCCGTTCCGGCTTGTACAGGCCCTGTTCGCGCAGGGTGTCGAGGCTGGTCTGCAGACCGGTGAAGAAGCTGTCTTTCGATGGCACGCTCATGCTGATCCCTTTTAATATGGTGGTGAAGCGGCTGCCGGCTTGACCGGCGCTCACCATTTGCTGTACGTTGTAATAAATGTACGATCCGGTGGAAAATTCGCTGGCTTGGTGAAAATCCGTTATGTCGAACTAAAATTCAATATAATGGATATTACCCAAGCCGCCTCGACTTGGCAAGCGAATGTGCCGTCGCGCTCTCTCTCAACGACTATTCAACAGATTCCGCCAGCATCGATGAACACCACGCTCACGCCCGCCCTGCCCTCCACTACGGCGTCGAACGCCCCGCCCGAGGTGGGAGCCACCTTGCAGCGCCTGCGCCTGGCCCGCGGCCTGACTTTGGAGGATCTGTCGCGCATCGCCGGGGTGTCGAAGTCCATGTTATCGCAAATCGAGCGCGAGAAAGCCAACCCGACGATTGCCATCACCTGGCGCCTGGCCAACGCCCTCGGCGTCGCCATCGGCGAACTGCTGGCGGCGGAAACCCGCGAAATCGAGCCGATCCGCGTGCTCGACGCCCACGAAACGCCCACTTTGCCGGGCAATCATGCCGGCTACGTGCTGCGCATCCTGGGACCGATGGATCTGGCCGGCAAGTATGAATGGTATGAGCTGACCCTGGCCCCGGGCGGCGAATTGGCCTCGCAGGCGCACGATCCCGGCACCGGCGAACACCTGACGGTGCTGCACGGCGCCGTCGAACTGGAAGTGGGCGGCGTCAAAAAGAAGATCAAGCACGGCGCCACCGCCCGCTACACGGCCGACCAGAACCACGTGATCCGCAACAGCGGCAAGACCGAGGCGAAGGCGCTGCTGGTGGTGGTTCACCGATAAGCGCAGCGCTGTTGACCCGCGCCGTCCTGGACAAATGCGCAGCCCGGCGCACCGTCGCGACGTTTTTTAGTAAGATAGGCGCTCTGATCAACCAGTCGATCGTGGCCCAGCACCCGCCGCGGAGGCGCCGACACTGCCCGCATGTCTTCAATCAACGCCGACTTTTCGCTTCGCCTGCACCACGACAGCCTCGATTACCGCGATTTGCTGCGCCTGTTCGAACAAGCGCCTGGCTTCGTCTGCTTTTTCCGCGGTCCCGAACACGTCTACGAACTGCAAAACGCCGCCCACCAGCGTCTGGCCGAATTCAAGGACATCATCGGAAAACCGGTGCGCATCGCCCTGCCGGAACTGGCGGGCCAGGGCTTTTTCGAGCTGCTCGACGATGTCTACCAGTCGCGCCGGGCCTACGTCGGCGAGGCCCTGCCGCTGGCGGTGACGCCGCCCACCGGCGGAGAAGCGGAACAACGCTACATCGATTTCGTCTATCAGCCGATCGTCGACGACGATGGCGACATGGTCGGTATCTTTTCGCAGGGCAGCGACGTCACCGAACGGGTGCTGGCACAGCGCCGGCTGCAGGCCAAGCAGGTCGAACTGGAGCAAATGGTGGAAGAACGCTCCGCCGCCCTGGAAGAAGTGCAATCCGCACTGCGCCTTACCCAGGAATTGCAAGGGGCTCTCAACCGCTCGCAAAAGCTGGAAGCGATCGGCAAGCTGACCGGCGGCGTCGCCCACGATTTTAATAATATCCTGCAAGTAATCGGCGGCAATTTGCAGTTACTACAGTCGCTGGTGCAGGAAGGCCGCGGCACCCGCTACCTCGATTCCGCCCTGCACGCCGTGCAGCGCGGCGCCAAATTGTCGTCGCAACTGCTGGCCTACGCCCGCCGCCAGCCCCTGCAACCCATTGTCATCAACCCGGCGCGCGCGGTGGCCGACATGGACGACATGCTGCGGCGGGTGCTGGGCGAAGCCATCGAAATCGAGATGATCAAGGCCGGCGGCCTGTGGAACACCATCGCCGACCCGCACCAGCTGGAAAACGTGCTGCTCAACCTGGCTATCAACGCGCGCGACGCCATGCCCAACGGCGGCAAGCTGACCATCGAAATCGGCAACGCCATGCTGGACGACGATTACGTGGCCCTGGAGCCGGACATGGCGCCCGGCCAGTACGTGATGTTCGCCATTTCCGACACCGGCATCGGCATGTCGCAGGAAACCGTCGAACGGGCCTGCGAGCCCTTCTTCACCACCAAGCCGGAAGGCCACGGCACCGGCCTGGGCCTGTCGATGGCCTACGGGTTTGTGAAGCAGACCGGCGGTCATTTAAAAATTTATTCGGAACCGGGCCACGGCACCACCGTCAAACTGTATTTCCCCCGCTCGTTTGAAGCCGAAGCGCAGCTGTCGGCGGTGCAGAACGACGCCTTGCGGGGCGGCGAGGAAACCGTGCTGGTGGTGGAAGACGATCTCGCCGTACAGACCACGGTCGTCGAACTGCTGGGCAGCATGGGTTACCGGGTGCTCAAGGCCGACAATGCCGACAGCGCGCTGGGCATCCTCAAAAGCGGCCTGCCGATCGATCTGCTGTTCACCGACGTGGTCATGCCGGGCCAGTTGCGCAGCCCGGAGCTGGCGCGCCAGGCCAGGTCGCTGCATCCGGGAATTGCCGTCTTGTTCACCTCGGGCTACACGCAAAATGCCATCGTGCATGGCGGACGGCTCGATCCGGGGGTGGAGTTGCTGTCGAAGCCATACGGACGGGAACAGTTGGCGCGGAAAGTGCGTAATGTGCTGTCGGCACGCACGCCCTCGCCAGTCGCCAGGCCGCGCCGCATCTTGCTGGTCGAGGACAATGCCGAGTTGCTGGAAATGACTTGCGAGTTGCTGCGGCAGCTGGAGATCGATGTGACCGGGGCGGGGACGGGTGAGGAGGCGCTGGCTTTATTGCAGGCTTCTCAATTCGATGTGTTGCTGACCGACATGGAGTTGCCGGGATGTTCGGGGCTGGATGTGGCGCGCCAGGGGCGTACCTTGCAGCCGAAACTGCAAGTGATTATTGCTTCGGGCTACGGGGCTCCGGCGGCGGGCAGCCTGGATTTTGCGTTTGGGGTGTTGCCGAAGCCGTATGGGCTGGAACAGTTGACGACTTTGCTGGCAGCTTTGCCGAAAAATTCGCAGTAGGGGGAGCATCAGGTCCGGGGACCTGATGCAAACACGAGCGTAGCGCGCATTCGAATGCCTTGTCCCATTTTTCATTCAGCAGCAAGCTTTGCTTCAATTCGAAAATTGGGACAGGCACCTTCGCTGCGCTCGTGTTTGCATCAGGTCCCCCGGACCTGATGCTCCCCCTGCTAATCCTGCCCTTACATTTTTAACGCCTTGGTCAAAAACCCCCACCGATCCGCCACTTCCTCGATCTGCTTGTCGGTCGGCTTGCCGGCCCCATGCCCCGCCTTGGTATCGATGCGGATGATTACCGGATTGCCCGACCCTTGCGCCGCCTGGGCGGTGGCGGCGAATTTGAAGCTGTGGGCAGGCACCACGCGGTCGTCGTGGTCGGCGGTGGTGACCATGGTGGCGGGCAGGCAGGCGCCCGCTTTCAGGTTGTGCAGCGGTGAATATTTATACAGCGCCTTGAATTGCTCGGCGTCGTCGGACGAGCCGTAATCGCTGACCCAGGCCCAGCCGATGGTGAACTTCTGGAAGCGCAGCATGTCCATCACGCCCACTTGCGGGATGGCGGCGCCGAACAGCTCGGGGCGCTGCGTCAAGGCCGCACCCACCAGCAGGCCGCCATTGCTGCCGCCGCCGATCGCCAGTTTCGAGGGCGAGGTCACCTTGTTGGCGATCAGCCATTCGGCCGCACCGATAAAGTCGTCGAACACGTTCTGCTTTTGCAGCTTGGTGCCCGCTTCGTGCCAGGCTTCGCCGTACTCTCCGCCGCCGCGCAGGTTGGCCAGCACGTAGACGCCGCCCATTTCCATCCAGGCGATATTGGCCGCCGAGAAGGACGGCGTCAGCGAGATATTGAAACCGCCGTAGCCGTACAGGTAGGTCGGGTTGTTGCCATCGAGTTTCAGGCCCTTCTTGGCGACGATGAACATCGGCACCTTGGTGCCGTCGCGGCTGGTGAAAAACTGCTGGCGCGTTTCGTACGCGTTCGGGTCGAAATCGACCTTCGGCTGGCGCAGGATGGTGCTGGCGCCCTTGGCCAGATCGAGGCGGTAGATGGTGGTCGGGGTGGTAAAACCCGTGTACGAATAAAAAGTCTCTTTGTCCTCTTTCTTGCCGCCGAAGCCGGACACCGTACCCAGACCGGGCAGTTTCAGCTCGCGCAGCATCTTGCCGTCGCGCGCGAACACTTTCACCAGGCTGTGGGCGTCCGCCAGGTACTGGCCGACGAACTGGCGGTTCAGCATCGACACGCCTTGCAAGGTCTGCGCGCTTTCCGGCACGATGGTTTTCCATTTGTCGGCCTGCGGCGATGCCGTGTCGATGGCGATCAGGCGGCTGCGCGGGGCGCCGTTGTCGGTGGTGAAGTAGAACACGCTGCCGTCGTTGTCGACGAAGTGGTAGCCGGCGTCGAACTTGTCGAGCAGCGGCACCACCTTGCTGTCGGGTTTGGTCAGATCCTTGACGAACACGCCGTTGGTGCGCGCGCTGCCGTTCGAGGCGTTGACGATCAGGTAGCGGCCGTCGTCGCTGACCTGGGCCGACAGCAGCCACTGCTTCTGGTCCGGGCGCTCGTAGACCAGCGTGTCGCTCGATTGCGGCGTGCCGACCAGGTGGTAGTACATTTTATGGTTGTAGTTGGCATCGGCCAGCTTGGTCGCTTCTTTCGGCTCTTCGTAGCGGCTGTAGAAGAAGCCCTTGCCATCGCGGCTCCAGGCGGTCGAGGAGAATTTCACCCACTTGATGACGTCGTCGTTGTCTTTGCCGGTGGCGATGTCGCGCACGCGCCATTCGTTCCAGTCCGAGCCGGAAGCGGCGGTGCCATAGGCCAGCAGCTTGCCGTCCGGGCTGACGGCGGTGCCGGACAGGGCCACCGTGCCGTCCGCCGCCAGGGTGTTCGGATCGAGCAGCACGCGCGGCGTGTCGCCGATCCTGTTCATGGTGTACAGCACGGCCTGGTTCTGCAAGCCGTCGTTGCGGCTGTAGAAATAGCGGCCGCCTTCCTTGTAGGGCACGCTGTAGCGCTCGTAATTCCACAGCTTGGTCAAGCGCTGCTTGATGGCGGCGCGCGCCGGGATCTGGCCCAGGTAGCTTTGCGTGACCTGGTTCTGCGCATCGACCCACTGCTTGGTCTCGCCGCTGTTGGCGTCTTCCAGCCAGCGATAGGGATCGGCGACCACGGTGCCGAAATAGCTGTCGGTCTGGTCGACTTTTTTGGTGGCCGGGTAGACCAGGGGCGCGTTCAGGGCGTTGGCGGGTGGGCAGCTCTGGGCCACCGTGTCGGCCCCAAAAGTAGCCAGCAGGATCGCTGCCAGCAGATTGACTTGGTTAACGCCATGCTTGATATGCATATGTTCTCTCGAAAAAAGCGTGAAGGAAGGCCCCGATACCGAGCCAATCGCATTCTAGCGTTTTTCGATCAGTCGATGGAAGCGACGTAGGGCAAAGGCGAGCGGACCGGCGGCACCCAGTTGGCGATCCAGGCGGCCAGCTTGTCGCCCGGGATCGGCCGGCTCATGAAATAGCCCTGGCCCTGGTCGCAGCCCAGCGCCGCCAGCAAACGCCAGACAGCTTCGCTCTCGATCCCTTCGGCCACCACGCGCAGGCCCATATTGTGACCGAGGTCGATGGTCGAGCGGACGATCTTGGTGTCGCCGATGTCGTTTTCCATATTCAGTACAAACGATTTATCGATTTTCAGTTCGTCCACCGGCAGCCGCTTCAAATACGCCAGCGACGAGTAGCCGGTGCCGAAGTCGTCGATCGACAGGTCGACGCCCATCGCGTGCAGGCGCTCCAGGGTTTGCTGGGCGCGAACCGGGTCGTCCATGATGGCGCTCTCGGTGATCTCAAGGCAGAACGATTCCGGCTTGACGTCATGGCGCTTGAGGATGTCGCAGAATTTATTCGGCAAGTCCTGGTCCAGCAGGTCGCGGGTCGACAAATTCACCGACACTTTCAGATGAATGCCTTTCGAGGCCAGGTCGCGGCACAGCGCGGCCGACTGCTCCAGCACCCAGCGCGTGAGCACGCGGATAAAACCGGTCTGCTCGGCGAAGGGGATGAATTCGTCGGGGAAGACGTTGCCGCGCTCCGGATGGACCCAGCGCACCAGCGATTCGAGGCCCACCACTTCGCCCGTATCGAGTTTCATCTTCGGCTGCACGTGCAGACGGAACTCGTTGCGTTCGACGGCATTACGCAGCTCTGTCAGCAAGGACAGGCTGTTGGCGCTCGACTTGTCGATCAGGGCGTCGTATACCACCGCGCCGTCGTTTCTCTGCTTGGCCGTGTACATGGCCACTTCGGCCATCGACAGCAAGGCCTCGGCATCGTCGCCGTGGCTCGGATAACCGGCGATGCCCAAGCCGGCGCCGATGTCGACGGTCTGGTCGTCGATCGACAGCGGCTGCTCGAGCGCGTGCAGGATGCCGGCGGCGATGGTTTTCACGGCGTGCATGTCGGCGCCTGGCAGCAGCACGGCGAACTCGTCGCCGCCCAGGCGGGCGATATTGGCGTCCGGGTGGGCCTGCACCACCTGCAGCTGCAGGCGTTCGGCCACCTTGCGCAGCAGGGCGTCGCCGAAATTGTGGCCCATGACGTCGTTGACGTGCTTGAAGCGGTCCAGGTCCATCATCAGCACATACACCGCGCCTTCGTGTTTTCGGGCGTGATCGAGCGCTTCGGTGAGCAGCATCACGAACTGCGCCCGGTTCGGCAGATTGGTCAGCGTGTCCCAATAGGCCAGGCGGCGCACTTCCTGCTCGCGCTTGGCGATCCCGTCGCGCATGCTGTCGAAGGCCTTGGCCAGCGCACCGATTTCATCCTTGCGGTCGAAGCCCTTCTGGGCGCGGTAATCGCCCCGCTCCAGGCGGCGCGCCACGCCGGCCAGGTCGCGCAGCGGCTGGGCGATGCGCTTGGCCGTCAGCACGCTGGCGACGGCGCCGACGATGATGCCGACCACCGTCAGCAAAATCAGGCTGCGCTCGAGGCGCGCGTATTCGGCGACGGCGTCTTCGATCGAACGGGCCAGCACGACGGTGGCGCGGCTTTCGCCGGGCGGGCCGATGTCGACCAGGCGCGCCGAATAACGGCTGTCGCGTATGTTGACGTCGAAGGTGCGCGAGAGCTTGGCGCGCATCTGGCCGGCGATATCGGCCGCCTGCGCCGGCGCCACCGTTGCCTCGACCGGCAGCCAGGCGCCGTCAGGGCCGCGCGCCATGATCGCCACTTCCAGCGCCGACAGTTCCTTCATATCGCGCGCCAGCTGGGCATCGATGGCGAAACCCATCACCACCCAGGCGATGGTGATCGGCGCTTTGACGGGCGTGACGACGACCTGGTAGGGACGGCCGCCGACGACGGTGGTACCGCTGGCGCCGTTTTCCTGTTCCGACTGGTCGAGCAGCGACAACACCAGTCTTTCCAGTTCCGGGTCGCTGCCGGCGGCGCTGCTCACTTTGATCTTGCGCGAACCGTCGATCAGCATGGTCAGCGAAGCGCGTGCACGGCGGGCGCTGTTGTCCAGGGCCGAGCGGATGGTTTCCATGTCGCCGCTGTCGTCGTTGCCGACCGCCTGTACGAAACCGGTGTCGCGCGCCAGCACCTGGGCCGAAAAGCGCCGCTTCTGGGCGTTCTGCTCCATCAGCTTGCGCAGCACTTTTTCACCGTTGGTCAATTCGGTGGCGATGGCGTTGCGGGCGTTGTTGTCGATGCCGCGCTGGATCACCACCAGCCCGACCACCTGCAGGACGATGATCAGCACCAGGAACAGGGTGGCGATGCGCCCTTCCAGGCTCTGGAAGCCGAATTTCCGGGCAACGGTTTTCCAGCTCTGGCCCATGCTCAGTATCCCGGCCCTTCGCCGTCGGCGCTTGCCTTGACGGCCAGCTTGACGCCGGCGGCGGTGGCGGCATCGCCCGGCTTGACCGTGACTTGCTGCTCGACGCCGGCGGCAACGGCCTGGTTGTAGTGCCAGGCGATCAATTTGTATTTACCGGCCGGCAGCTCGATGCGGGCCACGCCGTCGGCATCGGTCTTGGCAAAATACGGGGTCTCGACCACCTTGACGTAGGCAATCATGCGGTCGTGGATATTACAGCCGAGTACCACCGTGCCCGGCTTGTCGAACACCTGGCTGCTGGCGGCGGCGCCCGAATACAGCTTCTGGTCGAATTTTTTCGCCGGCGAGAAGGAATAGATGTGGTGGCGCACCTTGTCGTTGTTGGGGAAACTGATGGTCGCGCCGGTTTGCACCACGCTCACCAACGGCAGAAATTTCAGCCCGCGCTGTTCGATGACGGCAGCTTTTGCCATCTTCGGCATCGCGCCGCCATCGGGCTCCGCGTACAGCACAGTGTCGACCAGCGGCTTGCCGGCGCCGTCGACCACGGTGACCGCCAGGCTGGAGGCCTGCGCCAGCGCACTGAGGGAAAGGAAGAACAGCGGAAGGGCAGCGCGCAGGGCAACGATCATGGGGACGGACACTCTAAAACAGGGTAATAGCCATGTTACGGCATCCCGGCGGCGAACTATAGTGCCCGATGGAACTATTCCTTCCCGATTTTCACATTTCTGCGTAAAAACAACGGGCTAGCTCGTTCGGCATAGCGACCGTTATTTACTTCATCGATGGGGCACGCCGCGCCGTTCGACTTGCCAGCGATGAAACATGTCGAGCGCCTTGCCGATCTCGGCCGGCGAGAGCGTGCGGCCGATCGCGCTCTTGCTCTTGCTGGCGGCGTCGTCGCCACCGGCTGCCGCCAGCAGCATCCACATATAGGCCAGCACGGCGTCGCGCGTCACCCCGCGGCCCTGGTCGATCATCGCGCCCAGGTTGTACTGGCCCAGCGGATGGTCGCGTTCGGCCGCCTGGCGGTACCAGTAGACCGCCATGGCATCGTCCTGCGCCACCCCGCGTCCGCCCGCGTACAGCACCCCGAGATTGTTCTGGGCATCGGCATTGCCCTGCTCGGCCGCCTGCCGGTACCAGCCGGCCGCCACCGCGTCGTCGGCCGGCACGCCGAGACCGTTGGCGTGCATCCAGCCCAGGTGAAACTGCGCCGCCGGCGCGCCCTGGGCGGCGGCACGCTCGAACCACATGCGGGCGCGCGCCTGATCGCGCTCGACGCCGCAGCCGTCGGCGTACATGCTGCCCAGCCTGATCTGCGCGTCGACGTGGGCCTGCTCGCCGGCGCGGCGCAGCCAGTCGAGGGCGATGGTTTCGTCGTGCTCGCCGCCCCGGCCGCTGGCCAGCAGCACTGCCAGCCGGTATTGGGCGGTGCTGTCGCCCTGCCCGGCTGCGCGTTGCAGCCAGGCGGCCGCCCGCAGCGGCTCGGCGCGCACGCCGGCACCATCGGCGTAGGCGATACCCAGTTCGCGCTGGGCCACGGCATTGCCTTGCGCCGCCGCCTGGCGGAACCAGCACAGCGCCTGCGATTCGCTGGCCGGCACGCCCATGCCCTGCTGGTACATCAGCCCCAGGTGCAGCTGCGCCTTGGCATCGCCCGCCACGGCAGCCTTGCGGAACCAGGCCATGGCGAACTGGTGGTTGACGGCGGCGCCCCTGCCGTGCAGATAACACTCGCCCAGCAGGTTTTGCGCGCTGGGCATGCCCTGCTCGGCCGCCTTGTAGTACCAGCCCAGCGCGGCGATGTCGCTCTGTTCGACGCCGCGGCCCTTGCGGTACAGCTGGCCCAGGTTCTGCTGGGCGGATGGATCGCCCTGGGCGGCGGCGCGGCCGAACCAGTAGGCGGCGGCGGCATCGTCACGCGCCACGCCGCGGCCCTTGTAATACAGGGCGCCCAGGTTGTTCTGGGCAAACGCCAAGCCCTGGCTGGAGGCTTTGTGCAGCCAGTGAAAAGCGGTGCCGTCGTCGCGTTCGACGATGTCGCCCTTTTTGTAGATCAGGCCGAGATTGAACTGGGCGTAGGCATCCCCTGCTTCGGCGGCGCGGCGGAACCAGACGTAACTCTGATACGAGTCGCGGCTGAGTTTTTGGCGTTGCATGCTGTTCCCCCGGCGCGACGGCCACGATGGTCGCTACGATCCGACATGGTGATCGAAAGAATGACGCCGCAACGGGCGCCGCGCGCACGGATCATCCGTACGCGTTTATTGCTAAAAATATAATGCGAACAGCGCCATCGCCGTTTGACGAAGCACAATCGTGCGTGCGCCGGAGACGCAAAAAAGCCCGCATTTGCGGGCTTTTCGTACATCAGTTCGCTTAAAAGAAGGGCGATTCAGCGCATTTCACGCATTTACGCCGGTCTCAGGCCAGCGTGGCCGCTTTTTTGTCGGTGGCATATTTTCCGAGAAAAGCCGGCACCTTGGCCGCCGCCAGCTTGTTGATTGACACCAGCAGCGAGGCATCGACAGGACTGTGGCGGATTTCGCCGTGCAAGTGGCGGGCGATGTGGATCAGCAGCTCGGCGCTGACCTCGGCATCGGCCTCGGCCCGGTGAGCCGCGCTGCGAAAAGCCAGGCCCAGCTGGCGCGCCAGTGCGCCCAGCTTGTAGCTCGGCATGCCGGGAAACAGACGCCGCGACAATTTCAAGGAGCACACCAGCGCCTGGTGGGCGGGCGCCAGGTCCAGCCGCTCGGCTTCCGCCTTGAGAAACTTCTCGTCGAAACTGGCGTTGTGCGCCGACAGGGTGTCGCTGCCGATAAATTCGAGCAGCTCGGGCACCACTTTGCGAACCGGCGGGGCGGCGTCGACCATTGCCTGGCTGATGCCGGTCAGGCTGGTGATAAAGGCGGGAATGCGCGCGTTGCAATTGATCAGGGAGACGTAGCGCTCGGTGATGACGCCGTCGACGATGCGCAGCGCCGCCACTTCGGTGACGCGGTCGCCCATGGCCGGCGACAGGCCGGTGGTCTCGAAGTCGAGCATCACGATGGGACGGTCGAATACGCTCACGCCGGACTCCTCATGGCGCCGCCGGGCCGAACTTGCGGGCGGCATCGATGGCCAGTCCACTGCCGATGCTGCCGAACAGATCGCCCTCGACCTTGCGCGCCGCCGTCAGCAGCTTGCCGATGCGTTCCCTTAACGCCAGCACGCCGCTCGAGCCGCCGGTGAAAAACACCGTGTCGATGCGCTCAGGAGGCACTTGCGCATCGGTCAGCATGCGCTCGACCGTGCTTTCGACGCTGTCCAACAAATGGGCGATGGCGCCGTCGAAATCCTCGCGCTGCAGGCGCAGGCTGGCGGGCGGACTGAGGCGTTCCAGTTCGAGCGCCACCGCGGGCGCCGCCGACAGCGCGATCTTGCCCTCTTCCACCTGCATGGCCAGCCAGTGGCCGGCCCGCTCTTCGATGAGCTTTTGCAGGCGCAGCAGCTTGGCCGGCTCGGCGGCGTCGCGCACCACGTCCTGCAACTGGGTCCAGGTTTTCTTGGTGTAGGCTTGGTTGATGGTGTGCCAGGTTGCCAAATTAAAATAATAGCTGGATGGAATTTCGCTGTTGTTGCTCATGCGGCTGCCGTAGCCCAGCAGCGGCATCACCGAATTCAAACTCAGGTATTTGTCGAAATCGGTACCGCCGATGTGCACGCCGCCGGTGGCGAGGATGTCTTCGCGCCGCTCGGCCTTGCCGGCACGGTCCGGACCCAGCCGCACCAGCGAAAAGTCCGAGGTGCCGCCGCCGATGTCGACGATCAGCACCAGTTCCTCGCGCTCGATGCGCGACTCGTAATCGAAGGCGGCGGCGATCGGCTCGTACTGGAAGGCCACGTGCTTGAAACCCACCGAACGGGCGATCTCGGCCAGGGTGTCTTCGGCCAGCTGGTCGGCGGCGGCGCTGTCGTCGATGAAAAACACGGGGCGGCCGAACACGGCGGCATCGAAACGCTGGCCGGCGGCCGCTTCTCCGCGCCGTTTGACTTCGCCGATGAAGTGCGACAACAGCATGCGAAACGGCAAGGCGCGTCCGCCCACTTCGGTCTGGCCGTCGATCAGGCTGGTGCCCAGCAGCGATTTCAAGGAACGCATCAGGCGGCCTTCGTAGCCAGCCAGGTAATCGGCCAGGGCGGCGCGGCCGTAGGTGACGGCGTCGTCGTCGGCATTGAAGAACACCACCGACGGCAAGGTCGGCTTGTCGTCTTCGAGGGCGAGCAGGGTCGGGCGCCCGGGCGCGACCAGGCCTACGGTGGAGTTGGACGTGCCGAAATCGACGCCGCAAGCGTGGCTCATGAACTGTTCTTTAAGTCAGGGGAATCAAGGGGCGACATTTTAACAGAAGGGCCCGGCCCGCCGCGATTGCGCCTGGATTGCAACACTTTTACAAACTATCAAGAAAAGCCCAATTTCCACTTGGAAATATATTGCCATTGGGCAATTCATTACGCTAAACTCATCGCTATCAATAGCCAGCCCGCCGCACGCATGACCAACTCGACCCCGCCCGTCAGCCACAGCATCGCCGACATCAAGGCCCTGATTCACCGCGAATCGCGGCGCGTCACGTCCTACGATGTGGCCAGCGCGGCCGGGGTGTCGCAGTCGGCGGTGTCGCGCTGCTTTAAGCCGGGCGCCAGCGTGTCCAAGGCCACCTATGCGCGGGTGATGCAGGCGGCCCACGACCTCGACTACACACCGAACGCCGCCGCCCGCAGCCTCAACACGCGGCGCTCGAACCTGATCGCGCTGGTCATTTCCAGCCAGGTGAGCCTGCATTATCCCGAACTGCTGGCCGAACTGAGCCGCCATTTTTCGCTGCGCGGCATGCGCTTGCTGCTGTTTTCCCTGTCCGCCGGCGCCAGTGCGGCCGAGTTGCTGGCCGATATCTGGCAGCACCAGGTCGACGGCGCCGTCATCGCCGCCCCGCTCGACGACCATGAAGTGGCCGAATTCGAAAGGCGCCAGTTGCCGGTGGTGCTGTTCAACCGCAGCGTGCGCGACCGCCAGGTCAACGCCATCGTCTGCGACCAGGTGGGCGCCGCCCGCATCATGGTGGCGCGGCTGGCCGCGGCCGGCCACCGCCGCTTCGCCATGATCGACGGTCCCGCCGCCTCCAGCGTGGCAATGGCGCGCCGCAAAGGCGTCACCGAGCGCCTGGCCGAACTGGGACTGGCCGCGCCATTCACCGTCAGCGGCGCCAACGACTACGCCAGCGGCGCGCGCGGTCTGCGCGAAATCATGAGCGCCTTGCACTGCGCGCCGGACGCCATCATCTGCGGCAACGACAGCATGGCCATCGGCTGCCTCGACAGCGCCCGCCTGGAATTCGGCCTCGCCGTCCCGCACGACCTGTCGATCACCGGCTTCGACGGTATCGGCCCGGCAGGCTGGCTCAGTTACCAACTGACGACCTTGCGCCAGCCGGTTCAGCAGATGGCGCAGGCGACGGCCGATATGCTGGTCGGGCTGATCGCGTCGGGGGCCAGCGGGGTCGAGAGAAGAGTGTTTTCGGCGGCGGTGGTCGAGGGGGCGACTGCGCGACTGGGGCCTGCACCTTGAACAGAGGGGGACAGGCTCTTGAACCTGTCCCGAGCTTTTAGAGCCGGCTGATTGCTGGTCAACTTAATGCCGGCCGCCAAAGCTGGGGACAGGCTCGCAGAGCCTGTCCCCGACGCCAACTAAATATCCGCCAGCAGAACCGCGGCTCCACTCCGGTCAGCCTGCAAACTGCTGATCAGCGCCTCCAGATCATTCTCCAGCCTCCCCAGCACCGCCGGATCGAGCTGCGCGAGAGCGCCCGGCAGCACGCCGGAAAACGGCCCCGGCACGGCGGCCAGGATGGCGGCGCCTGCGGGAGTGAGGTGCAGGCCGAGCGCGCGGCGGTCGTCGCGGTCGCGCACGGCGCTGATCAGCTCGCGCTCGAGCAATACCTTGACCAGGTTGCTGGCGGTCGACTGGTGCACGTCCATCGCGCGGCCCAGGTCGGACACACCGACGCCGGGCCGGCCCTGGATCACGCTGAGCGCCCACACCTGGGCGCCGCCGACGCCGGCGGCCGTCTCGACCTGGCGAAAATGCAGCTTGACGGCATTAAAAACGATACGGAACTGGCGCAGGACGCGGCCCGCCTGGTCGGAGCCGGGATCGCCGGGAGCGGTGGAGGAATCTGTGAGCATGGCTGAATGATAATGGATTCCGGCCCTGCTGTATGTGCCTGGTCGTTAAATTTGTGACGTGAACAGATCGCCACATCGATTCCCGGTCTCAATAATTCCCCCAGCACACGATAGGTGAATTTTTACCAAAAGCATTATCTTGCCGTTACAATCTCTCGATATCGATGCGATGGGACCGTTGCCGCGGCAATCATTACCCATCCAGCCAATTTTCATATCAATCCAGGGAAATCATGACAATGAACGAATCCGTCGCCAATATCGGTACCTTGATCGTCGACCATCAGGAGCAAATCCTGGCCGCGTGGATCAGCGATTTGCGTGCCCTGATGGTGCGCAGCAACGCCGCTTCCGAAGAGCAACTCAAACGCCACTGCAGCCAGTTCCTGGCGCTGTTCGCCCAGGCGACGGCCAAGGGCGGCACCGACGACACCGACAGCCGCGCATACGACGAAGTACGTGGCCTGCTGGCTGAAATTTCCGCAGCCCGCGCCAAGCAGGGCTCGACCCCGAGCGAAACGGCGACCTTTATTTTCTCCCTGAAGCAGCCGCTGTTCAACGTCATGCGCGAAAACATCGCCGACGCCGGCACCCTGGCGAACGCCCTGTGGTCGGTCAGCACCCTGCTCGACAAGCTGGGCCTGTACACCATGGAAGTGTTCCAGAAAAGCCGCGACCAGATCATCGTGCGCCAGCAGCAGGAACTGCTCGAGCTGTCGACCCCGGTCGTCAAGCTGTGGCAGGACATCCTCGCCCTGCCCCTGATCGGCACCCTCGACAGCGCGCGCACTCAGGTGGTGATGGAGTCTTTGCTGCAAAAAATCGTTGAAACGGGCGCCCTGATCGCCATCATCGACATCACCGGCGTCCCCACCGTCGACACCCTGGTGGCCCAGCACCTGATGAAAACCATCGCCGCCGCCCGCCTGATGGGTGCCGACTGCATCATCAGCGGCATCCGTCCGCAGATTGCCCAGACCATCGTCCACCTGGGCGTGAACCTGGAGGATGTGGTCACCAAGGCCACCCTGGCCGACGCCTTCGTCATTGCCCTGGGCCGGGTCGGCGCTTCCATCAAGCGTAACTGATATGGAACGTATCCCCATTCTGCGCATCGGCGATCTGCTGCTGGTGTCCATCCAGGTCGACATGCACGACCGCCTGGCAATGACTTTGCAGGACGACCTGACCGAGCGCATCGTGCGCGATGAGGCCAAGGGCGTGCTGATCGACATCTCGGCGCTCGACCTGGTCGATTCCTTCATCGGCCGCATGATTAGCAACACCGCCGCGATGGCGCGGGTGCTCGATGCCCAGACCGTGCTGGTCGGCATGCAGCCAGCGGTGGCAATCACCCTGGTCGAGCTGGGCCTGACCCTGCCCGGCGTGAAAACCGCACTGAATGTGGAGCGCGGCATGCTGCTGCTTGGGAAGAATTACGCGCGATGAGCGAGCTTTCGACAGCGGCTTCGGTCCGCTTCGCTTCTCACCTGCTCGATGCACGCAAGGTCACCTTCAGCCGGGCGGTGCTGCCCCTGACCACCGATGAACACGTGGTGTCGGTGCGCCGCATGGTGCGCGAACGTGCCTTGGCCATCAAACTGAGCCTGGTCGACCAGACCAAGCTGGTGACGGCAGCCAGCGAGCTTGCGCGCAACACGATCAAATACGGCGGCGGTGGCGAAGTTCACATCCGCGAACTCGACGACGGCCTGTCCCGCGCCGTGCAACTGATGTTCGCCGACGACGGACCCGGTATCGCCGATGTGGAGCTGGCGCTGACCGACGGCTACACCACCGGCGGCGGCCTCGGTCTGGGCCTGTCCGGCGCCCGCCGCCTGGTCGATGAATTCGACATCGACACCCGCCCTGGCGAAGGGACGGTGGTCTCGATCGTCAAGTGGAAGCGGTGACGGCGGTGCTTACCTCGCTGCGGCCCCATGCCATCATTGCCATTCACCACGCCAGCGACATCGCCGCTGCGCGCCGCGCCGGCCAGTCCCTGGCGGATGACCTGGGATTCGATGAGGTGCGCGCCGGCCAATTGGCCCTGTTGATCAGCGAAGCGTCCACCAACATCATCAAGCACGGCATCGACGGTCGCATCTTTCTGTCGGAGACCTGCTCGCCGGGCCGCCGCGGCATCGACATCGTCGCCATCGACGACGGCCCCGGCATCGGCAACATGGCGCTGGCGCTGCGCGACGGCGTCTCCAGCGTCGGCACGGCCGGCACCGGGCTCGGTGCGCTGCGCCGCCTGGCCGACGAATTCGATTTTTATGCGCCGCGCGACAAGGGCGCCATTTTTTTCATGCGCCTGTGGAGCATCCCGCCCGATCCCGGCGCGTCCGAAAACGTGTGCCCGTTCGAGTTCGGCGCGCTGACCCTGCCGATCGCCAGCGAGGAAAGTAATGGCGACGCCTGGGCGCTGGCTTCAGACAAAGTAGGCGCCGCACTGATGTCGATCGACGGCCTGGGGCATGGCGATTCCGCGGCAGAAGCCGCCAAGGCCGCCCTCGATTGCATGGCCGAGAATCCGTTTCGGCGGCCGGGCGAACAGATCGAGGCCTGTCATGCCGCCCTGCGCAGCACCCGCGGCGCCGCCATGGCTGTGGCGCAGCTGACGTATGCGCGGCCGGCCGGGCAAGTGGAAGAAGGCGGCGTGCTGCATTTCGCCGGCGTCGGCAATATCGCCGGCAGTCTGATGGGCGACGGCAAGCGCCGCCAGATGGTCTCGCACAACGGCATCGTCGGCCACAATACGCGCAAGGTGCAGGAATTCGACCATCCCTGCCCGCCCGGCAGCCTGCTGATGCTGCACTCGGACGGCATTTCCACCCAGTGGGACATCGACAGCTATCCCGGCCTGGCCGCTTGCGCACCGCTGGTGATCGCCGCCGTTCTGCTGCGCGACTTTGCCCGCGCGCGCGACGACGCCAGCGTGATCGTGCTGCGCTACAACGGCGTGCATTGAGATGGACAGCACCCGCCTGCTCAACTTCGGCATCGAAGGCCCGGCCGACGTGGTGACGGTGCGCCAGCGCGCACGCCAGTTGTCAGCCGTGCTGGGATTCAGCCAGCAGGAGCAGGTGCGCATCGCCACCGCGGTGTCCGAGGTGGCACGTTGCGTGTGCCGCCGCATTTATGGCGGACGCGCCTTGTTCGACTTCCAGACGCACGGCCGCGAACGGCACCTGGCGGTGACCATCCGCGACAACGGCGGGGCCGAAAAGGCCGCCGCACCGCGTGTGCCGGGCCTCGAGGCGGACGATCCCAACTACCAGCTCGATATCGCGCTGGTGACGGCGCGCCGCCTGATGGACGACTGCGAGGTGAGCTACCAGGCCGACCACGCGATGACCGTCTCAATCGCCAAGCGCTTGGCGCCGAACCAGCCGGTCGACGATGCCACCTTGCTGGCAATGGCCGGACAACTGGCCAAGGCACCGGCCGCCGACAGCTTCGCCGAAGCGCAGCAGCAAAACCAGGAACTGGCCGCCGCCCTGGCCGAACTGCGCGAGCGCCAGGACGATTTACTCGCGCTCACGCGTGAACTGGAAGATACCAACCGCGGCGTGGTTGCCCTGTATGCCGAAATCGAAGAAAAGGCCGAACGGATCCGCCGCGCCGACGAGACCAAGTCGCGCTTTCTGTCCAACACCAGCCATGAATTGCGTACCCCGCTGTCGTCGATCCGCGCCTTGAGCCAGTTGCTGCTGGACCGCATGGATGGCGATCTGACGGTCGAACAGGAACGCCAGATCCAGTTCATCCACAATGCCGCCAGCGATTTATCGAGCTTGGTCAACGACCTGCTGGATCTGGCCAAGATCGAGTCCGGCAAGGTCAGGATCGACGTCTCGCCGATCGATGTCGGCAGCCTGTTCGGCGCATTGAAGGCGATGCTGCGGCCGCTGGCCCAGAACAGCAAGGTGGTGCTGCAATTCATCGACCCCGAACTGGCCATGCTGTTCGATTCGGACGAAGCCAAAGTCGCCCTGATTCTTCGTAATTTCGTCTCGAACGCCCTCAAATTCACCGAGAGCGGCAGCGTCACCGTCAGCCTGGCGGCCGACCATCCCGACAAGGCGCAAGTGCGCTTCGATGTCGCCGACACTGGTATCGGCATCCACCCAGACCACTTGCAACTGATCTTCGAAGAATTCAGCCAGATCGAACACCCGCTGCAGCGCGGCGTCAAGGGTACCGGCCTGGGCCTGCCCCTGTGCCGCAAGTTCGCCACCCTGCTGGGCGGCGAAGTGCAGGTCGCCAGCACGCCGGGCGCCGGCTCCATCTTCAGCCTGATCCTGCCCCGTCACCTGTCCGTTTCGGAAGTCGCTACCCAATGAACCAGCAGATACTGATCCTCAACGTCGACGACAACGACGGCGCCCGCTACGTCAAGACCCGCATCCTCACTGCCGCCGGCTTCCGGGTCGAAGAAGCCGCCAACGGCACCGATGCACTGGCCATGGCCGCCGCCTTGCTGCCGGCCCTGGTCCTGCTGGACGTCAAACTGCCCGACATCAACGGCATCGAAGTATGCCGCCGCATCAAAGCCGATCCGGCCACCGCCAATGTGCTGGTGCTGCAAACCTCGGCCGCCCTGACCGGCCGCGACGACAAGATCCGCGGCCTCGAAGGAGGCGCCGACAACTACCTGGCCGCGCCCATCGAGGCGGACGAACTGGTGGCGAACGTGCGCGCGCTCCTACGGCTGCAGCAGACCCGCTTCGACCTCGCCAACAGCGAAGAGCGTTTCCGCCAGCTGGCGGAAAACATCGACGACGTGTTCTGGATGTTTAACCTCAGCGACGGCGCCCTGCTGTATGTGAGCGACGCCTACGCGCGCATCTGGGGCCGCCCCAGAGCAGAACTGGCGCGCCGTCCCGACGACTGGATCGCCAGCATCCATCCGCAAGACCGTCCGGCGCTGGCGCAGCGCTGGAACGCGCTGATGGCGCTGGCCCCGTACGACGAGGAATACCGCGTGGTGGGACCGAACGGCGCCATCCGCTGGGTGCGCGACCGCGCCTTCCTGGTGCGCGACGTGCGCGATCAGCCCTACCGCATCGCCCGCATCACCAGCGACATCACCGGCCGCAAGGAGATGGAGGGACGCCTGCGCGCCGCTGACGACAACAAGAACAATTTTCTGGCGACCCTGGCGCACGAGCTGCGCAATCCATTGAGCCCGATCCGCACGGCGGTAGAGCTGCTGGGCCGCCACGAGGACGAACTGGAAGAAGGCCACAGCATCGCCGAAGTCCATGCGCGTGCCCGCGGCGTGATCTCGCGCCAGGTCGATCACCTGACCCACCTGGTCGACGACCTTCTCGACGTCGCCCGCATCTCCGAAGGCAAGCTGACCTTGCGCGCCCAGGCGGTGGAAATGCACGAGGTGTTCAAGGCGGCGCTGGAGACGGCGGCGCCGATGCTCGAGTCGCGCCACCACACGCTGGACGTGGCGCTGCCGGCGGCGCCCTTGTGGGTGTGGGGCGACGCAGTGCGCCTGGCGCAGGCGATCGGCAACCTGCTGCACAATGCCGCCAAGTTTACTTCGCCCGGCGGCGCCATCGCGCTGTCGGCCGCCGTCTCGGTGCAGGATGGCGGCAGCCTGGTGGCGATCGAAGTGCGCGACAACGGCATCGGCATCGCCAGCGCCAATCTGCCGCACATCTTCGACATGTTCACCCAGGGAGAATTCGCCCCCGACCGCGCCCATGACGGCCTGGGTATCGGCTTGTCGCTGGTGTCGACTCTGGTCAAGCTGCACGGCGGCGAACTGCAGGCGCGCAGCGAAGGCGCCGGCGCCGGCAGCGTTTTTACCATCACCCTGCCGCTGATCGATACGCCGGCGGGGGGCGATGGCGAGTCGCTTGCTGCCGATCCCGCCCCGGTCCCGGACGGCTTGTCGATCATACTGGTAGACGACAATGTCGACTCGGCCGAGATGATGTGCGACCTGCTCGAGGCGCTGGGCCACCACGCCGTGCTGGCCCACGACGGCGCTGCCGCACTGGCCCTGGCAGCGGCGCGCGCCACGGCCAGCGACGCCCCCGACGTCATGATCCTCGATATCGGCCTGCCCGACATGGACGGCAGCGAACTGGCGCGGCGCCTGCGCGCCATGCCGGCGCTGGCCGCCACCCGGCTGGTGGCCCACACGGGCTATGGCGCCCCGCACGACCGCGAAAAAACCAGCGCCGCCGGTTTCGATGTCCACCTGGTCAAACCGGCCAGCATCGAGCAGCTGCAGGCGGCCTTGCGCGCCTGATCGAGCACAAGCCCCCGCCAGGCGCGATGCTCGGTGCGCGAGCGAACAGTGCATGGTTGAGAAAACGCTACGATAGGTATTTATTTGCCTGCCACCGCCTTTTCTCATACGCATGTCCTCTGCCACCCAAGCATTTTCAACGACCGCTTTCGCCGACCTCGTCCAAGATGCGGCGGCGCCCGACGACGCCCTGCGGCGGTTGATCGCGGCCGGCGCCGACCGATTGCCTTATCCTGCCGCCGGCGCCACCCTCTCCCGCTGGCGCGCGCTGGCTGCAGCCGGCTTTCACGACCTCAGTCTCGCCAAGCTGTTCGAGGGCCACACCGACGCCCTGGCGATCCTGCAGGAAGCCGGCATGGCGGCACTGGCGCCGGCCGGGTCCAGCTGGGGCACCTGGTGCGCGGAACCGCCCGATGCCCGCTTGCGTCTCGAGCCAGCCGGCGGCGGCTTCGTGCTAGACGGCCGCAAAGCCTGGTGCTCGGGCGCGCGCACAGTCTCGCATGCCATCGTCAGCTGCTGGTCCCCGGACGGTGCGGCCATGCTGGCGGCGGTCGACATGCGCCAGGGCGGCATCGCCTTCAACGACGACGGCTGGCGCGCGGTCGGCATGCGCGATTCGAACAGCATCGACGTGCAGTTCGACCGCGTCACGGCCGCGCCGGTGGGCGGCCCCGGCTTCTATGTCGGCCGCGCCGGCTTCTGGCATGGCGGCGCCGGCGTCGCCGCCTGCTGGCAC
>JACXTT010001175.1_pt1 | contig 44196 bp, 36 predicted proteins | sample 9270951 | NCBI WGS metagenome assembly JACXTT01 (sample SAMN15532306, study PRJNA645909) | rock metagenome | isolation source: weathered quartz diorite | place: Puerto Rico | collected 2017-06-21
CTACTTCCTCTGCTCGAGCTCATCTAGATTGTCGTACTCTCGCGCTGTCCGCAAGGTTCCTCGTTCCCGTTAGTCCCGTCTCACGGGCGCCTAGCTTTTGAGGAACTCGCGAACAACGGAGCCGGACAGAGCAGCGGAATCGAGTTTCTGGTCCATTGGTGGGCCGTCCGGCCCTGCGCAGGCTTCTAAGGAACTCGCGAACAACGGGATCGGCGTCGACGGTTTCTGGTCCATTGGCGGATCGTCCAACCGATCCCTGTTCGCTTCGATCCGGCTCGAAACAATGCGCACGGGAACGCCCTGGACGGTGAGGTTTTCGTATACGGGCGAAGCCAGATCTCGCGGCAGGCGAATCGCGACGCGGTTGTTTTCGAGCGGCGCGGAGCGGTAAAGCCATTCGCCTCGCTGGTTGCAGACCTGGAAGAGATCGCCGCCCGGCCCGAGCACGGAATGCTCGCGAAACTCGTCGCGAATCTCACCTAGCGATAGGGAAGCGAGTTGCTCGTTCATGAACTTCTGCACGCCCTTGGTGCGATCTTCCAGGCCGCCGTCCACTGCATGAAACACGCTCGCACGGATCGCAAACCAACTGCCGACGCCGAGTGCAGCCAAGCCCAGCGCCAGGATCGCCAAGTACCAGAGAGTGAGGCGAACGCGAATCACGCCAAGGTTCATTCGCCGCCCCCCTCGCGTAGGCCGTAACCAAAGCCACGAACCGTGTGAATGAGCCTGCTCGCGGCGCTGGCCGCATATCCAAATGCACCGAAGCTACCGTCAGGCGCGATTTCGACGCGATAGCCTTCCGCCGGCAGGCCCCGCCGCGCAAGTTCAGCCATTTTCGAATCGTAATCAACCAACAGGATTCGCATACCCTGAATTCAATTTTCCGCCAGTATCACATTTCGTGCGCACCAATTATATTAAAAGACTAGCCGTCGAAACTTTGGATTGCCTGAGCGCGGGGCTCAGCGAAACCAAGGTCGATACCGGAGACTAATGCTGGAGGTCGTTTCCATTTGAAGCCGCCGGCTATTGCCGCCGCCCTCGTGGCATCATTTGCCGTAGCATTGCCTAGCCCGGCCCAAGGCGCAAGAACGGTTGCAGCGCACTCATCGGCGAGCCCAATTCAGTTGGACGGGAAGCTCGATGAACCGGCCTGGAAGGAATCCGAGGCGTTGGAGCTGGCTCAGCAGTCGCCCAAAGCGGGCGCGCCTTCGCCGTACAAAACCGCCGTCCGCATACTGCGCAGCGGCAACCGCCTCTACATCGGTTTCGAATGCACGGACCCGGACCCGTCGTTGATCGCCGTTCACACCATGCGCCGCGATGGCGACGTTCTGGGCGACGACACGGTATCGATTGTGCTCGATACCTACGGCGACCGCCGCACGGCCTACTTCTTTCGAGTGAACGCAGCCGGCGCCCGCGTTGACGGCTTGATCGCGGGTCCGGAGCAGGCGACTCTGGACTGGGATGGCATCTGGGATGCCGCCACCGCGCGAACGCCCGGTGGATGGTCGGCCGAGATCATGATTCCGGCGAATACGCTGGCGTTCGAAGACGGCCGCGACCGGTGGGGCATCAACTTCGAACGGAACATCGCGCGCGACCGGACCGTGCTTCGGTGGACCTCGCCGACGCTGGATTCGAGTCTTTTCGACATGAGCCGCGCCGGAGCTCTGACGGGCGTTGCGGATCTGAGTCAAGGGAAGGGGTTCGAGTTCAGCCCCTTCACGGTCGGCCGCGTACGGACCGATTTCCGGCAACCCAACCGCGTCTGGATCGGGCAGCCCGGCGCGGACATCACCTGGAGAATCACTCCCCGCCTTGCGGCCGTGTTTACGGCGAACACCGATTTTGCCGAGACCGAAGTCGATTCCCGCCAGCTCAACGTCACGCGCTTTCCGCTGTTCTTTCCGGAGCGCCGATCCTTCTTTCTCGAAGGCGCCAATCAGTTTGAGTTCGGCCTCGGCTTGCAGAGTTTCTTCATCCCATTTTTCAGCCGCCGCATCGGATTGCTCGGCGGCGAACAGATTCCGATAGAAGGCGGCGTCAAGCTCAATGGGAGGATCGGCAAGTGGAACGTCGGCCTGCTGGACGTTCAGACACGCGACAAATACTCCTCGGACCTGGGCTCGACAGTCCCCGCCACCAACCTGTTTGCCGCACGGGTGTCGTACGACCTGACTCCCAAGCTACGCATCGGCGCGATCGCGACCAATGGAAATCCAGATGGCGTCTCGCGAAACACGCTGGTGGGTTTCGACGCCGTTTGGCGGACATCGACGTTTCTGGGGAACAAGAACTTTCTTGTGGGCGCGTGGACTGCGGCCAGTTTTTCGGATCGATTCAAATCCGGCAACAAGACCGGCTGGGGCTTCGAAGTCGATTATCCGAACGACCGCTGGGATTGTTTCACGTCCGTGAACCAATTCGGTGAATCCCTGGACGCGGGCCTGGGCTTTCTGCCTCGACCAGGGACGAGGCGCTTCGATGCGTCTTGTGAGTTCAAGCCGCGCCCTGCCAAAGACGGCCCGTTCCGATGGATCCGGCAGGAGTTCGCCGAACATCGCTTCTATCGGGTAACGAACTACCTCGGCCAGACGGAATCCTGGCGATTCTTCTGGGCGCCGATCAATGTGCGCCTGGAGAGTGGGGATCGCTTTGAGTTCAACTGGGTACCGTGGTACGAGTTTCTTCCTCAACCATTCGAGGTCGCGAATGGCGTGACTCTGCCTGTCGGCGGCTACCAGTTTACGCGCTTTCGTGGCGAATTCGAAACGAGTCCGCATCGGCGGTGGGAGTTCGGAACCACCACCTGGTTCGGCAGCTTTTACAACGGCCGCCTCTTGCAGCAGTCCAATTACCTCCGTTTCACGGATCGAAAAGGCCACTGGCAGGCGGGGCTTTCGAGCGAACAGAATTTCGGACGGCTGGCTCAGGGCAGCTTCGTGCAACGATTGATGCAGTTGAACCTGGTCTACGCGTTCCACCCGAATCTGTCCTGGTCGAGCTTCCTTCAGTACGACACCGGGTCGCAGAACGTTGGCAACAATATGCGTCTGCGATGGACCGTAAAGCCCGGCAACGACATCTTCCTGGTGTGGAATCGTAGCTGGCAACGGCTGCTTCTCACGCGGAGCGACCTGAACGTGATTCCCGACAAGGACATTCTGGCGGTGAAGATCCGATGGACGTTCCGGAAATGAGGCGCTCAGCCAAACCAAATGTAAATATCGGAAACTGTGCTTGGAGGTCGAGAAGTATGAAGACTCTGCTGATTTCCAGCTTGGCGGCGGCCATGTCCGCCCACGCTCAAGCGATCCATTTCGACGACTCCGCTCCGGGAACACTTCCGAAGGGGTGGACGGCCGGAATGACCCATAAGGGTGGCGCTCCCAAGTGGGAGGTGACGCGGGATCCGTCGGCGCCGAGTCCATCGCTGGTGCTTGCCCAAACCTCAACAGACTCCACGGGCGGACGGTTTCCTTTTGCAGTGTTCGATGGCGCGAGCTTCGTAGACGGGTCGGTGAGCGTACGGTTCAAGGCAGTCTCTGGCAAGGTCGATCAGGCGGCCGGGTTGATGTGGCGGTTCCGCGACGCCGATAACTACTACCTCGTTCGCGCCAATGCGCTCGAAGACAACGTCGTTTTGTACAAGGTTGAGAAAGGCGAGCGAATCTCACTCGCCCCGAAGGGCACGCCGTCAAAAACCTACGGCGTCAAGCACGCAATTCCGAAGCAGGTTTGGAACACGCTCCAGGTGGAGTTCGCCGGTCCGAATTTCGCTGTTTCGCTGAACGGGGAGAAGATCATGGAAGTAGCCGACAGCACTTTCACCGGGCCTGGGAAGACCGGACTGTGGACCAAGGCCGACAGCGTCACCTACTTTGACGATTTCACTCCGGTGCGGAAATAAGATGAGACCTTGCGCCATTGCACTGTCAGCGATGATCGCCCTGGCGGGTTGCGGGAGCAACGCTCGGCAATCCCGTGAAGTCGTGGTCTACGTGAGCGAGGATCGCGTGTTCTCCGAGCCGATCCTCAAGGACTTCGAGAAGGCGTCGGGAATCCAGGTGAAAGCCGTGTATGACACCGAGGAAGCCAAGAGCACAGGCGTCATGAATCGACTGCTGGCCGAGAAGGCAAATCCGCAGGCGGATGTCTATTGGGCAAACGAGCCGGTGCGAGCCGATGTGCTGCGGCAGCAGGGCATCTCCGCTCCGTTCGAACCCGCGAACGCCGCCGGCATCGACGCGAGGTTCAAAGACCCCGCGCATCACTGGACCGGTTTCTCCGCGCGGGCGCGAGTGTTCGTTGTCAACAGGAACGCCAAGGTCAAGCCAGAAGGCGTCGCGTCATACGGGTTGCCGGGCGCGCGAGCCAGGGCGGTAATCGCTAATCCCCTCTTCGGAACCACCACCGCTCAGATGGCCGCGTTGTTTGCCTTGTGGGGAGACGTAAAGGGACAGGCGTTTCTCGATTCGCTGCGAGCAAATCAGGTGAGGCTGTCCACGGGAAATGGAGAAAGCGCGGATCTTGTCGCCGCCGGCGAGTTCGACTTTGCGCTGGTGGACAGCGACGATGCGGTGGACCGCATTCGTCATGGCAAGCCCATCGATATCGTCTACCCGGATCAAGCGGAGGGCGCCCCTGGACTATTGCTGATCCCCAATGCGGTCGCGCTGATTCGAGGCGGCCCCAATTTCGAGAATGCAAAGAAGCTGATCGAGTTCGTCATATCGAAGGAGACGGAGCGTAAGTTGGCGCTGCCGACTGCGCACAGATCCCACTGCACCCCGATGTCGCCCCACCTGTCGAGTTGAAGCCGATCAGCCAACTTCGCGTCATGCCGGTGAACTACTCCGAATTGGGCGCGAAACTCCAGGCGATTCAACCGATTTTGAAAGGGTGGACGGGCAACTGATCCCGGTCTCGAGCGTGGCGACACATGCCCACTCCGTTACGCCTGGCGATTCACACAATTCTCCTGCTGGCGTTCGCGCCTCTGATCGTGCTGCTGGTGGAGAGCGTCCGCGTCCACGATTCCTGGGGGCTGGGCAACTACTACGCGACGCTCTTCCAAGGTTCGCGGCTGTGGTGGCTCATGCTCAACAGCGTGGTGCTGGCGGCGGCAACGACAGTGACCGCGGTTGCCCTGGGCGTTCCGCTAGCGGTGCTGCTGACTAAAACGAATCTGCCTTGGCGGGGACTGTTCACCGCGGCCCTGTGTCTGCCTCTCGTCCTTCCGCCGTACGTGCTGGCGAATGCCTGGTTTCTGGTGCTCGGACGGGCGGGGCTCATCGCTTCGCTTGCGCGCTTGCTTGGCGCACCGGCCGATGCGATCGGCGCCCTGACTTCAAGCTGGCTGTTCAGCATTTCAGGCGGCGTACTGGTGCTGAGCACCTCGCTGTTGCCGATCGTTCTCCTGTTGAGCATGTCGGGACTGGCCTCCGTCAACCCGTCCCTCGAAGATGCAGCGAGACTCTCGGCGCGCTGGCCTCGCGTTGTCTGGAGTATCAGCTTACCCATGGCGTGGCCGGCAATCGCGATGGCGGCGCTGCTGACCTTCTTTCTGGCGATCGGCGAGTACGGCGCCGCCGCGTTCTTGAGACTCCCGGTGTTCCCTGTGGAGAGCTTCACTCAGATCTCGGCGTTCTATGACCCGCGGGGCGCGACGGCCGCATGGGTTCCGATGTTGCTCATCGTGGCCACATGCGCCACTCTGTCAAGGCCAGTGCTGGGCGACGTCGAGCGCTCGTTCCGCTGGAAATTCAGCCCGGCGCCAGCCGTCGCGTTGGGCTCGTGGAAGATGCCATTGACGACCTCGGTGGTCATGGCGGCAATTGCCCTGGTGCTTCTACCGGTAGGCGCGCTGTTTTGGGAGGGTCTGAGCGCGGAGGCAATGGCGGAGGCCTGGGCGCGCGCCGCCGATAGCGTAGGCTGGAGCCTGGCATATGCGTCCGCTGCCGCAACCCTGGTGGCTATCATTGGTCTTCTTCTGGCCCGCGAGCCTCGACAAATGTTTGGACCTTCTACTTTGGCGCTATTCGCGCTCCCCGGTTCGCTATTGGCGTTCGCCACGGTTCTCACCTGGAACCGTCCGGCCACAAATTGGTTGTATGGCGGACCGGTTCCGTTGATCGCGGCGCTTGCGTCGCAATACCTGGCGATTGGATACCTCGGCGTCCGCGCCGGGTTGCTGCAACTTGCGCCCTCTTTGGAACAGTCCGCACAAGCCGCCGGGGCTGGTTGGTTCTCGAGAACTCGCGCGATCCTCCTGCCATTACTTCGCGGAAGCGTTGCCGCGGTGTGGGTCGTTACGTTTACTTTCGCGCTGCGTGACACAAGCTTGTCCCTGATGCTCTCGCCAGCAGGCCGAGACACCTTGACGGCACGAATGCTGACGCTGGCCGCGAACGGATCTCCCAGCGTGATGGCGGCGTTGGGCATCCTCAGCGCGACGCTGGGCAGCATGCCGTTGCTGATCGCCATGTGGTTGCTTCGCCGAGGAAGGAACCGATGATCGAACTCCGCGGCATCTCGAAGCGCTACGCTCGCCACCTCGCCCTGGAAGCCTTCGATCTGAGAGTAGACCGAGGGGAACGCGTGGTTCTCTTTGGCCACTCGGGAAGCGGCAAGACCACTTTGCTGCAGATGATCGCCGGTTTCCTGGCGCCTGACGAAGGAACCATATCGATCGACGGCGAACTCGCGTCGAAGGCTGGACAGATTGCGATTCCGCCCGAGCGCCGCAATTTGGGCTACGTGTTCCAGGACCTCGCCCTGTGGCCGCACTTGACGGTTCTCGAGAATGTCGAATTCGTGCTCAAAGCGCGCGGCATGCCATCCAGCCAAAGACGCGAAGAGGCGGAGCGGCTCCTGGAGATGGTCAGCCTATCTGCACATCACAAGTCGAGTCCCGCCAGACTGTCTGGAGGCGAGCAGCAGCGAGTCGCAATTGCGAGGGCCTTGGCGGGCAATCCGCGCGCCGTCTTGATGGATGAGCCCATGTCGAACCTCGACGACGACTTGCGTGAGACCTTATGCGGCCTGATTCTCGATCTCCAGGCGCGCATGAATTTTGCCCTGATCGCCGTCACCCACAGGCGCGACGAGGTGCGGATGCTCGATGCGAGGCTTTCGCTCTTGCCCTAGCTTAGCCAGCTAGAAGTTGTCGATCGCAAACTGAACTGCTGCCGCCACGTTGATCAGCCCCGCCCCCGTTGCTGCGTCAACACCTGGGCCCGCAGGTGAATTGAAGATCTGTGGGAAGGAGTGTCCCACAACCACGTCGGTTGCCGTCGAGACCAGCGCCTGCTTGATTTGGCCGGGCGTCAGGCCGGGCTTCGCGCTAAGGATAGTGGCGGCAGCTCCTGCCACTTGCGGCGCCGCGGCGGACGTGCCCGAGAATCTCCCCCAGCCATCGCCAGGCGGAGTTCCATCACCGGCGTTACCCTGCTCGTCGAAGTTGCTCATTTCGGTATCGAGTTGACTTCCGGGCGGCACGGGCAACATGATGTACATGGCCCGTGGTTGCATACCGACCAGGCCGCAAGCGTCAGGAACTATCCTTCCTGTGAAAAACGGACTTGTGTATCCACTCGCGTAGTCCGAAGCCCGGAGGTTGTGAGCTGCGTCTACAAATACTCCGCCGGCGGCGAAAACCTGGGGCACCTGCGGCTCCAGGCTAAATTGTCCGTTACCGGCCGAGAAAACGACAAAGATACCCTGTTCCACCGCATCTTGAATTTCGAGGGACCAAGTCTTGTCCGCATCGGAGAGCGCGGACGGGCTGATCTCGCCGCCCCACGAATTGGTCAATACCTTGGGGTTGAGGGCTTTTGCCTTCATGAATCCTGCAATTGCCGCCACTAAAGCACCCCGGCTGTTGGATGCCCTGAACGACTGGAGTTCGCAGTCGGGCGCCAGCGCGAAGATATTGGCAGACTCACCGGTTCCGTGGCCAATTGGGTCTTTGGCCCGGCTCGTTCCCGGCACGACAGCTATCGGTTGTCGAACTCTGTAACTGTGGGCCGTAAAGAACGGGTGCGCAAACTGGCCGGTGTCCACCATCGATACCGCAACCCCCTGCCCACGAAAACCCCGGGAATGCGGGGCTGAAGCGTTCAAGATTGTCGCAACATCGTCCGGAACGCGTAGGAAGAAACCCGGAGGAGAGGGTGGCGTTGGAGACGGGAAGACGGCAGCAGTCGAACGCGGGCTTTCCACGACCACCGCTTCGATACCGGTTCCCGTCGCCTTGGGCACGCCACATCCAAAGGATTTAGGTTGTTTGGCGCCAATGATATCGAGATGCGTCACGTAGCGTTCGGTTGCGCTGTCAGCAACGACCAGTCGTTCCTTGCAGACAAGGGTACCTCCCGTTAGCTCTTCCCACGCTCCCGGCGGCCCGCTGATCGCAACTCCCAAACGGCTCCCGGCGGTCACTTGGAAGCCCATGCTGGCCAGTGCCTTCTCTGCTAACTTGTGGTCCTCGCGTTTTCCATAAAAGGACTCTACCGACTCTGGTAGCGCCTTCATCTCAAAGCAAGATTTGCCCCCTTGAGACTTCACCGAAGCGTAACCGAATACGAGATCCGGAAGCTCATCATTGGAATCAAGAAATTTGGGTAGCGGAAACGGCATCTAATTGCTCCTATTGCATCGCTCCACCCACACAGTTCACATCAGTGTGGGTGGACGGTGCCACGTTATTGACGAGACATGGCTTTTAAGGGCTGCTGGAACCGTAAACTCCGGATCGCCGCTGCCCAGAACTCTGACAAAATCCGCTGACTTTCCAGTTAGGAGAAGTCCCGCCCGCATGGGAGTTGCCGAAATCCCTCGACTCTGAAACCAAGTAATGACAGTCTGCCGGTCGGCTTTCTCCGCAAACGTTAAGACCACTTCCATGAGTGAGTTGGGCACCTCCTCAGGATGCTCTTAGGCCAACAGCTTTGCAAGCACGAGAAATCCAGGAAAACCGCGCTTCATTCGTTGCGAGGAGACTTCACTGATTCGATATGGTCGCCTTCGTCCCGTCGACTCTGGTCAATTGCACCGAAAACTTCTCGTTGTACGTATGGGCTCGATTTTGCAGAACACTGAGCGCGACGGCCTCACCTAGTTGAATCGAGGTGTCCGTGTCGCTGCGCCAGTGAATACCCGCGTGGATACCGTGGCCGAAACTGATGTTGTGGGCCAGTTTGTGCAACTCTCCGTTGACCGTCATTTGAGAGGCATCGCCGCCGCTATAATTCTGCAACGAAGCGCCGTTGCTGGAGGCAACCTTGGCGGGCAGCGGAAAGGCCATGTCGCACTTGTAAAAGAACTTCAAAACCGTGATGCAAGCGCCGCCAACGGCGCCGTGCCCAGTTGGGTAGGCCGGGTGCATCGGTGAGCCTTCCGGAAAGGCTTGCGACAGAAAAAAGCTTCCGCTGTTCGCCGCCGCGCTTTTTGCGACTGCCTGCGAATTCAGCACTGTCGGACTCAATTGGGCTTGCACCGGCGTTCCACTGGTTTTCGCCAGATGCACAAGCGCGCCGCCGGATTCCGGCCGATGTCGAAGATGAACAAACCACTTTTGGTACCACACAGCCTTCAAAGCTTCGCTCGCCACTGCGGCCACAGTCGCGGCGATGTCTGGCTGTCCCATGGTGTTGAAGCCATTTTGAGTTGTGTTGGTGGAATAAGGATTGCCGGGGTTAAACGGAATGCCCAGCTTGTTCATCAGCAGGTACGCGATGAAGTACGCTTCGTAGAGAACGTCCTCATGCGTGTATGCACCCAAGCCCCTGCCGTCACGCAAGTAGAAGGTATTGGGCGTAAGCGCCAGGTTTCCTGGCAATCCGTTTTGGACCTGCTGATAGGCGCTTGCTGTCTTCATAAAGTCCTGGGCTGCCGCGGCCGTTTTGTATTTTTGTACGATCGGTAGGGTGCCGAAATCCGTGTCCTGAAGCAGGAACTGCGAGAGATAGGGGCCGACCGTTTGGCCGAAGAAAATGCCACCCGGAGCGCCTCCTCGAAATAGCAGCTCAGGGGTGACCTTACCGCTGCCGTCGCGAGGGCCGGCATAGCGTGGTAAAGCGGATAACTCCATCGCTGCGTCCTTGGCGGTTTGATTGGACGGATAGTCGGTGAACGCCACGTCACGCAAGAGCGATGCCCAATAAAGCTCTACAAGCTCGGTAGCGTACTCCTCGCTGGCGACCGAAGGGGCCGGTGGCACAAAAAACTGGCTGGCGTCGAGACACTCGAGGTCAAAAGCCAAACCGCCCTGTGGGCCATTGAGCTTCCGCCCCAACCCGCCGACGGGGATCGCATCGAAATCTGCCGCTTTGCCGCTATTCAAGGCCTTCTTGAATTTGTCGTAGGCCGCCAGGTCAACCAATCCGACACTGGTCTGCAAAACACCTTTGGTGTAGGTCCCCGATTTGTCGGAATACAACGCCTCATCGCCGTTATCTGCCTGCGCAGGAGCAATTTGGAAGGCGTCATGGCCGGCGGCCAGTTGGCGTACGGCGAGCGAACGGGTTACCCGGTCCTGGGTGGACGGGCCCGTGATCGGAGGGGTTGTGGCGATTGAGACTGCCAGCGATTTCGGAGTCGCTGCGGTCGTGAGGCTTGCGGAATCAATCCTTCTGACGTTCTTAGCTGGTTTGGCGGCACTCATGGTGAATCACTCCTTCTAAATGGGTTGACACTAGGTTCTAGAGACGGCGCTTATATACGAGGCGCCCAGCAGCCGATTCCACGACTTTCTTACGACATCTCGTTACAGTTCGGCGAATAACAATCCTCACTTTTGGTGAATAGGGAATGCGCCGGAATCAGTTGCCCGGAATCGGTCATCGATTGTAATAGCGGCATCCGCCGGAAAAGAGTGCCAAAATAGTACGCCGTTGCAGATGGCCGATACCATTCTTGTCCACAATTGATTTTATTCGCGAGAATGTGTGAGTAGATTGCAGAATGGGATTTGATGGCGCAAACCAGTGGAACGCGGCTGTTTACGGTGCGCTCCAGAATGTGGAGTCCAAGGGGCAGTACGTCAATCCGGAGATTCGAGAAGAGGGCCTAGGTCGAAGTGTTGCAGCAGGAGGGCCGCTGCGAATGAATTTGCGGAGGGAATTGGCGGGCGCGCTCGAGGCGCACGCGGATGGTTGCGGCGAAGCGAGCCCGGACTTTCTCGATGCCTGTTTGTCGCGTCCGGACGACATTCCGATTATGAGTGAGTTGATTCGACGCGAAATCCTGTATCGAGTGGTTCGTAACGTCGAGGGCGCACGACTGCGAGCGATTGCAACAGTGGGTGAGCAGAGTCATCGAACGGCGAATGCGATCTCGCCCAGCCCGCTCGCAGCGGCAGGCAGGCCGGGCGAACTCCGCGAGAGTTGGCTATTGGCGCCGCTGCTGGGCCGATGGTTGAAGCTTGTAACTGCGGTCCCACATCGCGAGGGTTCCGATGGGATCGCCAGCGATGAGGATCTCAACACGCCGGTTTTGTGCAACGCCGCTCGGGGTTGCATTCGAGCTGCGCGGGCGCGAGTCGCCATAACCACGCGGAAGGATGATATCGGGTGAGATGCCCGCGGAGATCAATTCATCCCGCACGCGCATGGCTTCGCGCCTCGTTCTGTCGAACGAGTCTGGCGTGCTGCTATGCGCCTCGACATTCACGACGAGGCGCGGATACGGCCTGATAGCCGCCGCGACGGCAGAAAAGTACGATCGTGCCGAGGACGAATAGGCGGCCTGTTCGGGTATGGTGATGATTACGCCGCGGCTGGAATCGAGAACTTCAAAATCGCGCGGCAATGCGGCCAGCAACCTCCGGCGGTTCTCGCGGGCGTTCGGATCGCCGCGCAGCAGAGGAACATACTGCTGCTGCTGCGCGCGATCCGCGACGGCTGCGGCTGGTGGCTCTTGTTGCGGAAGCGCCGCGGTGGGGGCTCGCTGCTGCTGAGGCTGCTGCGGAGGAGGCGGCGGGGGCGGCGCGACGTAAGCTTCCGGCTGGGGCTGTTGAAGAACCGATTTTTCCGCTTCGTGCCGCCATGCCGCCGATCCCTGTTCGCTTGATTGGCTTACCTGTTCGGCCGCGGCAGCGGCGCGCTTGAGGGCGATCACGCGGGCATCCTCGGCGATCTGCGTTGCTTCGCGAGACATCGAGACGATTTCTTTGCTCTGTTGAACGGGATAGCCACGCGCCTTGTTGTAGATCTGGCGCGCCCGCGACATCTGGTCCGGAGCATAACGGTCCGCGTTCTGCGATTGCGCGATCTGAATCGCGTTTAGCGCCTGATAAAGCGCCGTGGTAGCTTCATACTCCTGGGCGCCTACCTGCCGGCCCCCGGCCAAGGGCTGCTCTCCCGCGGCAGTATTGTAGATGTACGGCTGGCGAGGCAACAACTCGTACGTGGCGTTCACTTCCTGTACCTTGCCTATCGTTTCGGGAATGACAACATTTTCGAGCACGACGACGTCGCCGGGCTGCATGACCGCGTAATGCGGTTCGGCCGTGACGATCAGCGCGAATGCTTGCAGTGGCGTGCTCGTGCTAAGTTTGCCTTTTGTGGATCCATCCAGGATCAGTTCCCCAAGATTCTGAGCACGGCCATCAAGGCTGATCGCCCAGACAACGTAGCTCAGGTATTGCGGCCCGAATCGACCGGGAACCGGCATATCCTTGAGCTTTAGATTGACGAGCGTAGCTCCGCGCTTCGGCTCGATGCTCGCTACGCCCGACGCGAATGGCGCGACTGGTGTGCCTCGAAAGCCGATGCTCGTCGGCGCGGAAAGATAGCCGTAGTTGATCGCCTTTGTGGTTCTGGCGACGATCGTCACCTGGTATAGGGGTTGAGGGGTTCGTTGTTCAGCGGCCGGGGCGCTCTGCGCCCATGCGCAACGGTGCAAGGTCGCGAACAAGATGCAGCACGGTAACGCTAGCCTTTGCATGGATCTCTCCTTCGCAAAAGTTTGGAGCAATTCTCCCTCCATTCGTAAGTTGTTGATTCGACTCTCGCTTGCCGTGATAGGCTGTAAAAGTTTCCGATGGCAGTGGCTCGGATCGTCTCAGTACTCTGCGCCGGTCGAGCCGCCTTAGCCAATCGCGCACACTAAACCCGCTCGCCGGGCAGAACGCTGCGCTGGCGACCACCTCAGCAGCAGGATGCTAGCGGTTCACCAATATGCGCGACGCGTCGATCTCGTAACCTTCGTCGATTACCGTCTGGTGTGCCGCGGCGCGCAATTGCTGTTCATCCGCGTTCCTTGCGGGATTGCAGGGACGCCGTATCACCTCGGTGCCTGCTTCGATCCGAACTAGCCACTTGTGCTTGCCTTCGTCCCAAACCAACTCGACTTTATCAGGGATCATTCCTATAAGATGCCAGAATTAGGGGACTCGCGAAAGGCCTATCGCTGTTGGCTCCGATTTCGCGTCCTCCGGCTGTTCCAAGGCGCTCTGCACTGCTACCTGAAGGATATAGGTCACCGCCGTAAAGCCAGTACCGGCCGAAACAATCGCGAAAGAGTACTGCGGCATCGCGAAAAGCAACAGCGCGATCGCCAGTGCGCAACCCGCCAAATGGGTAATGTCCGGTATCGTTTCGGGCCACGATCGTCTGTGGCGTTCCTGATTCAGTCTCGCTCGAAGCGCGGCCCGGAAGCCCGGACTCAGAGAATGGGCCGGGATAGCTGCTGCCAGGCGTGCGTCAAGGTCTTCTAAATCCCGGTCTTCTTCGCCATTCATCTCATCTCCCTCATCATCTCGCTCAGCGCCAATCGAGCGCGGTGCAGATGGCTCTTCACTGTCCCTTCCGGTATTCCCAACATTCGCGCGACCTCATCGACTTGTCTTTCCTGATAGTAGTAGAGGGTTATTACGGTCCGCTGGATCTCCGGCAAGCGCTCCACGCAACGCTCTAATTCGGTATCCCGAAACAACCCCGGCATTGGTGGGGCCGCCGCCGGTTCGCCGATGCCGTCGAGGGGGAGGCATCTCCGGTAGTTGGCGCTACGCAATGCGGACAGACAACTGTTGCGGGCAATCGAGTAAAGCCAAGTCCCCGGCGAGGCGCGCGCGTCATAGTCTGGCAACACCCGCCACAGTTTCAGAAAGATCTCCTGCGTGGTCTCCTCCGCCGACGCCCGGTCTCTTAGAAATGTGAGAGCCATCCGGAATACTTCGAAGGAACTCGCGAACAACGGGATCGGCTTCGAGGGTTTCTGGTCAATTGGAGGATCGCAATGCCGATCCCTGTTCGCTTCACCTCATATCTGTCCAACGGTTGCTCGAATGCATCCGCATAGCGCTGTCGTTGCAAGAGATGTTGAACGTCTTCATCCATTCGGCAGTTTTCAGCGAGGATCGTCAATCCGATCCTCTAGCTCGCTATTGGTACTCGCGAGCGGCGAGCGAGGTTGCACGGCGTGGCCGCGAAAATTTCCTGTCTGTTTTTGCAACCACGAACGAACTGCCACGAGTATAAAACGGCGGGAGGATCAATGCCGATATCGCCCGACATGGAAATTGCGGCTGTAGCCATTGCGTTGATTGGATATGCAGCATATCGCGAATGGCTGCGTCATCAGAAGCGAACGCTCATACATCATGAGCGCATGGCAGCTATCGAAAAAGGCATCGATTTGGCGCCGCTCGATCAGGAACAAGAGCGCAAGTCCTGGAGCGTGCAGCGGACTTTGCTGTTGGCTGGTTTGATCTGGCTCTCGGTAGGGATCTGCGCCTACGTTACGCTTTCGGCCATCATCGCCTCACCGGCAGGCGGGATTGAGAAACCTCCGCCCGGCGTCCAATGGATCGGCCTCGGGTTCGGAGCAATCGGCCTGTCTCACCTGATCGTTTATCTCGCCGGGAAAGGAAAGGAGCGTTAAGTCATGATCCGCATCGTTCGGTTCATCGCTGCGGCAACACTCGTCATTCGAGCTCAGGTGCCGCCGGAACAGAGGCAGCCTGAGCGGAAGCCTACAGCGCCGATCGAGGCGATTGGAGGCATTTTGGAAGCCTTCAAGTCTCATCCCATCGTCGCGTTGGGCAATGTCGAAGGCGGGAACGAGCAGAGCCACCAATTTCGATTGGCGCTGATTCGCGATCCACGATTTGCGGCCGTTGCGAACGACATCGTCGTTGAGTTTGGGAACGCCCGTTTCCAGGACCTCATCGACCGGTTCGTAGGCGGTGAGGAAGTCCCCTATGAATCGCTGCGCCGCGTTTGGCGAGATACAACGCAAGTGGAGTACGAGTGGGACCTGCCAATTTACGAAGAGTTTTTCAGAGCCGTTCGAGCGGTGAACGCGAGGCTTCCGCGAGCACGGCAGTTGCGCGTTCTGCTCGGCGACCCGCCCATCGATTGGAGCGACATTCACAATTTCCAGGAGTTCCGCAGCGCTATGGGGGACCGCGATGGCCACGCCGCAGAGGTGCTGCGCCGGGAGGTTCTGGCGAAAGGCCGGCGCGCGCTGATCGTCTATGGCGGCCAGCACCTGATGCGAAGAAACACCGTGCCGGGGGCCGCGGACACGTGGGCGCGCGGCGTTATCGCACGCCTGGAGAAAGACGGTCTCGCCAAGGCGTTTACGATTCTCCCGGAGACCCGAAGAGACCTGAGATCCGTAGATGCGCAGGCGGGTGCTTGGCCGATACCGAGCCTCGTGATGCTCGCCGGCACGGCGCTCGGCGGAACTGTTCCGGATCCGGATCCCCGGCGGCGCCCTGTACGCGCAGAGGAACAGTTCGACGCCATCCTGTATCTCGGGCCGCCTTCGTCGATGACAAAGTCCAGACTGACTCCAACGCAATGCTCGGATCGCGCCTACATCGAGTTGAGGACGCAGCGCCTGAATTTGATTCCTCCGCCACCTGGGGCCGGGCCCGGCGCCAGTCTGGCTGAGCAGTTGAGGGATTCCTGCGCTCATCCCGAAGGATACAAAGAAATCCCCGACCCGGAGCCCGCTATCACGGAAGGGATTCGCAAGATTCTTCGGCAAGCCGCCCAAGGCAAAGTGAGTCCTGACGATATCGCTCCGGAATCGCGCGATCGTCTCGTTTCCTTTCTGGAACGCGATGGACCTCGCTTTCTCGGCCCGGCGGGCGAGCTCGAGTCTTTCAAGCTCGTGGAAGACAGGAACGCCGCCGGCAAACGTATGAAACGCTACCGGAGTGTTTTTGCGAGCGGCCTCAGATTGATCTGGACCGTAGGTTTGTCACCTGCCGGCGCCATTGTTTCGCTCGATCCCCGTCCGGAATAGGCGTCGCTACTGCGGTCCCGGCGGGGGATTCTTGAGTTCCGGCTTGATGAAGGACCAGTGATCATGGACCAGCTTCCAGTCCTTGCCAAATAGCCCGTACACTTTCGTCGAGTTCCATCGAATGGCCAGCGGCGACCCATCGGGCATGGTCGCATGGCTCGCCAGTTGGTAGCTCAACACAGCGGCATCGCCCAATCGCTGCACTTTGGCGTCGATCATTTCGTAGCGGTCGACTTTGATCTTGCCCGTGAGCGGGGCCAAGTAGTCTCTCATCGCTTGGATTCCGTCCGCGCGCTTCTCGCGGGCCGGATCGAAATAGGTGATCTCGGGAGCATATGTCTCCAGGTATCCCTGTGGATCGCCTTTGCCCCAGCGGTCCAGCGCCGCCTTCTCCAGGGCGATGATTCCTTCTGCGTTGAATGGGGCTGCTGCTCTTTCGCAGGAGGTCAGAACCCCACAGACGATTACAATCATGGGCGTGGTTTTCATACTTCAAACTTAGCTTGGGCAGCCGTGGCGCGAATAGGATAAATGGAACCTGCCTGCCCATGCTACAAACTGATGAGAATGACGCAGCCGATCGCGCGTTACCGCGAATTCGATCCGTGTCCGCCTCTGCGCGACTATGTGCGCTGCTTCTTCACGTTCACGGCGCCGGCGGAAGCGGATACGGCCGGCGAACCGCGCCGCGCAATCCGGCGTGAGCGTCTGTTGAACGGCGCCCCTGGGTCCTACACAACGCCGCTCTTCGCCGATAGTCACGTGTCGATATCCTTCAGCTTCGGCTCCGGCTATCGTCTGGATGGTTTGTGGCGCCAAGCCGAACAGAGGTATTGCGGCCACGTGATCGGGCCAATGAGCGCTGCGCACCCGGCGGCCCACGGCGATCGCATCATCCAGGTAGGCGCTTACTTCCGCCTCACGCGCGCGAAATGCTTCTTCGCAACTGCCGCCGCTGCCCACGAGTTGACGGACAGCATCGTTCCTCTAGACGACTTGTGGGGACGGGCCGCCGTGTCACTGGAATCCTGCATCGCCGAGGCGAGGAGCGATGAGGAACGCGTCGATCGGCTCGAACGCGCGTTGTTGCTCCAGCGGCTTCACCCCAGTCCGCATCAGCGATCGACAGTGGACGTTCCTGCTCTCGCAGCATTCGTGCAGCAGAGGCGTGGCATCGTCACCGTTGCCGAACTCGCGGACTGCGCCGGCGTCTCCCGCCAACACCTTGGACGCATCTTCCACGAAGGCGCCGGCTTGTCTCCGAAGCTATTCTGCAGGCTCGCCCGCTTTCGCGCTGCCCTGGCATGCATGACCGGAGCGAAAGACAGCGGCGCCGCCGCGGCCGGATTAGCGGCCGAACTCGGTTATGTGGACCAGTCGCACATGATCGCCGAGTTCCGTGAATTCAGCGGCCTCACGCCAAGGCCGCTCATTCTGCAAGAGCGGGTCCACCCATTCACTGGCGCCTCAACAGCGCACGCTGCCGAGTGACCGGCTCTTACGCCGTCGTCGCCAGGCTCGCCAGATACTCCATGGGACAGCCGACACCTTCCACCTTCACGCCCAGCCATCGCAGAGCGTCGATTGCGAGCATACGCCGGTACGCATTGAACATAATCACGTGTGCGAACGTGCCCCCAAAGCTAAAGGTTTCCGGCGGTTCACAAAGAGCGTCGACAAACGTATCGTCCCAAGCACTTCGCTTGTGCACGTCCGCGAACACGCCTTGGAACTTCTCATCCGCCCTCGCGATGCGCGCCAGCATTGCCGAAGGAGTGCGATCTTCGGGCGGGACATTTTCAATCTGGGGCATGCTGCTTCCAGTAATCGCCGCCGCCCAGACTTCCTTGGTCAGCACCATCCGTTCCAGAATCTGACGCAGGCTTTGATCGGGACCATCCCAGGGAAAGATCTTCACCTGATTTTTCAAAGGACGGTCAAGCTGTTCATCGCTAAGCGTCTTCGCAAGATCGAGAAGACGCCGGGTATGCCAGGACTCCTGGCCGGAGAAAATATCGAAAAGGTCCATGAATTGACCAGCTCCTTTCGCGACATCCTTGCCGGAATAGTGATGAATTCCGTTCGGAGAATGCAGGTAAGTATAGGTTGCGCCCATTCGGCGATACAGGCTCGGCGAGATGCCGAACGCCTTTCGGAACGCCCTGGTGAAGGCCTCGAGCGATCCATAGTTTGCATTGAGGCCGATGTCCGTTACCGGCAACTGTGTGCGGGACAACTGCCACGCGGCCCTTTCGAGCAGCAGCCTTCGGCGCATGGCGACCGGCGCTTCGTCGATCATCGCCCGGAACAGCCGGTAGAACTGCGTCCGGCTTCGATACGCGTGGCGGGCGAGGCCGCTTGCATCCTGCTGCTCCTGGTCAAGCGATTCCAGCACCACTCCGCGTAGCCGTTGCGCTTCGTCCACAGAAGAAAAATATCATTTTCGGAGTCCGCCCCGCCTGATCGCGCGTCCCAAACTTGGGCGAGAATATACTTCAGACAACCAGTCTGGCCTGATGGAACACCAAATGGATAAAGTGTTTGTCCTATGGCACGTGCATGAACATGAGAACGGGGATGACGACGAGAAGCTGATCGGCGTTTATCGAACCGAGGATGACGCCCAAGCAGCCATTGAGCGTGTCCGCACCCAACCTGGTTTCGTCGATCTGCCAGAAGGATTTCTGATTTGCCCTTACCACTTGAACGAGGACCACTGGACAGCAGGTTACGTCAAGCACGGAACGTGAGATAGTTGCGTCAAGGATATAAATGCCCAACCTTGGGCCGGGGACGCAGTAATTGCAGTAGCGAACGAAGATTGCTCATGCAACTGCTGTGGGCGCGGAGATTCTGGCGGCAGGGCCCAACCCTGAGCTATAGCTGGAGTCTGATTGCAGTTTCCTGGAAAGACCTCTAGGCGGTCTTGGTGGGTTCCAATAGACTGCGCATCAACTGCAACGTGTCGCGAATCTCCTGTGCCGCATTGTTAAGGTTTACTCGCTCGATTGGCAGACCGCGTCGCCCAGCTTCATATACACGGAACGTTCTACCAAGGGTAGACGCGACCATCGAACGTCCTGCGGCGGGCGCCATATCCGGAAGGTCTCGTTTCACCCGGCACGCCGTGGTTGCCGTAGCGAACTACAGGATCAGGCAACAGATCGGCAGAATCGCGACTTTCCGCAGCATATTAACGGAGAGCCTTCAGCGCCGCCTCGACCACTGGCTTTAAGTCGTCCACAGTCACAGCGCCGCGATAGGGCCTCCCATTCAGGAAAACCGTTGGCGTACCCTGCACGCCTGCGTCGAGGCCCTCACGCACCTCAGCTTGCACTGTGTTCTGGTATTTGTGCGAGCTCAAGTCGCTTGCGAACCGGGCGGCGTCCATACCGAATTCCTTGGCCCAGGCGACGAGGTTAGATTCCGTCAAAGACCGGGGATTGGCAAAAATGCGATCGTGCATTTCCCAGAACTTTCCCTGCGCCTGCGCCGCCAGACTGGCTTCGGCGGCGATTGCGGCTTGGGAATGGCTTTCGAGCGGAAACTGCTTGAACACCAGCCGAATGTCGTCGGGAAACGCCTTGGCGATCTCCGCCAGAGCATCGGCGCCTGTGCGGCAGAAGGGACACTGGAAGTCGGAAAATTCGACGATGGTGAGGCGGGCCGACGCCGGACCGCGGGCGGGCGCTCCCGCCACCTTGAGGTCCACGGGCTGGTTGGCCAGTTCGTCATGGAGCTTGGCGATGTATGCCGCGTCAGCAAGAATGGCTGTGGCAGCGGCGGGGGACTTTCCCGCCTTGATCTCGCGCGCCAAGGCGGTGGCCTGGGTTCGGCTGATCATGCAACTGCGATCCTGCGAAAGGCAGGGTGCGATCTTCATCTGGCAGCCGCAGGTGCAGGATTCCTGGCGGGCGATGGCGAGCACCTGCGCCTTCTGCGCGGCGGTGAGTCCGTTGACTTTGACGCCCGGAAGTCCGCCGGCGCGTTCGGCGCTGACTTCGGAGGTTTGGGCCGCCGCGAGGAAGGCGGCGGAGAGAAGGATCATGCTGCTTGCAATGACGCGCATGACAACTATTGTGGCAGTTCGAGGCGGTTCGATGGGGATGGCATTGATGAGCCCGCTGTTACATTGCCATATAGGAATTATCGGTCCCCACTTTTCAGCTGTTGACGTCCTAGGCCACTCCTGAGAAGGAACGCCCGGTGTTCACCGAATGCCCGAACACAGACGAGTCGGCCGCCAAGACGGCAACGTTATTGGCTCTCCACCGAACTTTCAGCTAGCGTTACGCGGCGCATGGTGTTGCCGCCAGGATTGGTCGGCTCGCGCCAGCGAAAGTATCACCCCTCCAAATAGAAGCGTGTCGGCGAAGTAGTTGATCCCCTCGACTTTCACCCTCATACTCGGGTCCGCCAGCGCGCCGACCATAACAGGCACATAGATGACGACAATCAGGAATACAATCCAAGCGCCGAGATAGGTGGCCGCAAGGCGTGTCTTCCACGCCATTAGAAAGCAAATGCCACTAACAATGAGAAAGGCGCCGGTCAAATAGTCGATGAAGGCGCGAGCCGGAAGCCACGTGGGCATTTCCTTCACGAGCGGAACTCCTGGAAGACCCAGTGGATGCAGAATGTGATGCAGACCGAAAAAAAGTGCCGCGATTGCAATCAGGACGCGACCCACGGTAATGAGTCCCTTACCGAGTCCGTCGCGGTTCCCACCCATCGCGATTGCAGCCAAAACCAAGCCGCCACCGGCGAACGACGTTTCCCGTATGGCAATCGTCCATGGGATTCGCTCGCCAGTCCTGACTGCTCCAGGGAGATACAACATAGCGACAAAGAGCGACATCATAGCGGCAAATAGCAGGCCGGACCAGCGCACATGAATCCGCGTGGCGATGCTTAAGGACGCGGCGATCAGCGCAGCTCCGACGAAATATACCCAAAACAAACGCCAAGGCATGTACGCCGGCACCAGGTTCAGCAAGGACTTTTCGTCGGAAAAATGTAACGCTCCGAAGACCGCCAACGGGATGGCGAAGCACACGTAGCTGAGCGCAACGACCTTGTCGACGCCATGAGCCTTGGAGAAATCGTTCTTTGCGGCCAGCACGGCGATTACGAGGGCCGCGAGACCGGCGGCGCACATCGAGAGGGCCGTATTCGGAACTTCAAAGAATGCGGTGAGAATCAATAGTTGCATGGATCACGTGAATCGATACAACCTAGATTCTACGACGAAGCCGGGTCACGCTCGCATTGGAGCTTTGGCCGCGCAAGAATTGATGAAACGTTGCCGGCTGGCCCTCCTTGTTTACGTTCGAGCTCAAGGAGAAGAAATTGGGGATCCAGTAATGCCCGCCTTGTTTCGGCTACCACCAGTTGCTCCGTGCCGTGCCGCCGCGCTGCTAAGAAGAGAGATGGACAATAAAGGGCTGCTGGAACATCATGAAGGCTTGACGGGCTATCCCATTCGAGCAGCTAGGGTTCCGCGGGAAGCGATTGGAGACTATCATCAACGGATAGCCAAACGAAGTCGCTATTTCATGTACTCGGAGCAGAAGTAAAGCACAGTTCCAACGTCAAAGTTGCCCGCGAAGTGCGGGTTGGCGCCCTGCAGCAACGAGAGACAACTCTTCATACCAACCTTTCGATGGCTCGGCCTGAAAAATCACGCGCCTCTCTTTCGGTAGCGCGGTTTGCTCCGAAAGGGACCACACTTTGGGAAATAGAAGAGGGGCGCAGGTGAGGGTGGAGGCGTGGGCTCTACAGCGAAGGACCCGCAGTTCTCATTCCCCGATTGCAGGACCAACCACATGAATCACCTGCCCCGGCCTGATCCCCTCGGCGGCAGTTCGTAAGTCGTCACAAATCGGCCTGAAGTACTTGATATTGTTGTCAGGGACTGCGACGACGATCAACCCAAATGTGATGCCGGCAAGGTTCTGCTGATGCTCCAGATTCTTGTCCACTGTTACGAAGACATCGAACCGATGTTCCTGAGCCAAGGTTATCAGCTTGCCGTTCGTGATGCCCATCCCATCGATTTGACGGATTCCACTTCATGAACGGCCCCCGGAAAAGCTTCTCGAACCCTCGGGTTCACGCACTCGTCTAAGAGGATACGCATTCGATGAGCTGTTCACAGGCGAGTTGCAGAAACAGTTCCGCCTGTTCTCGCGAGACTGTCGGCGCGCCCTCCAGGAACTCCTCGATCGTTTCTCCGTGCTTGAGATGGTCGAGAAGCATTTGGACGGGGACCCTCGTGCCCGTGAAGCACGGGGAGCCGCTCATGCGATCCTGCTCGATCCAGACCACCTGATCCAATTTGGCTCGCTGTTGGGCAGTCATATTCTGGGACACATCGGTCCGTCGTGGAGAAATGCCGTTTCCGAATCAGCCTTGATAAAATGAGATCCATTTTCAGGAGAATTCCAAACCCCTCGATCATGGACAATTCCTTATCCGGCTCGCTCAAATCATCGGTTCGCAGCCTTCCGCCGCTTGAATCTGGCGGCGCCGTCGCCCGCAATGGCATGGGCTTTCAGGATCACGTCGCTGCCGGGTTTTGCATCCGGATGCTGTCGGACGAGAAGTTGCGGGAGGTCTGGTGCGAACGGCAGGATGACATCACGCTGATCTGGGCGGACCCTGCCGTACCTGGCGGGGAACGGGTGGAGTTCGTCCAGGTCAAGAGCAATCAGACCTTCGACCGGTGGACGGTTGCGCGATTGTGCAGCCGGAGCGATGGGAAGTCCATTCTGGATCGGCTGCTGGACAATGACCGGGCGAGCCAGCCGGCATCTTTCCGGATGGTGACGGCGGTTCCGGTAGAGCCGGTGTTGCAGGTGCTGACGCGTGAGGCTTCCGCTGCGTACGCCGCCAGCGACACGCGGAAGGATGAAATCGAAGCGTTACAGTCCAAGTTGGCGGATCTTGCGAAGGACTACAGGTCCCCCAACGGGCATGATTGCCGGTTTTGGGTGGAACATGCCAAGTGGGACTTTGTTGGCCCGACGGACGCCGTCCACAATGCCAATGTTCGAGCGCTGGGCAAGGAACTCGGGTCTGCGTCCCACGAAGAGTTGGAGGATCTCTATAAGAAGCTGCTCGACAAAGTCTGGCAGGCGGCATGCGCGGATTGGCGGGTGAAAGAGAAGCGGATTCTGCGGGATGAACTCATGACGTGGATGAAAGGGGAAGATCCGCGGATCAAGGCCGATCTGCACGAATATTTCCGGCGGCTGCGGGATGAGACGGGGTTGCTATCGGTCCGCGGATTGAAGGTAGAGACCGGGCGGGCGCACAGTTTGCCCATTCAGGATTTCTATATTCCGCTTTCCACGAGATCGATGCGTGCGTCGAGTGAGTCGGTGCACGACGGGGGCGAGGCCGTTCCGCTCGAAGAGGGACTGAAGAAACCCCGGCTTTTGATTCAAGGGGAAGCGGGATCGGGCAAGTCCACGTTTTTGAAGCGGATTGCGTGGGAACTCGCGTCCCGAAGGTTGTTGGGCGGCGCGGACACCAATCCCGGAAAGCCGCTCAGCCTGCCTGATCAATTGCAGGGCAGCGTCGTCGTCTTTCCGATTTTCATTCGTATTGCGGATCTGGAACAACATGTCAATCAGTGCATGGAACGGCGCGAGGCGAATGGCGCGCCCACGATCCGCGATCACAGCGGCTGGCTCGCGCACTTTCTGCATCGGACACAGGGCTTGCCGGAGTCTTACTTTCTGGCGCGACTGCGCGAGGCGAACACGCTCGTGATGCTCGATGGCCTGGACGAGGCTCCAACCGAAGACCGGCGCCGCCAGATTTGCGTCGTCATCGAGAAGGCGGCCAGAGAGTTCCAGCGCGCGCGTTTTGCCATCACGACAAGGCCGGGCAGCAGTGTGCTTCCCGATGGGTTCTATTACTGGTGCAGCGTTGACCCCTTGAGTCCAGAAGCCACGAACATCTTTTTGGACTCCTGGAACCGGCTGCTTTTTGACGGCAAAGATACAGCGGAAGCGCGCAAGCATCGCGCGGGGCTGGCTCATGCCTTGGCCGCCAAGTCCGAAATCCGAAAAATGGCGCTGAATCCACTCATGCTGACTGCGCTGGCCGTCCTGTATTGGAATGACAAACAGTTGCCGGAGCAGCGGGCGGAGTTGTACGAGTCTATTTTGGCGTGGTTGGCGACAGCTCGGGACCGTGAGACTGAGGGCTCGCGAGTCTCCGCGGACGAGTGCCTGGATCGGCTTGGATGCCTGGCATTTGGAATGCAGTGCGCAAAAGGCGGACGCATGACCGCGGTCGAAAAAGGCGGGGCCGCAGAATTCCTACAAGCCCTGGTTCCGCGAAAGAAAGAAGCGATTGCCTTTCTGGAACGCGAGGAAGTGGATAGCGGGATCATCGTGAGCGCGAGCGCCGAGATACGATATGCTCACCTGACATTCCAGGAGTTTCTCGCGGCGCGAGAACTTGCAGGCTTTTCGGACGAGGATCAGTTTCGCACAATTCTGAACGGCGAGCGGCTGTATCAGATGGAATGGCGTGAAGTGATCCGCCTGTGGGCTGGGCTCCTCTTGGTGAAGCAGGGGAAGCGCAAGGTGGATGGACTGATTGCAAGAATCTTGCGCGAAGCCGGGGACGGTCTCGCAAATCACGCCAAGTGCGTGGCATTGTTGAGCGCAATTGCCAAGGATCTGGCGCCGCGTAAGTATCGGATCGTCGATGATGCCTATGACCAGATGAAGGCTTCGATCTACAGTCTGTTTGAGGATGTAGCGGAGAACGACCGGATTGACTTGCCGACCCGGGTAGCAGCAGCCGAGGCATTGGGTGAGGAGCATCCCAAACTCAGACTGCCGGCGGATGAGGAGTATTGGGTCCCGTTGCCTCATGCCGGGTTTTCCATGGGGCGATTCCCGGTGACGGTTTGGGAGTTCGGGCGGTTTGTGGCTGAGACCGGGAATGAACCTCGCAAATGGGAAGAACAGCAGGCGCATCCGCGCCGGCCGGCGGTGCATGTGGATTGGAACCAGGCACGTGCGTACTGCGACTGGCTTTCACGTCGGAGCGCGGGCGCCGCTGTGGTGCGGTTGCCTACATCTGAGGAATGGGAGTTGGCGGCGGCAGGGACCGAGGGGCGCGAGTACCCTTGGGGCAGCAAGCCTGAGCCGAATCCGCGGCTGGCGAATTACGATGTCACGAGAATCGTGGCGCCAACGCCGGTGGGCCTGTTCCCTAAGGGCAACACGCCAGAGGGGCTTTGCGACATGGCTGGGAACGTGTCGGAGTGGACGGCAAGCGAAGACGTGTATGGCAAGATTGCGCGGGGCGGGTCCTTCGGCGACTATGCGAAGCTCCTGCGCTGCTCGTTCCGTATCAACTTGGACCAGCGTGACAACGGGTATGACTTCCTGGGGTTTCGAGTGATCCGGGAGTAGGTTCGTTTTCTGTTTTTCCTTTTGCCTCTTCAAAATACAACCTTGCCTCGGCGGGGAACGCGCAGCTATCGCCGCGGCTTCCACGCTTTGACTGCGAAATGCGTCATACTGTGCAGGGAATGCCTGTTCTTCGGATCGCGACCGCTATTCTTGTCTGCATCACCGCCGCCCGTGCCTCTGGCGCCGAGCATGTCGTGCTACGCTCGGGCTTCCGGATCTCGGCCGACAAAGTCGAGTTGGTTGACGGCCAGTATCTTCTCCACACCGCCACTGGCGTCACGCAGTTTCAGGAAACACAGGTGGAACGCGTCGAGCGCGACGACTACGTTGCCCCGCCTACGCCGCCGGCGCCGCAAGTGAGTAACCAAGCTACGGCGTCGCAAAAGCCGCCGGCCCGCCCCACCATCCAGGAACTCGTCACCAAGGCCGCCCTCGCCCACGGACTTCCGCCGGAAATCGTACACTCGGTCGCACGCGCCGAATCCGCTTACCAAACCAACGCCGTCTCGAACAAAGGCGCCATCGGAGTCATGCAGTTGATGCCCGCCACCGCCGCGTCCCTGCAGGCCGATCCCAACGATCCCGAACAAAACATCGAAGCCGGCACGCGGTACCTGCGCGACTTGCTCGTCAAATACGACGGGGATTCCGTCAAGGCCCTCGCCGCTTACAACGCGGGTCCCGGCGCGGTGGACAAATACAACGGCGTGCCGCCGTACCGGGAAACCATCTCTTACGTCGACCGGGTGCTGAAGAACTACTCGAAGATGGTGGTCGACAAGAACAAACCAACCCAGCAGCAGCAGCCCTAAGCCGATGCCTGCCGCAGGAGGTGGACCGGATCCGCTACGCAAGAGTCATAAACCGCTTTCACTTCGCCGTCTTTGGCGCCATGAAACGGGCATGCGAACCCTTTGCCTTCGATGGTGAAATGCGGACACTCGCCCGGGTTCATCCTCTCTTTCGCGGCTGATGCCACCCGCCGTATGGGCCGGAATCGTTCCGCACAGCCGCTCAAAGCCTTTTCGAGCACGCTGCCCTCTTTGGTCTCCGCGGAAAACGCCGACATCGTCTGAAAACAGCCATGCGCAATGGACCTTCGCATCTTGTCCCTGTCCAGCCCGGTAGCCCGGCAGAACTCGAACGTTCCATTCAGGTGTTCGCGGTCTTCGGGGATGATCTTGAGAACCGCCGCCGGAACAATCGAATCCGCGAAGCAGGCGTCGATGGCTTCCGGCTGGTCGCGATAGGCATCCAACAAGCGGCCCGTCATTCGATAGACGAGGTCTGAAGTTCTCTCAAACGACCCGATCTTGACGTTGTTGCTCAAAGCGCTCGCGAGAGCATACATCTCCACGACGTCGGATGGAAGCTCTCCGTTGCGATGCGGGTTGCACTCGAGTCCAGCGGCAATCAGCAGCGCCGGCTTCTTCTGCCTTTTCCGCAGCCGTTCGTACGCTCCTCCGGGCTCGTTTTTGCCGCGGCTTTCCTGCAATTCGCTCAGCACGCGGATCGCGTGAAAGAATGGAAAGTTGTCGAAGATGCCGCAATCGCACAGCAGGATATTGGTTCGTCCGGGGCCCGGAAACAGGCACGACACGGCCCTCGGCGCGAAAACTACAGGGAACGCCGAGGAAGAGAGGCATCCCTCCAGGAAATCGTACCGGGCGGGCGCCGGCACTTCCACGGGAAAGTCCCGCCCCAGGAGAATCGTCGCACGGCGGTTGAGATGCGTTGCGGTGGCGAAGAAGGCGGTTCCCGGATCCTCCGGATTCCCACTCAAATAAGGCTGAGTGTCGAATCGTTCGAAATTGGCTTCTTTCGGAAACAACAGTTCGGCCGCGGTTTTTTCGATCAGGTCCGAACCCATGACGCAAGTCTCGATCGACAGCCGTTGCAGCGTTTCCTTCTGCAGCTCTTTCGCGAACAATTTGATCGCCTCTGTAATATGCCCCGACACGAACCTGGCGGCAATCAACAGGGTGACGGTGTGGGGCAGAAGAAAGAGGTCAGACAGCGCATCGGTGAGAGCCGGTGGAGCGCCGGACAGCGCATAAGAAGCGTCGCCGGCGCTGCCTTTGCGGACAATCGCCCGAATCTGGCGGGGTGAAATGGAAATGGAGCGTCCCCTCACGCCAAGTTGTTTGGCGGCATTCTTGAGAGTGCGCGTCAACGCGACCTTCTGGTCGCAGTGCAGAAAGACCTGGGTGAGCCGGGCGAGGTACTCGTATGCCTGATCGTCGGCGGGAATGCGGCTCATGCTGCTGATGGCGGCGCCGACAATGGCGCCGACAGAAGATCCGACCACCATGTCGGGCTTGACGCCGGCCGCTCGCAGCGCGGCCGCCACCCCGATGTGGAAAGAGCCGCGGAACACTCCCCCAGTGGCGAGAAACACCACGCGCGGCCGGTCCTCGTTGGCAAGGTGCGGAAAATACTCGTGCGGGGGGCGATTCACGCCATACGAATGGACGCTGCGGTCGATCTCCGAACTCTCGACCGGACGGACCCGCAAACACTTGGTGCACTCGCTGCACACTTCCATCATCCCGGGCATTTCGGCGCTGATGAACCCGGCGCGGCCCCCGTCGCGCGCCACTACTCTCAGCAACTGCGAACACTCCACCTCCCGTTTCGATGCGAAGAAGGTGGACAAACGCTCGCGGTAGATGGATTCGAGCGTCCTGCGGCAGCCCGCGGCGATGTGCTGCAGCCCCTCTTTACGCTGCGGATCGAGAACGTTCGCGTAACTGATGTCTTTTTCGGGCGAAATCGGAAGTGGAAAAATCGGCAGTCGAACCTCGCGAGCAGGACTGGACCCTTTCTTGCGGATCTCCGCCTCGAGGCCGCTGATGAACTGGGTCTGCAGGCTCTCCATTTCCGTGTCGCGCCGGCGCTCCAGCGTAATGCTGGTCAGGCCGTTCTCGATAATGTTGAGCGATTCGCGGGCGACTTCATGTTCCCGCGACAACGGTTCGATCGGCACCGAGTAGACGATGCGCAGAGCCGCCGACGGATTCGATTCCGAACTGATCAGCTTTTTGATCTCGTCGCGGTACTTACCCTTGCCCCATTGCTTGCGGACCCAACTGAAGAAGGCGGGCAGCGGATTGCTGCCAATCACGTGGCCGTCAATGAGCGTGAGCTTGTCGCCGTTGAGTCCCTCGACGGCCTTTTGGGACAGCCAATGGTGCGGATCTTCTGGTTGTTCCGGCGGAAACAATCCGGGTTTGGCAAGCGCCGCCATCACCGCATCGCACAGCCTGACGCCCTTGTTTGGACGAGCCCACAATTGCGCGTTGTGCAGCGTATCGATCCGGTTGACCACAGCCGCGACGATCAAGACATGGAACGGCGCCTTCGAGCCACCATCCTTTTGGCTCGGCGCCTCGATCACCAGATCGCCAAACATGTCCAGCAGCCACCGCTTCAAGTGGTATTTGTGAAGCAGGCCCTTTTCAATGCCGAGAGGCTTCAAAAACGGCCCACGCCAGTCGCGCCGGTAAAACATCCCGAAGGCGGGAGTCAACACCACTCCAACCAGCAAGAGTGAGCCCAAGAGCCACTTTCCAAAGCAGAGCACGGCGAGAGATGCCATCAGAACCGCAAGCCAGGCGCAGGCGAGAAGCCATGTCTTGTAACCGAAGAGCGGCGCCGGCCGGAACGTACGGACGACCTTGCCCTGCTGATAGCGCAGCGGAAAATATGCGATGCGCGGATCGAGCGCGAGGTGGATGGCGACTTGCAGACCGATCCATAACCCGCGCGCGAGGCACACCGCGGCCTGCAGGATCCAACCGCCGTACCGTTCCTTCCAGCGGACCCGGCGGACGATCAGATCCGCAACGTCGCCCACGGTCACCGTTAACCCGCTCATCCAATTGCCGAGCCGGATCAACCGGTGATACTGCGTTCTCGCTTCGGTTTCGTCGCGCTTCAGGTCCGGGGGACACGAGAGATCCTCTACCGGGGTGGTTTCCGCGAAAAAGTCCACTGGATTCGGTATGGCGTCCCAGAAGGGATCGAGCGGAGCGACCGTGAGGCGCTCCACATAGGTGCGAAACCAGGACCAGCGGATCGCCTCGCGCATCGCGGCGCTCTCGCTCTGATGCTTCTTCAGCTCGTGGTACGCCTTGTACATCGCAGCGCTGGTCAGCGCGCCGCCGGAGATACCGGCCACGGCGACTGGCGCTTCCCGATCCGCCGCCAGATAGGCGTGAACGACTCCGGCCGAGAAATGGATTCCCTGCAAGCCGGCCACGAAGCAGATTGCGTCATCTCCGGCGTTGCGATCGGTCTCGAGCGACCTTGCCGTGATCGATTTCGGAGCTGGATCGGGCATCGGATTGCGCCCCCCTGGAATAGAGAGCGCAAAACCGGGCCCGATTGGGACATTGAGTGGAGGAGAGTTATAGTTCTTCGTCGGTGACGCAGCCGAGGCTTGCGTTCTTCACCAGACGGATGTATTTCGCCAAGGTTCCGCGCGTCGCCTTGTAGGGAGGCATGGTCCACTTCTTGCGGCGTTCTTCGATCTCGGCGTCGGGAACATCAAACGCAATGATGTTCTGATCCGCGTCAATGGTAACGATGTCGCCGTTCTGCACCAGTGCGATGGGACCGCCATCCTGCGCTTCCGGCGTGACGTGCCCTACGATGAAGCCGTGCGAGCCGCCCGAAAAGCGTCCATCGGTCATCAGCGCGACGTCTTTGCCGAGTCCCGCGCCCATGATCGCGGAGGTTGGCGTCAACATCTCCGGCATGCCAGGTCCTCCCCTGGGACCTTCGTAGCGGATGATGATCACATCGCCCTTGCCGATCTCTTTGCGCTCGAGGCCGTGCAGCATGTCTTCTTCGGAATCGTACACGCGAGCCGGTCCGACAAAGCGGAGGCCTTCTTTGCCCGTGATCTTGGCGACCGCGCCTTCGGGGGCAAGATTGCCGCGCAGGATTTGGATGTGCCCGCTGGCCTTGATCGGATTCGAGAGCGGCTGCACGATCTCCTGGCCGTCTTTGAGACCCGGCAGGTCCGCCAGATTCTCCGCGAGCGTCTTGCCAGTCACCGTCATACAGCTTCCGTCGAGCAGACCTTCGGCCAACAGCATCTTCAATACGGCGGGTATGCCGCCCACGGCCTGCAGGTCTTCCATCACGTACTTGCCGCTCGGTTTGAAGTCCGCGAGCAGCGGGACCCGGTTGCTCACAGCCTGGAAGTCGTCGATGGTCAGCGGCACGCCGACGGCGCGCGCGATGGCGATCAAGTGCAGCACCGCGTTGGTGGATCCACCTGTCGCCGACACCAGGACCATCGCGTTCTCGAACGCGGCGCGAGTCATGATGTCGCGAGGTTTCAAGTCCAGCTCGAGCAGCTTGTGAATCGCGGCGCCTGCGCGCACGCACTCGTCGAGCTTGAGCGGATCGTCAGCGGGCGTGGAGGAGCTGTACGGCAGCGACATGCCCATCGCTTCGATTGCGGAGGCCATTGTGTTCGCCGTGTACATGCCGCCGCAAGCGCCCGCTCCGGGGCACGAATGACGCACGATGTCCTGGCGGCGATCCTCGGTGATGCTGCCGGCGATGAACTCGCCGTAGCTTTGAAACGCGTTGACGATATCCAGCTTCTTGTCTTCTTTGGTGCAACCCGCGCGAATCGTGCCGCCGTACACCATGATGGCTGGCCGGTTGAGGCGGCCCATCGCAATCAGGCAGCCCGGCATGTTCTTGTCGCAGCCCGGCAGCGTCACGAGCGCGTCGTACCACTGCGCGCCCATGATGGTTTCGATCGAATCGGCGATGAGGTCGCGCGATTGGAGTGAAAAGCTCATCCCCTCGGTGCCCATGGAAATGCCGTCGCTGACGCCGATGGTGTTGAATCGCATGGGAACCATGGCAGCCGCCTGCACGCCTTCTTTGACCTTCGCGGCGAGGTCCATGAGGTGCATGTTGCAGGGGTTGCCCTCGTACCAGATGCTGCCGATGCCGACCTGCGGCTTGTTCATGTCGGCTTCGACGAGTCCGGTGGCGTAGAGCATCGCCTGCGAGGCGCCCTGAGACTTTGGCTGCGTAATGCGGGAACTGATCTTATTGAGGATGGAAGACATTGGGGATTTGGAGAGGGACTGAGCCTTCAACATATCGTATCCACGCGGTTGCGGGCAACCTGCATCACTTGTGTGGATCAAACACTGACGACAACGGCTTCGTGGCCGGAGGCGCGAACTAGCGTTTCCATATCTCGCGGGTCACCTGTAAGAATCACCGCCTTGTTGCGCAGGGCGACCGTTACTACAACGGCGTCGACCACATCGGACGTCCTGGTTTTAGCCAACAAGCGCCCCGCCGCATGCGCATCATTCTCGCCGAGAGGCACGACCAGACAGCCAGCCAGGAAGCGCCGTAGCTGGAATTGTTGCGGGGACCGGCTGACTTGGGCAACGACCGGAGCAGGAACCAAGGGAACAACGCCAAGCTCCAAACGGGCCTTGTGTTCGGCCCAAGACCGCCGGTCATTTCTATCAGCGGCCACAAGCACCGCCGCATCGTAGACAAAGTTGCTCATGCGGGCTTCACGCGCCGCAGCGGTCATCCAAGCTGAGACACTCACACCGTCGCGGGTGGCTGCGGCAAGAATGTTTTCGTAAATTTCAGGGTCCACGGTGATTGCAAGCTTCGGTGACGGATTACCACGCGGCATTGAAGTATCCTACTACGGTAGGATGCCAAAGGCGCCTCGCTGCATCATGCAACCGGGAGTAACCGGGCATTGCGTTAAAATGCAAAGTTGCGAATCGCACTCGTAGGTTATGGAAACGTCGGCAGGGCCTTCGCCCGCCTGATCCACGCCAAGCGCAACGTCTACCCGTTCCTGATCACCGGCATTCAGAAGCGCACATCCTTCGCCGTGAACCCGCACGGGCTGCCACTCGAACCGGCCCTTACCGGACCTGCAATCGATGTCGCCGAGTTCCTGCGCCGCTCCCAGGCCGAGGTCATGATCGAGATCACCACGCTCGAGCCAGCCACCGGAGAACCCGCCATCAGCCACATTCGCGCCGCCTTCGCGCAAGGCCTGCATGTCGCCACCGCCAACAAGGGACCCATTTCCCACGCTTACGCCGCCCTCCGCGACGAGGCCACGGCCCGGCAACTGCATTTCCGCTTTGAGTCCACGTGCATGGATGGCGCGCCGGTTTTCAACATGGCTCGCCATTGCCTGCCTGGCGTCCGCATCCACGGCCTCACCGGCGTGCTGAATTCCACCTCGAAAGTGGTCATCGCCGCCATGCGCGACAAGGGTCTATCGATGGAAGACGGCATTCGCGAGGCGCAAAAAATGGGCATTGCCGAGGCCGACGCGTCCTACGACATTGACGGTTGGGATTCCGCCGCCAAGACCGCCGCGCTCGCAAACGTGCTGCTCGACGCGCGCGTGACGCCGCTCGATGTGGACCGAAAAGGCATTGGCAATCTCACGCCTGAAAAGCTCGAAAAGCTCAAGAAGCAAGGCAAAACGGTCTGCCTCGTCAGCCGCGCCAAACGGAACCAGGCCGATGGGGGCGTGAAACTGCGCGTCCGCGCGGAGGTCCTGCCCGAAACCGATATGCTCGCAACCGTGCAGGGCTCGTCGAACCTGCTGCTGCTTCACACGGATCTCATGGGCACGATCGGGACCGTATCTCTTTCACCCGGCGTCGAACAAACGGCTTACGGTCTCTTCAGCGACCTCGTCGACATCGCCCAAAGCCTGTAACAAAGGATTCAGCGTTTTGAAACTACTACGATTCAAGCATCACGGCCAGCGCCACACCGGCGTACTCGCGGATCAGGGCGTTGTCCCCGTCGAAGAGATCAACGCGAAGTTCGGCCTGCGGGTCCCCAACGACCTGTTGACCATCATCCAGACCGCGGCTCACCTGCAGATTCCCGCCAGCCTCGCCGGCATCGCCGGGCTGTCGTACGACGAAGTCACGCCCATTCTGCCGTACGACGTCCCGCCCAAAATCTGGTGCATCGGGCTGAACTACAAGTCCCACGCGGAAGACATCAACGCCGTGCAGCCGGAAGAGCCGGGGAGCTTCATGAAGCCAGCCTCGTGCATGTTTCAGCCTGGCGGCGAAATCATCCTGCCTCCGGAACATGTATCGAACGACGTGGACGCGGAAGGCGAACTCGGCCTCGTGATCGGCAAGACCTGCAGGTTCGTGCCTCGCAGCGAGGTTCCGGACGTGATCTTCGGCTACACCACCACGCTCGACCTCACCGCCCTCGATGTGCTGCGCAAGAATCCGCGCTATCTGACGCGCGCCAAGAGCATCGACACATTCTTCAGCTTTGGCCCGGTGATCGTCACGCGGGACGAAGTGGCGGATGTGGAGGCGCTCGAAGTCATCACCGAGCATAGCAGCGCGCCGGATGGCGTCTGCTCGCGGGATTTCGTGCGGAACATGCGGCACCTGCCGTTTGAGCTGGTGCGGTTTCACAGCGACTTCATGACGCTGCATCCTGGAGACCTGATTTCGACGGGATGCCCGAAAGGCGCGAGGATCCGGCCCGGCGACCGGGTGGCCGCGAGAATCGAAGGCGTCGGAAGACTCACCGCCACGGTCCGCGCACACGCGTGACTGTCACACTTACTTTCTCCCGTTAATTAACGGAACTGTAATCACATCATCCGCCTTATCCGTTACACTGTTTTGAGATCGGATTGTAATCTGTTTGTCTCAAGGAACCTTCTTGGACCGATGGCGGATTTCTGTTGCTGATCCATGTGCACTCACGCCCCGGGGGCAACCCGGCGGCAAAGTTGTCTTCACTCTCGCCCCGCAAGCGGCTCCGTGGCCGCGGACCAACGACCTCAACCTCGAAAGGACCTCTATGCCCTTGCACGCCCGTAGCCGTTTTCTCTCTACGGCTTTCGTTTTGCTGCTGACCGCTTGTTCCCTCTTCGCCCAATCCCAAGCCAATACCGGATCGATCGAAGGGACGGTCACCGATCAGTCCGGTTCGGCAATTCCTGGCGCAACCGTTACCGTTCTCAACACAGACACCAACTTCCAGCGTAAGCTGACCACCGATTCCGCGGGCCGCTTTCACGCCGTGCAATTGCCCCTGGGCGGATACAAGGTCACAGCGAGCGCCGACAAGTTCGGCTCCCTGTCGCGCGCCGGCCTGGACCTCGCTGTTGGACAAACCATCAACTTGGCCCTCACCCTCTCGGTCGCCAGCCTTTCTGAAATCGTGAACGTGGCCGGCGAAGCGCCCGTCGTCGAAACCGGCGCCGTGGAGCGCGCTTCTTACATTGACAAGAATTCCATCCGCACCCTGCCCAACAACGGCCGCAACTTCTACGACTTCATGAACCTTACTCCGGGCGTCGCCATCGTGCAGGGGCCCGATGGCAACGAAATCTCCGTCAACGGCCAGAAGGGCATCGCCAACAACGTATCCATCGACGGCGCCGACAATAACAATCCCTTCTTCGGTGAACAGCGCGGCGGCCAGCGGCCCCCCTTCACGGTTAACCTCGACGCGGTCAAAGAATTCTCAGTCGTTTCCGACGGCGCGCCAGCCGAGTTCGGACGCAGTTCCGGCGGCTTCATCAACGTCGTCACCAAGTCCGGAACCAATCAGACCCACGGGACTTTGCATGAGTATCTGAAGACTTCGGGACTCGTCGCCAAGCAGTCCGACGGAACCTCGATCAGCGACTTCAACCAGAACCAGTTCGGCGGCACCATCGGCGGTCCGATCAAAAAGGACAAGCTGTTCTACTTTGTCGCCTATGACCAGCAGATCTTCAGCCAGACCAAGCAGAACAACCCCAATCGCATCGATCCGCGCCTGGTAGATCTTTTCGCTAACCGGTTCGGAATCCCCAATGAGAACGGCCCGATCACCCGCACCAACGACGCCAACGCGATTCTGGGCAAGATCGACTACACCATCAGCGACAAGCACTTGCTCACGCTGCGCTACAACTACTCACGCTCTCGGCAGGAAAACGGGACATTCGACGTCGATTCCTGGGCGCGTTCCGCCAACGCCATCGAGCGCGACTTCTCCAACACCTTCAGCGGATCTTTGAATTCGACGCTCACGCCTTCCACACTCAACGAACTTCGCTTCCAGTTTTCGCGCGAGGATCGGCCGCGCCCCTACGGCGGCCCGCTCATGAAGGGAACCAACCGCCCGCTTCCCGACACCGGCGTGGACTTTGCCGGATCCTACCGCTTCGGCATGCCCTTCTTCATCCCGGTCGAGGATCACGACACGCGCTTCCAATTCAACGACAACTTCTCGATCATCAAGGGCGCGCACAGCATCAAGATGGGCTTTGAGTTGAACCGCACGAGCACCACGCAGACGTTCATCGGCTTCTCGAACGGGCGCTACATCTTCTCGAGCGTCAACGGCTTTCTGAACTATGTCAATCAGGGTCCCAAGTACGTCGAATGCAGCAATGGATCCTCGAGCAACACCGGCGCCTGCCCTGCCGGAACCGACATCACAGGACCGTTGCTGCTCTATTTGCAGTTCACCGGCGTGAATGGAAAGAGCGTGACCGACGCGGGCACGCAGTCGATTCCCAACCTCGAGCCCGCGCTCTTCATTCAGGACAAATGGCAGGTCAACCGCAAGCTCACCATCAGCTACGGCTTGCGTTGGGATGGCCAGCGCCTGCCCGATCCTCAGACTCCCGCCAGCCAGGTCTTTTTCGCTGGCTTGATCGGCAAGAAAGGCTTCCCGTCGGATGGCAACCTGCCGTCTTCCATGAAGCAGTTCCAACCGCGCCTCGGCATCACATGGGACCCATCGGGCAAAGGCAAAACCGTGATCCGCGTCAATGGCGGCATCTTCTACGCCCGCACTCCGGGCCTGCAGCTTGCAAGCCCGCGCTCCACCAACGGCTCCATCGGCCAGAACTTATTCCGCGCCTCGTTCTTCAATGGCTTCGGCGTCACTCCGCCTGCCTATGGCGAACTCGTCCCCAACGCCAACACGCTGCCCGTCGACCATCCGGACGTCTTCGTGCTCGACAAGAACTACACCAATCCGCGCACCTATTCTTGGTCGGCGACCTTCGAACAGGCGCTCGACAATTCCACCAAAGTTTTTGCGACATTCAACTATGCGAAAGGCGTGCACCTCACGCGCTTCGTCAATCGCAATGACGCGGCGTTCGGTTCGCCGTTTTCCACCGGCCTCGGCGCGGATGGATTGAACGGCATCGGAACTCTGACCTCGGTCGAATCCTCCGCGAAATCGCTCTTCCGCGGGTTGACCCTCGGCATGCAGCGCCAGCTTTCGAAGCGCTTCCAGTTCCAGTGGAACTACCAGGTTTCCGCCGACTACGCCGACGACGACAATGAGCGGGATCCGTTCAGTTTCCGTTACGCCGTCGCCAACAACTTCAAGCCCGAGTACAACTATTCGGATCGCGACCAGCGCCATCGCTTCAACGCGTTCGGCCTCTATCAGGCGCCCTGGGGCATCGAAATTTCCCCCCGCCTGAGCATCCGTTCCGCGCAACCGATCTCGGTCGGCCAGAGCCCGGCGGATCGCATCCAGAAGGATGGCAGCATTATCAAACGCAACACGCTACGCAAGAACAACGAGTTCTACTCGTTCGACTTCCGCGCGGCGAAATCGTTCAAGATCGGCGAAAAGGTGAGTTTGCAGGGATCGATCGACGTCTTCAACCTCTTCAATTCGGCGAACCCCAAGAAGCCGGAAGTCACCGGACTGCTGTTCAACTTCGACGGCACCGTCACCAGCGGCCTGGGCGATCCGCGGCAGGCGCAGTTGGGCATCAAGCTGATTTTCTGATCGATCAAGCTTGATGCTGCATGAAGAAAAGGGGAGCCTCCGGGCTCCCTTTTCTTTTTTCACTGCTCCGCGTGCGATAAAATTCGAAAATCTGCCTTGAGAGGGGTCATGAATGAATCTGTTCGCAACCAAGCCGATTGAGAAGATACTCGCGGAGGCCGAAGGAAGCAAGGACCTCAAGCGTTCCCTTTCGGGCATGGCGCTGATTGCCCTGGGCATCGGCGCCATTATCGGGGCTGGAATCTTCACCCTCACTGGCGTCGCCGCCGCGCAGAACGCGGGCCCGGCGGTCGTCTATTCGTTTATCCTCGCGGCATTCGCCTGCACGTTCGCGGGCATCTGCTACAGCGAGTTCGCGACTATGATTCCGACATCGGGCAGCGCGTACGTGTACGCCTACGCCACCGTCGGCGAACTCATCGCGTGGATCATCGGCTGGGCGCTCGTGCTCGAATATGCGGTCGGCGCCGCGACGGTCGCAGTCAGTTGGTCGGCGACGTTTGTTTCGATTCTCCATTCGTTCCAGATCGACCTGCCGCCCGCCCTGCTCAACTCGTCATTCGACGCCATGGGCCGAGGAGTCATCAACCTGCCGGCTGTGGTGATCCTGGCCATCGTCTCTGGAATCCTAGTCGTTGGCATCCAGGAATCCGCCCGCTTCAATTCGTTCATCGTAGTTTTGAAAGTCACCGTCGTCATCCTGTTCATCGGCGTCGGTTACTACTACATCAATCGCGACAACTACACGCCATTTCTGCCTGAGAACACAACCGGCGAATTCGGCGCCTACGGTTGGTCCGGCGTGCTGCGCGCAGCGGGCCAGATTTTCTTCGCGTATATCGGATTCGATGCGGTCTCCACCGCTGCGCAGGAGGCCAAGAATCCCAAACGCGACATGCCGATCGGCATCATTGGTTCGCTGGCCGTCTGCACCACTCTGTATATCCTGTACGCGCTGGTGCTGACCGGAATCGTCAACTATAAGGACCTCAACGTTGCTGCGCCGCTGGCCGTAGCCGTGGACCGGATGAAGGATCTGCCGTGGCTCGGCTTCCTGATGAAACTTGCCTCGCTTGCCGGACTGACCTCGGTGATGCTCGTCATGCTGCTCGGCCAGAGCCGCGTGTTCTACTCGATGTCGCGCGACGGCCTGCTGCCCAAGATCTTCAGCGAGATCCACCCAAAGTTCCGCACGCCGTGGAAGTCGAATCTGTTGCTGATGGTGTTCGTAGCGATCGCCGCCGCGTTTACTCCGATCGGCAATCTCGGCCAGTTGACCAGCATTGGAACGCTAGCGGCCTTTGTCATCGTCTGCATCGCGGTGATCATCATGCGCCGCACCCGCCCGGACCTGCCGCGCCCGTTCCGGACGCCATGGGTGCCCGCGGTCCCGATCCTGGGAGTCGCAGTGAATCTGCTTCTGATGCTTGGCCTCGCGCAAGTGACGTGGATCGCGTTTTTGAGTTGGATGGCTCTCGGCCTGCTAGTGTACTTCGTCTACAGCAGGCATCGCAGCCTGCTGAACGGCGGCCACGGCGAGTAGCCGACCCGGCGCTTTGCATTCACAGGCCCCGCGTCTCACACGCGGGGTTGGAGCCGGCAACCAACCCCGTGCATGAGGCACGGGGCTTCCGGACCCTCACTCGCTCCGCAACATCGACGCTGGGTCGATCCGCACAGCCTGGATCACCGGAGGCACAGCCGCCGCGAGCGCTACCAAAGCAAGCACAGCGGCCGGGACCGTCAGCATCATGGGATCATTTGCCTTCACCTGGAACAGCAGCGTTTCCACCCATTGCGCCGAATACGCGCCGGCGCCCAGGCCGGCAGCCGCGCCGATGAGCAGCATCGCGAACGATTCCGAGGTCACCTTACGGGCCACTGCCCCCGCCCGCGCTCCGAGCGCCATGCGGATGCCGATCTCACGCCGCCGCTGAATCATCGAATACTGGAGTACGCCGAACAATCCGACCCCGGCGAGCAACAGCGCGACGACTGCAAAGAAGAGCGACAACACCGCCAGCAGCCGTTCCCGCACCAGATGCGATTGCACCAACTGTTCCTGCGTACTCACGTCACTCACCAGAAACTCCGAGCGCGCCCGTGGAATCTCGCGCCGCAGCTGCGCCGCCATCGTCAACGGATTACCGTTGGTGGTGCGCACGATGAAAGTCGCCCAATCCGACTTTGCCGGCTCGCCCTTTTCATCTACTCTTCGGAATGGCACATACACAGTGGGACGAATCTCCTCACGCATCTCGTGGTATCGCGCATCCCGCACGTAGCCGACGATCCGCATCGGTTTGAGTGTCTTTTTCAGCATGCGCTCAAACGTGCGGCCCAATGGATTCTGGCCGTCAAAGTATCGTTTGGCGAACGCTTCGTTGACAATTGCCGTGGCGGGATCGATATCGTCCGGCCTGAAGTCCCGGCCGTCAATCATGGGAATCCGCATCGTGTCAAGCCATCCCGGCGACGCGCCCAGGAAGTATGTCGGCGTATCCTCGTTTCGAGGCTGGCCGTTCATCCAGACCTGCTCAGTCCACGCATTCCCGCTCATCAGCGGCCACGAGCAAAAGGATGCGGATTCCACGCCCGCCATGGAGCGTAAGTGGTCCACGCCCTGCATCCAATACTCGAACGGCTGCTGCGATGTGGATCCGGTCTCGAGCGTCAGAAGCCGCGCCGATTGAAATCCCGTTGGCTGATGCGAGACACGTTCGAATGTGGTCAGAAACAGACCGGAAAGAAATAGCACGAGGAAGCAAAACGCCACCTGCACGGCGGTCAGAAAATGGATCACGCGATGCCGCGAATGCGCCGAGTTCACGCCTCCGCCCCGCAACACAATCATCGGCTTGACCGTCGAAGCCCGCAGCGCGGGAATGATGCCGAACAGGATCGCGACGCCGAGCGCGAGCGCCGAAGCAAACCCAATACTCGCCAATCGGCAGGCAGCGCAAGCCTCGCCGGTTGACCGGGAGGGTTGATCATCGTCACCACGAATGGCGCGGCCCACCACGCCAGCAAGCCGCCCAGAACCGTCGCCGCCGCGGCGATGAGCGCAGATTCCACCATCACCAGTTGCAGCAAACGCAGGCGTCCGGCGCCGATCGACACCCGCAACGCCATCTCTTTCGCCCTCGCCGTCGCCTGCGCGGTCATCAGGTTCGCGACGTTCGCGCATGCGATCAGCAGCACCAGCGCCACCACGAGTCCGAGCACGGCCAACGGCTGGCGGTAATCCTTCTGCATGCCGCTAGCGCCTGAAAACGCAGGCTCGAGAAGCAGGGGTTCGTTGACATAGCGGTCTTTCTCCTCAGCCGTAGGACCCGGCCCCCAGGTCTTGACCTTTTCCCGCCTGTAAGAGGTCTTCGCCGCGAACAGCTTCTGCTGCACCTGTTCCGCCGGAGCTCCGGGGTTCAATTTGACCCAGCCGCGGAACCAACTCCAATTCGCCTCCTCGACCGCCTTTGCATTCATCATCGTCGGCACGAAGAAGTCCGTCATCGTACCGGTCTCGGTGCCAGTGAACCCCTTCTCGCAGACGCCGACGATCTCATACGCCGTCAACCCGATCTTGAACGTGCGGCCCACGGCCTTCGGATCCTGGCCAAAGCGGCGGCTCCAATAGTCGTACGAGAGCACCGCATACGGATGCGCGCCCGGCTTCACGTCGTCGCTCGAGGTCAGCAGCCGGCCGAGCGCGGGCTTGAGTCCGAACGCTCCGAACGTCCAGCCGGACACATACTGGCGGTACGCTTTCTCCATCTCCTGATCCGATCCATAGGTGATGTCGATGCGGCTCGCATAAGAGATCGCCAGCAATTCCGCTTGGCCTTTCACCGACTCGCGAAGCACGCGGAAGAACGGGTATTCGAGCGAATCGTTGAGTTCGATTTTCCCCTTGCGGTCTTTGAATTCAAACTGCACGAAGTACAGTTGTTCCGGGCTCGCCACCGGCAGCGGCCGCAGCAGCATCGCGTCGATCAGGCGAAACGCGCCGGTGCAAGCGCCGATCGCCAATGCGAGCGACAGCACGGCCGCGGCGGACACAGTCTTGTTCTTGAGCAGTTGCCGCACGCCGAAGACCGCATCGCTACGCAGGGACTCCACCCAGACCGCCAGCTTGATATCCTGCGAATCTTCGCGGCGCCGCAGCATCGATCCGAACGCCCGCCGGGCTTCCTCGGGATCGCGCCCTTGCTCGATCGCCTCGTCGATATGCGCCTGCATCTCTTCGTCGAGTTCCCCACGCAGGCTCTCTCGCCGCAATACGTTTTTCACTCGGGACCAAATTGACATAGCAACTCATTCGCTCCGTAACATCAAAGCCGGATCGATCCGGACTGCCTGCGCAACAGGCGGCAACGCAGCAAGCAGCGCCGTCGCCAGCAGAATCAAGGCCGGCGCCGCGATCATCGACGGCTCACTCCCCTTGACATCGAACAACAAAGACTCGATGAAGCGCGTGGACAACATTCCGGCAATCAACCCCGCCAGCGCTCCCAGACCAAGCATCGCGAAGGATTCGACCGTGACCCGGCGCACCACATCGGCCGCCCGCGCGCCGAGCGCCATGCGAATGCCGATCTCGCGCCGCCGCTGAAGCATTGCGTATTGGATGACCCCAAAGAGTCCGACGCCGGCCAGCAGCAACGCAACAACAGCAAAGAACAGTGACAACGCCGCAAGCAGCCGCTCGCGGATCATGTGCAACTGCACCAGTTGACGTTGGGTCCGGACACTGCCGACGCGGAACTCCGAACGGGCGCGAGGCACTTCCTGGCGCAGGATAGAAGCGAGTCGCAACGGATCCACGCTCGCCGCCGTGCGGACAATGATCGCGGCGCCCGCTTCGCCTGGTTCCTTCGCCGATCGGAACGGTATATAGGCCGTCGGACGAATCTCTTCGCGAATGTCGCGATACCGGGCGTCCCGCACGTAACCGACAATCTGAACAGCTTCCGAATCCTTCTCACGCGCAACTTCAAAGCTTCGGCCAACCGGATTTTCGCCCTTGAAATAGCGTTTCGCGAACGCTTCGTTGACAATCGCCTTGTTTTCCGAAGTATCGTCCGCGCGAAAATCGCGGCCATCGAGCAGAGGGATCTTCATCGTCTCGAGCCACTTGGGCGTGACATTCAGAAAATAGGGCTCCGAGAGATCGTTCCGCCCCTCACCGCCGACTCGAACCGGACTGCTCAATCCGTTGCCGCTCATCAAAGCCCAGGAGCTCGCGCCGACGGCTTCAACGCCCGGAATGGACCGCAAGTGTTCCGTGACCTGATCCCAGAATGCGAACGGCTGTCTGGCATTCGATCCGGCGTCGAGCGTGATCACGTTATCCACCGCAAAGCCGGTAGATTGATTCTGCAGTTTGCGAATCGTGGTCAGGAACAATCCGGTGACAAAGAGCACCATGATGCAAAACGCCATCTGCGCGGCGGTCAACAGATGCATCACCCGCCGGCGGGAGTGCGGTTGCTCGCCGCCCCGCAACACCATCATCGGCTTGACCGACGAGGCGCGAACCGCTGGGCCGATGCCGAACAAGACCGTAACGCCCGCCGCAAGGATCGCCGCGAAGCCCAACACGCGCCAGTCTGCCGGAAGGGCGAGCTTGGCTGGGCTATCCGATGGGTTGATCATGGAAACGACGAATGGCGCCGCCCACATCGCGAACAATCCGCCCAGCAGCGTTGCGAACAGGGCGATCAATCCACTCTCCACAAGCACCAGTTGCAGCAGACGCATGCGGCCCGCGCCAATCGATACGCGCAACGCCATTTCTTTGGCGCGCGACGCGGCCTGCGCGGTCATCAGGTTCGCCACGTTGGCGCAGGCAATCAAGAGCACCAGCAGAACAACCACGCCGAGAATCGCGAGCGGACGGCGATAGCGTCCCTGATAACCCGACACGCCCGCGGACGCCGGCTCCAACTGCAACGGCGCATGGATGTACATCTCGATCCTCTGTTTGCCGATGCCTGCGTTCCAACTTTTGACCTTTTCGCGCCGGTGCGCCGTCATGCTGGCTTGCAGAACCTCGCGCATATGCGGAACGGAGACGCCTGGATTGATGCGAACCCACGTCCGGAACCAACCCCAGTTCGGGTTGTCGATCGCACGCGCGTTCATCATCGTGGGAACGAAGAAGTCCGTCATCGCTCCGGTCTCGGTGCCGGTGAATCCGCGCTCGCACACGCCGACGATTTCATAGACGATCAGGCCCTGGCGGAACGTGCGGCCGAGCACCTTCGGATCCTGACCGAAGCGCCGGGTCCAATATTCGTAGGAGAGCACCGCGTAGGGATGCGCTCCGGGCTTCGCCTCGTCGCTCGCGGTGAGCAGGCGCCCGAGTGCGGGTTTCAACCCGAAGGTCCCGAACGTCCAGCCGGAAACGTACTGGCGATAGCCCTTTTCCATTTCCTGATCTGAGCCATACGTTATGTCGACTGGACCCGCGGAGGAAATGGCGAGCAGTTCCGCCTGGTCTTTGACCGCAGCTCGCAGCAGCCGGAATTGCGGGTACTCAAAGATGTGGGTGCACGACATGAAAGTTGCGGTCAACTCGCCCGTGCCTCCCAATAGTCCTCGAATTTCCCACTGAGGCAGCAGCAACGGAGAGCGATGATGGCATTGGCGCCGCGGACGGTCCAGA
>JACXTT010001176.1_pt1 | contig 44176 bp, 40 predicted proteins | sample 9270951 | NCBI WGS metagenome assembly JACXTT01 (sample SAMN15532306, study PRJNA645909) | rock metagenome | isolation source: weathered quartz diorite | place: Puerto Rico | collected 2017-06-21
ACCCGCACGCTGGAAGCATTTGAAGCCATGCTGCAATCCTTTCAAATTGAACTCGTGACCGATATCAGGAGTTTCCCGGGCTCGCGGAAGTTTCCGCAGTTTAATAAAGAAGCACTGGAAATTTCGCTGCCTGCTATCAATATTCAATACATCCATTTAAAAAGCCTGGGCGGCAGAAGAAAAGTAAATCCCGGCTCTAAAAATACGGCCTGGCGACACCCGGCATTCCGCGGCTATGCCGATTATATGGAAACGGATGCCTTTAAAGCAGGCATAAAAGAGCTGGAGGAAATGGCCGTAAAAAAACGCACGGCCTATATGTGCTCTGAAGCTGTATGGTGGCGATGCCACCGCTCCATGGTATCCGATTATTTAAAAGTGCGGGGATGGAAAGTAATGCACATCATGGATACCGGCAAAGCGGAAGAACATCCTTACACAGCCCCTGCACGAATAGTGAACGGGGGGCTGAGCTACGAAGAAAACCTGTTGCTGTAACCCTTATACCCCCAGGTCTTCCGAACTTTCCGGCAGCTTATCATACTCTCCCTTCCACGCATACCAGCCAAAGATGGTGAGCCCGATGGCAATAGGGGTAAAGATGGTGATGATAATGATCCAGGGCACGGGCTTGTTGATGTCCAGCTTGCCGTGCAGGTCAATGTTTTTAATAGCGCTGCCTATGAGCAATACAATTACCGCCGGTCCTGTCAGCATCCAGGCAAAGCCCAATATACGTTTGAGTGCATTCATGGTCAAATAGTTTAATCGTCAACGTTGGTGTCAATTTTGTTGGTCAGGTACAGGGCGCCGATAATAAGGCTTAGCGTTGCCACGCCAATAGGGTACCAGAGCCCCGATAAATAATTGGTGCCCGGCAGGGTGGTAATCAGCAGGGCGATAAACGGCACCAGCCCGCCAAATACCCCGTTGCCGATATGGTAGGGGAGCGACATGGACGTATAGCGTATCCGCGTGGGAAACAGCTCTACCAGGTAGGCGGCAATAGGACCGTATACCATGGTTACAAATAATACCATCAGCGCCACCAGCCCAATCATTTTCCAGCGGCTGTCTTCACCCAGCAGGGTTTCTTTTTTTATTTCGGGTTTTACCTTTTCGCCGGAAGCCTGTATTTTTTGCTGGGTTACAATTTTTTGCCGTGTGCCGTCGGTAAAGAAATTGGTAACGGTAGTGGTATGCAGTGAATCGGCCGTGGTGCCTTTTGCCAGTTCGCTTTTGTAATCAATTTTTGTATCGGCAACAACGATCTGCTTATTGGTTACATCCGCTGTTTTATAAATCTCTTTAAAAATCGGGTAATACAATAAAATGCCCAATAGCATGCCGGTAAGTATAATGTTCTTTCTTCCCCATTTGTCCGACAGGCTGCCGAATGCCACAAAAAACGGGGTTACCGCCACCAGTGCTATTAAGATAATGGTGTTGGCCTGTTCGTATTCTACAAAGCATTTGGTAAGAATAAATGTTTGGGCGTAAAACTGGCTGGTATACCATATCACCCCCTGTCCCATGGTGGCGCCAAACAAGGCTACCAGCACCATTTTAAAATTGGCTTTGTGCCCAAAGCTTTCCTTCAGCGGGTTTACCGAGGTTTTGCCTTCTGCCTTCAGCCGGGCAAACAGCGGCGATTCGTTCATCTTAAGCCGGATGATAACGGATACCACTACCAGTATAATGGAAAGCAGGAAGGGATAGCGCCAGCCGTTGCCACTGGTAAATTCTTCCACGCCTACCAGCCGGCGAATACCCAGTATTACAATCAGCGAAAGGAATAATCCCAGCGTGGCCGTGGTTTGTATCCAGCTGGTAAAATACCCGCGCCGGTTGGCAGGGGCATGCTCTGCTACATAGGTGGCGGCGCCGCCGTACTCACCGCCCAGGGCCAGGCCCTGCAGTAAGCGCAGCAGCAGTACCAGCACCGGGGCCCATCCGCCAATGGTGGCATAAGCCGGTATACAACCGATTAAAAAAGTAGAGCCACCCATCAGCACCAGCGTAAGCAGGAACGTATATTTCCGGCCTATCAGGTCACCCAGCCGCCCAAATACCAGGGCGCCAAACGGGCGCACAATAAAACCCGCCGCAAACGTGGCCAGGGTAGACAGCAGGGCCGCAGTGGGATTGGTAGACGGAAAAAATTTGTTGGCAATGATAGTAGAAAGACTGCCGAAAATATAAAAATCGTACCACTCAATAAGGGTACCTACAGAAGAGGCAGTAATAACTTTCCAGATTCCTTTGGTTGGTAACATACAGCAGTAGCAGATTGAAAATTGAATGTAATTATTTCCGAACAGGTGGTGAAATTATTTCTTTTTAGCCTTGTAACAACCGTTAGTTTTTAACGGCCACCGCAATCTTCGAATCGGCGGTACCGTAATAGAGGTCAGAAGTCAGATCGTTTGCGGCGCTTTCTGCTTCTGACTTCCAACCTCTGACTTCCTGCCTCAAAGATCTTCGTACTCATACAGCTTGTCAATATGCGTTCCTGCCTTCATTTCAAAAACGGGTTTTATAATACCGTCTTTTAATCCGTACACCCACCCGTGCAGGTCGGGACGGTTTTCATTTTTCCAGGCCCGTTGTATGATCGAGGTCTTGGCCAGGTTGGCCACCTGTTCCTGCACATTCAGTTCAGTCAGCAAATCGCAGCGCTTATCCACATCTTTGATGGCATCCAGCTGTTCGCGGTGCAGGCGGTACACGTCCTTGATATTGCGGAGCCACATATTGAGTACCTGTTTGAAATCGATGTTGGTGGTAGCCGCTTTAATGCCCCCGCAGCCATAATGCCCGCACACGATAACATGTTTCACTTTTAAATGATTTACCGCGTAATCAAGCACGGCCAGTAGGTTCACATCAGTATTGATAACAAGATTGGCCACGTTGCGGTGCACAAATATCTCGCCGGGGTCTGTGCCGGTTATTTCATTGGCGGGCACCCGGCTGTCACTGCAGCCAATCCATAAGAACTCAGGTGTTTGAATATGGGCCAGCCGGTTAAAATAATCCGGGTCATCCTGTGTTTTTACCATCGCCCAGGCCTTATTTTCCAATAATAGTTTTTCGTATGTTTTCATTTTCTTGTTCAATTTTTCCGTTACAAATATAGATTAATGTGCCAGCCCGGGTTGTTCTGTTTTTAGCGGCCCGAAGGGCTGCAGGGAAAAGCCCTGTCCTTTGTACCCGCTTCGTTTTAGTTCCACGCGTATGTTTTTCAGCGGGGCATGTTTCATAAAATCCTCTATTACCTCTATAATGTCCTTGTCTATAAAATCAGCCCTGGTGGCATCAATAAGCACCGAGGCATTTCCGGGAACTTTTTCCAGCTTGTTTTTAATGATGGGTTTATTGAGAAAAGATACGTCTTTCCGCAGGCGGAATAAATAATGGCTGCCGTCATGCACCACCAGTACCGCCGAGCGGAAATTGCTGCGCATCACAAAAAACATCCCTGCTACACAGCCAATAATAATGCCCACCAGCAAATCGGTGAGCAGTATGGCAAGCACGGTAATTACAAAAGGCATAAACTGATCCCAACCCTTGCGGTAAAAGGTTTTGAAGAGCGCAGGGTTAGCCAGCTTATACCCGGTATAAATCAGTACCGATGCCAGGGCCGAGAGGGGAATATAGTTCAGCAGTTTAGGAATAAACGCTACACTCAGCAATAACAGGATACCGTGAAAAATGGCGGCCAGCTTAGTTTTGCCGCCCGAATTGATGTTTACTGAAGTACGTACCACCACTGAAGTTACCGGCAGCCCGCCCAGGAGACCAGACACCATGTTGCCGATGCCTTGCGCTTTCAGCTCCCGGTTGGCAGGTGTTACCCGCTGGTAAGGGTCCAGGTCATCGGCCGCTTCAATATTGAGCAGGGTTTCAAGACTGGCAATAATGGCAATGGTAAGCGCCGTTATCCATACCTGTGCATGGGTAATACAGGTAAAGTCAGCAAAGCGGAAAAAAGAACCAAACTCGCCCACCGATTGCGCTACCGGTATATTAACCAGGTGTGTTTTGCCGATGGCCCGGGCGGGGAAAGCCGCAGTAGCCCACAGGTTAATCAAAACGCCAGCCAGCACTACCACCAGCGGGGCCGGCACCAGTTTGAAGAAACGGGATTTTTTGGCCAGCACCTTATCCCAGAGCAATTGTATGCCAATACCGGCAATACCAATAAACAGGGCCAGCGGCACCAGGTGGCGGAAAGCGTGCGTAATACCTGAAAATGTATTTTCCCGGTCGCCCTGTAAAAAAGTCTCATCACCCACATAATCTTTATTATAACCTGCCAGGTGCGGCAACTGCTTCATGATGAGAATAACGCCGATAGCCGCCAGCATACCTTTAATAACGGCAGACGGTATATAATCGCCAACTACACCGGCTTTAATAAAACCGAGTATAACCTGGATAACACCCGCCAGCAACACCGCCAGCAGGAATGCTTCAAAGGTAGGCAGCTTGCCAATGGCTACTACCACTACCGCGGTAAGGCCTGCCGCCGGCCCGCTCACGCTGAGCTGTGAGCCGCTGAGCAGGCCCACGACCATGCCCCCCACAATGCCGCCGGTAATACCGGAAAAAAGTGGTGCGTTGGAACCGAGCGCAATGCCCAGGCATAAGGGCAGCGCCACCAGGAATACGACCAGCGAAGCAGGAAGATCGGAAGGTAAAGCAGTAATATAGTCTTTTGCTTTTTTTAGCATAACATGAATTGTTTGTAGTTAATTGTTGAATCGCTGCTAAAGACCTTACAGGCTTTTTCGCAGGCCATCAAAAAAAGTACATGAAAAATAATTACAGGTAAGCGAAAATCAGCACCGTTTGGGCGGAGGCGTCAGCAGCTCGGGGTGGTGAACGGGCAGGCGTTCAAACCCATCGGGGTAGCCGGTATGTACCGTAGCTACCGGGTGTTCAATTGTATAGCAATGGTTGTGCAGGTATTCAGCTATATTCAGCAGCCCCGCAGCTGTTTTTTCTTCTGTGGGGTTGGGAACAGCCGGCGCATTGCCCGTTTCTTCATCGTCACCCGCGGCAGGACTTGTGGACGACTGTTGTTTTTGTTTTTTAAACCCGTAGGCCCAGTAGTTACCGCTCACCAGCAGCAGCAGGGCCGCTATCATAACAACGGCGGTAATGCTTTTTATCAATATGCTGGTGCGTGATGTCATATCAGGATGGCGAAATTAATCCAACACAAAGAAAGAACACAACCTGTTAAATTTTTTTAACAATAAAATGATTCGGTTGTGATACAGGATGTAACTTCATGCCCGCAAAAAAATGTGAGCAAAAAATAAACGTTTATATATGTCCTATCCTTATCAAATCACTTCCCGCCAGCAGTACGATGCCGATTATCGCAGGAGCGTTGAAGATCCTGCCGGTTTCTGGGCTTCCGTGGCAGCGCATTTTTCCTGGAAGAAGCCGTGGGATAAGGTGCTGGACTGGAATTTTAAGGAACCCCGTGTAAAATGGTTTGAAGGCGCCCGGTTGAACATTACCGAAAACTGTCTCGACCGCCATCTCGCCACACGGGCCAATACACCTGCTATTATCTGGGAGCCCAACGACCCCGAAGAACACCATCGCGTACTTACGTATAAGGAGCTGCATTTTAAGGTCTGCCAGTTTGCCAATGTGCTGAAGAATAACGGCGTTAAAAAAGGTGATCGCGTTTGTATTTATATGGGCATGATACCCGAGCTGTCTATTGCCATCCTGGCCTGCGCCCGCATCGGTGCCATCCATTCGGTCATCTTTGGCGGCTTCAGCGCACAAAGCATTGCCGACCGCCTGCAGGATGCACAGGCTATGTTTATCATTACCTGCGACGGCGCTTACCGTGGCGCGAAAGACATCCCGCTTAAAAATGTGATTGATGATGCGCTGATAGCCTGCCCCTTTGTAAAACGCGTTATTGTATGCACGCGTACCCGCACCGCGGTGAGCATGATTAAAGGCAGGGATGTATGGTGGGAAGATGAAATAAAAAAAGTGGAAACACAGGGCAATCCCGGTTGCCCCGCCGAGGAAATGGATGCGGAAGATATGCTGTTTATCCTGTACACCTCCGGTTCTACCGGCAAGCCCAAAGGCGTGGTGCATACATCGGGCGGGTACATGGTTTGGGCCAACTATACCTTCGTAAACGTATTCCAGTACCAGCCCGGCGATATTCATTTTTGTACGGCCGATATCGGCTGGATAACCGGGCATTCCTACATCGTTTACGGCCCGCTCAGCGCCGGCGGCACCTCGCTCATGTTTGAAGGCATTCCCACCTGGCCCGATGCCGGCCGCTTCTGGGAGATCGTAGATAAATACAAGGTCAATATTCTTTATACTGCGCCTACCGCCATCCGCTCGCTGATGGGCTTTGGGCTGGATCCGCTGAAAGGAAAAAGCCTTGCCTCGCTTAAAACGCTGGGCACCGTGGGAGAGCCTATTAATGAAGAGGCCTGGCATTGGTACGATGAAAACGTGGGCAAAAAACGTTGTCCCATTGTAGATACCTGGTGGCAAACGGAAAACGGCGGCATACTCATTTCCAATCTTGCCGGCGTAACGCCCTCCAGGCCGGGTTATGCCACGCTGCCCCTGCCGGGCGTACAACCCATACTGGTAGATGAAAATGGTAAAGAAATAAGCGGCAACGGCGTTGGCGGTAACCTGTGTATTAAAGCGCCCTGGCCCGGCATTATACGTACTACCTATGGCGACCATGAGCGTTGCCGGCTCAATTATTTTGCTACCTATCCCGAACTGTATTTTACCGGCGATGGCGCCCTGCGCGATGAAAACGGTTTTTACCGCATTACCGGCCGTGTAGACGATGTACTGAATGTAAGCGGCCACCGCATTGGCACCGCCGAAGTGGAAAATGCCATTAACATGCACGCCGGCGTGGTGGAAAGCGCCGTGGTAGGCTACCCGCACGATATAAAAGGACAAGGCATCTATGCCTATGTTATCTACCAGGGCCATGAGCAGGAGAACGAACGTACTGCAAAAGACATAACGGCCACCGTGAGCCGGGTTATCGGCGCCATTGCAAAACCGGATAAAATACAATTTGTAAGTGGCCTGCCCAAAACCAGGAGCGGTAAAATTATGCGCCGCATACTGCGCAAAATAGCCGAGGGAGAACTTTCAAGCCTTGGAGATACGTCTACGTTGCTGGACCCGGGCGTGGTGGAAGAGATTAAGAAAGGAAAATTATAAGCGCATTTTTCTTAGTTCATCCAGCTCCTGCACCGAAAGCCGCTTTAGCCTCCTGTACTGCTTTGCGGCCCGCCGCAGGTCAATATAACTGTAGCTGAACAGTCCCGTTAGCCCCATAAGGGCTATTACAGCTATGCTATACCATCCCGTATAATAAACGGCTGCTGCCGCTGCCAGTAAGAACCATAAAAAATACAGGATGCAGTAACCCGCCACAAAAATCCAGGAGTAAAAATCGATGCGGCGCACGTTTTTATCGGCCACACGGCGGGCAATAAAAACCGGCCAGCCGTTTAACAGCCACCCCACCACGTAAACCGGGAATCCTATCCATAACAAGAACCTGCCCCAGCAGCCGGATGAAAACGAGGCCGACAGCGTTTTGTCTTCCAGTCCATACCGTTCCAGCGCTTCAAAATACGCAGTGTTTTTCTTTTTTATTGCTGCCAGCGCAGTTTCGCTTGCCTTGTTGACGGCATGGCAAATATGCTGCTCCTGCTCCAGCTTTTGGCGCGAAGCTATTTTCCAGGCAGGTGAATGCACCTGTTGGTTATTGCTGTTCATAAGCAGCTGTTGTTCGGCTATGGGGCAGCGTTCGCTGCGCAGTACATGCAATACCAATGCGGTCATACTGTTCTGCGCGTCTTTTAAGATATGCAGCAGGGCGGCCGATGGATTGCTTTGATACAACGCAATGTAATCTGCAGTCTGCAGGGGCGGCCCGGCATGCGCTTGTACACATTTTCTGCCTGCCGTAGGATGATCGTAGGTAATACCGATGGGCACGATGGGCAACTGAAAGGAAAAATCATGCGCGGCCATGGTTTGAAACGCCAGCCGGAAAACACCCTTGCGGAAAGGCCATAACTGGTGCTGTACATGACTGGTGCTTTCCGGGAAAAAAACAATGATGCCGTTATTGGCCAGTATTTCCTGCGCAGCCGTAAAGCTGTTGTCATTGGCGCTGATGGTAGAACGTCCTTTTTCGTGGGGGTGAACCGGTATCATGTGCAGCCACGATAAAATCTTTTGCACCGGTTTATTGATAAATACATCTCCGCGGGTAAAAAACCAGGGCTTTCGCTTCAGCAATATGCCCAGCAATGCAGCATCCATTAATGAAGAAGGGTGATTGGCAATAATGATGGCAGGCCCCTTTGAAGGTATATGCTCCAGCCCGGTTATATAAATATGCCGGTAAAAAAACCGGAGCCCGGTACGCATTAATATCCTGGCAAGGCTGTATAACATAAGATAAGCGCGGCAGCGAATAATCAATAACTATTATAATTATTGATTATTCACTGCAGGCTTATTAAATGTAATTAACCTAACCGTGGATGTCTAATAAAGTGGTTGATTTCTTCGCGGTACTTGACGCCGGGCAATATAATTCCTAATGGTTTATGGTGACTTTCGTGCCTACCGGGCACATATTGTACAATTCATCGACTTCTTCGTTTTTTAACGATATACAGCCATTGGTCCATTGCTGCATATAATCCACAGCCATATCATCGTGGGGCCAGGTACCGTGTATGCCAATGCCGCCGCCTATACGGGCGCCCCTGGGAATAAGGCCCTGGGCTTTACGCTGGTTGAATTTATCGATATCCGCCTGGGTGGGAAAATCGATGAGCATCATCTTGTTCCATTTTTCATGCGGACGCTTGGAAGCAATATGAAATTCTCCTTCAGGTGTTTTGCGGTCGCCTTCCACCATTTTATCCTCCAGGTCTTTGCTGCCCAATACAATGGGGTAGGTGGCATACCAACCCTGGTCGTCGTACACTTTCAGTTCAAAAGCCGATTTGTTTACAACAATGTACGGGGTGCCTTCCAGCCTGGGATGAAAGAAGCGGTGTTTTACGCTACGGTTACTTTCGTACCGCGTAAATGCCATTAAGGCAAAGAGGGATAATACTGATAGCCCAACAAGAATGCGTTTCATGACGTGGTGATTTTAGAATAGACAACTTGTTACTGAATAAGTTTAAGGCTATTGGATTTTTTATCACGATTGTTGGGGTTCTGCATGCTTCCCATAAAACGTATTTGTGTTTATAATATTTTCCCCGTGGAAAAGTTTTAAGAAAGCCTTCACAATCACGGTATAATATAGCGCAGGCAATAAAAAAACGACAGCCCGCAAAAGGACTGTCGTTTTTTTATGAACAGGAACGAAAATTGTTAACGGCCATTAACCAATTACCAGTTGCTTAGCCGTATGCCAAACGTATACGGCGTCTGGTCCAGCCCTCTTTTAAACATGCTTTGGGTGGCAAGCGAACCGTATAATTTTATCGGCCCCAGTTGCAGCTCGGCTATATAGCTGAGCTTAAAAGGGTATAGCTCAAAGGAGTCGTGTATTTTTTGTTTCCCGTCTTCACTGGTAATGGTCTTCTGGCGCGAAGAATACAAATAACCCGCACTTATCCCGGCGCTCAGGCCAATGGCTTTGTTGTTGCTGCCGCTGTTGGGCGTAAAGTTAAAGTTCAGCATCAGCGGCACGGTAAGATAATCGGCGGCCAGTTTGTTTTTATGGTAGTGCCGGGTAAGGTCCATCGTAAATATATTGGCGTTCTTATTATACAATACCGGTTCATCGTAGCGGTAATTGTTCAATTCCAGTCCCAGCCCGTATTTAAGGTTTACCACATGGCTGATAAGGTTGCGCCGCTGCATAAAAAACCAGATGTTTACATTCACCGATTTGCCATAGCGCAGGTTAAACCAGTTGGCATTGCTGCCGGGGGCAAACTGCTGGGCGGCCAGGCCCGCATAATTGGTTTTATCGTTGAAGTTGGCAAAGCCCAGGTCTACAATACCCCAGTTGGTGCTTACATTGTCATGGTAATGATTGTGACGGGGTTTAACCTGCGCGGTATCGTTGTCATTGTTCCAGCTTTTGCCGTCTTTAATGATGGTAATAGAGCCTACGTGAAGCGTGTCCTGTGAGCCGGCTGGTTTAGTGGTGTCGGTCTGGGCCATCGAGCCGGTAGCCATGCATACTCCTGCCAATAGTACATACAATTTGTGCATACAATTCATTTTTTACGTGTTATTTTTTTTGATTACTTCACGGCAATGGCAAAACTGCCGATAAGAATGTGTTTGCGATGGTCACTGTTATCGTCATCATCACCCGTACTGGTTTTTTTAGCAATGATCCGTGAAGCTTTCCTGAGAATGCCTCTCAGGGCGGTTTTGTTTACAGAAGTATTCAGTACATCTATCTGGTCGTTGTTGGAATTGTCGGTATTAACAGCAAACCGCGCCAGGTCCTGGTCGGGCCGGTCTATATTCACCAGCTGGCCGGTAAGGCCTGCTTTGCCCGGTGTTCTTACCCCATTTATATCAATGGTGCGGCGGGGTTGTTCGGTTATGCGGCTGGGCCTGGCGGTATTTTCTGCCACCAGGGGCGCTTCATCCGGTGCTGTATACGGCTCCGGTAAATGGTTTGATGGCTGCGTTAACCGTTGCTCCTTGCTGTTATGCCTTGTTTTTACCAGGCCGCTGTTTTCCGGCTGTTCGGTTGCCTTCTTTTTATCCTTTTTATTGGTAGCCTGTGCTGTAAGCGGTGCCGCGTTAACAGGGTTTGCCGTAGTTTTTGGAGCGGTTGCCGGGGCCGGTACCGGTTGAATTGCCGGTTTTTGTTGTGTACCGCTGGCCACGGAAACAGGAGGCGTTGCTTTGGGCAGGCGGTTCATCCACCAGAATCCCAGCAGCACTACTACAATGGCTGCAGCCGCCAGCCGCCACCACGCAAAGGGAACCACCTTGTCTTTTTCTTCCCTGCGGTACAGCGCTTGTTTTCCTTCATACAGCACGGCGCGGTCCGGGGTCATTCTTGCCGCATGCAGCAATTCCAGTTCTCCCTGGTATTGCGGGTGGAGGTCCAGGAAGGCTTCCACCGTCTTTTTTTCGTCGGCGCTCAGCTCATTATCGGCATACAATAAAAAGAACGATTCATAATTGCCGGTGTGGATGCCCGTCAGCGGGTTTTCGCTTCGCATCAGGTCTTCCTTGCCGGCAAATACCACCTCGCTTTCCGGCCGGAACACCGACTGCTGCAGCAGTGCCAGTTCCTTTTCCAGGTCGGGATTTTGCCGAACAAACTCCTCTACCGCTTTTTGCTCCGCCGGCTGCAGCTCATGGTCTGCGTACAGCAGGAAAAACGATTCGTAATTATGGCGGTTAATGTTCATTTGTTGTTCTGTTTCAGGTTACGGGTTTTACAAAACGTTTTCAAGGCTTACCAGGTAATTCTTCAGCTGTATCCTGGCCCTGTGAAGATAAACTTTTACCTGGCTTTCATTCAGCCCCGTTATCTGTCCTATTTCCTGGTACGAATACCCCTCGTAGTCTTTCAGCAGCACCAGGCTGCGCTGAGTTTCGTTTAGCGTGTCCAGCGCTTCTTCCAGTACCCGTTTCAGGTGGCCGGAGGGCTGGCTGGTAATGCCGGTGGTTTCGCCAAAACTGTCTTTCAGGGTTACCCGTTTTACTTTCCGGATATGGTCTATCATCTGGTGGTACGCAATGGTAAAAAGATACGATTTACTTTTCTCAGCCTCTATTTCCTGCCTGTTGCGCCATAATTTTTCGAAGGCACCCTGTACCACGTCCCGGGCATCTTCTTCATGCCGGAGATTTTTAAGGATAAAGCGATACACATTATCAGCGTACCGGGTTACACATTCGTTGTATTCTCTCTCTGTCATAAAACGGTTCCCGTTCTGGTATTGTAAGGTAATGGTATTTAGTGTTTTCTCACCCGGTGCGCGCTTCACGGAACCTCTGCAGGTAATACGGATGGCAAAAGCATAATGTTACAGCCCCCGGGTGTTTTTTAAAAAAAATCCCCCGCTTTGGGCGGGGGATGTGTATTTTGGCTATAATGCGTTATTGAGTAGTGCCCAGCAGGTGCCGGGAAATGGATTCCCAAATTTCGGTATTATCGCTTTTGGAACAGTTGGCATCACATTTTTCGCGGCAATGGGTACTATCCTCGCTGGCAGAAACGGGCTGGGTCCTGCTCCGGAAAGCAGAAAATACCAGGGCGCCTGTAGTGAACGCCAGTGAAATAATGGTAAGTCGGATAAAGGTTTTTGTTGTCATGGTAGCATCAGTTTTAGACGTTTATACACCCATTTTCACGAGCCGTACAAATCATAAGACGAAGATATTTCAAAAATGTTACAGCAGGCAGCCAAATTCCGTAAAGGGCGTTAAACAAGGGATAAAATACCCAAAATCAGCGGTGAAATGATCTTTTCCGGGTTTTCGCTCACGAGTGTTAGCATTTCTTTTATTTTTGTGCTCTTTTATACCATAATCAGCGCTCATGAACCAAAAATTTGTACAACGCATAGCAGGTGAACTGGAAGAAATTAAATCGGCAGGCCTTTTCAAACAGGAACGCATCATTACCAGTGAGCAGGGACCTGAAATTACGGTCAATAACCGGGTGGTGCTGAATTTCTGCGCCAATAACTACCTGGGTCTTTCCTCCCACCCCAAAGTCATTGAAGCGGCCCACAAGGCTATTGACACGCACGGCTATGGCATGAGCAGCGTTCGCTTTATCTGCGGCACGCAGGACATACACAAGGAGCTGGAGCAAAAGCTGGCCGCCTTCCTGGGTACCGAAGACACGATATTATATGCCGCCGCTTTTGATGCCAACGGCGGGGTGTTTGAACCCCTGTTCGGCGAGCAGGACGCTATTATTTCCGATGCACTCAACCATGCCTCCATTATCGACGGCGTGCGGCTTTGTAAAGCACAGCGCTACCGTTATGAGCACAACAATATGGCCGACCTGGAGGCAAAACTCAAAGAAAGCGCGGCCTGCCGAAGCCGGGTTATCGTTACCGATGGCTCGTTCAGTATGGACGGCACCATTGCACAGCTGGATAAAATCTGCGACCTGGCCGACCGGTACGATGCTATTGTAATGAGCGATGAATGCCATTCTTCCGGCTTCCTCGGCAAAACAGGCCGCGGCACCCATGAATACCGCGGGGTAATGGGGCGCATGGATATCATTACCGGCACCCTGGGCAAGGCGCTGGGTGGCGCCAGTGGCGGCTTTACCAGCGGCAAAAAGGAAATCATTGAAATGCTGCGCCAGCGTTCGCGCCCCTACCTGTTTTCCAATACGGTAGCCCCGGCTATCGTGGGCGCTTCCATTGCTGTGCTGGATATGCTTAGCGGGAGTACCGGGCTGCGCGACAAACTGGAATACAATACAAAATACTTCCGCAGTAAAATGACCGCCGCGGGTTTTGATATAAAACCCGGCGACCATCCCATCGTTCCCATCATGCTCTACGATGCCGTGGTGGCGCAACGCTTTGCGGCCGCATTGCTGGAAGAAGGCGTGTATGTAATCGGGTTCTTTTTCCCCGTGGTGGCCAAAGGCCTGGCAAGAATACGGGTACAGCTAAGCGCAGCGCATGAGCAGCGGCACCTCGATAAAGCCATTGCGGCATTTACTAAGGTAGGTAAGGAACTGGGGGTACTGAAGTAGTAGCTTACCCCACGGCTATCATGCTTATCTCAACATTTACATTTTTGGGTAAGCCTTTTACAGCCACCGTTTCGCGGGCGGGAAAATCGCTGCTGAAGTATTTTCCGTATACTTCATTTACCGTGGCAAACAGGCTCATATCGCTCAGGAAAATGGTGGTCTTTGCCACATGGCCGAAATTCATGCCCGCCTGCGATAAAATGGCTTTCAGGTTATGCATCACCTGGTGGGTTTCGCCAATAATATCGGTGGCGTCTATATTGCCGGTAGTGGGATTGATGGCTACCTGGCCGGATATAAACAACAGGTTGCCGGCCTTTATAGCCTGGTTGTAGGGGCCAATCGGCGCCGGGGCGCCGGGAGTATTAATTACTGTTTTTTCCATGGTCAAAAATACGCAGCCCCGGGCATTGCGGTAAAAAAGATTTCACGATACAGAAATAGTTATTCATAACCTGCAGGGTTTGTAAGTTTGCAGGATTAACCTATTGGCAGATGAAGATTGCTGTTGTTTGCAATGAAGCATTGAAAGCGGATTTTTTATCCCGGAAAGGGAACAGTAACGTGGCGGCTGTTTTTGTCGATAGCCCGGAACGCATTCCTGCCGATGCAGTGCTGATCATTGATTTGTTGTTTGAAAACCGGGCAGAAAGAAAGGCGGCATTGCTTCCATTCCTGCCCCGGCCGGTAATCGTTCATTCGGTTACTGCTACCCTGGCGGAAATAGGAGCGCCGTTTATACGCATCAATGCCTGGCCGGGGTTTTTGCAGCACGAGGTACTGGAAGTGGCTGCCCTGCCTGGCCAGCAGCAACAATTGCCGGCTGTTTTTGAAGGGCTCGGGTGGCAGTATCGCCTGGTGGCCGATATTGCGGGAATGATCAGTGCAAGGGTAATAGCCGCCATCATCAACGAAGCCTGGTTTACCTTCGGTGAAGGCATCAGTACCCGCGAAGAAATTGATATTGCCATGAAATCCGGCACCAATTATCCCTACGGGCCTTTTGAATGGAGTGAAAAAATAGGGGTAAACAATATCTGCGTGCTGCTATCCGGGATGTGCGCCGCCGATAGCCGCTATGAAATGGCCCCGGCATTAAAAGCCGCCTGCCAGGCAGCCGGCACGCCGGTATAGGCAGTTGGCGTTACCGCAGCAACGGACAAACGAATATTCTCTTTTTATATATTATCTTTATTACCTGCATGGCACTGATTCTGAGTATTGATACCGCTACTTCCCTGGGCACCGTTTCCCTTTCGGACAACGGCCGCCTGCTGGCTGCAAAAACAAGCGACCAGCAAAAGGATCATGCTGCCTGGATTCACCCGGCTATCCGCGATGTGCTGGACGAAAACGGCTACCGGCCCCGGCAGCTCAATGCCGTGGCCGTTGTGGCGGGCCCCGGCTCTTATACCGGGCTTCGTGTAGGCATGGCTACCGCCAAGGGTTTGTGCTATGCCTGCGGGGTGCCGCTTATTACTTTAAATACCCTGTATGTAATGGGTTATGCCGCAAGGCAACAACGGGGCATAGAAAAAACTCTACTATGCCCCATGATAGATGCACGCCGCATGGAAGTCTTTACGGCCTTGTACGATAACGGTTTAAATGAAATAGTGTCTCCCTGCGCTTTAGTACTGGAGCCCGGTTTTTTTGAAAACTGGCTTACCAATAACAGGATTGTTTTCTTTGGTAACGGTAGCCCTAAGTGTAAATCATTAGTTTCGCATAATGGTGAGGTATTGGAGGATTTGTTTTACTCAGCGGAACACGTAACTTTACTGGCGCAGGCAAGGTTTGAGGCGTCAACATTCACCGATATTGCATACTCTGAGCCCGCTTATCTCAAGGATTTCTACACTCATCACAAAAAGCCTACCGTTCAATAAACGGCAGCTATTTTATATATAGTTTTATTTTTTTTTAATCTTTTTTTTACACTATGTGTATCTTTATTACGTAAACTTTGCATACTCCAAAACCCAATATTCAAACATGAACACATCAGCAAATTATTTAATGATTCAGCCGAAGGAAGGGGACACTGTCAAAATTGATTTTTTGCAGGTGAAGAAGGCCGCTGTAACACTGCGTGCCATCAATCACAAACTTCGTCAGCAGATTATGCATTTGCTGGAGGAGAACAAAAAAATGACGGTGACGGAGATTTATGTGCAACTTCGGTTAGAGCAGTCGGTTGCATCGCAACACCTGGCCATTCTCAGAAGGGCCGGCGTTGTTGGAACAGACAGGGATGGTAAATTTATTTATTATTCGATCAATGCGGAGAGGCTTGCCCACATCAACAGGCACCTGGTGGATATAATAACATAAAAAAACCTTACCTGACGGAACGGAAAAGCAGCTACCTTAACGGGTTGCTGCTTTTTTGTTTTTCCGTACCTTTACCGATACAATCAACCAGTAATATGTATATCAGGCAATTATATACCGGGTGTTTAAGCGAGGCAGCGTATTATATTGAAAGTGAAGGCGTAGCAGCCGTTATTGACCCCCTGCGGGATACAGATGAATACATAGCCCTTGCCGCCGAACGAAAGGCGGTCATCAAATATATCTTCGAAACCCATTTTCATGCTGATTTTGTAAGCGGCCATATTGACCTGGGCCGGATAACCGGCGCTCCCATCGTCTACGGTCCGCAAACTGAAACCAGCTACCCCGTACATGTGGCAAAAGACGGCGAGACATTCCGGCTCGGCGCATTAACCATCGAGGTACTGCATACCCCCGGCCACACCCTCGAATCTACCTGCTACCTGCTCAGGGATGCCCAGGGCAAACCACACGCAGTATTTACCGGCGATACCCTTTTTGTAGGCGATGTAGGCCGGCCCGACCTGGCGCAGAAAGGAATGGAGTTAACCATGGAAGACCTTGCCGGCATGCTTTATGAAAGCCTGCAGCATAAAATAGTGCCCCTGCCGGATGATACCATTGTTTACCCCGCCCATGGCCCCGGTAGCAGCTGCGGCAAAAACCTGGGCCCCCATACCTTCAGCACCATTGGCGATGAAAAGCAGACCAATTACGCCCTGCGGGCCGCAACAAAGGAAGCATTTATAACATCGGTTACCGAAGGGCTGGAAGCGCCCCCGCAGTACTTTCCTATCAATGCCAAAATCAATAAAGAAGGCTACGAAAGCCTCGACGCAGTGCTGGTTAAGGGCTTAAAAGCCCTGTCGCCCGCGGCGTTCAAAGAAATGATCAAAGACGACCAGGTCATTATTCTCGATACCCGCCCGGGCACCCTCTTTACCCAGGGCTTCGTACCCGGGGCCATCAGCATAGGCCTGGATGGCCGTTTTGCCGAATGGGCCGGCATGCTCCTGCCTTTCAACCAGCCTATTGTACTGGTTACAGAGGCCGGCAAAGAAGAAGAAAGCGTGGTGCGTATGGCGAGAGTAGGCTTCTCCACTATGCAGGGCTACCTGGAAGGCGGTTTCGACGCCTGGAAGGCAGCCGGCGAAAAAACCGATATGGTCATAGAAGTAGAAGCCGATGAACTGGCCATGGACATTCCCCATGACCCCAACCTGGTAGTGGTAGACGTACGCCGGGAAACCGAGTTTGCCGACGGCCACGTTAAAGGCGCCGTCAACCTCCCGCTCAACGATTTAACCGATCCCGGCTCCATGGCCAATATAGAGGAAAAACACAACCTGTATGTGCATTGCGCCGGCGGTTACCGCAGCGTTATAGCCATTTCGCTCATGAAACGCCAGGGCATTCACAATCTCCGCAATATTATCGGGGGATGGGGTTTGATAAAAGAGCAGAAAGGTATTGAAGTGGTAAAGGAAACGAGCGTATTGAATTGATATGGTCAATAGTAAATGGTGAATAGTGAATGCCTGGCTATTCGTTGCCTTGATTCACCATTCACTATTGACTATTCATTCCACTATAAAGTAACAATCCCGTTTTTAATCGCGTACATCACCAGCCCCACCCTTGTCTTCACCCCCAGCTTTTCAAACAGGTCATCACGGTAACCATCAATTGTACGCGGGCTGAGAAACATTTTTTCCGCAATTTCCCGATAGGTGAGTTCGGTACAAACCAGTTTAAGAAACTGCAGCTCGCGCTGGGTCAGTTTTACCAGTACCCGCATACCGCCCTGCCCTGGATCGTCGGTATCATCGAAATTGTTAACCGCATGAATCAGCTTGCCTGTAACAAGTTCCGAATAATAAAATCCTTTTTTAAGCACCGAGTCCAGCGCCTGCTTAAATTCAACGGGGTCAATGTCTTTCAGGATATAACCCCTGGCCCCGTTTTTCATCATGCGGATAATAGCCTGCTCATTGTCGTACATGGAAAGCGCCAGCACTTTTATGCCCGGGTAGTTTTCTTTAATCCATAAGGCAGTTTCATACCCGTCCATGCCCGGCATGTTAATGTCCAGCAATACAATGTCCGGCAGAAACTGGGGCTTTAATGCTTTAATGAATTCTCTTCCGTTGTGTGCTTCAAATGAAACGGCGTAATCGGTGTGCTCTCGTACTAAATTGGCGAGACCATTCCTGAGGAGTGTGTGATCGTCTACCAGTGCCACACTGGCTTGGGTTGTTTGCATCTTAATTCGGTTTAATGGTTGGGAATACTCGGATGGATACCGTTGTAGCTTTCGGGGGTACTATTAAATTTTGATGTGGGAGGTAACGCTGATAAGGTTGGAATAGTAGATGCGTATTGCGGATACCTGTACCAAATATACTGCTTTCATTTATACTGTGCAATGCCCCGGCACAGCCCAATGCTTGAGCCCGATCAACTTTCCGCGTTCCTGCATCTTCCCTCAGATTACTACCGCTGCCCTCCTTTTCCTGCCGGTATTTGCCGGTATCGGCCGCGTCCGGGCTGGATTTTTGCGTATTCATACGCATTAAAAATCCGTTCTTTTACTGGTGGTGAATTAACCGGATGAGCGTTACTTTGATAGAGGTAGTCCCACTCCAACATTCTTGTAGAAACCAGTTAAAATGAGTAGTTATGGCTATGAGACTTTTTCAAAACAATGCGGCGGGTCCTGTCAATTTTGAGGAGCTATCCGATTTTACCGGTTACGCACCGTTCTATACCGACTCCATGGAAGTGGCCAAGGCTTACTACCTGGGTAAACTGGAAGAATTGGAAAATAAATTGGATGGCCTCACTTTACAGGAACACCCGTTGCAGATTGCCAGGCTGGCGCGGCAGGTGATGTCGGTTCGCTCCATCCTGAAAACGCTGGCAAAATAGCCCGCAAAAAGCAGTAGCATAAGTTTAACGGGATAGCGATGGCTTGCCTGTCTTGGTATCAATCCACAGTTTTTCATACGCCTCGCTCCAGTTATGTTTCCAACGTTTATGGCTCCAGAGGTACAACTCGGGATGCAGCCGGATGTTTTCTTCCAGCAGGGCAACGTATTTCCTGGTCAGTTCTCCTTCTGAGCTGTTGCCGGGATCCAGGTCTACCAGGCTGGTTTGCATGTGGTAGTGGCCCCGGCGTGGCCTGCTGAAGCTCAGGTATACCACCGGTATATTGCCCAGCCTGGCACCCTTTTCAGGCCCCTGTACAAAGGCCGTGGGCTGACCCAGGAAATTCAGCCAATAACTTTTTCGCGGGTTATGCGGGTTCTGGTCGGCTACCAGCGCCAGCAGGTACTGCGTGCGGCGGTAAGGCAGCATAGCCCGGGCCATATCATTGTAGGGCAGCATAGTAGCGCCAAAACGCTGGCGCAGGTATAAAAAAAGACGGTCTATTATCTTGTTGGTTATCGGCGAATAAGCTACCAGTGTTTTAAACCCCGTCCGCGGCGGTATGCCCGCATTGGCCCATTCCCAGTTAAACTGGTGCCCCATCAGGAAATGTACATTGCGGCCCGTGGCATAAACGATATCCAGGGCCTCCAGGTCGGTAGTAATCCGTTTGGCCAGGCTTTTTGGGGAAATGCTCAGCAGTTTCAGCGATTCTATCCAGTTGTCGGTAAAGCGGCGGTAAAACCGGCGGGCAATGGCTTTTCGTTCGGCATCGCTTTTTCCAGGAAAGGCCAGCGATAGGTTATACATTACTACGGAGCGCCGGTAGCCCGTTGCAAAATAAAGAATAAAATACAGCAGGTCAGACAGCAGGTATAGCACGCGCAGCGGCAGTAGTGAAATAACATATAGTATCCCGAAAACAATATAATACATACTCAGCAATTCAGCGGGCAAAGATACTACCAAACAATATTCTCTACCTTATCGCTCTTATAGGGATAATCGGTATTGTAATGCAGCCCCCGGCTTTCATGCCTGAACTGGGCGCATTTTATAACGAGGTAGGCTACGGTTATCATATTGCGCAGTTCGCAAAGCTGTGGCGATACCGTGGTGGCCTCATACAATTGCTCCGTTTCTTCCCAAAGCAGGTCTACGCGTTTCATGGCGCGTTGCAAGCGCGTATTGGTGCGCACAATGCCCACATAATCGCTCATCAGCAGTTGCAGCTCCTTCAGGCTTTGCGTAATAAGGATCATTTCACGCGGGTGCGTGGTGCCGTCGGCCTTCCAGTCGGGCAGCTGCTGCTCAAAGGAAACCACGCTTATTTTTTCTATCGCATCCAGGTAAGCGCGGTGGCCAAACACCATGGCTTCCAGCAGTGAATTGCTGGCCAGCCGGTTGGCGCCATGTAGTCCGGTGCTGGCGCATTCACCCGCAGCATACAGGTGGCGTATGGACGTTCTTCCCCATTCATCCGTTTTAATGCCGCCGCAGCTGTAATGGGCGGCGGGCGCTACGGGTATCATGTGTTTGGTAACGTCTATGCCCATACTCAAACACTTTTCATAAATAGTAGGGAAGTGATGGATAAATTTTTCCCGGTCCATGTGCCGGCAGTCCAGGTACACATGCTCGGTACCGGTTATCTTCATTTCGCTGTCTATAGCGCGGGCCACTATATCGCGCGGGGCCAGGTCTTTGCGCTCATCATAGCGCTCCATAAAGGCTTCGCCGGTTTTGTTGCGCAGTATGCCGCCGTCGCCGCGTACGGCTTCGGTTATTAAAAAAGCCTGTCCGCGCACACCGGGTTCATAAAGGGCGGTGGGGTGAAACTGGATAAACTCCATGTTCTCAATCCTTCCCTTGGCGCGGTATACCATGGCTACGCCGTCGCCGGTAGCAATACCCGGGTTGGTGGTCGTACGGTATATCTGCCCATTGCCGCCGGTGGCCAGCAGGGTAATCTTTGCCAGTATTTTTTCAATATGATTGGTCTGCAGGTTCAGGGCATACACGCCATAGCATTGTATATCGGGCGTGGCCTTGGTAATAAGATAGCCAAGATGGTGCTGGGTCAGCAGGTCAATTACATAACAATGTTTGATGATCCGGATATTGGGCTGGCGCTGCACGGTTTCCAGCAGGGCGCGCTCCATTTCACGGCCCGTTACATCTTTATGATGCAATATGCGGTTTACACTATGGCCGCCTTCCTTGCCCAGGGCATAATCGCCATCGGCTTCCTTGTCAAAGCGCGCACCCCAGTCTATCAGCTCTTTTATACGCTCCACGCCTTCCTTCACCACAATTTCCACTACCTGCTCATTGCAAAGGCCGTCGCCGGCTATCAGCGTATCCTGTATATGCTTGTCAAAACTATCGTTTTCAAAATCGGTTACCCCGGCAATACCGCCCTGGGCATACTTGGTATTGGTTTCGTCGGCAGCAGCCTTCGTAATAACGGTAACCGTTTTACCGGGACATGCTTTCGCCACTTTCAGGGCGTAGGTAAGACCGGCAATACCCGAGCCCACCACTAAAAAATCGGTTTGTAACATAAATACGTCAATATTCTATTTCCAGTTCCAGCAGCTCAGGATGTTCAAACGCTTCCAGCAACCCCACGCTCAGCGTAGCCGTTTTATTGTTATTGCTCAGCACTGCTTTGGCATTGCTTGTTTTTTTAATTGGCTGCGGAAAGCTCGTCACCACGGTATAGCTCATGGTACCCATCACACTGCTTATCTGCCGGAGCTTTTCCAGGTTCATATCCTGGCTAAACACGTCGTAACGCGCTTTGTTTACTTTACGGCTGTACAGCCCGTTTTTTACAGTCACATCATACACAAAAGTCAGTTGGGGCAATCCCCTGTCCCCCGGCTCCTGGTTTTTGCCGCCAAGATTGGTCATTACGTTTTTTACCCCGCCGGAAGCGGCATTCAGGCTTTGATAGATGTCGGTAAGCTGCTCTGCAGACCGGAAAGGGAACAGGATATCAAATTCGCCTTTGTTTTGCTCCACATCAAGCGTCAGGTGAAGCGTACCATCCCGCAGGGCGGCTTTTTTATCGGCGGGCACTCCCTGTACCGTATCGATATAGCTTTTCATCAGCATAGTGGTGTCAAATAGTTTATCGAGCCCCTGTTTGCGGATATCTGAATCATGGATAAAGTTTTTCATCATCGCTATCATCTGGCCCATATCTGTTTTCACCGCCAGCGTTCCGCTCCCGTCTTTCTTTATTTCCATTGCTTCGCGGGTATCCATGCAGGAGGCAAGTGCCAGCGGCAGCAGGAAAATAAGCCCCATTCTGGTCAGGCGCATAAAGTCAATAATTTAGAGGGGCAAGGTAAAAATTAATTCGCAAGTGAGCTGGTAATGTAGTGTGAAAGTGTGGGGCTAAGAGTTCAAAAGAGAAAAAGAGGTTTTTTTATATAACTCTTTTTCTCTTTCCCCTCTGTGCGCCAAACCCTGTCATGTCAAACGCCTGCCGCGTACACCTCTTTTCCCCTCCTTTCCCTCTTTTGATCTCTTAGCCCATATTGAATGCCCGCGCCGAAGGCGCGCTCCGCTATGGCATAAGCAAATTCAATCATGGCGGCGCCATTGGCGGTTATAAGGCCATCGCCCGTTACGCAGGGCTGCTGCTGGTAGTAGGGCTCCCCGTTATACCCGCTGCAGTAATGCTGCAGGTAGTCCACGCTGTTGCTGGTATGTGGCGTATGGTCCAGCAGGCCCGCTTCGGCAGGCAGTAGGGTGGCCCCGCAGATAGCCGCTACCGTTTTGCCCTGCTCCATCATCTCCTGCACCAGCGGCATCAGTTCGCGGTTTTTGCCTTCCTGCCAGGCATCGCCGCCCGGCAGGATAAGCAAATCGGTTTTTGCGGCGCTTACCTGGTCAAGATAGCTGTCGGGCTGCACCTGCAGGCCGCCCATCGACAGCACCGGTTCACCATCTATCGAAAATGCCCGGATGATAAAATCACCCTGTGCCCGGAGCAGGGCTATTGCCAGGGCGGGTTCCCAATCGGCATAGCCATCGCCTGCCAGCTTATGCCGCAGGCGCCATATTATAGGCCTTCCATTCTTCCTTGCTGGGGCCGTAAATACCCGGCACTTGCAGGCCGGCAAAGCGCATCAGCACCGTCATCTGCGCGCGGTGATGAGCCTGGTGCAGTATCAGCGCCCAGAGCGTAAACCCGTATTTCCAGGACTGGCCGTACATGGGGGTTTCATCGTCCAGCATGCCATCGTGCCAGGTGCCGCTCACGGCTTCTGCCACCAGGTCGGCGCTGTCTTCATAAGCGGCCATCAGCTCCTTTACCGTAGCATACTGCGTGTTGTTTACGGCAATGGGCAGCCCTGCATGTGCGGGTAGTTCGGAAAGGGTTTCGGTAATGTGGTTGGCCAGCCGGCCCAGGGTGCGCCCGCGGGGCACCGCTTCTTCCAGCGATTCATCGGTAAGATAGCTGAACACTTTAAGGGTGGCGGCTTTTTCATCGCGCCACCGGTCCAGGAAGTCATTGATTGTACGTATCATAGTGGTTAATTTTAAACTGTTTTGTTGGTTAACAGTTCAAAATAACAACCGGGGAGTGACAGCCCTATGTCAGCATGTTGACAGGAATCAAAACTTTTTTTACCGGTGGTGGTCCTGCAGGTCGGTCACCAACCGGGTCATAGTGTCGCGGAGCGATACGGGGGCTACAATAGAAGCAGCATTGGTAAACATCAGCAGCCAGCGGCCAAACAGCTCCAGCTGGGCAGTCACGAATTTCATTTCCACAAACTCGCTGATGTCTTCCTGCGATACAAAGCCGTAAAAATATTTCTGCTCGCCAATATGCCGGGCCACGGTTTTATTAAACCGTATGGTTACCTCCAGCAGCTCCGAGCGGCAGGTTACCTGCCGTATATATTCCTGGATGGAAGGATGCACGGCGGCATCAAAACATTCCTCGCCGAGCGACATTTTGCGGATGCGCCCCAGCCGGAAATCGCGGTAGTCGTTGCGCAGCCGGCACCAGCCAATGACATGCCAGGCCGAGCCGTAATAGCATAGCCCGATGGGCTCTATCTGGCGTTGCATCAGCTCTTCCTTGTACTGGGCATAATATTCCATCGATACTACCCGCTTTTGAACAATGGCCCGCTGCAGCGAAGAAAGGTATTGCTGCGCCAGCTCTTCGTTGGGCACGCGCGACCGCATTATTTCAATATGACTGGTAAGATTGTCTACATATTCCTTGTCGGAAGTACGCAATACCGCTTTTATTTTATACAAGGCTGCGGCAAAATGCTGGCGGATGGAATTGTCGGTAAACTGCTCCGCCAGCTTGGAACCCAGCAGCAGGGCGCTGGCTTCTTCCTGGGTAAACATAACCGGCGGCAGCCGGTAACCTTCCATGACCGAATAGCCAATACCGGCTTCGCCAATGATGGGAACGCCGGAACCTTCTAACGCTTTAATATCGCGGTATACGGTGCGCGGGCTAATCCCAAAACGATCTGCAATTTCCTCTGCGGTCACTCTTTTCTTACTCTGCAAATGCGTAAGAATGGCATGTAAACGATCAATCCGATTCACAAAAACGTATTAGTAAACAAGGTTTGTTTATTGTGGTTATACCCGCACGCCCGGCATCAGCTTTTCCGGCTCTGTCCACGCCCCGCTTTCTTTGAGCAGGGTTACCAGTTCTTCTACTGCAATACTGCTCTCTACGTTTCTTTTTACCACTTCCTTGCCGCGGTACAGGGTTATTCTTCCCGGCCCGCTGCCCACATACCCAAAATCGGCATCGGCCATCTCTCCCGGCCCGTTTACAATGCAACCCATAATGGCAATCTTTACGCCTTTCAGGTGATTGGTTACCGAGCGTATGCGCGCCGTGGTTTCCTGCAGGTCAAACAGGGTCCTGCCGCAACTGGGGCACGATATGTATTCCGTTTTCGATATCCGCGTGCGCGTAGCCTGCAAAATGGAAAAAGACGTATTGTTGATAAACTGGTGGTTGTTCTTGTTTTCCAGGTAGGTGCGGCCGCTCACGTTTACCTGCTGCAGTTGCTTTGCATCATTCATTAGCCAGATGCCGTCGCCCATGCCGTCCAGCAGCAGGGCCCCCGCTTCGGTAGAGAAATGAATCAGCTGTTCGTCAATGGTCGCGTCATGGCTTTCTACCGCCAGGATTACCGGGCAGGTTATTTGCCGGTTCATCAGTTCCATCATGTACCGGCGTACCGATGGCATGGCATGCGGGTGTATCGACCACAGGAACAGTATCACGTTGTTATCGGTTGCTATCGTTTCCATCAGCCCGTATGCCGCTGCGTCGTTAGTGTCTATAGATAAAAAATGAGAGGTACGCAATGAAGTGGCCTGCTGCTGGTATTCCGTAACCGTTAAAAGCGGGAAGTATTTTTTTGTATCCGGTGCGCTGCGCCATACGTCATAATCGCAAATCACCTGCAGCGTGCCGGGCAATGCAAACTCAATTATTTTTTTGCCGGTATAAATATAATCCGCCGCGCCGTCGGTAATCCGCCATTTATCGGTGGCCTCATTATAAAAATAACCAATGGCCTCCAGGTCGCGGTGGGTAATCATCAACGATTGCATATAATCGGCCACTACAACGGGTACATGCTTTTTACCAATGTTATTGATTTCGGCGCTTGCTCTTCTTTTGTATTCAAAGGGGGAATAAGGGATCTTTTCTATCGGGGGGATGATATCGTGAGCCGTTTCACGCCCCTCATACCGCTTCACAATATCCCTGCACACCGGCACTTCAAACTCCGGGTCTTCTGTCAGCGATACGCGAATGGTATCGCCGATGCCGTCTTCCAGCAGGGTGCCGATGCCGATGGCCGATTTAATACGCCCGTCTTCCCCGTCGCCGGCTTCCGTTACGCCCAGGTGCAGGGGATAGCAGGCGTTAAACTCCTGCTGCATCGTGTGCACCAGCAGGCGATAGGCCTGTACCATTACCTGGGGGTTGCTGCTTTTCATGCTCAGCACTATATTATGGTAGCTTTCTGCACGGGCAATGCGCAAAAACTCCATGGCGCTTTCCACCATACCATTGGCTGTATCGCCATAGCGGCTCATGATGCGGTCGCTCAGCGAACCGTGGTTGGTGCCAATGCGCATGGCGGTACCGTATTCCCTGCAGATTTTTACCAGCGGGGTAAAGCGTTCGCGGATGCGGTCTATTTCTTCGGCATATTCCGCATCGGTGTATTCTATCTGTTCAAACTTTTTCTTGTCTACATAATTGCCGGGGTTTACCCGCACTTTCTCCACTATGCGGGCCGCAATTTCCGCGGCATTGGGGGTAAAATGGATATCGGCTACAAGAGGAGTGTTGTAGCCCCTTCTGCGCAGTTCATTTTTAATATGCAGCAGGTTCTCTGCCTCTTTTTTGCTGGGGGCGGTAATGCGCACCAGCTCTGCCCCCGCTTCAATACAGCGGATGGATTGCTCCACCGTGGCCAGCGTATCCATGGTATCGGTGGTGGTCATCGTCTGGATGCGGATGGGATGGCCGTTGCCCAGCAATAGATCGCCAATGCGCACTTCCAGTGTGGAAAGGCGCTGGTAGCTGGTAAGCGAATTACAATAGCGTTGCATGGAGTACCCGGTTTGCTTATACCTGCAAAAGTAACGATTGCGGGCTGATAAGGGCGCATTGAATGAAGAACTAACTGATTTACATTCTTTTACCGTTAAACATCGGTATGCTCAGGCCGTAAAATATGCCAATTGCCTGCCCGGGCTGCTGGTTATGTATGTTAATGCAGGATATGGTAGATTGCCTTTCTCTGTATCGATGAACAGTTTCACTTCAAATGGCTAAGTAATTTCCTCTATTTTGTTTTTTTCCGGCAGGGCCATAGTCAGAAACAACGATATTGCAACAACGCAATTAAACCTTATCATGTTACTCATCCTGCCGTATTTTACCCATGGTCCTCCTATGCCATCCCCTCCCGGACCGCTTTTACTTCTTTTATCATTAAACACTTATTTATATGAAACACAAAATCTTTCACCCGTTTATTGTTATGGCTATCCTGCTTCCCGGCCTGCTTTTCCTGGTACACAGTTGTAAAAAAAATGAAACCGGCGCCTCGCCTGCCGAGGCTAGCGAACTGGCCAACGCAAAAGCGGCCTGGAAGGAAAAGATCAGGAAGGATGGATGGGCTGTCACTATTCCAGTAAATCAAAAAATAGGTTCCTTTTATGTTGACCGAAATGGGAAAGAAGTACCCAAAGAAGAATTAATGCGCAGAAGTCATGGCAGCAGCGGGGGTTCCATTATTTCGTCCTGCGATTACAGCAACTCACCAACGGTACTGCTTAATTCTTACACCATTTATTCCAATTGCACCACCGGTTACCAGGTATCCTGGAATTATACGGTTTCTACCAACAATAATATCGTACCCACAAGCCCGTATAATTCAAGCCAGGTGTGCAAAGGGAAGTTTTATGTTTATAATACTTCCAATACACTTATTTATTCCAATACGGCGGTTACTCCCGCTTCTGTTTTTGATATTGGCGCCGACCCAATGAATAGTGGGTACGAGCTGTTCTCGGTTACCTTTTCTACAGGCTGGTTGCCACTCAGCGATTTCAGTGTGGCTTATACCACCAAGCTGGGCGCACTGCTGGTAACGGATTGCTCTGATATCGAGGCCTTCCCGATTGCCTTGCAGAATTATGCGGCCACAGCATACCAGTATCCTTCTATGTATCCCTGCACGCGCATAGACCCATTTTATTTAAACAATTATACCAACCCGCTACGGGTATGGGGAGAAGACCCTGCAGGAGCATGTACAGGAACGGGATGGGTATATCCGAACCTGCAGGACATTAATTTCTCTATTAATGGGGGTCCTTGGTTTGGTGGGTCGGCCGGGAACCCTCCTACCGGCATGAGCTATACGCCTAGCCTGGTCTATTATCTTCCTCCCCCCAGCTGGACGCCTTATCCCAACTTAAGCGGTACTTCAAGCGCGGGATATGTGGATCCCTATGGTGTTCTTACTATTCAGCTTAATATTACACCTTCGGCCGTCTATTCTATTTCGATGCGATCAAGGAACATTGTATACAATAACCCGCCCAGCTACTATGGAGGTACCTGGCCTGTTCCCAGTCCCGGTGTCAATTGCTGCACTGGCGCCTGGTCGGCGACCACTACCATGTCTGTTGCGTATTAAATTTAAATACATATATAAGCATACTATGAATACCGATTTAAATCATTAGAGCTTATTTATATAACCCTGTTTTAATGGTTATATTACGCAATAAATAATAACCTGAACGTTATTGACAATGATGGTGAGCAGATTGTATTTATTAACCAGGCAGACCTTATGCATGCACTTGTGCATAGGGTTTGCCTTTTTGTTTTATGTTAATAAGGCCGACGGCCAGGTATGCCTTACTGATACCAAACTTTTTACTTACACCTCTGGCGCGTTTCAGAATATAGATAACCTGTCTTTCCCGAAATCCATCGTATTGTCAGACAAGGGAACTGCCTGGTTTATGAATAAACATTCGGCCACCAGCGACTCACTGATGGTATTTAAGACGGCGGCCGATGGCACGGTGGCCTGGAGCAGGATATGGAACGAGAGAATGACGACGGGTGATTTCTTACAGTTTGCATATTTCATGGAAATGCCCAATGGCAACCTGTTGCTGGCAGGAAGCCTCGGTAATTTAACCGGCAATATAAACCCGCCAGTATCCTGTCTTTTAATGATTGATGCCCAGGGAAATTTCCTATGGCAGAAAACATATACCAATCTTAATGCTGTTAATTTCTGCACCCCTGGAAAGAACGGGGAGATGGTATTATTTGGATATGGATCCAATAGCTTTGGGCTGCAAATAAGTATTCTTGATGGGAATGGCAATCCTCTCCGGACAGGTAGTTATTTGTCGCCGGGAGGTACGATGAGCGTTTTTACCTGTGATGTAAAGGTCTTTCACGATCGTATATATGTTATGAATACCTATTCCGATTATGCCACGACCCGCCCCCACACCACCGGCTTTTTTTCATTGGCGTTTGATTACGCAACGGTGAAATTGCTCGGCTGCACCGCCTATAGTCTGAACCATGCAATACCGGTCTGCGATTCTCTCCTGTTGCTGGGAGGAACATTTTCAGAAACGTCAATGAACCGTTTTGTGTTCAGTGGCGGGATATCCTTTAATAATTGTCCAAAAGCCAGTCGTTTTTTTGTGCAGCTTGATACCAATCTTAATGTTATTGGAAATTATATAAACGAACTTTCCTGTAACCGGGACGGCAGGGCTTTCCTGGCCAACGATTATATCGCGGTCGACAAAACAACCGGGCATATATTGTACGGTATTACCTATACAACACCCACTCCTACTGTTTATTATGCGGTAGTCGATACAAATAATGTCCCCATCGTTCATCGAGAGTTTACCACAGGTAATCCGCTTGCGTTTCCGGTTATGAGCTTGCAGGAATTTAATATCAGCAGTGAGTCTGCCGGGCTTATTACCGCCGGTACTTGGTATGAGATTAACCATTTTTTCATCGATAACACCAGCATTGGCGGTAGCTCTCCCTGTATAGGAGAGGACACCGCTTTCCTGGTTTCATCCGGGTTAATCGCCACGCCCGCCACTATTGTATGGACAAAAGACAACGCCGGCACGTCAGTAGCTGCTGATCAACCGGCTCCGGTGAGCGATTTTTATATAAATACTTCTCTGCTATGCCGGCATACCAGCACCTGCGACAGTATAAAAATAAAAGGCGCTCCCATGTATTGTCTCAGGGATAGTACTGCGGGCTTTACCCTCTATAAAAACCCGCAATGCGATAAAATAACCAATTGGGGTTTCGATACCTCCGCCTTTTCAGGTATACAGCAGGTAAATGATACTATCGTTAATGTACATTTTAAAAAAGGCTGGCAGGGATATATTTACGCTACCCTGGCGGGCTGCGGACTAAAAGATTCCCTGCTGGTCAATATCCGCGCACCAATGGCAAAGACGGATTTGGGAAATGATACCGTGTTCTGCGCCGGCACCCAAATAACCCTGCATCCCGGCAGCCACTTTATGAATTATAGCTGGCAGGACGGCTCCGCAGATAGTATCTATATCGTGCACGATACCGGCACCTACCGGGTATCGGTTACAGATTCCTGTGGCAACCAGTCCGCCGACACCATTACCATAAGACCCGCACATATTGCATTCAACCTCGGCCCCAACCGGGAAATATGTAATAAAGATTCCGCGGTACTGGCATTGCCCGATGGCTTCTCCGGCTACTCTTGGGCGCCTGCCTACGCTTCCCTGGGCAACAATACGCTGTTGCTTTACCCCAATAAAACCACCAGCTTCCAGGTAAGCGCACAAAACGAATCGGGCTGTACCGTTACAGACACAATAACCATTACAGTAACCGACTGCAGCAACCTGCTTTATTTTCCTTCCGCCTTCTCACCCAATGCCGATGGGAATAATGATTATTTCAGGCCGCATGCCGGCGGGGAACTGGTATTCTTCGAAATGGCCATTTTCAACCGCTGGGGCCAGCAGCTGTTTAAGACCAATGATGTACAGAAAGGATGGGACGGGCTGTTTCATGGCGTAAAACAGCAGGGCGGCGCTTATATATGGGTTTGTAAATACCAGTTCAGAAACGACAGGCCAAAAACATCCAGGGGAAGCTTTATGCTTATTCCTTAAATATTACCAATCCTTCTCCGGCTTGGTGGGAGAGGGGCTTCCCTTCTGCATCTTTTGCTGGATTTCTTTTTCCTTTTGCTCCAAGGCTTTCAGCAGCTGGTCTACCTGCTGCTTGTTCAGCTTGCTTTGCGGTTGTTGCGGTTGTTGCGGCTGCTGTTGCTGCTGCGGTTGTTGTTGCTTTTGCTGCTGCTGCTTATCCTCGTTCTTGTTCTTCTTGTCTTTGTTGTCCTTTTTGTCGTCCTTGCTTTGCTGCTGCTGCTGTTTCTTTAATTCCATCAACGCTTTCTCCAGGTTTTCCCGCGCATCGTTATCGTTGCCGTCCAGCTTAAGCGATTCTTTCCAGGCATTGATACTTTCCTGCAGTTTTTTGTCTTTGGCAAGGGCTACGCCTTTATTGTAAAACGCTTTTTCACGCACGGCTTTGTCGGTACTGTTTTCCAGTGCATTGTCGTAGCTCTGTACGGCCTCGTCGTTCTTATTGCTTTTAAAGGCGGCATTGCCCAGGTTGTAATGGGCGGTAGCGTCTTTGGGGCTTTCGGCCAGGGCCTTGTTGTATTCCTCTTTGGAGGCTTCGTAATTCTTTTGTTTATACAATTGATTGCCCTTACGGATAGCTATATTGGTTTTTTGCGCAAGCGCACCCGCACAAAACAAACAAAGGGCTGGTATGATGATCGTTGTTTTCAGGCGATGGTTATTTTGCGTTCGGGAAACAGGAATTCGGCCAGCAACAGCAATAAGGCAAGGCCGAGAAACCATTGAAAATAATTCCGGTAATCTACAAACGATTTATCGTTGGTGGCTTTTTGTTCTATGGTGTCCAGCTGCGCCATTACTTTGGCGGCCGCTTCGTCCACATCGTCAAGATGCACATAAATGCCGTTGGTAGCCTGCGATAATTGCTGCAGCTCTGTTTCGTTCAGCTTGGTTATAATGGCATTCCCCTCGGCATCTTTTTTGGTTTGGTTGGTAGCCGGGTCAATAATCGGAACACCTTCGGGCGAACCAATGCCTACTGTATTGATCATGGCCCCATCCTGGGCAAGCGCCTGTGCTGTTTTCAACGCCTCAGGGTCGTGGTCTTCACCGTCCGAAATAAGCACAATGGCCTTGAATTTCCGTTCCTTGCTGTTAAAACCGCTGTTGGCGGTTTTAAGCGCTTCGCCGATTACGGTGCCCTGTGTGGGCACAGCATCGGGTCCCGCGGTTTGTACATACATTTTTGCCGCTGCATGGTCGGTGGTCAGCGGCATCTGCATATAAGCCCTGCCGGCAAAAAGCACCAGCCCAATACGGTCATTGTCCATTTTGTCCAGCAGCCGGGTAATCAATTGCCGGGCCCTTTCCAGCCGCGAGGGTTTTATATCCTCCGCCAGCATGCTGTTGCTCACGTCCAGCGCTATCATTACATCCACCCCCTTGCGGCTCACCGTATCGGCAGCACCCTGGCTTTGCAGGTTGGCCGCCGCCGCTATTACAGTGGCCAGGGCCACCGTAATCAATATAAATTTCAGGGCAAAGCGAAAGGGCGAATAATTCTTTACGAGCTCCTTTACCAGGGCCGGCTCACCAATTTTTTGCTGGGTCTTTTTCTTCCAGCGCAGGGCAGCCAGGTACAGCAGCACCGGCACCAGCACAAGGGCCAGCCCGGGAAGAAATTCGATATGTTCAAATCGGAAATTCACTGTCAATGGCGGGGGATAACAGGCGCCCCGCTTCGCCGGTAAATTAGCACAAGAATTTAGAAAGAACTGTGCCAAAACAGGAAATTAGCACCGCTTTACCAGTTTTAGCCTATTTCTTTCCGGCAAAAAAGCCCAGCTGCTTCAGGATGGCTTTCAGCAGGGCTAAACGGGTGGTTGTCATATCAAAACCCTGTTTGGCGGATTCCAGTTGCAGCACAAAGAAATAAGGATGGTTATTTTCTTCAACCCATCCCACTATCCAGCCCAGGTCATGGCCGCTTTCCAGGGTGCCCCAGCCGGTTTTATAGCTGAGCTTATAATTGGTATTGCTTTCCCAGAGCATCATCCGGCGCACAATCTGCTGGCTGCGTTTCTGGAAGGGCAGCTGGTCGAAATACAGTTTTTTTACCAGTCCCAGCTCTTCATCGGCCGTTATCTTCATCGAATTGTCCAGCCAGAACGTGTCCAGGTTGTTTTTGATAACAAACCGGCCGTTTTTGCTGGCATAGCCCAACGTATCCAGCCAGTGCTGCATGGTATCCTGGCCAATGCGGCGCGCCAGCTGCTGGTACCAGGGCGGGCACGAAAGCCGGAAGGCCTGGTACATGCTCATGTCGGCATTGCATTCGGTACGGGTTCGTACAATACCATCCCACTTGATGATCGTGCTGTCGTCCTTTACGCGCCCGGTTTCAATACCTACCAGCGAGTTCACTATTTTAAAGGTGGAGGCCGGCGTATAAACGCTGTCGCGGTAGCGCGGCAGGTTGTAAATGGTAAAATTTCCCTTGCCGTTGTCAAACAGGCCAAAGCTTCCGCTTACCCCCGCACTGTCAAACAGGGCTTTCAGGCTATTGTCTACAGTTACATTATTGGGAGAACAGGCAGAGAGGCAGCAGCAAAACACAAAAAAATAGAACAACAGGCGTGGCATGCAGATAAAATTTTCGCAAAGGTAAGGATGTAGCTCCGGGTTTGGAGCCTGGAGTTCGCAGCCCTGGCTTTATTTAAAAAACCGTTCAATAAGCAGGTTAATCACTTCCACCAGTATCAGGATGATGATGATCCATTCCAGCGAAGTACTGTTGCGGTATTGCAGCAGGTCTTTGAATAATTCCAGGTTTTCCTTCACAATTTCGAGCCCCTCCTGTATGGTGCGGAACCGCGCCTGCAGGTCAAAGGTTTTTTTCAACCCTATATCCAGTGCATTCAGGCTTTCGTTTTCCCAGGTCTCGTCGGGCGAATCAAAAATATACAGGTTGGCGGCAACCCTGTTTTTAAGGTTAAGCGTACGACCGATATATTTCTTGAGGTTGATGCGGCCCAGGTTGAGATTGCCCTTTTTTTCGAGTACCTGGGTATAATAATTCGTTTCTTCCAGCAGCACATTGGTTTGCTCGTTAAAGCGGTCCAGCGCTACCGATTGCGATACATTGAGCATAATCAGCCGGAGGGTATCCACATCCGTACGGGCTATTTCTATTTTATTATAACCGAATTTGTTTTCCGCCGCCCCGGTTTCCACATCAAATTCTTCGCTCAGCCGCTGGTCAAACAATATCCTGCAATAGGGAGAAATAACCTGTATAAAGGCCAGCATATCTACTTCATTATAGCCCAAAAAGCATACAATCCCGTATTTAAACACATACAGCAGCTTTTCGGGCTGTATGGCGTAAAACAATTCTTCCGAATCGCCATGCTGCACCTCCACCGGGAAAGCGGTCCGGAACTGCTTTACATCAATACTGTCCGCTATTTGTATGGCTACTACTTTTAACATAGAAATGGCAGGGTTTACCGGTTTTTGCTGTAAGTTACGCCATACTGCGGCAACAGGGGTATTAACAGCGTATTACCCGGTTGTTGACAGCCGTAAGCCATATAAACATTTGCCGTATATGAACAACAACGTAAAAATCCTGGACACGGAAATCCTGTCCAGCAACTGGTACATACTCCGCAAAATAACCTACGAGTATCAAAAAAAAGATGGTACCTGGCAAACGCAAAATCGCGAGGCCTACGACCGGGGCAACGGGGCCACCATTTTATTGTACAATAAAACCGCCGGCCAGGTACTGCTTACCCGCCAGTTTCGCCTGCCTACTTTTGTAAACGGCAACCCCGATGGTATGCTCATTGAAGCCTGCGCCGGCCTGCTGGACAAAGACAACCCGGAAGACTGCATCCGGCGGGAAACCGAAGAAGAAACCGGGTATAAAATAACCGATGTGCGCAAAATATTCGAAGCCTATATGTCGCCCGGCTCGGTTACCGAAATCCTGTACTTTTTTGTGGCGGAATATACCAAAGACATGAAGGTAAACGAAGGCGGCGGCGTGGAGCACGAACAGGAAAACATTGAAGTGCTGGAAATCCCGTTTAAAAAAGCCCTGTACATGATAAATACCGGCGAAATAAAAGACGGCAAAACCATCATGCTGCTGCAATACGCACAGCTGCATGCACTGCTGTAACACCGGCCCCGGTTTTACGGCTTGCTGTCCCCCGGCATGCCATAAAGCGACGCCAGTTTCAGCAATACCCCGTTGGTAGCGTCAAAGCCTGTTGTGCCGGCCGCAGCGCCGTTATTGGCATCAGAAGCTGCATCGGCCACGTTGTATCGCTCCAGTAGTTTACCGCTGCGCTTAAACACCTCCGCATTGAGTTTCATCCACCGCAGGGCAATATCGCGGGCCAGTTCTTTTTGCCCGCAGCGGTCCATGCCATAAATGGTCATCCATTGCAGCGCCGCCATGCCATAAGGCGCATCCCCGTCAAGCCCCGTAATGTTACCCGAGCTTTGTATACCGCCGCCTTTCAATAGCGTTGTTTTTAGTACCACGGCTACCCGCCGCGCCAGCAGGCTCATATAATCGGGTTTTGCTTCGTATACGCAAAACGGGTAGATGCCGGCCGGGGTAACCAGGTTCAGCGGTTTGCGCAGCCGGAAATCATAATCCGTATAAAAATTGAGTTGCTTGTTCCAGCAATATTTATCAATGGCGTAAGCCCGCGCTTCGGCTTTTTTATTAAACACAGTAGCCACGCTGTCCTGTCCCTGCAGCAGCCTGGCCCGGGCTATCACCCGTTCCAGTTTGTACAGCAGGCAGTTTAAATCTACCGGTACTACTGCCAGCACTTCTATGGCGGCGTTGTTTTTTGCTTCCATCCGCCAGCGGCCCGCAGGCTCCCAGCCGCTGGTAGAAGCGGCGTTCAATTGCTGGTAAAACGTCATTTTGTTATTGCCCGCTTTTTGCGCGGCAGTTATATCATCGCGGTAATGCTCTGTACGGGGCGTATTATTATCATCCCAGTAGCGGTTCAGCAGGGCGCCGTCGGGCATCCGCACCACGTGCCGGGCGGCCTGTCCCGGTTTACAGCCTGCCGCATCTTCCATCCAGTAGTTGTATTCTTTTTCCAGTTCGGGCAGGTAGGTGGTATAGGCATTGTCGCCTTTTACCGCCGCCAGCAATTCCACCATCAGGGCAAAATACGGGGGGCCGCTACGGCCCAGCAGGTAGCTGCGGTTGCCGGCGGGTATATAGCCAAAACTGTCGGCCATGCTGGCAAAATCCTTTACCACATTTTCTATCATGTCCGGCTGCCCGCTTTCCTGCAGGCCCAGCAGGGCAAAATAAGCAGTAGCATAATTCAGTTCACGCCAATGCCCGCCCGGCACAATATACGGGTAGGGAAGTGGCAGCAGCGAACTGCCTTCCACCGCTTTTTCGGGTTCGCGTCTTAAGGCCGTCCAGCAGTTGCGTGCATACTTCAGCACATCCGTTTCCTGCCGGGTATAATTCAGCTGCGGTTCCTTCGGAAGCTCAAAGTTCTCAGCTACAAACAAGTCAAGGGCAAAACGGACCCCCGGGGTACCCGTGGCTTTCTGGTAGTCAGCCACGATGGCTGCCGGTGCTTTTTTGGGAACCGCGTCGGGAAATGTTTTCTGGTCCGGGTACAGGGGCGCCATTTGCACATCGTGGAATAGTTTCCCATATACTTTGGCAGGTGGGGCGGGGGTTTGTGCGGCCAGTGAAAAACCGGCGCCGATAGCACACAGCACAAGAATTGACTTCATTCCTCCTTATTTTAAGTAAAGCTAAGTACAGTTTAGCAAAGCGGCTCACCTTCATGACGGAGCATAAACTGTGCCCCGGCGCATAAGCATAAAAAAGCCCCGCCGGGAACGGCAGGGCTTAAGCTTAAAGTAATACTAACAATTATACTGAAAGAGTTGAATTGCATTAATTTCCCGCACCATCACTCTGCCCGCGCAGCACGGCATAGTTGCCTACGCTGGCCCCTACCGTCAGCCCAATCGCGCAATCCGAACGATAATGGATAGCGCCATACAACCTGGATAGCGATGCCTGGTTGGCCAAAGCCGCATATTTGGACGCATTTTCGGGAACGATATACGACAATACCGCGGCAGCAGCACCACTAAACGTAGAGTGGCCTGATATATACGAGGGGAAATTAGGAATGCCGGTCAGCGTTTTAATGGCCGGGTTCATTTGCGTGGGCCGTGGGTTAAAATAATAATACTTGGTATCCCAGCATACAATCGCGGCATCCATCTCCGCCATGTTCAGCAGCGCCATATTTCTTGCCCAGCGCACTTCACTGAAATTTTTGGTAATAAAATCTTCGGCCGCAATGGCATCCCAATGCCCCGGCGGCGTATAGGTGCCTACACCGTCGGCCCAGAAATGTACTATATCATAATGGTCGCGCGTGTCACCATTGGCATAGCCCAGCACTTCCGCCGTTTCATCTTTCATTTGCTGGCTGGAGGTAGAGGGCGGCGGCCCCGGGCGCAGCGAAACCGCGGTCAGCGAATCAAACAAAAACGCTTTTACCTTGCCAAACAACGGCAGCATGGGAGGGCGTTTAGGTAGTTCCAGGCTGTACCAGGGTATTTCGCCTTTTGCTTTGGCTACCGTTTCAAAATTGGTCCAGTCGGTTTGCGTACCAACGGCAGCGCCGGCCCGGTCGCCACGGGCGCGGGCGGTAAACAATTGCGCTACGGCCTTGCCCAAAGCCTCGCCGGCATCCAGGTCGCTGCGCACATTGGCGCCCGAGAGAATACGGGCCCGCTTATGCGCATCTGCCTGTTGCTGGATATAATCCAGGTCGCCGGGAAATAATAATTTCATCAGCTCCACCGTAGTGCCTTCCACCACGGCGTCTTCCGACGGGTAAGAAGGAAGGTCCGACTTAGGTATCCATACCTTCATTGTGGTATCGGCCTTATACGGCGCCACGCGGTTATACAGTTTTTTATAGTAATAAGCGGCTACCAGCGCATCGTATTGCGCCGCGCTCACATAAGCATAAGCTCTTGCCGCATACGGCGGATTGGCAAACGGGAACAGCGGGTAGGCCAACGGGTTATTGGCGCTCGGAAACGGGTAACTGCCGTCGGCATTCTGGTACGGCGGCAAATTATGTTTGGCTACGAGGGTACGCATAATTTCATTCCAGCGCAGTACCGCGCCGGCCGCCCAGTAGCGCACCAGGTCCCTGTCGGCGTTGGTGGCGCTGGCCTGGTTGTCTTTTATTTCATTGATCTGGGCTATATAATCCGGGGTGGTGGTGGCAATGGGTGCGGCTACCGCAATCTGCGAGGGCGATGTAAGCAACACCGTTTTCCAGCTGCCGGCATCAATATCTGTTTTGGCAGGCTGCAGCGGCGCGAGGTTATCGGTGCGGCCGCTTACCTTTTTCGAACACGACAAAGGCAGCAGCACCACTACGGCAGCAGCAATAACTATAAAGGAGAATAGCTTTTTCATCGTAACGCAGTTTTTAATGATAAGGAGGTGGAGGAGCTCTTTTTCTTCGGGGCAAAATCCAGGATATAAAAGATGCTGGCATCGAATGTAGTGGCCTGTCCCACATTACGCCCGGCCACGGTATAACTGCCGCCACCTACTACCGAAAGCCCGCTCACCGCTTTTATATTGTATTTTATATTGGCCCCCAGCCCCGTCATATTCATCCGGTTGCTGGGAAAAGGCATGTTGTTGCGCGTTATATCAAAACCGCCCAGTGTGGTCCAGTTGGACACAATTACTTCGGCAATCATGCGGTCCGACCGGTAACCCGTTCTGAGCATAAACTGCGCCGCATCCGGCATGTCTACCTTGTTGGTAAGATGCATTTCCGTGGTATAATAAGCGTTGCGGTCAATGGTAATATCGCTTCTCCATACATAGCTGGCCGAAAGGGTGGTAAAGAAATGATTCAGCTGGTAATCGCCCGTGAGCCGCAGGGTCAGGTTGGTGCTGTGCAGCCCGATGGAAAGCGGCAGAAAATCAGCCACATAGTTGGTGGTGGGTGTAGAAAAGCCGCCGATGCCGTACAGCGACAGCGTTCCATTGCCCAGCGGCTTTTCATACGGCATCCATTTTATCCAAAGCGACAGGTCCTGTAGCCCCTTCTGCCCGTGCAGCGTGCCGGCGCTGGCGTTGGTGGTTACATAAGGCAGGCCAAACAGCACGTTCAGCTTGTCCGAAACGCCATATACGCCCATTGCGCCAATCATTTGGGTAGATACGGTGCCCAGGTTCTGGTTGTCTCGTTTCAGCGTGCCCTCCCAGTAATTGGTCCAGCTGCTATAGCTATACGAGGGGCCAATACAGAGATTGTGTTTGCTCATCATAATGGCATCTGCATCGGTCTGGGCCATGGTGGCCGTTGCGGGCAGCAGGCCCGCACACAACAGCAACCGGTACATATTTTTAATTAAAATGCTACTCTTCATAAAGCGTGTTTTGGCTTCGTCAATGGGTTAAAACCGGAACGAACAGCCGATATTGATCACATAATCAGCAAACGCCGCATCGCCCTGGGTATACTTGCCGGTTTTTGCCGTAGCTTCTATATCCGGTACGCTCTGCGTGCGGTTACGCACCAGGGCCACCGGCACCGCTGCGTAAAATGTAGCTTTGGGGGTAGTATAGGTAATGCCGGGCTCGGCGGAAATAATATAGCCCGGGCGCCGGAACCCTTCACTGCCGCCAACCGCATCATGCACGGGTATTCCTTCCAGCCTGCCGCCCAGCGAAGCCGAGAAGCCTTTCAGTTTGCCCGAAAATCCGTAGTTAAAGCCTGCCCGCGCCATATATTGGTCCGCTACGCTCATAATGGCTTCGTAGGTGCTGCTCCGGTAGGTAGGCACACCGTTTTGCTCACGCGGGTTGAATAAATAAAACACGTTACCGTAAATGCCCGCCCGCGGCGTAAAATTGTAAAAGCCGTTGGCTTCGGTAATGACGCCGGTACCGCCGTCGCCGGGTTGAATAGACTGGTCTACCGTGCGCAGCTCCTTGGTAGAATCGCTGGTGGGAAAATAATCCTGGTACTTGTAATCGCCGGTGGCGAATTTCAATCCCAGGCCCAGCTGGAAATTGCCTTTATGCGCTTTGGCGGGGTCCAGCATCCAGCGGTACAGCGTCAGGCGCATATCGCCAATGCCGAAAGAATGCGTCTGGTAGCGCGATAAATCCCATTTGGCTACCTGCGAGCGCGTATTGTCTACTATCGGCAGGCCCAGGGCCAGCGACCAGCGGTTATTGAAATAGCGTACTATAGAAAGGTCCACCGTATACGCATGGTTAATCACCTCGTTTTGTTGCTGCAGGCGTTGCTTTTGCTCGGTAGTGCCAATAAAATGGCGGAACGATTTATAATACCGGTAGCCCACGTTCATCTGCCATCCTTCGGCAGTGCTCTTTTCATCTGCATGTTGCATGGTGCAGAGGTTGCTGCCCGTGCTGCGAATGGCTACGCAGCCCTGGGCATTGGCATGCCGGGTAAAGGCGGTTGCCATAATAAGTGTTAAAATCAGTAGTCGCATGTTAGTCAGGTTTTAATTGCTTAAAGTCCGGTTAGCCTTTCTTTTTCATCTTTATACGGTCCACCACCAGGTCGCCCACTTTCCGCCCGTATTCGGTGCTTACAATACAGGAATGATGAAAGTGGATGCCACCATAGAAGCGGGCCCAGTTGTTTTCTTCCGCAGCTGCGCGAAAGGAAGTAAACGAGCGGCTGGGAATACCAAATTCCAGTTCGGTAGAATCGGTATAGGCAAAATTGTCGCCAAATACGCTGGTCAGCGCTTCCGCCGCCGCGCTCGAACAGGTAGAATGCCCGCAGGTATACTCCGGGAAAGGCGGTGTTTGCAGGTAAGGGCGCCAGTTAGCATCAAGGTATTTATTGATCACCGTTTCGGGCCGCACCGTATTGTGCCGGTATTTTTCATCCCAGCATTGAATAAAGGCGTCAAACAGGGCAATAGCGGTAATGGCATACGCCTGCACGGTAGTGGCAAAATCCGCATTGGCTTTTTTAGCCGCAATGCCCACAATGCTCATCCAGTGACCGGGAGGCGAAAACTTTTTGGTGCCAAACATTACGTGCCCCGATACATTCAGCTTAAACGGGTTGTCGTCCCAGAAATCGGCAATAAATTTTTGCTCCGGTGTAAGGCTGTCAAGGGCGTTTCTGCTGGCAATAACCTGTTTGTAATAAGCGCTGTTGGCATCGGTCATGTTAAACTTATACGGCGGCGGTGGCACAAACTGGGTAGAGCTGTCCATTACAATAGCCCGTATCTGCGTCCAGTGTGGTTCCATGGCCGAGGTATAGGCCGGCGGTGTAGGCACCCAGCGCCCGGGCGAGTCCAGCACATTGTATTTGGGAAAGCTCCTGCTCTGCGCGTAATTGTCTTTTTTGCTCCAGGCCATGATAACAGCCGATACGGTATCTGCATACGCCACCGTATTGCTCATTACTTCTGCCGGCATGCCATGATCAGTTACCAGTTGTTTAAGGCTGTCCACATATTCTTTCATACTCCCGGCGGGAAAGGTAACGGCTTCTCCCAGCTTGCAAAATGCCAGCAGGGCGGCAAAATCATAATCGATTTGCTTTGTAGTATCCGGTTGTGGCAATGCCGGCAGTCCTTTGAGCTGCCCCCCCAGCGAATTATACGTTCCGGGTTGGCTTCCCGCAATTACTTCATACGCGGCTACATTGGCATACAGGTAATTGCGCGAGGCTACAATAGGACTGAAATTGTTGCCCATCACCACGGTATTCAGTTCATGCACCGTCCTGGAATACAGCGTGGGGTCATGGGTTATTTCCGCATAATCGGTTTTGGGGTGGCAGGACGCTATACATACGGCCATGCCGGCAAATGCCATCAGGTATTTTATCATGGTAATTATTTACGAAAATGGAACGAAGCACATACTTCCGCCGGCTGCCCGCCGTCGTGAAGTAAAAGACATCTTAAAACAAAAAGCCTATGCTTCGGGAGGCTGCTCAGGCGTAGCCCGGAGCAGTTGGGTGAGCGATGGCGCGGTAAAATGACCGTAAAGGGTTGTTGCGCCGGTATACATAGCGGCTACGAAAGCAGCGGATGGCTGGTCGTCATAATCGCCTGCAAGGTTTTTGGCAATACCGGTATTAGAGCCGGTTTTTTTAGCGGAATGGTCCTGCTGCAAATCGTTCACCAGCTTAAAGAAATTATCGCGGGCGCTTTGCAGGCGCTGCGTGGCTTCGCTGGCAATGCATTTCAGCACCAGCTGCCCGTTGTCTATTTTGCGTTTTACGTATTTGTATTGTTTGCCGTTTACTTCCACCTGCCCGTTGCAACGTTCAAAATTGGCCTGGCTGGTCATGTACGGCATGTTGAGCGGGATGGTTATTTCGATGAGTTGGGCTTCATCGTATTCGTTGGCGTCCAGTTGGGCTTCCAGCTGTGCAGCTGCCTGCTGCTGCATCCAGTTCAGTACCCAGCGGTACCCGCACCAGTTAAACAGCAATATACCAAGCAGCAGTATGGAAACAGCCTTTTTCATCATGGGTGTTAAAAATACACAATCGTTGTTTGCAATATAGGCAAATTTTTAATACATCAGCCGGCCTTGTCAAAAATCAGGCCTTTTGCGCCTTCGGCGCTTTATATTTACCACAAAGGACACAGAGGTTTTTTCACAAAGGGCACAAAGGCCTTTTCTTCGTTTTCCTTTTAAGGGACACAGAGGCGTGCCTGCGGCGCGGGCATCCCGCATATAAATACCAATCCGCCAAAGGTCGGCGGCGCAACGTTTGCGCAGCAAACCCTCTGTGTCCCTTAAAAGGAAGGTTTCGCAAAAGTTTTTTCTAAGCAAACGCTTTGCGCCCTTTGTGTAAACAAACCTCTGTGTCCTTTGTGGTTAATAAAATGTCGCGTAAGCGGCATACCCGTTTATTTAACCCGGTAACTCTTATTCTCAACCCCCACCCCGCTAATCGTCAGGCTCTTCCATCCCCTGGGCAACGCCGATTTTACCTGCACAATCCCCTTCGGCGTTATCTCCAGCCCTCCAAAACCCATCAGCACACTTTGCAGTATCCCCCCGGCCCCGGTAGCAAAATACGGGTTGGTACCCCCCTTGGTTTCCGCTATCACCCGCAGCGGCGGGTTCAGGTTGGGCAGGTACGCATCCTGGAAAAAATGAAACGCCTTATCACCATCGCCCAGCCGTGCATACAGCAACGTAAAGATCGCCTGCGTCATCGCCGGCGTACCTTCATTGGGCACCCGTGTTTCATAATAGGCCAGGTCTTTTTTTATCTGTTGCGGGTCGGTTATTTCTTTCAAGGGATAGGCCAGCAGGTTTACATCCGCCTGCTTAATGCCTTCGCCATGGTAGGCCGCATGCTCCTTGGTAACGCCATCGGCAAACCGCAGAATGGGTATATTGGCGGCCACCAGCATCCAGTCCGGGTTGGGCGTAATGCCCAATAGTTTTGCCGCTTCGGTAGCCTCCTGCAGCACGGCTTTGGCCGCTGCATTGGTAAAGGCATTATTGTCTACGTTCTCGGCCCATTCATCGGCCGCCACCACGTTCTTAATATCATAATGGCCGGGCCCGTTGCGCTCCACGCGGCTGGCCCAGAAATCGGCCGTAGCCGAAAGCAGCGGCCAGCCCTTTTCTTTCAGCCAGTTTTTATCCTGCGTTACACAGTAATAATTCCAGGCGGCCATGCCCACGCAGGCGGTAATATGATGTTCAAATGGCCCGCTCAGCGCCCATACCGGGGTTTCCTCTACACCGCTGGCGGCGCTTTCCCACGGAAACATAGCGCCCTTAAACCCTTTGGCAAACGCATTGCGCCGCGCCGCTTCCAGCCGTTCATAACGGTATTCCACCATGCTTTTGGCCAGCTCCGGGTGCAGCACCAGCAGCGCGGGAAACATCCACAGGTCCGCATCCCAAAACACATGCCCGTTATACCCCAGCCCGCTCAGCCCCATCGGCGAGGGCGAAAGCGCCGTGCCCTCGCGCACAAAAGAATACAGGTGGTACAGCATGCTGTGTATGTCCTGCTGGCTCTGGTCATCGCCTTCCAGGGTAATATCGCTTTTCCATAATTCGTCCCAGGCCTTATCGTGAAACTGCAGCAGGCGGTCCCTGCCCTCCAGTTTGGCATAAATGGTCAGGCGCTCGGCTTCGTTCAGCGGGTCATCGTGGTGCGCCGAAGTGATCGATGAACCCGCAATCGAAAACCGGTAGCTGCTGCCCGCAGCAATCGTTTTGCTGAACTTCACCAGGTGCATATTATTATCCCACATTTCATGTATTACCCGCGGCTCCTG